>Ga0209390_10011127_pt1 | contig 10389 bp, 6 predicted proteins | sample BON01_FD_187212 | JGI IMG/M metagenome (GOLD analysis project Ga0209390, IMG submission 187212) | Freshwater microbial communities from Lake Bonney liftoff mats and glacier meltwater in Antarctica - BON-01 (SPAdes) (version 2) | ecosystem: Environmental > Aquatic > Freshwater > Ice > Glacier... | reverse complement strand
GCAAGGGTGGTGGTGGCGGACAAACTTCAAGGGCCTTTTGTGCACAAGCGGGGAGATGCAGTTTTAGGGGTTCTGAGGTCTCGTGGGTGCAGGGTGGGGATATGCGAATACTACAGCATTTCCATCAGCATTTATTGTAGAATTTCAACTTTATTTGACGCATGTGTGTGTGTACGTGTGCGTGTACGTGTCTAGTCCAGCGCGTACAAGAAGACAAAAAAAGACAAAAAGTACAGATGCTTGAAAATATATGCCATGTCGGATATCTTGGAGAGAAATGCGAGTTGTATGAGGTAGGGTAAACAAAACAATGCCATATGATGCACAGTCATGACGATCAAAACAATCAAAGTAAACACGCAGCTGATACACTCCTTACATTGCACACTAAGCGTCTTGTGGCGTCTGCCGAAGATAGTAGCACATAATGCTTCAAGACACGCCCAGGTCATCAGACACACCATCACAAATGGAGGCTCTGTGTAAAACAGAATGACAGAAAGCTTTCGCACGACTATACTGTACTCCCATGCATTCGCAGAAAATATGGCCACGTTGAATCTTTGCTGCGTCACAACCGGCATGACGCGGGACATTCTTTTGCAGAGGAATACGATTGCACTCGCAGCAAGACCGCACATGCCCACGAAGATCATAGAGTTGGTAGACGAATACAATCTCTCGTCCTTGGCGTAGGGCCATCGTGTAAATAGCATGCTTTCCCAGCAATATAGCAAGAGCGAGTGTTGGCGCATCAATTTTGTTGCGCACAAAGCGCTCTTCTGCAAAGTAGATGCTGGAGTAGACACCAATAGCGTCCCAACTTGTAGATCATTCATGTTCTGCATACGCTCAACCTCGTCTCTGTTTTCAGGCGGGACAACAGGCGGCATTTCCCCGTGTTCGGAATTGGACTGTATGATACGCTCCCGACGCCATAAATATCCCACGTTGGACAGCAGGAGACTAAACCACCAGAAGCATCGCATGATACTCACGTAGCGACGTCAAAAACAGTTGTGACTTTGACACTTTGGCAGCTTTCACCAGATCCTCCTCTTAAAGAAAGTTTTTTTTTAACCCATACTCAGGTTCAGTGCTTGTATGATTATACCCGATATCTCATTACAAATTTTAAATATATATAAGCAGTATGATGTTGAAAAAAATTGGTGATTTAGCAGAGTGAATTCATTTTTATTCGATGGCGATTTGTGATGATAAAATGCAAGCACTGGCTGTTATGCAGCAGCATCTAGGTCGTCGAAGCGACGGTGCATCTAACAGTTGCACGCCCAGCATTCTGAAAGAATTGGACAAAAAGACCCGAAATCTCGTTTCTGACAGACATCTTCTGTTGTACCAAATCAAACTTTATGATGCCAGTAACTGCCAACTTTCTTTGCAAGTCGACGCGAGAAGCAAGCTCAAGTCGATAGAAAAAAAAATCTACAGGTGTCATGCTCTCAAATATATTGTGCAAAATGTGGATACTTGGCAATTATTATTGATGCCAGGACGTACGAATGAAAATGAAAGACGTGCTCTCAACAGGATGATGGAAAAATACAACAAAGTCAAAGACCCGATATGGAGAAGCGACAGATACATTGTGCTGCAAACTAAAATCCGTCAATTGATTCACAATATAAACATGTACCTTCATAATCACAGGGCTCTCTGGTGTTTTCGTCTTGAAAATAATATTCGTGATCCTCAGTTGGAAACATGGCACGGCGAACTTGACCAATACCACGCCGAAATTAGCGATTTGCGCGTTGAGCATCGCATGGCACAGGTGCTGGACCAAACAGACGATCTTCTGTGGGAAAAGGCATTGATGTGGGTTTGCCACTGGAAATGCGTGCCTTCGACTATCAAGACATGGATTATCGAATACGAAAAGTTGCGTAACGAGTTTTGGGGTTTTTGGAAATATGACAAGTTGCATTATGGAACCTATTTTTCCGATAAAAAGCACACGCATCGAAACATCGATACATTTCCGTCTGAGACTACACTCGCTAGCTATTTCCGACAGCCAGAGCAGTCAGTACACCGAGAATACCGAGAATTATCCATCGCCCAGATTATGGAACTTACGGAATTTTTCTTAGCTATTGATAAAAAGCAAAACCCATTTCACAATGATGTGTGTCAAAAGACTTACTCTGAACTCTACGGGCGGAAGTTTGATGACTTTCGATCATACCAATCCGACACAGACTCCAACCCTGATTCCGAACATCACTCTATCTCAGATTCCGAATCGCATGCGCCTTCATCCAAGGTTTCATCCGAATGGGAAGAAGAGACAGACAGTGATACCGAGCAAAACTCACTCGCAAAACAACATGCACTAGACCCGTAAACGGCCCGGGTTTTCCCAGCATCAATCACGTGAGCCCCATACTCCCACGATGGGTGGGTGCTGGGGTGCAAGCGAAGGGGGGTCGACCGCAATTTTGGACCAACATAGAATCATTTAGCAACGTTTTTATTAAAGGCTGAAACTTGTGCATCTTTTTGGGACCACGTGACTTTTTGGGACCACATGACTTTTTGGGACCACATGACTTTTTTGGGACCACAGGACTATATTCAAAAAATGGAATACGAAAGACCATACAGGTCTACCCCACCTTGTACCACGCTGGACAATCACCGGCATCTGTGTCTGCAGTGTCGCGAGTCGCAGGACGCTTGTCCCTCTCGCCAGTCTTGTTCTTCTCGCCAGTCAGATCAACTACCGGAATTGGTACAGTTGCGGGGATTGTTGTGACATTCTTCATGACGCTGTGCGTTTTGCTCCTGAGGATTATTTGAGGATTTAAATGCACTTTTTTGTTTTGACCAACCCAATGTTCTCAAATTACTTTGTCCGTGGAAGCAGGCGTAGAAGAAAAGGGTGGTAAGAAGTAGGGTGGAAGCATAGGAACACTCTTCCCTTTTATAGAGAAAAGAATAACACAACGTTTCGAATTACTGTCCTTGGAACTTTTCTATCTCTCCTTGGAAGTAGGCGTAGATTTTTTTTGAAAAGGGTGCTTAAAAGAACGGTGAAGCCACGGCGGATGCATAGGAACTGCATCGGTGGCAAAGAAGATGCTGGCTACACGTGGCATTCGCGAGGCGCAAGAACAGAGCAGTGTGGCGGCCGAAGTGCGGGCAGACTCCAGCCATCTCACAGGCTCCTTCCTGCATGATGCTATGGTCGAGAGTGAGCTTAACGGATCTTCGTCTGTGGCGACCGAGATGGAAGTGGACGTCACTGCTCCTGATGAACAAGGTGGAATGAAGTTACATGAGTGCGAGAGATGTGGACCTCATGTTTGCACCTGGAGCACTGTGCCTACCGCAGATGTGCCACCTGAGGTGTATGCCACGGTCGGTCTGACACTGGAGTTTGAGAGTGCACTGGAGAAAATGAGCGAATTTGTCTTCCATTTTCACCAAGCTCTGCACCTGTGCATTGTGACGCAGAACAAGGAGAACATGCCTCGTATCATGATGTCCATGGCGAATTTTGTTGAGCATATAGACGAGGAAGACACGTCTTACTCGAATCTACTGGATCTGTCCATGCTCAGACTATTTTCTATCATAGAAATGGACGGTGAAGGTGTCAACACCCAGAACCGCGTTTTTGAAGCTGGACATGATGATTTCATGTTTGAGGTCTTGCTCGAATTCCCCTTTGAGGATCTGAAAAAACGCATCTGCGACTTCATCGAAGAGCAGCCCAATCTGCGTGAGTATAACATACACACATACATAGCTGATAATCTCCACAAGGTCCCGCAGAAGACTGATTTCTCGCCCGCCAAGACAGTGGCCCGTGTCTGCAACAAGTGGCCGGATAATGTTCAAATGCCCGAATTTATCATTTTCCACGTCAAACGCTACAGGATCATGAAAGACGGTCGCCAAGCTCTCGATCGTGCTGCTCGGCCCTGATTGACACGGATCCAACACAACCTGAGCATCTTCCAGGCAGCTGAAATGCCAGGCTCAAGATCTCTCGCTTCTGCAAAGTGTAGTCTGTCGAAAAAAAGGTAACAGGAGCAGTCTTCTTCGGAGATGAGATGTACCAGAACTGGCGCCTCGATACTTTGTTCGCTTGGAGAACTGACGCAGGATAAAAGCGGAGGCCTTGGCCTCGCAAGCTCGTTTATTGACGTTTTGGCTTAGTTCAGAGGTGAATACTAAGACAGTTTTACTAATAACGATCACAAACACATATATACATACACACGTACACACACATACACATACACACAAAAGTATATACATGAGTATATGACACGATTGCGCACGGCATTACCAGCTACTATGCTCAGTACACGACCCTCTCGCCACCTATCTTCAGAACACATGTGATGGGATTATACTCGACGTAACCAGACTCGTAATCGCGTCTTGTAAATTCTGTAGCATAGGGGCACATTGTTATTTCTTGCACTTGTGGCAACGAGCAGTGTCTGATTTTATTTTCCTGTGTTTTAATAATGCTGTAAAGATCATGAAGCACTTCATGTGCTGCTTCAATGTTACCTCTGTTCGTTGCACCTTCTTTAAAAAAACAATACAAAAAAGAAAAATTTTCGACGTGAGCAGACTCGTAATCGGGTGTTGAATATTCTGGAGTGTAGGGGTACATTGGTATTTCTTCCACCTCAGGCAATGAGCAGCGTCTGATTGTAATATCGTGTGCCTGAATAATTCTTTTAATTTCATCAAGATAGTGATATGCATCTATATTCTTAGCTGGATTCGTTCCAAAGTTTTTAACAAAAAATTTCAACATAGAAAAAAACTTAGAAATTAACATTGTTCTCTGGACTGAGTTCATTTTTGAAAGTGCTTCAAAAGGCATAAGTCGGTCTAGACATCGTCCGACTTTCAAGTACTTATATAGTTAAAAAGTATACGTTGCGATATATTTTCCGCGGATTGACAAAAAATGTCCGAGACATGCGCTTTATATACCATCAAGATTACATGTCCCACTGACCAAATAATAATGTCAATCTGATGCTAAGCGATCGCAAAGCGTTTCCAGGATCTTCGCTTGTGTGTTTTGATACATAAAAATTAGAAACGTGCATGCACGCACATTAGTGATGCGAGGCAGACTTTCACCCATATTTATTGACCGTAGAATATGTCTCAAGTGGTAACAAAGTAATCTCACATAAACACAATCACGGAGAAGAAAAATATCCAAACACCAAAACTTCGATTCATCAGAAGTAATTCTCACGCTCAGCCGTAGAGCAGCTGCTGTGTGAGGTCGACATGTGGATGTAGAGTAGACATACGCAGATAGAGTAGACACATGGAAGTAGAATATAAATGTGGAAGTAGAGTAGACATGTGGAAGTAGAATAGACATGTGGAAGTAGAGTAGACATGTGGAGGTAGAGTAGACATGTGGACTCGTACGTTTCCCCACTGTGAATAAATTTTCATGAATCCTGATTCGCTTTCTGTTCTCATGTAACACAATGATGGAGAAGAAAAATATCCAAACACCAAAAGCTCGATTCGTCAGAAGGAAACACAATTCTCACGCTCAGCCGTAGAGCAGCTGCTGTGGGTTCAAGTGCAAAAGTGTTTTCATCCTTGAATTCAACGTGTGTTGGAAAAACTAGATTAGATATGTAAAGCTAGGGTAGACATATAGAGATGAGGTCGACATGTGGATGTAGAGTGGATATGTGCATGTAGAGTAGACATATGCAGGTAGAGTAGACATACGCAGATAGAGTAGACACGTGGAAGGAGAGTAGATATGTGAAGTAGAATATACATGTGGAAGTAGAGTAGACATGTGGAAGTAGAGTAGACATGTGGAAGTAGAGTAGACATGTGGAAGTAGAGTAGACATGTGGAAGTAGAGTAGACATGTGGAGGTAGAGTAGACATGTGGACTCGTACGTTTCCCCACTGTGAATAAATTTTCATGAATCCTCATTCGCTTTCTGTTCTCATGTAACACAATGATGGAGAAGAAAAATATCCAAACACCAAAAGCTCGATTCGTCAGAAGGAAACACAATTCTCACGCTCAGCCGTAGAGCAGCTGCTGTGGGGTTCAAGTGCAAAAGTGTTTTCATTCTCGAATTCAACGTGTGTTGGAAAAACTAGATTAGATATGTAAAGCTAGGGTAGGCATATAGAGATGAGGTCGACATGTGGAGGTAGTGTAGACTAGCCATGTATGGCACGGGAACGACAAGAAGACAGGAAGGAGCAAATGCAGATGCGGCAAAGAGGAAAAGAGACGCAGGTCCCGACATCTTAGAACCCCAGATTCGAGCCTTATAAGCTATGGATGAGGCATGAAACACGGATAGCAACACGTCTCACAACCTCAATGGGCAAGAAGCCTGGCGCATGAATCTTGCCATGATGCACAGACAATGCCCCATCTGCAATAAAAAGAAAGGCAACTGCCATTTCCCGACACAACTCCATCTGAACCCACCCTGCCTGGAGTGCAAACATGCGTGGAAACCCGTAGGCATCAAATACAACGGGACAGCACTGAAGGTGACCCATGGCAAAACGCCCATCCGACTCCTGGAGTTTCTTGAACTCTTTCTCTGGCCATGTTATCACCGGTCCCGAGAAGGCCATGAGGGGGGCAAGGGTGCAGTCGACTAGCCTGAGACTATTTTCTATCGAAAGATCCTTGTTCTTGCGTAGGAAGCAGGCCATCTCCGTCATTCCATCCATTACGTATCTTCTTTGGGCCGCGCTGTCCAGCCACATATTATACATTCACACTGCCTACACCTCACTCGCTTGTGTGACCTTTGCCAGCATCCTCCACTTTCAAACTCTGGCAACGTGTCAGGCCACCACCTGGCTGGTAGTAACAAGACCGGCTGCTGGTCATCCTTCGTCAGTTTTGTCGCGAGCTTTCCATCAGTCCAATTTTGCCATCCTTGCCATTTGTCCTCATACTCTCGCTTGTTGTGTCCTTTGATCTGGACCTGAAACTCAACCATGCTTTCGAGTCCATCTCCCGCCTCTTGCAGGCGCATCGACCACCGTGCATTCTTCACTGATTCTACAAAACGCCCCCCCCATGTTATGTGTGTTCACCGCTAAGCGCGCGCCAAGCTGCATTCGAATGCCCACCAGAGATTATCCACAAGCAAGGTGTCGCATGCGACTCTTTGGGCGAACCATACAACTTCACCACGCGCACGCCACTAGAATCTTTAAAAAGTAGAGTAGAGCATTCTGGTTGTACAAAGTACAAAAGGCACAAGTCAACAAGCAAGGTAGACCATTCAAAGTAATTCAAAAAATTTATGCAAAACAGGATTGTTTTTGCAGTTTGCAGTTTGCAGTTGTGCCAGAAATGCCAGTATTCATAAAGTTCGGCGCCTGTATAAAGCTATGGAATGCAGGTGGTTAGGGCAGTGCAGAAGGGTATGGGTCTCATTTCCAAGGATTTGTAGGGGAAGATACGACAGTGTGGCGAAGACTCATAGGATGCCTAAAGTTGCAGGTCGTGTTTCGCCTAAAGGCCCCTTTGGGGCAAAAGAGCCATTAATTATTGGACTCTTTTGCCCCAAAGGGGCCTTTAGGCGGAAAATGACCTATGAAAATAAGGCACCGAATGCGTCTACACCAGCCTGGATGAGCAATCTCATTCGGCATACGGGATATAGGTGTGAGTGTTTCTAAGATGGGGATGAGAAAAGGTGCAGCTGGTGGCTTGGGTTCGGAGTCCAAGAGGTGCAATTTGATTTTGTGTATGATCTCGAGAAATCCCAGAACGCGTCCGTAGCTTCATCGCTTGTCCATCCGAACGGTCCTTGCCACACTCTGAATATACATAGAAAGCGACGCCAGCATGTCATCGACATCTAGGAACTTCAGGGCATCTCCCCCCCCCCCCACAACCCCCCCCGACAGGTGGCCCTGCAACGGGGAGGGGCTCCTGTTGGGCAGACGTTCAGTCAACAGGAAAGCCAGAGCATGCGCGAGCATGCATTTGTCTTCACTAAAACCCACTTCATTCAATTGGCATTTGCCTAGACTCTTCAGAATTTCTTTGAGCGTCATCTCGGAAAATATCTTGTCGTAACTCAGCATCCGAACAATGTCGTAAACATTTGCGTAGGTGAGGCCTTGCACCGCAAGCATTGCTTTGACGTTGGCGATGAAGCGCGAACGCGCCGCAGTGCACTCTCTGTCCGTAAAACAGAGAGGAAATGAATTTTCTGTCCTGCGCAGAATGGCGTTCCTGATGTCAAGCAGGATTTCACTTCTTGACAGATGGCCAGTCTCGCTCTGCACCTGCAGTTGGCGTATTCTCCTCCCAATCAGGCCCATCAGGTGAGTTCTCTGGGCAACTTCTGGCAACATCGCGCTCCATTCGTCGAATTGCTGTGTCCACTCGCGATCGCGGTGCAGCGGCGCCTCTTTCAAAAAAACCCCAAACGCACAAAGCTCTGCGCTGTTCTGCACATTGGAACGCACCTTCCAGGCCTCCCACTTGTCAGCGACGTCCTTGCATAGCGAAGAAAACATGTAATCCTCGAATTTTTTGTGCTCTGTAAAAAAAGTCGGCGAATTGTTCAGCTCTTTGCGCAACACCTGGTACCCACGAGAGTAGGCATCCACGCCGTGGGATTGTACGAAAGACGAGTGGTATTCTTGCAACTCGACGAAAGTCCGCGAGTAGGTAGCGTCCACAACACTGCGACTGATAGCACAAATCACACAAAGAGGTGTATGCCCCTGCGGCGAGAGAAGACGCTCAAGGTGTTGTGCTACCCGACTCGCAGTATGTCCCGACGCTATGTTCTCCAGGCAACGCTCCCTGTACAGGATGTCGGCCAACAAAGACTGTACGTTGTGTGTGTCTGACAAACGCATGCTCTCTTCGATCAATGTGGATGCCACTGGCCTTGTATAAATGTATCTTTTTATTTTAAGAGCTGTCTACACCGACAAACACACTTTACTGTAATATGGAGATTTCCCGCAAAAACAGTGGGGTGTAGGAGTAAGGGGGTGGTGTGTAGCGGGGAGAGGGGAGAAGCGAGGGAGAGAGGAGAGACATGTGGGAGAAGTGCAAGTAAAATCTTAGAAAATTCGTATTCTAAATGAGAATCTTGTCTTGAATGAGCCACAGGTGTGTACGTTCAAGTCACAAACAAGGTAAACGCCCCCGAACCCTACTCGGCGTCGCGGTGAATTTTTGTTTTGCCCCCACCGCCACGCAAAATTTCAACTGATTATTGCCGAAATTACATTTTGTCTTCTCTCCACAAGGACCACTCTCCCCCCCCCCCCTTTCCCACCTGCTTCGATACATGGGCGTAGATATCGGGGGGCTTTTGTAGTTAGTGGGTGTAGACGGTGGGGGCTTTACAGTATGGCCATGGAAATTTGTTTGCCAGAATAGACAAAAGGTCTATTTAATGGATATTTTGACTTCGAAGTGGACAACTCTAGATTTTCACAGACAGGCACGCACACACTCTACTTGAAATAAAAGGTGGGGTCCAGTGTGCTATCGTGAAATAAGCAGCGGTGCATTTACATGCAAATGCATTGCTTTCGCCTACACACACAGCACACGCACACCACACACGCACCACACGCACCACACACACACACACACATACACACACACATACCACACACACCACACACACCACACACATACCACACACACACACAACCGAGTGCGCACGCCTTGTGCCCGACAATTGATAAAATAGACTGACTGAGATGCGATTTTCATTCGCATCCCGGACACATGATAACAGGATCCAACTCGGGTGGAATCAGGACACGAAGAAATCACTTTTTGGAGAGCATTTGTAGCGTCGAAATGGGACAAGATCCGGTGTTTCAAATGGAAGATGAGGAGGTACACGCAGTTCTGTCGTTGAAAGAGAATGAAAGTGAAAGAGAAGATGATGATGAAGACGACGAAGACGACGAAGACGACGACGATGATGATGACGACAAAATAGATCTATTGAAGCAAGTCAAAAATGTGAATGTCGTCGATGTTGCAAATATTGTAAAGAGAGAAGAGGATGCTTTGGAAAAAGACGAGGTTGTGGCAGACCTGGATGTTGCAAAGAATGGTGCCGAGAGTGATGGAGAGAGCGATGCAGAGAGCGAGGTGGAGAGCGATGCAGATCCAAAGCCAGAGGCAGAGGCAGAGGTAGAGGCAGAGGCAGAGACAGAGCCAGAGCCAGAGCCAAAGGCAAAGGCAGACGCAGAGGCAAAGGCAGTGGCAGAGGCAGACGCAGAGGCAGAGCCCGAGGGAGAGGGAGAAGCTCAAGGAGAGGGAGAGGGAGAGGGAGAGGGAGAGGGAGAAGCTCAAGGAGAGGGAGAGGGAGAGGG
>Ga0209390_10011125_pt1 | contig 10391 bp, 9 predicted proteins | sample BON01_FD_187212 | JGI IMG/M metagenome (GOLD analysis project Ga0209390, IMG submission 187212) | Freshwater microbial communities from Lake Bonney liftoff mats and glacier meltwater in Antarctica - BON-01 (SPAdes) (version 2) | ecosystem: Environmental > Aquatic > Freshwater > Ice > Glacier... | reverse complement strand
TGTGTGTGTGTGTGTGTGTGTGTGTGTGTGTGTGTGTGTGTGTGTGTGTGTGTGTGCGTGCGTGCGTGTGTGTGTGTGTGTCTTTGTGTGTGTGTGTGTGTGTGTCTGTTTGTGAGTGTCTGTGTGTTTCTGTGTGTTTCTGTGTGTCTGTGCGTGCATGCCTGTGTGTGCGGGTATGTGTGTGTGTGTGTTTGTGTGCATGTATGTGCGCGTGCATGTCTGTGTGTATGTGTGTGTGTGTAGTATGTGTATGTGTGTGTGTGTGACATCTGCGTGTACGTTTGTCTGTGTGTGTGTCTGTGTGTGTTTGTGTGTGTATGTGTGCGTGCATGTACATGTATGACTGTGCGTGTGTATGTGTCTGTGTGCATGTGTGTGCGTGCATATGCGTGTGTGTGTGCGTGTGTGAGGGGCGCACGAATCTGTTCGTGTTTACGTGTATGCTACAACGCACAAGAATTCGATACCTGAGGCGTGTTCGCGCAGCCATTCAGCGTCGCCGGCGCACGCAATTCGGCAAGAAGTGAGGGTGACTTCTTGCAGTTTGGCAGTCTTCTGCATGCGGATTACCTCGCGGTCCTTGCCAACGAGCTCGACGACAACAGCGGCTTTCTTGCCGCCAGCAGCACGGAAATCCATTTTTTCAAGCGCGCTTGCAGCATCTTCACTGGCGTACTTTGCGATGAAGGCCTCCTGGAAGCTGAGGCATGGCTGAAGAACTGTATCGGGGCGCACAAACGTGCCGCAGCCTTCTGGACACGTGTAATACTGCACCCCCTTCACGAATCCGTTGTGCTTGCCGCGCCCCTGCACATCCCACTGGAACGACGCGGCAAAGGAGTCAGTGCAGCATGCCAATGACACTATTCGCATAGACGGGCTCCAGCGACGCCTGCAGACATCACCGGAGCCCGTCCCCAGCCCGAGATGCATTCGCAACAGCAGCAAAATGTGCGTTTTTTACAGAAACAAAGACCAAGTACAATGGGCCCGTCAGACCACAGCAACTACCTGGAGGCCAATCCAGCCCTCTTCGGGGGTCGCACCAGCTACGGAGCCGACATACATGACGGTTGCTCGGTAATCATCGCGGCTCTGCACGCGGTCTCCGACCGACATGTCAAAATGCTGCCGTGGGCAAATTCTAGGTATGCAATAAAGAGTTCCTTTAGCGCTAGTTTCAAGCACTCGAGGGTTTGACTCGAGACAAGCCTGCGTTTGAAATAGCTGCATCATGCCAGATTCAGCAGTTCAGTTCATCACTTCGTCGCTGATAGTTGGGATGCGCGTGCGTGTCGATGGTCTGTTGCAGGCCGCGCAGTACAATGGCGTCGATGCCACGGTCACGGCCCTCCTCGACGAGGGCCGTGTCAGTGTCACCCTCGACAACCCTCACGGCAAAGTCATCAGCATCAGATCTGTCAACGCCGCCATTGCGGAACACGCTCCGCCCTGGCACGACGAGGGTCTCGGGCCAGAGTTTGCCCATTCGATGGCGTTTGAAGCGCCCTGGATCCAGTTTCTTGGAGAAGTCGACAGGAAAGAGGCCAATGTGGACAGTCCGGTGCAGCTGGCCAACGCTCCAGACTCGAGTGCTTTGCAAATGGCAGCTGGCGCGGTCGACCTCCCCTTCATCAAGGCCTTGCTTAGGAGGGGTGCGAGAATCGACCAAATCCCGAGCAGAAACGGAAGTGCACTGCAGTGTTTGATTGGCTGGATGGCTGTCGATGGCGAAATGATCCAATCAATCGACGATCACCCGCGATCACGTCTCAAAACCCTGGAGTTCCTTCTCTCCGTCGGTGCTGACCCCAATGCACGCCCAGATTTATCGGAAAATGAATACAAGACAGCAGACGTTGCAAAGCCCGATGGATCCTCCTTTCTGCCCTACCCATTGCATCTAGCAATTGCCCTCATTTCTGATGAATCACTAGCAACAAAAACATGTGAAATGCTGCTAACGCACAAGGCAGATCCCACCTTGAGATTTGAAGGGAACACGGCGTTGCAGTTGGCGGCGCGTGCGCCAGCGATGAAAGTGTCAATAGTTGAGGAATTGATGGAGCGTGTTCGCACTGTGCCACGCCCTACCCGTCAGTGCCCTTGTGGCTCGGAGCGCATCTTCACGAACTGCCACGGGCGCACGCAGCCCACAGGAGTACCTCTGCATCCATCTGCTCTGTGCCCTTGCCACGGCAAGAACAAAAAATATGGATCGTGTTGCTTGAAGAAAGGGCTGGTGTGGTACGAGACATTAAGTATGATCATAGAACACAGAAAAACGCTCAATTTCGGCTCGACTGACTCGCATGGCCAGATCATGCAGACAGGTCACCTGGGTGGTGGTGAAGCGATGCAGCGCTTTTGTGCTCTCGGACAAGGGCAGAGAGACCAAATCGTGGCGAAACACAAGGCAGGGGTCGAGTCAGCCAGAGCAGAATTTGTCACACCCTTGATACAGCAGTGTGTCCGTGACGGTGCGTGCCACCCAGCATTTGCCTTTGCTGCAGAGCGCTGTGATTTTCATTTCCCGCGCCCGTGGCGTAACAACAATCAGCCGATTCTGCCGAAAGTAGAAATGGAAAAACGACAACAAGAATGGAATGACCTTGTCGATGCATACACAGCCACACACATGCACTCAGCCGACGCACCTGCGCTGCATGACGTGGAAGTCGCTGCTAAAATCTCATGGACTGGCGGGCCGCTCTACAACACGTGTGGGTATCAAGGGTGTTCTAAACTCGAAAGTCTACCCAGCGAGTTTATGTTGTGTAGCAAATGTAAACAGACGCGGTTTTGTTCAAGGGAATGTTTCAAGAAGAGCTGGAGAGCGCAGCATAAGCATGTATGTGGGACGGATGAGGCAGAGCCTATGCTTGCCAGTCAGATCGCGTGCAATGATATCATGAAGTGCTTAGGTACTGCAATTTCGCAAAGTGGGATGATATGAAAGTCAGGGACTTCCAGACATTTTAAACAGAATCGCAGAGCTTGTGATTCATATATTTAGAAGACAATTTTCCCGGGTCAAAGGGCGAGGCGTAGGGCGCCAAATCTGCCACGTGTCACTCGAATCGGATTGCTATCATACGGACGTTCGTGTACCCGTGAGCAAATTTATTTTGAGAAGAACGAGTTTTTTTCCCCCCCAAAAAATAAGGGGGGCCACAATGTACCAAGACTAAATTTATCTCAATGAGATTCAAGTGGCGTGCATCTGTTTCGGCGTGTTGCGCCTCGCTGTCGTGCACCCATCAGATAGCCACCGCTTTTACTCCTGTCGTGCTCCCACTATATTTGAGTTTGGATCCTCGTTTTCGGACCATTTATTGGGATACCCATTATGAAATGTCAATAAAAACTCGACTCTCAGGGAAAGGAAACAACATTTGATCGAGCAGGGGGGCGTGATTGAGAAGTTCCATTCGCCAAAGGGTGCTAATAGTAGTGCGTAGTATGTTGCGGTAGGCACGTTTGCGACTTTTATGCGGCAAGGTGGCAATGTGTAGGAGAGGGTCTACGAGGGGGTCAACGTGGAGTTGGTGGAGTGAGTTCCGGATGTGGTAGTCGAGGGTAGAGGGGTGGAGGTTGCTGAGGGCTAGTGACTTATTAAAAGTCTTGAATAGAGCAGCAGGAAGGGTATCAGGCCGTGTTTTTGTGAGACGAATGTGCAATTGGGCAAGGTGGGTGTATTGTATCAGGGTAAGGGGGTGGACACCAGTGTCCGCTAGTAAGGCTGTATGATCTCCATAGACATGGAGAGCGCGAGCAAGGGAGAGGTTCGGGCTCGTCTGGAGTTCCTTAACATCAGTAGTGCTGGATATAGCGCAGATTCTGGAGGAAATGAGGTAGTACAGTAGATTTCCATAGACCCAGGTTTTGTGTTGGGGTGAGTTGGGAATGTTTTTTATCGTAGCGAAGAGAATAGGAGACAGCCTGAGTCACGGACTGGCCGTAGGCGGCGCGTCGAATGGCTAAATAAATTACATACTATATTACTAGGACAGAGTACCTATCAGGACTGAGTCCAGAATCCGAATGGCTAAATAAATTACATACTATATCAATAGGCCAGAGTACCCATCAGGACTGAGTCCAGAATCCGGCCTGTGACGCACTTTGTTTGATAAGTGCTGCCTGCGACTCATTGTGTTTTATCAAAAATCTGGCCTGCGGCACATGTTTTTCACAAAAAATCTTTTTCTTAATCATTCTGGGATGCATTTGATTTGAAGTTTCTTATTCTGTCTACCAATTCATTAGTGGTGAAAATGATTAAAACTCCAATACTAAGTGATCACAACGAACCAATTTGTACCAAACAGTAATCAAGAAAGTGTCAAATAACAAAGTCTTTATCAAATCAAGCCTTTTGAGATGCAAATTGCACAACACAATTTCAATTCCAAAACAGTTTATGAGAAACAACGTATAGCAGGGGCAATGCCTGACCTATAGCCTAAAGATTTTGACGCTTGGAAACAGCTCGCTCTGGCAACAAGTCTTGCAGAAGGCACTGTTGATGTGCCCATACGTCTCCTCCGGCAAATTTTCAGTGCTCGCACCGCGTTGAACTCGCGCTCTTTTGCAGAATCTGCAGCCTACATCTGATCACCGTTTGATTTTTGCAAGCCATTTGGCTACCGGAATGATCTCTGCAATTGCCATCATTTTTCGCCGTTCATGTCCCGAAGGGACGGGCAGGTCGATCAAATGTTTCCCTAAAAATGCTGTGCTTCCATTTTGCCGTAACATGAAGTCTACCAGCCACGTGCCCATCAAAAAATTACACTGGTATATACATGTCGTTTAAGAATGTGTTTATATGTCACAATGACCTTAAACGACATATAAATGTCAAAATATTTTTATCGAATTAGTTTGCGACGCCTAATTTTCATTCCGACATATATATGTTGTATAAGCATTAAACGACATTTAATGTTAACATATATTCTTAAACGACATATATTCTTACACGACATATATTTTTAAACAGCATATAGCTTCTTAAACCACATATTTGTTAAGCGACATATAATGTTAAACAACATATATTGTTAAACAACATATAGATCTTCTAACATCATGTTAGTTATACAACATGTATCTTTACATGTCGTATAAGTTTTATGTGACACACATATGTTGCATAATTTTAAACAACATACAAACACATTACAAATTCTCCAGAACATATATAAACATTCAACAATCAATTGTTTTTGGTCATTTATTGTTGCGTATCCACTAATTAATGGCACCACCTGGACTCGACCCTGTGGAGGGGAGCCAGAGGTCCACCCCTTTTCGTTTGAAACTTCTCGTCTTCAGATCTAGGGCTGTTACCGGCTCCTGGGCGGCAGTGCGCCTTGTTTGAAATGTATGCATGTGTCAATGTGTGTGTATGTGTCTACAGTCCGGCCAGTATAGGGAGTCTTCCCCTATTGTCTTCTTAAGTGAAACACTTTCTAAAAATTTCATCCCATTCACTACCCTCGGCGGACTGTGTTGAATTTGACTCAGGGCTGCCCTATCAACTCTGGCGAACTAATCCATCTTTTGGTATCGGCGCACTCTAAAATATCTCTGTTCCGTAAGAGTTCTGTGACTGTATTAAACGACATATATGTTTATGTTTGATTATACTCTTAAAGAACATATAAAAATTGAAAATGAAGTTGAAGAGCATATACATGTCATACCTGACCGACAACTACAATGTGTGATGGGTTGGGGTGTAGGAAACATGACACAATAAACTGCCCTGCACAACCAGCCCTACTGCAGGCGATCGGTGGCTGTCAGGTATCATACAGCAGTACAGCTGACTGGCGGGAGTGCAATTTGTAGAATTCATGACATTCAATGTTGAGAGCGAGTTTCTCAGTCTTTTTGTGCGCGGATACAACACGGCAGAATCCTGGGACAGTTTGGTCGTGGCCAACCTGGCGTTGAGACAACAACCTTGGGTGGCCATTTTTTGCAAAGCTCCTCCAAATGCCTTGGACAAGAAGGCAACAAGGGAACATGACGACGAAATGGTCACAGTGAAGGAATGTCTCAAGGCTCAGCATGGCTTTGAATCTCAACAGGAGTGTCAGTGGGCGCTAGTACCTCCTACTGATGTACAGGGGTTTGTAAGTGGCAAGATTTGGGCCATTGCGAGGGTGGGGGACACCTCGGATGTGCGTAAGGTGGGAAAGCAACGATTGCAAACATTGTCGTTGGACGAGGCACGGGCGAAATCTTCGGACATCGCAGGGTCTCGGGCAGCGAACGAATTGAAAGATGCCTATCAGCATCAAAATCGAGGATTAGGAGTCACAAAAGCACAGTATATTGAGGCTACCATGGATTTCATCGAGAATGGTGATGTCTTTAACATACGATATGACAAGTGGGTTGACACAGCAGCTAATGCGTTACAAGATGATGGGTCGAGAATAGTGTGCCGCCTCAAACAAACATGTACGCCTACTGGAGCAGACCGAAAATGGGTGACAACTGTCACTGATGTGATGATGTTGAATTCTGCAGTTGGTCTGGACGTGGCTCGTGATGGGACACAATGCAATACACAGGGCGTGTGGCCTTGTAAATTGCCGATTGACAGTCCTCCTCTACAACTTCTCGCCATGTCGCCAGACCTCATCAAAGCCTTGCGCAAACAGCCACGTCGAAACTTTCCATAACTTGACAGTTGTAGCCGGGTGACCCACGATAAGAAACTGATGAGTGTGATGAAAAAAAAAAAAAGCACCCCCAACACACCATTGAAAACAAAATTGCTAAAGCACACTCTATACTCATGATATCTAGCACCTACCCTGGCCCACCTTCCATGCCTCGCTCAGTCACCCTTGCAAACCCCAAGAACAAAGGTAAGTCTTACACAACATTCCTTAAACCACTTGTGAGCGCAGAGTGGCTGCGCCAAATCCGAATAAAATACCCACATGCACCTCAACCCCCTACTGGCAATGTCTCTTCAAGACTACATGCCCATTTCCTCCTCCACCACCTGTCTCTCTGTAACAACCTAAACAAACTCCCCCCATACCTCACAATGTGTGGGCACCGCAACCCCATGTCTCTCCTCAGACTTTGGTCCCAAAGCCACCAGTCCATTCCCATCCACATGCTCACCATAGATGACAACCAACGAGACACCTATGACTCCCGAGTGTGCCTCTACTGCCCGTCCGGAGTGACTGGATCAGAAATCCACCTCATTTTGGAATGCCCTGCGACCTCACACGTCGCACTAGACCTGATTCAACACCTCACAACTCTTCTCTATGACACCTGCCAACTAGACTGGACTACCCTGACCACCCATCAACAAACCTCCCTTGTCCTAGGCGACCCCCCATCTACCCTCCCCAAAAAAATTCATCACGTGTGGTTGAAGTCAACCCTTTCCGCCATCCTTGATTATGTCTCTCACCTCGAAACTCTCTTGTACAACATGACTTAACCTCATACTTGCCAACCAAACCAAAAACACAAACCAAAAAATACATGTATATTTATATATAAAACAAAACAAACAAAAACCAAAAAAAAAGGAAATAGCAAGAATTAATAAGAAAAAAGAAATCCCTCTGCCCTTCTCCACCCATCCCCCTTTCATCTCCACAACCACACCCCCCACCTCACATCTGACACACACCCTCTTTCAGTCCCTTAGCAGGTTCACTGGAGTTGGGTTCAACCGCACCAAACGCCACCATTTTTCGGGGGGTTCTAACAACATTCATCCAGCCGCAGTCTACGCGCGGGTGTGGACACCTGTCGGGACCGGGCTCTCAACACCTCAGGACGGGGCTATTATGGCCAGGCCAAAGCTGGCAGGGCGGCACAGGCGACTCACGGGACACAAGTACCTTCGTAGCAAATTTTCCAATAGGGTTGTCTCTTCCTGCAGATTCTCCCTGTCAATCAATGGTCTCTCTCCACATCACGAAGACGGGGTTCTTAATACCTACGCCAGCGGGCGTCGTGGTTGAGAAAGTGTCCGAGTACATATTGGCCCACACTGGGCCGAGGGAGTTAGACGGGCACTCCCTGGGTGGGTGTGGGTTGGGGTTTTGGTTTAGTTTCCGGTTATACTACCCTTTCGGTAAGGGTCCGGGCCAACATTATCGGTGCCTTGAAAATAAAAAATATGACAAATTTGAAATGTGCAAAATTATCCCAAATGACGCGCCCTGCAGGCATCGTGTGTCGGCACAAAGGCCCATCATCAACCTGATAGGGAATATTGTGACACGGTGCACCTGGACCCTTGAGAGTTTCAGACTTTGAGTGGGTCACGCAGGTGACGTTTCAGAACAGTAAGGCCATTGGAAATGAGCATACACATAACGTCACGTGGATTGGTTCAAAGCTGGAAAAATTCTGTGCTGGTACACGTGCGAGGGATGGAAACCCTGTACTATGTGAAGTGATGTGGTGGGTAGTAAGCGACATGTTGTCTCATGGTACGTGACATTACTATGTACATTAAAAATTCAACTACGTATAAATGAGTTATAAACTGTATATATATGTCTTTTGAAAATGAAAGGACATATAATCTCACTTATTAAACATATGTATGTTGTTTACTTTTTAAATTGTGTTTATATGTCATACAAATTTTCTATATGTGTTTATATGTCGTTTAATATTAAACGACATATACATACCAGCGTAATTTCCTGATGCGTATACAGATCATATACAGGGCGATTGATACTGTCTTGCTCTGTCCCTGCTCGCACACAGGATTTCAAGAATTTTATCATCAATCCAAGTGTTCTGCTGCAAGACCTTCACAATGCTTTGGTACGATGCCTCATATCGTTGCTTGTTTGTGCAGTCCTCTATGTCACCACCCTTACACCATTTTTCATATCGTCGCCTGAGTGTGTTCATTTGTTTCCAAGCACCTGTAAGCCTCTCTTCATGTTTTGGCACCTCATTCTCCACTACCCCTCTTCTTATTGCATCCCTCACGCTATTATTGAACGTCAAATGACGATCTTGATAAGTTACTTTCCCTGCCTCGCGGCACGGTTTTTTCCACGTGAAGACTGCTCGATTCGTCCATTGGCACCACTCGTTGCCTACCTTCGGACCAGAATGTCGGCTCCTCATTCGCTGGTTCTCCTCGATGTGCTTTCAATTTGACCAACAAGAATGCTGTCCCCGCTGTCATCCTCTTTCGTAGTATCTGGACGGCTGCTGCCAATCTATCCGCGTCAGGTCCCACCAACGTTACAATTCCACCTTTACCGATCCACCTATTGACTGTCTTCAACAATTACTGGTTGTCACACAAATACAGCAACGGCTCCTCTATCAGGGTGTCACGAAGCGCTAGTAAAAACGCTTCCAATTCAGGCCAATTTGAGCTTGAGCCCTCTTCCTCTAGTCCCAGTTTGCACTGCTGCTTTTTCTTTTCTCAAATTGTTACATCCTGCTCTCATTTTGCCTTTTTTGTCTGAACCGTCATCTGCCCTTACTTGGCCCTGAAACCCATAGCCTCCGAGCATGCCTATTTCTGTGCCTATCCAGTAATCGTATTCTCTCCTTTTCAATCGCACTTGACATTCGTCTTTTCTTTTTGATACTTCGGCCGCTTTCTTCAAAGCCGCCCGACCCAATCAATCATTTATGTTCCCTTACAGGTAAATAGATTTCAGAAAATTATTTTACTCATCGTTCAGTACAAATATGTAAAATCCTGTTCCAAAGATTTTTTTCTCCAGAATCTGATCCTCCGCACAAGATTATGTGGTACTGGCTTAATTACTCAACCAAGTTGGGTTTTTGATTTCCACCAGACCACGCTGGTCTGTTGGAAATGATTTGATTGGCGGTGTACCAGTAAAAAAAGGCACCTCGGCGGAGCCAGCCCTCAAATATTTTTACATGATTCATAGGGTCGGGCGGCTGCTTTTTCCTCATCTGCCACGTAGCAATCTTGGTGGATCCAACACAAAGCACATCAAGCTCAAAAATCTTGATGCACTAGAAGGAAAGAAGAACAAACTCTTCGCTGATCATGTGACACAGGTATGCGAAGCGCACAATCGGGTGATTGTGTCCTTCCTCCAGCAGGTACACGCATTTGCGAGGCCAAGCACAGAGGGATCGAGGGAGAAAATTGGGCACAATGTGCACGTGTGAGGAGATGTAGACAGGAGCACACGCTCATAGAGCGTCAAAGCTGTGGCCTATCGAACGATGGTGGACTCAGGATGGTAAACTGGGAATCACAATCCAGACCCCCCCAGAGTCTGAAAGACGGACACATTCATTGTATTTTACTTATTCGTGATTGATTGATGTTGCTTTTATTACTTCGCAAGAAATAGTCTATTAGCTTTGCTGGA
>Ga0209390_10011124_pt1 | contig 10391 bp, 8 predicted proteins | sample BON01_FD_187212 | JGI IMG/M metagenome (GOLD analysis project Ga0209390, IMG submission 187212) | Freshwater microbial communities from Lake Bonney liftoff mats and glacier meltwater in Antarctica - BON-01 (SPAdes) (version 2) | ecosystem: Environmental > Aquatic > Freshwater > Ice > Glacier... | reverse complement strand
TATATATATATATATATATATATATATTACGGGGGGGGGCATGGGATGCGCTTCTCTTAGCTGCGCGTGTGTAGCTTTCGAGGACTTTGATTGATTGATTGATTGTAAAAATTGCCCGGCATGCCTTCGTAGTTGGCTGCAAGACACCTTGAAGAGAAAACTCGTTGATTTCGCGTGGAATCGGCGATTTTCTTATTTACCCGGCGCGTGCTCGCCTTTTTTCGGGTAAACCCGGCTAAAAGGTTTTAATCAACCCGATTTTGTTTATCCGGAGCGCCTGTTTTGATCAATCATCGGGTCAGCCTCGGGTTAACCCGGGGGAACAGGAAGGGAGGGGGCGCCAAAAAAATCCAAAAATCGGCGAATTTTCTTTTCGAGGTATCTTGCAGCCAACGACGGTGCTGGGATGCGCTTCTCTTAGCTGCGTGTGTAGCTTTGGAGGACTTTGATTGATTGATTGATTGTAATAATGAACGAAGCGCGTTTAAGCCACTTGCCGTTTTTGGGGTCCCAGCGAGGGCTTGATTCTTATTAATTAAACGGCCGTCGGGTTAACTCGAATGAAACGTTCTAGTTTTGGGTTAAGGGTTCGGGTAAACCCCTGGGTTAACCTCGGCGAACGTTTCATTCGGATTAACCCGACGGACGTTTAATTAAGAACAAAACCGCCTCACTGGGACCCCAAAACGGCAAGTGGCTTGAACGCGCTTCGTTCATTGCCCGGCATGCCTTCGGCTAACCTCGAATGCAAAGCTGCCCTGTTCGCCTGAGTCATTCGACTTTCAAGGTTCTGATCATTGAAACGACGAATCTCTTAGTCAAAGCTCGCTCAGACATCTGAGCAAACGAATTTACCCATAGCGCTTGTTTAGTAGCTGCAGGGTACCCTCAACCCTTAATCTGTAACCCGTAACACTGAACTTGAATCTAAAAGGGTTTACCCTTCACCCGGCCCAACTCTCTGTATCTGTATTCGCTAACAAGTGCTCCAGTTTTTTGCGTGGCCGCACCGTCGCCGAGGGCTAGCCTCGGACGGCGTACGGCATGCGGACGCACGGAGCAGTTGTCGGCCGCCGGTTTCGAAGCGTTACGAAACTAACTACTAAGGTTAGAACTGGGGTGAGGGGCTATTTATGGGTGAGTCTTCTTATTGCTGCCGCAGCGCTCAAAACACCCACGAGAAATGGTTATAACGCCCAAGGCGTCAACCTCAAATTTTGGCTCGGCGGCGACGCTGCCAGCTCCGTGCCCCAAAACAAAAATATGAACTATGATTAGTGTAACTAGTACAGTAGATGTACATTCCGCCTCAATCAAAAGGATGCACTATGATGCTTGTAATTAATACATATATTGGTGTATGTGTTTCCCACCTCTTTCATCTTCGTTCACTCCTCGGGTTATCCCGAATTCGTACAGATATAGGTGTACATTGCGTCCCACACAGAAAAGTATCAGCTATAATTAGTGTAATTAGTACACATATAGGTGTATATTTCGCCAAACCCTATGGATATTCGTTCGCCTCTCGGGTTAACCCGAACTGGAACCAGATATAGATGTACATATCCAAATATAGGTGCACGCATTCGTACACATATAGGTGTGCATATCGCCTAACACTATAAATCTTCTTTCGCTCCTCCGTATTGGTACAGATACAGTTGTACATATCCAAATATAGGTGTACGAATTAGTACACTTATAGGTATGCATATCGCCTAACCCTATGAATACGGCAACGGTTTTTTTTTACAGTGCCGTTGAGCCCGATGCCCTGATCGCGTTTTTTAGCACTTTTGTAATCTTTTTCCTTCGGCTGCCTGTAACGGTCGAATTCTCTGAATTGTTCCAGGCTAAATTATGAGGCTCATAAAAACCAATTGGCGGAGCAAGAAAATGGCCGAAAAACGCGGCGCGCTTGTCGTACTGCCTAGGCCGGTGTTAATGCTTCTATGATTCAATTTTTTTATTTAAAAAAACGCGATCAAGGAATCTTTTGCAACGGCAGTGTAAAAAAGCGAATCGTTGCCGTGTTCATTGATCTCTTTTTGCTCCGCAGGTACCCCCGTTTTCTTTTATGCACAGCGGTGAAGCTCGGGTTAACCCTATGATGCTTGTAATGTGTACATATATAGAGGGGTTAACCCTTAACCCGATAACCCTGTGACTCATAATGAACGACGGTTTCAGTTTCGACTGGTTAACCCGCGTCGTGCACGCGGCACGACGCCGCCGGTAGCCAGACGCTACTCCTTGCACTTGTGTGTGCCTGTCACTCGACCGTACTACTACTGCCTGTGCCGCAGGTACCCCAGTTCTCGTTTTTGCTCAGCGATGAAGTCGCCGCATCCATTCGGCGCGGCGAACCGGCGGCGATACAAGCTGCGCTACTAACTTTAAACATTTCTGCGGGCGCTGCGATGTTGGTGAGTGGCACCGGGTATCCTCGGTATCATTACTATTACTAGTAGCATTGCCAGTATTAGAATCCGACACGCGTGGCCGTACCGTCGCCGACGGCTAGCCTCGGACGGCGAACCGGCGGCACTACACGCTGCGCTACTAAGTTTAAACATTCCGGCGAGCGCTGCGATGTTGGTAAGTGCCACCTCGGGTTAGCCCTGCTGGGAGGACTGCTATCTTGATTCTAGTAGGGTTGACCCTATAACTCGATATGTGGCGAACCGGCGGCACTACACGCTGCGCTACTAACTTTAAACGTTCCTGCGGGGGCTGCGATATTGGGAAGTAGCACCGGGTATCATCGGAATTATTAATACTATGACTAGCATTGCCAATTTGTGTGTTGTTCGTCTTAGTAATAATCTCCCTCTCGCGCTGCGCACGGGCAAAAAGAAGCCGATCACAGCGCCACCTCAAGGGGTAGCAAACCCTTATAGTTATAGATATTGATATAGATATAGATATAGGTGTGTATAGATAGGGTTAAAGGTGCTCTGCAGCTACAATTAACCGCTATGGTTAAATTCGCTCCGCTCAGGTACCTGAGCGAGTTTCGACTAAGAGTTTCGTCGTTTTGATTACAGGAAACTCGAAGTCGTTTCACCTAGGCGCACAGAGCACCTTTTTTAACCCAGCGTTACCCAGCGCCACCTCGAGGGATAGCAAACCATAAATCACGGAGTGACGAAGGCTGGGAGGAGTGTAATGTCAATCGTACTAGTTGTTGTGAGCAGTCGATGCCACACATATATCCCGATGTATGAGGCACTATTTCCGCCGACCACTCATCACAGACGAATTATAATACAAAGGGGACACGAGCACACACGCACAGGGAACTGATCCGAACGTGGCTTTGGGAGCCTACGGGGAGCTCCCTGGAATATATCTAGATGCTTGGGGGCGGAGTCGACGCCGCGACCCTAGTGGCCGCCTTAGGCGCCGGCCCGCCGCAGCTGACCTTTTAGATCAGTGGTTCGGTCCTCAGTCGTTCACCCAGAGGTTGTGCGTTCGTCTCCCGGTTCTGCCACATTTAGAGTTAACCCGAGTAGTCGGGTTACCCCGAGCTCGCCGCACATCGAGTTATAGTACACTGACTAATTCTAGCCTAGTTTATTGGCTGGTGAACTAATTTGGGCTAGTCAGCATCTTCCAAGGACAGTAAACTCGTGACTTGCTGATGACTAGACTAGTGACCTCATTTTACCAGCCTCGTGACTCGGCCTCGACTCCGCCCCCAAGCATCTAGATATATTCCAGGGAGCTCCCCTTAGGCTCCCAAAGCCACTTTCGGATCAGTTCCCTGTGCGTGTGTGCTCGTGTCCCCTTTGTATTATAAACCGTCCGTGACTCGGCTAGTAACATGTGTTACTTGCCTAGTTACTAGCCTATTATTAATGCTTATAGCCAAAATGGGTTAACCAGCCAAGTAACTAGGCTAGCAGTTTTGCAGTGAACGGGTTAAAGTGAACCTCTCTAACCCTAACCTGTCTGGGGTTAAGGTGAGGGTTACCCTAACCCTAGTACCACAGGTGAGCGACGACCGCTTCGCATTGTCAGCGGCGAAGCGCGCAGGGTTAGTCGCCCCTATATATATATGTGTATATATATATTCATATATGTATTTATTTATTTATGTATACATACATATATATATATATATATATATATATATATACAAACCCCCTTACCCTAACCTGTCTGTTTTTTAATCACACAGGTGAGCGACGACCGCTCCGCCCTGTCAGTGGCACAGGGTTAACCCTTTCGAAGGGCCTCGAGTTTGCGCGCTACTCCATCGACGTGGGTAACCCTGAACCCTAACCTTAACCCGAGATATACTGTCCGCCTGGAGTCACCCCCCCTTACCCTAACCTGTCTGTTTTTTTATTCCACAGGTGAGCGACGACCGCTCCGCCCTGTCAGCGGCGAAGCGTGCTGGCCTGCTCTGCTGCTACGTGGCCAGGAGGATTGATGGCCGGCCGGCGACAGTGCCGGCCGATTTCTGTCTGGAAGATCTCCACCCGGGGTTGCGAGATGTGATCGAGGGAATCAACGGGGCCACGTTCCGTGTATAGGGACGGGCAGTTCGGGTGAACCCAACTAAGTGCGAAGGCGAGTCGACGCCGCGACCCTGCGGCCGTCTTACGCGCCCGATTGTGCACCGTGCCGCCTTGGTCGACACGCTCAGCTATCTGCCCGTATATACAGGTCCGCGCCACGCGCCACGCACTCTCGGCACCAGATGTGAATGTTGCAGAAGGTATATTAGGGTGTGTTTTATTGTTGGGTGTGTGCGAACGAGGCGGGTGTATAGGCAGTTGTATTGTTGTTTATTTTTATATTGTAGACGTGGACGGCGGCTATACCCCGGGTTAACCCCGGTTAACCCGGCTACCTCCCCCCCCCCAACTGTCAGCCCCTATACACGGAACGTGACACGTGGGTGAACCCTGTTGGGGGGGTGACCCACGCGTTGTGCCGGCGCGTAAGACGGCCGTAGGGTCACGGCGTCGACTCGCCTACTCAGGCACCTAGATATATCAAGGGAGCTCCCCTCAGGCTCCCGAAGCCACTCTCGGATCAGTTCCCTGTGCGTGTGTACGCATGTGCTTGTGATATACATAATTGTCTGTGAACCCGAATGTCGGCAAGCAAGGATGCCGACCGATTGCTGTGTGGAGGAACTGCACCCGGGGTTGCAAAATGTGCATTGAGGGAATCAATGGTCAACCGTCAACGGGGTCACCTTCCGTGTATAGGGGCTGGCAGTGTTGGGGGGGTGACCCACGCGCGTGCCGGCGCGTACGATGACCGTATGACCGTAGGGCGTAGGACTCGCGGCGTCTCGACTCGCCTTCCCCCAATAAGGCACTTAGTTATCTCCAAGAGGTCTCGCTTTCCGTAGGCCGTAGGCTCCCGAAGCCACTTTGTGGTCAGTTCTCTCTTCCTTGTGTGTCTTGTGTGCGTATGGGCTCATGGGCTCGTGTGTATGCTTGTGATACATAGCTACATACAAATACAAACAGTGTAAACCGTCGTCTGCGGACCCACATGTTGCGTGTTGGCTGGCAGTAAGGATGCGGCGTGTGCCGGGAAATTATGCCGTTACGACTGTGTGGAGAGAGTTTGTGACAGGATTTGCCGATGGGAATGCGAAGAAACTGGAGGAACCGAAAAACCACAGCACAGTGTCGTAAGTGCAGTGAAAGACTGGGTCCCGCCGGAATATCAATAGCGAGCGGTAACACGTAACACAGTGGTGATTTAAATCTAAAAATATACCAGGTCGATATCAGTGTACTTTTGCTGTATTACTGCCGTCTTATACGTGATACGTGTGTAGTGTATGTGTATGCTGCATGAACATGAATGCATTTAAATATTTTTGGTGGCACCCCCAACCACCCGTATTGTAACGCGGAACCACATTCACATTGCCAGCCCGGGCATCTTCTCTTTCTCTTACACCGGAGATTAACAGCTTTATTGGAAGCGGAGTGTACGTTTTTTTTTGTCGTCGTCAGTCGTCAGTTGTCAGTTGGTTGTTCGCACATGCCACTGAAAAAAAGGCGTGTGCTGCGCTAAAGGCGTGTGTGCTGCGCTGTGCTCAACGAACACACGAACACGAACTCCGCGCAGACTACACTTTTCAGAAGAGTTTTGTGTTATTTTGCGACTCGTTCACAGGCCTCCCCCACAACAATCCTCAAGTTAAACCGCGATGCCTGCGTTACTTTGTATGACGCATAAGGATGTACGAATATAACGAACATAACGAAACGTTATTTAGCGGCGCCGTAGGCGCCGCTCAACATATCAACATAACGACGTTATTTAGCGGTGTGCGCACCGTTATCCGTCATCTCATTTAGCGCCGCCTCGGCGGTTAACCCGAATTTTTTTATACACGAATACAAATGTTCCCACCAGGGCACCAGAGTCATTATACGAGTACTCGTAGCACACACCTTAGCACACCTAACACACTAACACTAGGAAGAGGCGCCCCAACACGTATATAATGTTTGACTATAACCACGGGTTAGCCTGAGCTAAGCGCTAAGCACGAGAATAGCCTGGGAATAGGATATATATGTGAATGGAATACCGATATATCGATCGTTTTTTTTTTTTTTTTTTTTGTGTGTGACGGGATCGTTATATGTTTCGTTATTTAGCGGAGAGGTTACCGTCATTCGTTATCAACATATAGCGGGGTGCCAATCCTTATATTCGTACATCCTTAATGACGCAGGGTTTGCTGCTGCTCCCTGTGTACGTGTACGTGGTGTGGTGTGTGTGGTGCAGGAATGTGACTAATAAGCTTTATATCTCCTTGCTGAGCGTTACTTGCTCGTTTTATTTACGTGGCTTGAGTTAACCCAATTGCAAACACACCCACCCCCCTTGTTGTGCAGCAGTACATTGCACAAAATTTTAAAAAAAATACCAGGTAGTGCACCCCCCACGCCAGTTTTGAGGTGTTTTTGAAGGGGGATTTCCATCATGTTTGCTTTTGCACAGGTGATGGAAATTCTTCTGAGGTGTTTGTGTCTGGAGTTTTTATTTTGTTTTTTTAGAGGTCGGATTTTGGATAGGTCGAGGTGTTCGAAAAAAGTTTGCTCTCGACGTGGAAAATGAGGCGTTATTGAACATTATTGTTAATGTGCAATACCAATACCGCCGGAGCTCTGGCTCTGGAGCTCTGGCGGCGTGGCGCCGCGGGCCTGTGTGCGCGTGTACGCGCGCGTGCTGGTGCCGCCGAATCTTTACATACATACATCTTTCCTTCTTCCAGACCCCTTTATTGCCCACAATATTGCACAATATGTATATATCATTCCCCACGACCACGACCCCTTGCATACGTCATTGCGATAAAATATTGAAAATGACAAAATCGTATGGTAACTTGTCAGCCTGGTTGTTCTGTAGCATACTATATAGCATGCTACAATGCTATATAGCCTCCATCAGATGCTACAGTACTGCATAGCATAGCTCTACTTTTTCTGATATTTGAACCATTTCGAGTTGACCCGATTACTGGTGCTGCTGCTGGCTGCTAGCCCACGCCCCGGCCGGGCCCAAATGCTGTAAATTATGTGTTCAAATACCAAAACTTGCATCTAGGACAGAGTGTAGTACTATGGTGTAACATACTATATAGCATGTATAGCATCCCCCGATGCTATAGATGCTATATGCTACAGAACATCCAAGCTTGTAAGGGCCAATAGCTACTTTGCAATAGTGCGTGTGTGTACGCGCGTGTGCTGTGGTGCCCCCGCCGAATATTCACATATAATACATATATTCATATTCACACATATACATATACATATAGAAAAGAGAGCTTTGTTCTCTACTTACGTGTACTTATACTTATTATACTGCGCAGTTTGCCAAAACTGTGATGCATTTGGGCCCATATAATAAGATATATTGTCCATATTATTGCAAAAAGGGGGTCGTGGGGAAATATATATTGCGCATATTGTAGGCAAAAAAGGGGGGCAGGGAGGTGGGTATTGCACAATAATGTGCAATAATAATGCCACCTTTCCGTGTCGTCTTAGACACCTCGACCCATACGAAATCCGACCCCTAAAAACAAGAAAAACACGCTCAAAACGCCCTAAAAAACACACCTTAAATAAACCTTGGATGTTCCGTAAGACGTAAGACCGTAAGGTCCAGGACCCCGGAAGCTTACTTAAGATCTTACGTAAGTTTCACGCAAGTCTTACGGTAGTTTTGTTTAAGAGATTTATTTTCCTCTACACTGTAGTCTACACACTGAAACCAGTTTTGTTTTAACGATTTGACCCGTAAGACGCAAAACCTTACGCCCGCGTGCGTAAGGTCGGGGTGACCTTATGTAAATACGTATAAGACCTCATGTACGAGGTCTTACGAAGCATCCACAAGCTTAAAACTGGGCGGGAGGGTGCTATCAAGCTTAAAACTGGGCGGGGGGGTGCTATAATCGGGTTAACCCAGTCGTACGAATCTTCCCACGCCTGGAGCAATTTCCTCGCGAGCATCATGCATCGATAAATGAAGATTCGTCTCATAGTCTTCCATCAGGTCCACCAGGTTTGGCAGCTCGACGACGAAGAACATCTCAGGTCCTTCAGGCTCACCCAGCGCTTCTGTTTGTGTCTATGTATGTATATGTAAAGATTCAGCGGCACCAGCACACGCGTGTACACGCGCACACCTAAGTCGGTGATGTACTCGCACCATGGGCACTACGCACTACACATCTGGCATGGGCATGGGCTATAGGCTATAGGTAGGGCATAGGGCTGGGGCTGCTCGAGCTCTAGCTGCCACCTTTTTATTTTTATTGGATGGTGGGTGTTTGTGTTTGTGTTGTTGTCGTGTACAGCAATAGTATTGTATATAGTATTATCCAGTCGTATTCGCGCTCGTGTAGCTGCAGTAGAAAGTTTGCCCTCGAACAACCAGCAACCAGTCTCCATCTCCTAGGCCAGACAAACGAAAACGAGGCAAAAAAGGCCGCCGCAGGCACACAATTTGGGGTTTTGGGAGGCCTATTAATAGGATAAAACTAGTTATTATTAATATAGCTAAAATTAGTTTTAAAACAGTTGCTTGACAGTTATTATTAGTCGAGTAGTTTTTTACCCCCCCCTGCGCCTGCCTGCTATATATTATAATACCAAATACCTATTAATTAATACTATAATGTATAGTTAATAGGCTGAAGTTAGTCTAACCTGGATGTGCAATTCCCCTTTGTATTATCAACCGTCTGCGGGTCGCCATTATTCACATTCTTGCCGGGGAGCTCAACTCGACTGGCCGGCCCTACTCTCGTCCCGCCCGCGGTTACCACGACCGTCTGCTCACCGAGGAGATTATGACGCCGACGCCGCTGACACTTGCGACAGCGATACAGAACGGCGGCGACGAGCTTTGAGCACAGGGGGCCACAGTGCCTCTTGACCCTTACTCGCTCGACTAGCCCCCCCCTAGATCAGTTCCCCCAAGGCGTGTGCTCGTGTCCCCTTTGTATTATAAACCGTCTGTGAAAGGCCGGGGCGTCTGTGAACCGCGATTTTATCAGGCCAACCGCGCGCGGACGGATGCACGTACTCATCGTGGCGATCGCGGCGCTAGTTCGGCTGCCAGCGAGTAGGGTTCGGCTTTCAGGGTGGCGACCGGTCCGGGAGCCGACGTTTGCCGCGTCGCCGGGTTATAGCAGCAGGCGGCTTCAATTTACTTCGCCTCGCGGAGCATCGCCAGAGCTGCTGGCGGTCCACACCGAGACGGTCGGACGGTCCAGCTCCCGCACCCCGCGAACGGCGGCGCCGCGTATGGACTCTAGCGAACCACGGGGCCGTGGGCTTATAGCGCGCGTCCTGTCCATCTTCCGGCGGAAGGACGACGCGCGTGGTGTTGCTGGTGCTGAGATACTCGTGGAGCTAGACACGCCTCGTTTAGGTGCGGCCGATGTCGTGCCAGCAGCTAGTCGCGCTCCGAAACGTGCGCCTGTTTTTTCGCCGACTGTACTTGCTGCCACGACCGGCATATCCGCCATCGAAATCGTCGCTTCATCGCTGTCAAGAGGGAGAGCACGCGAACCGCGCATCAGCGATGCACTCAGCGAAGGGGAGCTGCGCGCCTGCGCACAGGTCCGCAGTTACCGGGGAGGGGGGGTATCGGCCCCTATGTACACTGCCGAATCTATGATGCGTTCACGGGCAATAGAAACAAGAAAATCAACATCAACCGAAGGCACACACACACGAACCAACCCCATCTACGCACTCTGTGGATAGGCTCAACCAGACCCATGCCATGATGAGCCTTTACAAGATATTGTGCCACTTCAAAGCCTCCCTCCCTCTCTCCCTCCCTCCCTCCCTCCCCCTCTCCCTCCCTCCCTCCCT
>Ga0209390_10011123_pt1 | contig 10393 bp, 9 predicted proteins | sample BON01_FD_187212 | JGI IMG/M metagenome (GOLD analysis project Ga0209390, IMG submission 187212) | Freshwater microbial communities from Lake Bonney liftoff mats and glacier meltwater in Antarctica - BON-01 (SPAdes) (version 2) | ecosystem: Environmental > Aquatic > Freshwater > Ice > Glacier... | reverse complement strand
CCTCGCGGCCGAGTCCCAGGGCGTTGCAAAGATCGTGTTGGAGTCAGTCCAGGAGCTGCTATTGAAACTGGCCTTGCAGATGGCCCGTGAGGATTACGAGGATCGGCGCGAACGACAGCGCCAGGGCGTTGAGCTTGCCAAGCGTGCCGGCAAGTACGCCGGCCGCCAGGCCGATACGATAACGCACGAACGCATCATTGCACTGCGCAGCGGTGGTCGAAGCATTGCAGAGACGGCCAAGCTGGCTGGATGCAGTGAAAGCCAGGTCAAACGGATTTGGTCGATGCGGGCGGCCGTGCCCGCTTGAACTTCACTTGGAGTTCAATCCATTGCGTTTTGCGATTCATGCCGACACATCCTCGGCACTCAAAACAAACGCACGGGGCTCAAACCCAAAATCACGCGTCGCCTCCCCGTGATCAAACACCAAATCGCGGTTCATGCGCTCGGCCATGGCGGATGACCAGTTGCGGTAGCGCGGCACGAGGCGAAGGAGCGCCACGGCAAACCGAAACACAAATAGCGGTACCGGCAATAGGCGCACCGGTCGTCCAAGGGCGCTGAAAATGCGAGCAACCATATCGCGATAGGCAATGGAATCGAAGCCGGACAGGTTGTAGGCACGGTTTGCCGCAGCAGGCGAACCCAACGCGGCTATGCAAGCACCGGCGACATCTTGCGCGTGCAGGGGCTGGCGCAAGCCCTTTGCTTTGCCGAACAATGGAAAGAACCCAAAACGCCGAACGAATCGCGCAATCTCGGCAATGTTTTTATCGCGCCCCCTTCCATAAATTAGCGTTGGCCGCAGGATGATCCATTCCACCCCGTGGCTTGCCGCCCATGCCTGCACGCGCGCCTCGGCATCCGCCAAGCGTAGGGCGATGGCCTGCTCTTCAGGGTCGGATGAATCATCTTTGGTAAAGCGGCTGGTGGAAGAAAGCGCGACCACTCGACGGGCGCCGTAGGCTTCCAACAGTGAAAAATACTGCGGCAACACCCAGATAGGCGCCACGCACAGCCAGTCACTGACTTTTGACGTGGCTACATGGCCTTGCCTCGTTCCTGAATGTTCATCGAGCTGCAACCAGCTTACCCTCGCTTCGGTTTTGCGTTGAGCCGGGCTTCTGGAAAAGGCAATGACGTCACGGCCTTCATGCACCAGAAGCGATATCACGCATTCGCCAACCAAACTCCGTGCGCCGAGCAGTCCGGTAGCAGAGCAATCACCCACGCCCGCCCCCGAAACGCTTAGCCACCAACCTAGACGAGTGGACAACCGAGACCAGCGCAAAGCGCAACCAAACGCCTACATTCACCAGCCACATCAACACGCCAGGGTATTGATGGCTGAAAAACTTATGATAAAACCGCACCATCCCCTTGTGTTTGTGCCATTCCACAAAAAATGGCCGAGCGCGGCTGCAATGGCCGTGATAGTGAAGCACCGGCGCATTGGGCACGAAAAATATTCTCCAGCCACGTTGGCGAAAGCGCATGCACCAATCCAGGTCCTCGCAATGCAGGAAATAGGCTTCGTCCCACAGCCCAACATCGTCGATCGCCGCTCTGCGCACTAACATCAGCGCGCCGGAAATTGCTTCCACGTCGATGGGAGCATCGGGCAGCGGTTGCTTATGCAAATGAAAATCGAAGAAAAGCCTGGGCCACCGGTTACTCAGGCGAACCAGGCCAAAAGCCCGCACAAACGAGCGCCACGGCGTGGGCACTGCCCGCCGCCCGCCGCCCTGCTCGCTGCCATCCAGGTTGGTCAACAGCCCACCTACCATGCCCACGCTTGAATCGCTATCCAGAACCTCGACCATGCGCCGCAACGATCCCGCACCGAGAATGCAGTCCGGGTTAAGAAATAACAAATGGGCCTGAGAGGCAAGACTCACTCCAAGATTGCAGCCCGCAGCAAACCCCAGGTTTTTTATTTCACAAAGCATCACCAGCCTTGGCTCTGCCGCAAATTGCGCCGCCAGCAAATCCATGCTCGCATCGATTGAGGCGTTATCGACAACGATCACCTGCTCGGCTTGCGCCAAAGCCGCGCGAACGCTGTCAATCAGCAAGGCACCGGCGTTGTGGTTAACGATTACTGCTGAAACGGGTTGAAGAGTCGATTCCATTGCTTACCTTAATCCTTTTGCCATAACGCGCAGAACGGCACGCCACGAGACCACCCGATTTCTCTGAACTTGTCGGCGTTTGGCCCACATTTTCGGCAAATCCAACACAGCATCCCGCTTGGCACGGAAAATGACCAGCCCTTGTCCTCGGAAGGTAAACCTGACCAAGATGTATAAATTCATCGCCAAGTGCACGGGCATTCCAACCCAAAACAAAACCCCCGGCATATTCTTAAAATAAGTCCAAACCAGATTTCGATGCCCGTGATACACAGAAAAATTGCTGTTTTTACCTCCAGTTGTGCCAGAGCCGACATGATGTGCAACTGAAGAAGGCACATAGAGACAGCGATATCCCAGTAGCCTTAAGCGGAATCCTAAATCCACATCTTCTACGTAACAAAAATAATCCTCATCAAAACCACCCACCTCAAGCAAAGCGCTGCGCCGATACATGGCTGCCGCTGCGCAAGGCGAAAACACCTCTCGGAACTGCTCCGACACAGATGACACAGAGGCCCCATGCCCCATGCGCCATACCAGCCCGCTCACATGGTAGGCATCGCACGCGCCATCCAATACAGAAGGATCTGCCGCATTCACCAGCTTGCTACCAAAAAAATCAAAACTCGGATTGTCACGAACTGCCGACAACAGTGCCTCTAGCCAGCGAGACTCCACGAATGCATCCGGGTTGAGCAAAGCAATCAATTCCGATTCCGCATCAGCCACCTCAATCGCCAAGTTGTTGCCGCGCGCAAAGCCCAGATTCTCGTTCTGCGCCAGCAACCGAACCGACGGAAAGCGTCGCACGATGCCGAGCGACGCATCGGAACTTGCGTTATCCACCAGAATGATCTCGTGCGGCGCGACCGTCTGCGCCAGCAAAGCAGACAAGCAACGGTCGAGAAAGCGTTCGCCGTTCCAGTTGACAATGACTACCGTCACCTTCGGTATCATGGCTTGGTCAATCTCAGTTTAATTTTCGTTTGCAAGAGACTTTATTTCCACTCTGGTTAAATAAAATCGACTCTTCCGGTTTATTTTTGTAGCAAAATTAGAAAATTATTTGGTATGTCACAGTGACGCTACGCGCGGCGGCCAAGCCAAGGAAAAGTCTTCTCGATCCAAGGTCAGATTGGGGCTGTAAGCAGGGTCATCCACGAGAGTGTCACCCCAGCGCTTTTGCATGTAAAGCACCTCATCCCGAAAGCGTATTTGCTTTTCTGGCGTATCCTCAAAACCGCGTGTCGCTGATTCATGATGGTAAAGCTCTGCATAGGGTGTCCACACATTGCGGTAGCCGGCTTCGCGAACACGCAAGCAAAAATCAATATCGTTGAACGCTACCTTAAGGTTGGTTTCATCCAGCCCGCCAACTTCTTGATAGATATTTTTCTTGATTACCAGACAAGCCGCTGTCACTGCGCTCAGGGTTTGAATGAGCTGCGCACGGGCAAAGTAACCAAAATGTCCTTTAGGCAAATTTTTATGCGAGTGGTTAGCCACACCACCCATGCCAGTGATAACACCGCCATGTTGCAGAGTATCATTTGGATACCACAGACGCGCTCCGACAGCGCCTACGCCAGGCTGCGCAGCCAAACTCACCATCTCATCCAGCCATTGCGGGGAAATCACATCAATGTCGTTATTGATCAGCCCAAGATACTCGCCTCTGGCTTGCAACACAGCAGCATTGTTCAATGCCGAATAATTGAAGGGTCGCTCGTCGCGCAGAACATGAATTCGATTATCACTGACTAGGCTGGCGAAATAGTCCAAGGTATCGGGATCGTCCGAATTATTATCCACGATAAGAATTTCGTAATGCTTATAGGTCGTCTTGGTAAGAATGCTTTCAATGCACTGCTTGATTAGATATAAACCATTGCGAGTGGGAATGATCAAGCTGACCAGCGGCGCAGGTTGCGGAAGGTCATAATGAACGCGATACATACCAAAATGAAGCAGTTCCGCCTTTGCAGAAACACCAATGCGACTGTAGTGATCGTTCAAAGCCCGTTCACCCGCTAATAAGGCATAGTTCTTGTTGCTCCCTGCCTGCGCCGTGCTCCCCGGATGGCTGCGCCAATGGTAAAGCACTCTGGGAATATGCACAATTTGTTGCGGTGCAAGCTGTTCGGTACAACGCAAGGCTAAGTCGTAATCTTGCGACCCTTCGTAACCTTCGCGAAACCCCCCTAATTTCTTGACTAAATCAGCCCGATAAACACCCAAGTGGCTAATCATATTGTGCGAAAGGAATAAATCCTGATTCCAATCGGACTTGAAATATGGATCATAGCGCCTGCCCGATTGGTCAAACTTGTCTTCGTCGGAGTATATCAGTCCGGCATCTGGGTTATCTGCAATTGCTTGAGCGATCCAAAACAAAGCCTGTTCGGGCAACACGTCATCGTTATCGAGCAATGCAATGTATTCACCACTTGCGAGATCAAGGGCAGAGTTGGAGGCAGCAGATATATGCCCATTCCGCTCCCTGAACACTAATTTGATACGAGCATCCTTATTCGCACAGTCCTGAAGTAATTCACGCACAGATTTATCTATTGATGCATCGTCGACAATGCACAATTCCCAATTGGGATAGAGCTGGTTTTGTACCGATTGAATCGCTTCCTTCAGCATATCCAGCGGCGGATTGTAGACCGGCATCACTATCGAGATGAGTGGGGTATTGGGCAACCGGCTTATCTGAACTCTGATTTTTTCTCTATCAGTATCGGTGAGAGTATCGTAACGGCGCACCCATTCGGTGTAGTCGTTAACGTCAAGAGGCTGTCCACTTTCATTAGTGCCGGTCATTACTGGCTGGTTTATCGCGCGCAGCCGATGCTTGATACCCATCAGCCCCTCTCTTCGCACTACAACAGCAAGCTTGCTAATTGATGCCCGTACACCGCCACCCCGCTGCAACAGCATTGTCCCGATACGCAATAAATGCAGCACTCGTTTAATTTGGTGAGCAGGCCATCTTAGAGAAGCCGTAATTTTCCAACTTGTAGATTCACGCATCTCTGCTACCACATGGTTGAGACTGACTATCAGCCCATCGCGTTCAGCTACGTTTTGGCTGAGGCTTATAATATGACTTTCACGCTCTGATAATGTTTTTTTCAGGATAGCAGAAACCGCAACCACCTGATCTATCAAACAGCTATAGTTAGTAGCACGCCCCTCTTGTTGACCGCATTGCAAGTAGTGGTCTATGCCTGAACAAAATTGCCCTTTTTTGACTGCTTCAGCAACATCTCGATTGATTTTTAAATAAGCAATTTCGTCGAATTCTTTTGCATTCAAATGGGCGTCTATTTGCATGATCGATTACTTAGTAATTACAACAGTGTGGCCATACCCGCATGCAACGACGCCATTGGATACATCTTGCAATATAGTTATATCATATGAACCGGGTTTTAGTGAATCAGCTGGTATCGAGATTGTAAAACCAGAAGACTCTGCTTTTTGGTCCTTATAAGCTGCCGCGACATCTGGTCGCTTCCCACCTAGCGTAGCATCAAACGTCTTCGTTAGCATTCGATCAGCAGAAACAAACTGCACTTGAACCTGACTTTGGGAACCAACCGATTGTTTATCAAACACCCAACCACCAAGAGTAAAAGGGGTCTTTGCTGATAACGTGCTGTTTGACACCGGAGCGTCTATCGAGCAATTCTTCGTGACAAACACTGATGGCTTACTACCCCCACATGCGGTAAGCAAAAGAACACATGCTAAACAAACAATTTTTTTCATGGAAACTACCCTTATCATTATTAAACTACAAAAAATAAATTAATCAGCCTTGCAATGTGAACCACATTTGTACAACTTTATCATCGCGTTCGGCCACGGCTTGACTGAGACTGGCGATCCGACCGTCGCGTTCGGCTATGAACTCATCAAGATTACTGATATGCGTGTCTTTTTCGTCGACGGCTTGACTGAGGCTGGCAAACTGCCCATCGCGCTCGGTCACGGCTTGGTTAAGGTTGGCGATATTTTCATCACGGTTGTTAATGATTGCATCAAGATTGTGAATATGAATCTCTTTTGTAGCAATCTCTTGACTGAGGTTGGCGATCCGACCGTCGCGTTCGGCTATGAACTCATCAAGATTACTGATATGCGTGTCTTTTTCGTCGACGGCTTGACTGAGGCTGGCAAACTGCCCATCGCGCTCGGTCACGGCTTGGTTAAGGTTGGCGATATTTTCATCACGGTTGTTAATGATTGCATCAAGATTGTGAATATGAATCTCTTTTGTAGCAATCTCTTGACTGAGGTTGGCGATCCGCCCGTCGCGCTCAACTACGGCTTGAGTGAGGTTGGCGACATGGGTTTTCGTCTGACCAAGGTCAAACTGCTCTAGCTGCCTCTCACCCAGTGCAGAAAAGTAATCCTTTAGCTGATGTTGTTCAACGGAATTGGAATCCAGCCAGAGCAATTTTTTTGCATCCGAAGCACCATCAAGCTGCAAAACCCCAAGCCCATGAGAATGCAGAAACTCCAGGTTATTCGGGTAGCGTACTTGCAACTCCTCCCATAACTTCCATACGCCAAAGTCACGCTCACGCACATTTGTATCATGAAAAAGAACAACTGCACCGAGTGCCAACTTGGGCAACCATGTTTCAAAATCATGTTTGACAGCTTCGTAGGTATGCAACCCATCAATATGCAATAGATCAATTGAGCCATCCGAAAAATAACTCACCGCGTCATCGAAAGTCATTCGCAACAAGCGAGAGAAATTGGCGTAGTGCGCTTGATTATGGACATTTACTTGATTAAATACTTCGTCGCTATAGTTACCCGCATGTTCATCGCCCTGCCATGTATCGACGGCATAGCATTTGGTAGCGAGGCTTGCTTCACTTGCCGACTGGCAGAATGAAAAATAGGAATTGCCAGAATGCGTACCCAGTTCGACGAATATTTTCGGATCAACGGTTCGGATGAGCCACGCGGCAAATGGCAGGTGACCACACCAAGCATCCGGAGCTTGAAGAGATGACGGAGAAAAACTTGCCGCTTCCAACAAGCTATCTTTAAAACTAATCACAAGTGTCTCCGATTTCAAGTTTGATACTTTTCATGGGTATGCCGATCAGACCGCCTGCAACACTCGTTGATTCCGATTTAAAACTAATGGCATCGTGCACCCAATGGTGTTGCACATGGTCGTGCTGAGTGCCATTCGCAATCGCCACTGTAATCGAGTAGTCACCTGCAGATAGTCTTGGCATCTGAAATGCAAAAGCAGCCACCAGATGCTTGCCCTCAGTACAAGCAACAGGCGCATCCATGTAACTCAACCAGGTGTTGTCGCCAAACAAACACTGGCCTAATTTATCTTTTATGAAAAATCCTACAATGGGCGAGTCAAGCGTCGCGTGCGAAACAACCTCGATTTTCAGGACCACTTCTTCCCCCCCTACGATCCATGCCAGCGGATTGCCGTGCGCATTCAAAAACCTGACAGCGGTAATTTGTGCCTGCCCTTTCCCAAAGGATGGCGCGTCAGGATCGAAATCAAATATCTGAATGTCATTGCGTAAATTGCTCGCGTTCAAAAATTCCTGGCGTTGATCCTTGATATCAGCAGCCATAATATCCACTGTTTTTATCTTGATGCGCGTCGTCGTGCCTTTTCCCTGCTGTGCTTCGTAGAACGCCTCCAGATAGTTTTCGCAAACATCCTTTGGCGTGCCTTGTTGGAGCACATTGCCTTTTTCAAGCCAAATTGCCTGGGTACACAAGTTCCTGACGGAACCCGTGTCATGACTGACAAACAATACCGTTCCGGTCTTCATAAACGTACGTAAAAAACGCATGCATTTCTGTGTAAAGAACGTATCCCCCACCGCCAAGGCTTCATCAATCACCAGAATATCCGCATCCACATGGGCGATAACGGCAAATGCCAAGCGCAGCGTCATACCGCTGGAATAGGTCTTGACGGGTTGCTCGATGAACTCGCCAATGTCTGCAAAGGCAATGATGTCGTCGAAACGAGCATCAATTTCTTCTTTGCTCAAACCGAGTACCGCGGCATTCATATAAACGTTTTCGCGCCCGGTGAATTCGGGGTTGAAGCCTGAGCCTAACTCCAGCAATGCGGCGATGCGCCCATGAGTTTGAATGCTGCCACTGGTGGGGTTGAGCGTGCCGCAGATCATTTGCAGCAGGGTGGATTTACCACTGCCGTTGCGCCCGATGATGCCGACGGTTTCGCCCCTTTTGATTTCGAACGAGACATCATTCAGCGCCCAAAATTCACGGTGATATTGTTTTGGTTGTTTTCCAACAAGCCGCTGCAAACGCGGATAGATCGACTGCTTCAATCGATCATGCGGCTGTGCATAAATCTGGTAGCACTTGCTGAGGTTTTCTACCTTGATGGCGATTTCAGAGGACATCTGCAAACCCCCTACGCGTTTTCTGGAACCAAGCAAAGCCGAGCCAGGCGATGAATGCGGAGGCCAGCAAATAGACTGACAGGATGGCCATGTCGGGCACTTTTCCCCAGAACAACACGTCTCTGGCATGCTCGATGGCGGGGGTGAGCGGGTTCATCAACAGCAGGTAACGGTGTTCTTCCGGTATCGCGCTGGTGGGAAAAAAGAGTGGCGAAAGGAACATCAGCGCTGTGGTGAGGACACCGATAAGTTGAGAGACGTCACGCAAATAGACCCCCAGCGATGCCAGCCCCCAGGTCAGCCCCATGACAAATAGCAGAAACGGCAGAATGACCAGTGGCAGCAGCAATACGGTGATGTGAGGTACACCAAAAAAAATGAGGTAAGCGATGAGCCAAACGCCAAGACTAATCAGGGTATGGAACAGGGCTGACCCCAACGCAACCCAGGGGAGTATCTCCAGGGGGAATACTACTTTTTTAACGTAGTTGACGTTGGACAGGATCAGGCCCGGTGCACGATTAAAACATTCCGCAAACAGGTTGAACAAGATCAGCCCGGGAAAAAGTATCAGGGCAAATTCTGTTTTTGAATCGCTGCCGCCACTCCAGCGCGCCTTAAACACCACGCTAAAGACCAAGGTGTAAACCAGCAGCATGAATACGGGGTTGAAAAACGACCAGAGGATGCCCATCACCGAGCCACGGTAGCGCCCGATGACTTCGCGCTGTGTCAGCGCCTTGATCAGGCTGCGGTTGCGCCATAAGCTAGCGACCATTTCTTTTGGGGAGATAGAAAAGTTTTGCATCAGGCAAACACCTCTGCGGCTTTGAAGGCCGTGCCTTGTGCGTCTTTGCTGGAGAACACGGGCTCGCCCTGGATGTGCCAGTCAATGGCCAAGCTTGTGTCATTCCAGACAATGCAGCGCTCAAACTGGGGGGCGTAGTAGTCGGTGGTTTTGTACAGAAACTCGGCGGTGTCTGACAGCACCACAAAACCATGCGCAAAGCCTTGCGGCACCCAGAGCTGGCGTTTGTTGTCTGCAGACAGTATTTCACCCACCCACTGGCCAAAGGTGGGGGACGATTTGCGGATGTCTACCGCTACATCAAACACTTCACCCTGAACAACGCGCACGAGCTTGCCCTGCGGCTGCTGGATTTGGTAATGCAAGCCACGCAGTACGCCCTTGGCCGAGCGGGAGTGGTTGTCTTGCACAAAGGTGACTGGCTTGCCAATAGCCTCTTCAAACTGGGCCTGGTTAAAACTCTCATAGAAAAAGCCGCGATCGTCCCCGAACAGTTTGGGCTCGAACAGGATGACGTCGGGGATAGCTAGGGGGGTGGCTTTCATTTCTTCTTCACTACCTTTTCAGGCTTGTCTTGTAGAGTGGGCTTTTCGACCGCCTCGGGTTTAGCGAGGTAGTTCTGGCGACTGATGACAGGTGCGCCAGTCTTGGCTTCGAGTTCTTTTCTGGCATTACCGGCTACGCTGCCGCCCTCTTTTGCTGCGCGACGATTTTCGTTTAGGCCTTGGGCGTCTTTTTTGCGGGCAATTTCGGTGGTACTGGCTTCGCCCAGCATGGAGAAGATCAGCTCCAGGTCGGTCATGTGGTCGCGCAGGTTGTTGCCGGTTTTCACCTTGTCCAGACTCTTTAGCTTGCTGTGTTCGCCGGGGGTAACACCAAACGTGGCACGGGCAATCTCTGAGGTGAGAATGGCATATTCCTTGCCTTCGGCGACGCCGCGCGCCTTCCATTCGTCAGTGAGCTCACCTCTGATAGCGATGGAACGAAGGCGTTTTTCGATCCAGTCT
>Ga0209390_10011122_pt1 | contig 10394 bp, 12 predicted proteins | sample BON01_FD_187212 | JGI IMG/M metagenome (GOLD analysis project Ga0209390, IMG submission 187212) | Freshwater microbial communities from Lake Bonney liftoff mats and glacier meltwater in Antarctica - BON-01 (SPAdes) (version 2) | ecosystem: Environmental > Aquatic > Freshwater > Ice > Glacier... | reverse complement strand
TCTCAACGACACAGACAGGTAAACGATCATGATGCAAATTCTCGATTGGATCAATCACAGGCTAAGCCTAGAAATCATTCGGGATCCATTGGAAACGAAGACTTTTTTGATGATCTCTTCGATTTCTTACAATAGTTGTACTTTTTCTATATTGTACTAATTTTAGCCGACGAAATATCTTATTATTAAACTATATCACATGTTTTCAATATCTTCTGGATCCAGCACTATTCCCTTCTCACTCAATTTTCGAATACTTTCCCTTCTAGCAATTTCTCGAAGCACGTCATCGGAAACGTATGGCGGATCTTTTCCAGCACTGAACTTATCTCCTTTGTGAATAGCGTCTTGTCTAGCTTCATATTCCATATGCTGCTCTTTCCCGTGCTGACACTTCAGAAAAGCAAATACCATGAGACATATAAATACTAAAGACCCCACTACTACCCCTACAATAAGACCTACATTGCTAGTTGTTCCAGACGAAGACGGTGCCACAGTTGAAGTCGGAATAGAGGTCGTGACTTGAATGTGGCTTCGAAGTGTGAGAAGTAGCTGCATTGAGTCAAGTGATAGATTGCGGGCATATATATATAAAACGATCTAAAGTCTAATTATTTCACGAGAGAATTTCAGCGAAACCTTACTAGATATTTTGGGCCACGTTATGTCCACGTGAACGTTGGAGGAGGTGAAGGGATCAAGCAGAAAATATTTCAATCAAATATCAAATCTAGATATCAAACGACAAAGCCCTACTGTTTTCACTATATAAATACCATTATTTTTCATTGCTAGTTTCATGCACCAATAACAATTAAAAAAGACGAACGAGATTTCGTTATTAATTAGCTCTAGGTGTGCTTTCGAAGAACATCGACAACAGATTTGAATGCAAACCATTCTGGGATATCTTCCCCAGCTCTAAGTTTTCTCCTAAACTCAGTTCCAGATAGTTTCACTGGTTTATAACCAAGTTCCGCTGCTTTATCAGCGGTAATATAGTCAGCTTCCTGGGTGTAGACAAGATTCAATGAAGGAACAGTCTTCATTCCTAATTCTTCAGAATGTTTCTGAGCAAAATCCTGAGCATCGTATGGACCATAGAAATCTTCTCCGTCGAGGGAACTCTTTGACCCTGCCATATCACGACCAATAATGAAGTGAGTGCACCCATAGTTCTTTCGGATCATCATGTGCTGGATCGCCTCCCGAGGACCAGCCATATGCATGGAGTAAGGCAAGTACGCCCATTTAACATTAGGGTCTTTCGTTTCTTCCTTCAAAACCAAGTAAGTTTGGTAACGTACTTCCCCAGGGATGTCATCTTCTTGGGTAGGCCCACAAGTAGGATGAACAAGGACCACAGCGCCATCATCCTTGTTAACATTGCTGGCATCCAGAGCTCGAGTAAATAATTCGTAATGAGCTCGATGAATTGGGTTGCGGCATTGAAACGCTACGACGTCTTTGCCGTCCTTTGAAGGAAGCATTTCGCGAACTTCAGCAGGAGTTTGGCAAGGGAAAACTCTTTCAGGTAGATTAAGTCCAGTCAATTTTCCAGAAAGATAAGTATGACCACGCTCCATTGCAACCATACGGACTCCAGGATGCTCAAGAGAACTGGTTCCGTAACACAACTTGGTTTCTTTCGCTTTATCGGGCATGAAACGGTCCTCAATGTCAAGTACGGCGATATCTTTGCCTTTGTATTTGAAAAGAACTTTCTTGCCAACAGTTAGATCAGTTCTATTGGTATCGTAAACCACAGGAAGTCCAAACAATAAATTGCTCCCAGGTAACCGCATGTTTTCCACAACAGCGTCGTACGTTGATTTGTTCATGAACCCATCAATCGGAGAGAAACCACCATTGATAATAAGCTCAACATCGCAAGATTGACGATCGTTCAAGTCTACAGTCACATCTGCTCTTGAAGCTACGTCTTTCTTTTCTTTCTCATCCTTAACCATGAGGTCAAGCAGCTTGCCTCCGTGAGGAGGTGCCGAAGTGGCAAATGAGCGAGGTATCGATCTAGACAGCGACCTCAAGGTTACTCGTTTCATCATCATCATCTTGTTTTTCCGTGTAGCTGTTGTTGCAGAATACTATCAATTTTCAATTTAATCCAGTGACGAAAACTATCCGATCGCGCCCACGAATTTAGTAGAAACGAATAATGGGGGGCTATCCCGTATGACGAAACACACAACTCAGGAGGCTAGCCCCCCTTTATATCGACGTATCATCAAATGTCCCAGAATGACTTGAAACAAGTGCTTGTGCAAGATTCGAGTTTTATGACAGAGTTGCTGGATTTTGCTAACAGTTATGAACCTGAGTACGACAGTGAGGATTATGATGCTCCTCCGACCAACACCTCCGAAGTGCAAGCTGCCCTGGAAACCTTGGTGAGCGACGCCTACGAGAGGCCTGTGAAAGAGGGGGTTTGGTGCCTGGATAACGCCGTTCCGGAATCACTTGTGGATACTCTTAACGAAGAGATTGAAAAACTGGCTCAAGCATCGCCGGTTGATTACCATCCGAATTCCAAAAATATGGTTCGAGATATTGTCCATCCCGCATTGTTTGCTTATAAAAATCCCAATTATGAAAATGAATCGAATAAACGTGATTTCTTTGGAAGAGATTACGAGGGCTCAAAATTTCAATGGTTGCCCACCGATTATTTAGTATCGAAAGACTCACAGGGAGAACGCACGGTGGAGATTGCTGGTTACATCAATAACATTTCAATCAACAGGAATGATAGGGACACGCTCGGTTTGTACTCTGCATTGGAAGAGTTGTTCAAATATGCCCTGCCTTTGTTTGAATTCGCTCTTGGATATCTTGATATGCGTTCTATGTTTTTCAATTTCGAAGAAACTGAACTTGATACTGAGGAATACGAGGATTTCAGTTTTGGGTCTCCATACGTTACACCAAGGTCGATCGATTCTGCCAGATTGCAAGTGATTACTAAGATAGTAGATTATGAGATTCCAAGTGAAGGCGGAGATTACTCTGGTGTGTGGCATGTTGAAGGTATGAGCCATGAAAACATTGTAGCAACTTGCTTATTTGTTCCGTACCAAGACGAAGGTTGCGTTGGCGGGGAAATTCATTTCAAGCGTTCTATGGATCCAAATGAATTAACAGATTTGTATTTCAATATAAATCAGGACCGTTCTGAAGTGGTGGAAGATTTCTTTGTTCAGGGTAAGTCAGTTGTCTTTCCATATTTGAACAATTCTCATCAAATTTTTGAAATCAAGGACTTACTATTCTTGGGCAGGTCGAAACCGCGAGAGGTCGTTTGGTCGTATTCCCAAATTCTCACGTTCATCGTCTTCACAAATTAATAAATGAGAAGCAATTTGAAACTGACGATACCCTCAAACGCCGTAGACTAGTTGTTTTTTTCTTGGTTAATCCAGATGTTCGAATAATTGGAACGGATATGGTCGGCCCCCAACAAATTGAAAAGATCTACGCTGAATTAATTGTTTTATTTGGTCCCCTGCTCCCAACTGAAGCCATTAAACGAATCACTAGTTACGTATATGAAGGAAGATCTTTAAAGGAGGCGAAAGAAGATAGGCTAGAATTGATGAAAGAAAGAAAGTTTCAAAAACAAACTTGGAATATTCGAACTGTTGAACTTTGTGAGCATTGAACGAACTTCAATTTTTTCTAAGAATCTCAATATTCTCTAAATCAGATATTATAGATTGCATCGTTGGCAAAATTCTATGGAGTTCAGGTATTTTTGGTTTTAATGACTTCTTTCGTCGATTTTGTTTGGAAATAGGCATCATCATATCCGTGTCTTGTACATCTAGTCTCGCTATTTGAATTCCTTCCGCTCCTGTTGTGAACGAGTAAAATACATCTTGGCATTTGAAGAAAGCTTTAATGATTGGAATTTCCCTTACTTCTATTGTGACCTCAAACATGAGACAGCTTCCGAGAGAATGTTTCCAATATTTTCGTCCTTGCGAATCGTCATCGCAATAAAATACTTCGTCAACCGCATTTTTTTCGTCCATCACAATTCCGCGTCCGGAATTTGAAACAGAAAGAAACGTTTTCCCGTTTTCGTAATTGAGGGTTCCCGAACCTTTATTGTCAAAACTTGCAAGAACTCCTCCATTTTCATTCATAATTAAGACTCTTTGCCCATTTTCTAGATTCTCAATTGAAATTGCTATTGAACCACTAGGCCACCGAACTTCCCAAGATCCATCATTGCGAAAAAGAACAGCATTCTTGTTGCCTTTGGAGTACACTTCTTTACTACATATCTCATTTTCATTCAAATGGTCATTTTTACCTGTGATTTCATTATTGGTCTTTTGTGGCTGTATTTCCTTCTTGTATTCAACCTGGTTATTAGATACTCTTACGCCTTTTGTTGAATCTTCTCGTTCCGGGGATTTATCAGATACTGAACTTTGGTTCTCTATGGATTCTGTTTCTGGAGCGTTATTTGTTAATACACTCATCGAGTCATCACTATTCTCTAATACAGATTCGATTGTTTGACCTATCGATGATGAAGAATTGTTATCTTGATGTAATTTGGATTTTGTGTATTCACCAGTAGGAGACATGATCACACTAACATTATTGGCTGGTACACTCGCCAAGCCGTCACTACGTTCTAATACAGATTCAATTGTTTGATCTATCAATGATGTTTTATTATCTTGATTTATTTTGAATTCTGTATGTTCACCGTATGTAGGAGACACGATCACTTTGCCGTTCGGAAGTATCATGCTCAACGCGGAGGAAGCACACGGATTATTAAATAAAACAAGCCACATTAAACTGCGCATCTCAGATACCATACTAAAATCAGCTATCACGTTGTCGTTAGCCCATACAACCTTCAATTCTGGCAGTTGATTTATCGACCCCAAGTTCGAAAGTTGGTTGTAGGAACAATCAAGAAATTGCAGATTGCATAGTTGGCTAGAAAATTCCAGAGTTGTGATCGAGTTATGCGATATATTAAGCTTTCGTAAGGAAGTAAAGCAGTTGAAGGTCGCCATCGAATGCAGACGATTGAAGGATAGATTTAGTTGCAGTACACAAGATGCTTTGCTGTAAATTCCCTCAAGCTCGGGTCCATTCAAAGCCATATCCGAAAGATCAATTTCTCTTAGTGCAGATTCATCATCCTCTGATATTGGAGTCAGAATACGTCTAGTCCACCTCAAGCTCGTATGCATCGGTTTTGAAAAATACGTTACAAATGTTCGGGGGCCTACCCTATATTTTTGAATTCAAAATAGCTGTCACACTTCTGCTTGTAGTTTAGATTTTAAAAATAATTATTCAAACCACATCTTTCAAGATTCCAACAGTGTTGATACTTGCAATCATAATTTTGGAGAACAAGAACTCGGCGATAAAAACAGCGATGTAAGAAAGAACGACTGAGAGCGCAATTGCAAATGAAACATCCTTGGCGGAGAGTGATGGTGATAGCTTGCGTGTTGTAAATTCTGCTGCAGCGACGACGACAATCATGAAACCAATAGTCCGATACAGCATTATAAAGGGAGGATATGTAGCCAACCCATTGGTATCAATTCTGTACCCCCCGTTAAAGTTGTGGTCCCAGAACCCTTCAATGATGTGCTTCCAAATGATTTCATGTTTGCCAGCATGGTCTTCGTCCAGTGACGCCACACCAGTCCATAAACCGTACGAGCATAATGCAGATAACAACGGAGCAGCAAATGTCACTGCAAGAACTGAGGAGGGGAACGTCCACACCCAAGTTCGATGCATTCCGAGATTAGATAAGAGGGATTCTTGATTGGTAGCTTGCAATGTAGCAATTCGTCCACCGAAAGAGGAACCAATGATACCTGCCTGTATTATTAATTAGTCCATTTCATGGGCCCCAAATGAATTGCACTTACCATCATCAACCCGACGAGTAAAGGCACAACTTCGATTGACACATAGGCCAAAGCCACGCCTATGATCTTGGGTTTCTTTTCTGACACCATCTCCTCACCAGCTCCTTCAACTGTATCACGAACTAAACTAAAAAGCGGGTTATCTAAAATGGAACTTGGAAGAATTTGCAATAAAGTAGCCGTGTTGACAAAACGCAGTATCTTATTGAGCATCCCGAGAAATCCATTGCCTACCAGAAATCCGGCGAGAAAACACATAGGCGCCGAAAAAGCAACTAGTTGGAAAAAGTCACTCCATATTCGCTGTAAAAATGAAAGTCCACCTCTGGCATGAAACATGGATATGAAGAACCGAATGTACGACGGTGTCAGCTTGTGGTCTCCAAAAAATTGATGGTTCGTTTGAAGCTGCAATGTATCGGTCGGTTCCAGCAAATTGGTAAACTCTGCTAAATGGGAAATTATGAAAATGCAAAGTCCCGTTTTGGACTGAAGGGATTTAATGCTCTCAGAGATGGATCGAGCTGCTGCATCGTCCAACGAAGCAAATGGTTCATCTAATACAAGAACTTGTGGATTTTGACACAGAATAACCGAGAGAGCAACACGCCTTCGAAGACCCAAACTTAATTGGGATGGGTACTTTGAGAGAAACTTCTCGCCGGATCCCACCCCTGCGATCTCCATGTACTTTGAAATGACCATTTTGGCAGTACTTGCACCAACCAGTTCCAAGGAAAGTTTTAAGTTCTCTTCCACCGTCAACGAGTCCAAAAGCGTTGCTTCTTGGCTCAATATATGAATTTTCAAATTTTCATGACGAGTAAGGTGTACCGAAAACCCAAGCTTTGAATGAGACTGACCTGTGTGAGAAGCCTCAATAATTTTCTCAGCAATACTGGTCTTGCCAGTGCCACTTGGGCCATGAAGCCATATTGTGGAACCCTTTTTAAGATCGCATTTAAACCCCGACGCAAATGGACAGCTGCTTGTGTCGTTCACGACTACCGAGGCTTGCAACATCATCTTTTTTTACGTTTTCAAATATTATTGTCTTCAAATAGCAATTGGTGCATTGTTTTTAATTAAAAGTGCTTTTTGACGGACCAGATTTAGTATTTTATTAATTGTTCTGAGGTATTTATACTATTAAATGAAATAGAAAATCTAATGACACAATTAAAATATCGATTCAAAATCATTCCTTGCTCGTGAGAACAAAGATGCCCATGACTCCCAGGACAACGTATTTCAAATAGGGATAATCATTCAGAAGAATAGTAACGATTCCAATCTTTGGAAGATACAGCTTGGCGCGACCCATGATAGAATCTCGATCTAACCATTTCTGCCCACGGGCATAAATTCCACCAGATCTGTCATCAATATTGTTATTATCACCCTTCGTCAAAATCATTTGCTTTCCATTTTCATCCACATGTAGCTCAAGAACTCTATGCACGATGGGTATCTCTCGATTGCTTATCTTGAAAACAACAATTTCACCGATCCGAATGGGTTCCACATACGCATTATCCAGGAACAGAATGTCACCTCGCACGATTGCTGGCTCCATGCTACAAAGTATCAAAACATTGCCAAGAATCTATTTGACTGTACTTACCTCCCAGTTAAAACAACAACAACAGGACTTTCACTGTTGGTGTATACCATCAACCCCTTCCAAAGCATAAGCGCCGTAAAAACTATCATAGCAAGGTTGAATGCTTGGAACGCGAGTTGTCGTTTGTTCTTCCATAGAGCCTTCAACTGGGCCAGCTCACCTGTTACAGTTCCTATCAAATCCATCCTAATACAAAGAATAAGAACAAGGTAGACCATACCAAAAAAGAACTCGATGACTGTTGGACTTGCGCAAGTACTGTCAGCATGTGTATTAATTGGAGTTGGTACGGCATCCCGCTCTCAATCATCGACTGGTACGTATGCTTGAATTCTCTAGAGAAATTTTAGTTTTAATGTTTCAATCCCTAGATATCACCGTCACGAAGCCTGTGGGTTTGAAATTCGGTTTGCAAGGGAGCACTTCGCTAGAACATCAAAGCGCCACGTTTGGTACCCCTGATTTATTGGGGGAGTTTTCGCACGCAGAGCAGAAAATGAAGCTCTATGAAACAAATAGCCAAGATTCGAATCTGTGTCCGACGTTTAGCCGCGATATGGGCAGCAAAGGCATCTTGCTTATTGATGGGTATTACGATTGTCCATATACTAAACTTGCACGAGAAGCTCAAGAAGCTGGAATGGTCGGTGTAGTTGTTGCGGAGAAGTCATATGCATGCACTCTAGGAAAGTATCCTGAATGGTACAAGAAACAGGCAGAGGGCAGGCACGGTTGCAAAGATACGCTACCGCATATGACGGGTAAATTCGCGTCCGACATCACTATTCCTGCAGTTATTATCTCGAGATTGGACGCTGAGAGACTCAAAGATTGCTTCAAGCAAGTTGTGAACAAGGCCAATAAAACTACTGACGTAGAATGCACTGCTGTCCCGGAATTAGAAATGAAATGGAATCTCAACCCTCACGATAAAGTATCCTGGGAATTGTGGACTAGCTCTCTTTTAAATAGAGATGTTTTCGCCGACTCCTATTTCTACAAAATGGTTTTGCCGAGACTCCAAAACATATCTACCTTCCAGCCAAGGTTTTTCGTGTGGAATGGCACAGAACTAGGATGTCGTGATAGCAAGAAATGTGGGGACGCTTGTCACAACAAAAACCGGTATTGCCACATGGACCCCGACGGTTTGAACACTGGTGATTACTCAGGCATTAGGATGTCACAGGAAAATATGCGGCAATACTGTGTGTTTAAAACGAACTCTGAACAGATCAAGTGGTGGAAATACATCTCTCTCATTGCAGAGAAATGCTCCCGAGCAGCCAACGGGCGGCGACCTTTTGATGTTGACTGTTCAAAGGAATGCCATGCGGACGCCGGACTGAATTTCGATGCCACTATGAAATGCATCACAGACAACGGAGGTTATGGTGTGGATGATGATCGTAAAAATTCTGCATGGGAGGAAGAGTTACGAGACCGAAACGAAATTGATCTACAACGACTTCCAACCATTACAGTGAATGGACGTATCATAGAAGCGGAACTGACTCTTAAAATTGTTCTTGAAGCCATTTGCGGAGGGTTTATTCGCAAAAAAGACCAGAACTTTGCCAATGCGTGTCTAGATCGGCTGACGACATCACTCTTCGTAGGGAATGCTTTGACGCCCCTCCGCCACCGATCACTCCACCTTCATCAGGGGGAGTTGGTACCGGCACCTTTTTCATGGTGCTTGTTCTTCTCGCAGGAGGGCTTGTGTTGGCATTCTACCTGGTTCGACTCCGGGATAGAACTCGAATGCGTCAAGAGTTCCATGAAGATGTGAGGAATATCATGAGCGAGTACATGAGAATGGATGGGGAAGATGATGGTTCCTTTCTTGGAAATTCAATCGGCAGCGAAGATGTAGGAATCAACTTGGTGAACCGTTGAAAACGTATCATAATTGCAAATTCAAATTCAAAAATTGTTTTTTTATAGACCCACCTTCCCAACAAAACAATAATAACCGTCAAAACGGGATGGAGTCTTCGTTGTCAGATGAACAGCTGCAAGAGGTATATACTTGGGTCGATAAAATACCTCTCTCGCGACCGAAAAGAAACATTGGCAGGGACTTCAGTGATGGCGGTAAGTTGTTGCTCTTCTGGATTCCATCGTTAACGAACCTGTTTTCACCTAGTTTTGTTCGCTGAAGTCATCCATAATTATCACCCTAAACTTCTAGATTTGCATAACTATGTAACTGCCAACAGTTTGGGGCAGAAAATTTACAATTGGGAAACACTGAATCGTAAGTATGCTATCAAATTATCGACACAAGCTGATTTAAACTTCGTTGTAGAGAAAGTTGTTAAGAAACTTCGCTTTACGATCACCCCGGATGAGATTGAAGGTGTTGCCAACTGTAAAACAGGATATGTGGAAAAGCTTTTGTATAAATTGAGGTCCAAACTGGCCTCTTATCAGCCTGGCTCCGCGAGAAAGGCTGAAGAACCTCCGAAACGTGTAACTTCTTCCCAGTATAGCCACGATCCCTTCCACCAACCAAAACAACATGTTAGTCAAGCACCAGCCGTATACAACGCATCTCTGTCATTCGAGAATGAAAGAATGGATAACCAGTTAGCTGGTAATTTCGGAATAGGCAATTCCACGGAGCAAGATATGAGTTTCCTTCGTAATAGTCAATCAAATGGGAATATGCAGATTTTGCTACAAGATAAAGACCAAACTATAATAGAGCTTCGAGACACAATCACTATTCTTGAACTGAAAGTGAAGCGTCTGGAACAGCTGGTTCAATTAAAAGATAGCAAGATAGCCACATTACAAAGTAGATAATCAAAATTCCTAATTCCATT
>Ga0209390_10011119_pt1 | contig 10396 bp, 14 predicted proteins | sample BON01_FD_187212 | JGI IMG/M metagenome (GOLD analysis project Ga0209390, IMG submission 187212) | Freshwater microbial communities from Lake Bonney liftoff mats and glacier meltwater in Antarctica - BON-01 (SPAdes) (version 2) | ecosystem: Environmental > Aquatic > Freshwater > Ice > Glacier... | reverse complement strand
GGGAAGGAGGGGAAGGAGGGGGAGGTGTTTGAGTTGGCAGTGGACCCGGCGGCGAGTACGGAGACGGCGACTGTGATTAGGATTACGCCGAGGGAGAGAGGGAGAGAGGGAGGGAAGGAGGGGGGGTCGAGGTTGGTTACTGTGAAGGATATTGATTGGGAGTTGGGGGAGCCGCTGTTTCGGGCTCATATGGATGGAGGACTGAGGACGTTGCAGTGTCTGAAGACACATACCTTGGGGTATGATTTGTTTTTTTGCGGAGCCTATCTCTCCCTCCGGGTTTATACACCGCAGGAGCAGGGGTTCCTTTCGCATATGCTCCCGATTTTGGAAGTGGATAATAGCAAGTACTTGCAATGCCCCATGCCGGGGCAATTGATTTCATTGGCCGTGCAGGAGGGGGATGAGGTGGAGGTGGGCCAGGAGCTCGCAGTGGTGGAAGCGATGAAAATGCAGAATATTCTCCGGGCGCCGAAGAAGACGAAGATCGTGAAGGTACGGGCGAGTGTGGGCGCGAGTCTGAAGGTGGATCAGATCATCCTTGATTTTGCCGTGCCGGAGGTGGAGAAAAAGTGAGGAGAGGGAGGGAGGGGGGGGAAGGGAGAGGGAGTGTAGTAGTAGGAGCAGGGCAAAGAAGACGAGGATCGTGAAGGTACGGGCGGTGGTGGGGGGCGAGTCTGAAGGTGGATCAGACTATCCTTTATTTTGCTGTGCCGGAGGGAGGAGGGAAGGAGGAGAGGAAGAGGAGAAGGAGGAGGGAGAGGGGGAAGAGGGATGTGTAAAAGAGCTAGAATTGAGAAAGGAAGGGTAAATTTCGTGTGTGTGCTCTAGAAGAAAGGAGTGGGTTTTCATAGAAAGGAAGGAGGTGAAGGTGAAGGTGAAGGAGGAGGAGGAGGACAGTGTGTGAAAAAGTAGATGTGGGGGGCTTTGTTTTTTCTTGCCCTCAGTCTGTCTCTGTGTGGATGGACAACAATAACAAAAACGAGAATAGGAAATGACTGAATAGCGTAGCGTGTACCTGCGCGGGCTGCTTCGTGGGAGAGGAAAAGGGAGAGGGCAGCAGCCGCAGTGGTCGAGAACAGAAAGGAAGGAGAAAGCGAGGAAAGAAAAAAAGATTACCCACGTGCCAAAATTTGTCTTCTCGTTTGTGTCGTGCTCCTATACATATTTGCTTTCCTTCCACTACTTTTTGGTTGGCCACACCAAAGGAGGCGCCGGCGTGACATGCAATCGCGCGCGCATGGCGTCCAAGGGCTCGTCAAAACGTCGTTCATACCACACGCACATCAACGGCTTAGCCGCGCCCGCCGTTCGAACCGCCCAAGGAATATACTGCTCCCTCAACACCTTCCTCTCCGCCGCCGGCAAGGACAAGGGGCCAAACAAGCCACTAAACGCAGCAATGGGTAAACGAGTCTGCACCATCTCAAACCATTTCAAGGCCAACTCCCCCAACACCGTCGGGGGCAACCCACACAAGACATGCCAAAAATCATGCACTTGCCGATACCTTTGAATCACAAAGGCCAACTCCGGGTCATCCACAAAGCGGACAGCCGTGCGTTCATCGGGCGAGTAGCCATGGTGGTCCATGAAACGTGCATACTCACGCCCAAAGGTCCCGGGGGCCAGCTCTCTTAGGCGGTCAGGATGCACGGACTCCTCCTTGATGTCAGGCTTGGCCTCGAGCAACTCACGTCCCACCGGATCAGCGGCCATGGTTTCTCGTAATCTACGCAAAGCGACGAGTCCTGTGGTTTCCCCCAAGGCAGCCACCATGTCGCCGCGTTCGGGGTCACGGAGGGCCGTCGCGGCGGAGTAGCCGGCGATGAAGAGCTTTTGGAATGGGGTGGTGGGGACGTGGGTAGCATAGAGGTCGGGGCCGGGCGGCGCTGGTGGTGGAGATGTTGTGGACGTCTCGTTTTTGGGGTTGGGGATGGGTGTGGTAGTAAAGGGACGGGGTCGCTTGAGGAGGCGTCCGGGAAGGCGGAGGGCATGACGAAGGAGGAGAGGGGAGGTCATTTTTCTAACTTTGTGCTGTCGCGATGTGGCTGAAGAGGCAGCGGACGGAAGAAGAGGAGGGGCGGATGGAGGGCTTGCAGACCTGGGCATGTGTTTGTGTGGTTTGCGTGTTGTGAGAGACTGTGATGTGGTGGCAAGCAGAGGAAGGGGGGGGGGGAGGAGAGCAAGCAAGAAACACTCGCTCACTCACATGCGAAGCGACGCGAGCGGATTGGTCAATGCATTTGCCTTTCCCCACAACTCTTACACACCTACGCCTTACCCATGACTTCCTTCTCCACCTCTACGACGAGCAGCTGGAACGCTGTGTTGCGGTGGTGGGGCTGGTCTTGTGTGCATACGGCAGCCCTTCACACTCTCCATCCCAGCCAGCATCATCATCATCATCATCTCACGCCTCCTCCCTCCCTCCCTCCCTTCTCACAAATCACACAGCGCCACTCCAACCATGCTGCGCACTGCCGTCACCCGGCAACTAGCCACCGTCGGGGCTGCCCTCCGAGCCCGTGCTGTCACCGCCAACACGCCTGCCGTCGTCGTGCGTGCCCTCTCCTCCTCCTCCCCTCCCTCATCCTCCAACCCCAGCAAGTCGCCCTACACCCACGGAGCCCACCGAAGCAATGCCGAGGAGCTCGTGGCCCAATTTCCCGTGACGGAGGTGCACGGGATGGTGGCGTTGTGTGATGGTGGCGGGGGGGCGATGGGGCACCCGATTGAGTACATTCAGCTCAACACGGTGGGGGAGGAAATCTCGGAATGCAAGTACTGCGGGCTGCGGTACAAGATGTCGCACCATCATTAGATATGGGGAGGGAGGGAGAGAGTTTGTGTTTTTATATACAGGGTGAGATGATGACGAGATTGAACGGAGTAGCAGCAGCCAATATGGAAGGCGTGGGCTGTCTTGTCAGCTTGAATGAAGGAAGACCAATGCACGCCGTTATTCTGTCCTTTGTTTTTATGTTGCTTTTTTTTGGTACAGTATACACGAAAACTCTTCTCCTATTTACATTCAAGTTGAACCACGCTTAACTTAAACTTTTGTCTTTGTGGGGGACCTTCGCCTCGTCCTCCTTGCTGATGTCTTTGGTGCTGCTTCCTCCCTCCCGACCTCCTCTACCACATCTGCACCCAGCACTTTTGCAGGCGCCACGACGGCTGCCAGGGCCTCTAGGAGGAGCGCTCGCGTTTCCTTTGTACTGAGTGCATGCTTCCCTATCTCTTCCTTTACCCGTAAACACCCCTTATTGTTAGCCCTCCCCTCATTTTCCTTGTCGCTCTCAAAAACCTCTTCTTCCTCCTCCTCTTCCTCCTTTTCCACTTCTTCCTTCTCAGCTGCTTCTCTTACTGCCAGGTAAACAAGTGCCACCTTGTCCTTCTCCCGATGCCGAAGCACTTCTACCGCCGCTGTACGCCAGTGCGCACCCTGTTTCTGATCCTTCTCCTCCTCGCCCTCCTCCTTTCCTTCCTTCCCCATTAAACAGAGCATCTTGACGATGGCGTGCACGTGCGTGGATAGTTGTGCTGAAGGCAAGACAAGCAGGGCTTTGAGAGCTTCGTGTCGGAGGCGTGGAGAGGTGGTGGGATTTTGGAGGAGGGAGACGATGGTGGCTGCGTGTGTGTGGACGACCCGTGGCCCCAGCTTAGATAGAAGCATCAGGATTCGTGCTTGGTTGTTGCCCTCCCTCCCTCCCTCCCTCAAGCGAGCCACTAGCCTGGCAAGACATGCTTGCGTCACCTCGGCGTTCCGCACGCTCTGGAGCTTCTTCATTGCTTGTCTTACTACTACAGCGTCTGCTACCATACCAGGGGGAGAACGAAGAGCACCAAATACCCACACCATCAATGTCGTCTCCAGCAAGGGCAATACCACTGCCGTGCGCATCCGCCCTAGCACATCCACAGCCGCGCTTTGCACACTTTGTGAATATGTCTGCTGCTGCTTGTCATTATCACCTTCCCTCTTCTCCTCCTCTTCCTCTTCCTCTTTGACGGCCTTGACCGCAGCCACTATTTCGTTTACAAAAGGTTCCAATGCAAGTTCTGGCACCAAATACAGACATTTCAGTACCGTCAACTCGCAGCGGACCGACGACAACGAGGTAGAGAAGGAAGAAGAAGACGACGAGGCGGAGGAGCGTGGGCGGGAGGGACGCAAGTGCTGCAAGAGGGCAGGCACGTGGCGCCGAAGTAGGTCCGGATCGAGGTTGCGTTGCAAGAATGTCAGTGCCGCTTCTCGTGCCCCTGGTCGAGCGTCCCCCAAACGCTGAACGACGATGCTCACGTGTTGTGCGCATAAATGACGAGGAAGGTCCGTCAGGAATTGGAGGCCTAAGACACGCACGGCGGGGCACGCCTCACGTGCTACAGCTAAGCTGGCTACCGCGTCGTGCTGCTCCCATAGTGGTGCTTCGAGCAATCGCTTGGCCCGGAAGCATGTACGCGTCAAATAAAGCAACGCACACAAGACTTGCATGCTCCCTTCCCGCACAGCTGAGGAACGAGAGAACAAGTTGTGTCCTAGTCCATCGATGTCTTGTGGAGTGAGCAAGCCCGCATCACCCAATCGCACAAGTGCCTGAGTCGCAGCGCGGCGGACTGGGGCCGACACATCCTCTAGACAGGCTAACACTAAAGGCACGTACGGTTGTGATGAAGCAACGAAACGCCCCGAGAGCGTGGTGACCACTGCCATGCGTACCTTGGCGCATGAATCGATGGCGAGACGCGCGGCCAAGACGGGCAGATAGTCCTTGACATTGTCTAATGTCAGACCCGCCAGGGCCCCCACCGCCTCGAGCCGGACCCGCCGATCGGGGCTTTGCTCCAGGCAAGCCACAATCAAGGCTGTGTGTCGTGGCAGGGCTGCGTCGGCTTGCAGGAGCAGACCTAGGAGGGAAACGTGGCTGTCGCGATGGGGAGACGAGAGGGCCGACAGGCAGATCAGGGCATTTCCCAGCCATTCGGAGAGGACCAAAGCCGCCTTAGGTCCTGAAGTGTCATGAATGTGTTGCTGTTGTCGTTGATCTTGGCTGGGCGCTCTAGTATTGGTAGAAGTAGGAGTCAAAGGAGGCTCAATGATCGCAGGAGGGCAACGTCGAGGGCTAGCGCGGGCGTCTTCCAGTGCGGGCCGGCGTCGTTTCCCTCTCTTGTGGCCCCTGATGGCCGCTGCCGCTGCCTCGCAAGCCTCGTCCGCTGGTGGCACGCTCATGGTTCCTGTGATTTGGGGTGGTGTCGGTGGACATGAGTGCTGGGTTTTGTGCAAGCAAGGCAAGAAGGGCAAGATGGGCAAAACTTAACGGCTTTCTGTGCTTTTTAGGGGGAGGTTAGACAATAATAATAGACGGGGCCGCGCAATTACCACAAGAAACAAAATATACGGGAAAGGTGTACTCGTAATTTCACTTCTTTTCATTTGAGATTTCCCCTCTCTTCCTATATTACAATCGCTTCTTTTGCTTGATCCCCACCCATGCCCTCAACTCCCCTACTTTTAAATAGTTTGACAATTTCCGCCTCACCCCTATGCTACAATCTCTTTCTCCCCTCCTCCATCCCCACCCAAGCCCTCCACTCCTTCCCCCACTTCAGTGCCCTCCAATCCGCCCCCCAAGAGCCGCAACCCCCTTTCAGAAAACGCAAAGACGTCCTCTCCCTCCCCATGTACATAAACCTCCTTCCGGTCCTTATCCTCCTTCCACTGATCATCCGGCTGCATTCCCGCCAAAAAACGTTCGCGTTGTCTTTGCGCGTACACGCGATTGATCGGCACGTCTGGCAGAAAACTACCATAGCTCACCTGTCGAGGCGCCTCCCCCACATGCCTCGCAGCGTTCGCATGGGGAATACGCCAATCGAATGCTACCACGCTCCCCGCTGGGTACAACACAGGGGCAAAGCGAGCAATGACGTCCGCGTCTTCCTCGGGCCGGATAGGCGTGAAGTCACCGACGCATGGCGCGGGCTTTCCTGTCTTCCCACAAGGCTTGCGACGTTGTGCCCACGTTTCAAATTGTCGATGCCAGCCTTTGACGCACTCAAAGCCACCCGTGTCTGGGGTGTGGTTGTCAGTTAGGGCAATAAAGCTTTGGATGGGCCGCCATCTTTTCACTTCTTTATCGGAGGAGTAGAGCGCCGAGGGACAGCAGTCGAGGTGGGGGGTGAGGGAGCGTTGCAGCGGACGCTTGCCCTTGGTGTGACGTTGGCTGATGTGGTCGGGCACGCGGAAGCCCGTGCGGTCTAGGTAGAAGTAGCCTTGGTTGGGGTCGAAGGGGCCGTAAGGGTGGGCGTATACTGTTTTTGGGGGGTCACCGTCGTTGGTGTCATGCTCCTCATTGCTGGCGTCGAGATGGGTAGGTAAAGCTGGTGAAGGTGCCTCGTCGTGATGGGTTGATGGTAGTGTGGCAGCATAGGTAGCGGCCCAGAGCTGCGAGATGGCGCTGAAGAAGCAAGGTTTTTGGGCAAGGCGGAGCTTCCACGGTGGATAAAAAAGGTCGAGGACGCCTCCTGAACCGCCTGTGGTGGAGAGACTGCGCAGGTTTCCTGCCGTCTCGTCGAGGTTGTGTACGTCCTGTAATGGCAAAGGAGGGGGGGGGCTGAGTGAGTATTGAGAAGTACGAGGACTATTTAGACTCGTAGCAACGTGTAGGAGTAAATTGGCCAAACATTTGTGACCGGTTGTCCGTCGCATACCGCGCATAGTCATGTACTCACCACGCCATGCTGTAGCAGCGTCTCCGCCAGGCTGGCCTTGGCCTCCTCTACCTCTTGCTCTGTGAAAACACCCGGCAGGACCACGACCCCGTCCCGACGGAAGGCCTCCAGGAGCTCTGGTAGAACGTGGTAGTGCTCTTGCGCGGCTGTGTCGGTGGCACTGGGCATTGCTTGCTTGGTGTGTGCCTGTGGGATGTGGACGGCGTGGGGGGGTGGGGAGGTTTTGATGTGAGTGCTTTGGGTGTACCAATGTCCAGCCTGTCTATAAAGAAAAGCCTACACAACAGCAAAATATCGTCGAGCATACATATACGGTTGTGACTGCGAGATTTCGTCGAGAACCACAGTGAGGAAGGCGTGCAAGAGTGGTTGCTAAGACAGCTTCTTGGGGAGACAGGAGGTCGCACGCATGTGCCACCTCATCAATTCCACTCACTTTTTGCCCACCCCGCAAATACCACACACACCACCACAGCCCTTCTCAATGGCCATGCACAAGCTTTTCATCTCCGCTTTGGCCTTGGTGGCGTTCCTGGCCTGTGCCGCGCATGCCTTTGTGCCGCGCATGGCACCCTCCTCCAGCAAACCCCTCGTTGGTCGTACCCCGTCTATTCGCTTGACCCAGCAGCAGCACTCCCTCGCCCCCTTGCCCACGACCACGACGACGGCGCTTTTTGCGGGTGACGACGACGCCGAGGAAGAGGAGGTTGGACCTGTGGGCCTGGCGGCCACGGCGCTGGGACTGGTGGCTGCTCCCGTGGTGCTCTACAGGTGCGTACGGAAGGGAGGGTAGGGAGGGAGGGGAAAAGAGGGGATGGAGACAGAGAACACAACACTAACACGGAGCACTAATACATTCCCAGCGAGTGGGTTCTCAAAACAACCGGCTGTGGCCTCCCGGCGGGACCTGGGGGGGCTTTGGGAGCCCTCGAAGGCATTTCTTACTTGGTAGTCGTCGGCATTGCCGGCGCTTCCATCTATAAGAAGGTCAAGACCGGCACTGGACTGCCTGCGGGGCCTGCGGGGTTGTTGGGTGCGGTGGAGGGCTTGAGTTTTCTTGCGGTGTTGGCGGGGGCAGTGATTTTGGGGCTGACATTGAAGGACTTTGGATCTATCCCCGAGGCGGTGCCGGTGGATGGAGGGCGATGCAGTGGCATTTAAAGCATTAGAGTGAGAGGTTGAAAGGAGAAGGGAAGACTCCAGATAGATGTAAGAACGGAAAGAAAGACAAAGACAAGAAAGCAAAAATGCAACGCGTGGCACTAGCACATTTGTTTTGGGTGGACTGTGTGGTCTCTTCTTTTTCTTGCCTCCTCGTCCTCCTTTTGTGCTTCCTACGGGGTCGTGCTTGCCCGCTCCTCGAAGGGTCAGACTCGCGGATCTAAATCGTTCATCTCGCTTCGCTTCAAGACTCACAACTTCGGCCCGTTTACCTATTCCCACCTCACGGACGCCGACACCCTCTCTCTCTTTCCAGAGTCTTTTTTTCCTCCTTTTTCTTCTCTTGTTTTGCGCTTGGCGTGGTGGATATATTCTCTCTCTACACTTCTCCTCTTTTGTTGTCGTCGTCGTCGTATGTCACACACAAAATGCTCCAAACCAAACCCTCGCGCTTCTTCTCCCTCTTCTTCCTTTTTTTATATGTTCCTCTCTTTTCTTCTCTCTACAGATTGATGGTGACAAACAAACACAGGAAGAAAGCAGGAAAATTGAATACCAAAAGCACACACACACACACGACACGCCTTAGTCCGAGAACCTCCGCGTGCTGCATATACAGTACCTTCGCCTCATTCTCCTCCATCTCTTTCTTCTTCTTCTACTCTAACAAACTCACAATTAAAACACACATGGAGCGGGATACACTTAGACCTCCTCCCCCGTCTCATTATTCGCACCCTTCCCACCACAAAGTTCCTCCTTTCCCCCTTTTTCTCACCACACACCTAGTACCCTGTCTCCATCCACGAAGAATAAACAAACATACACAGATATCCAGCAAATTTAAACAGGAAAAGGGTGAAAAAACACGATCGGCAAGGCTCAGACAAAGACAAGCCCCAAGTCAGTCTTTAACCACCACGCAGGCGCAGCACCAGGTGGAGGGTGGACTCCTTCTGGATGTTGTAGTCCGAGAGCGTGCGCCCGTCCTCCAGCTGCTTCCCCGCGAAGATGAGGCGCTGCTGGTCGGGCGGGATGCCCTCCTTGTCCTGGATCTTCTGCTTCACGTTCTCGATCGTGTCGCTCGGCTCCACGTCCAGCGTGATGGTCTTGCCCGTCAGCGTCTTGACGAAGATCTGCATGCCCCCGCGCAGGCGCAGCACCAGGTGGAGGGTGGACTCCTTCTGGATGTTGTAGTCCGAGAGTGTGCGCCCGTCCTCCAGCTGCTTCCCCGCGAAGATGAGGCGCTGCTGGTCGGGCGGGATGCCCTCCTTGTCCTGAATCTTCTGCTTCACGTGCTCGATCGTGTCGCTCGGCTCCACGTCCAGCGTGATGGTCTTGCCCTGTTAGTCGATTGGTGTGAGGGTAGGGCGAGGGGGAGGGAGGATCATAAGTCGTTTTGCTTTACGCGCCCCTTTTTCACACAACCAGACCTCAGTGCACACACGCCCCACCCCCGCACGCCCACACGCGCACACAAACACGTACCGTCAGCGTCTTGACAAATATCTGCATGGTTGCGACTTGGTCTTGGTTGGTGGATAGTTTGGTTTGGCTGTGTCTGTGTGCGGGGATGGGAAGGGAAGAGTCAGGTAGGTTCGGGGGTGGTCGTTGCGTCTTAAGTGGCCATCCTGGGTGACACCGGTGACTGTGGTGACTGTGGGTGTGGGTGTGGGTGCGCGGTGTGGGCGTGGCAAAGGCCTGTGCGAGCGTCCAGGGTGCTCATCCTCGTGCTTCGTCAGGTGCAAAGCGCAGCAATCAAAGCGCGGCACGCGGGGACGCACCCACCGCCACCGCCACCGCCCGCGCCACGGCACGCACCCTGATCCCCACGCTTGGGCACCCTGCGGTGTGCCTGGGTGGGTGCGTGGTGTCGTGGGGGGGCTGTTGTGTTTGTGTTTGAGCGGGAGTTTCGATCGAAGCCTCGACTGTTCTCAGTTCTCTAGCTAGAGTGTGCTTACTACTGCGTAGGCAAAGCCAAGACAGTGCCACACCCACCGCACGCCACACCCACTTGGCATAGCCACACAAGCCATGTGTAGGCGTCAACCCAATGTGGGGCGGGAGGGTGTGGGGCATTTGCACGTGCACAAAGGAAGCAGATCATACTCAGCAAAAGGGCAAAAAGCCAGCAGGGCAACGGCACATCATCAAGTGTCGCCTCCGGCGAGCCGACCTCCTCCCCTGCCTCCCTCCCTCTGGCCTTCCTTGTCTCTGGGACACATTCCCTTATACCTAACGCCACCATCAGCATGCCTGTTTCTTCTCCTTCCCTAGAAACCCTGTTTTCCTGCCCCTACCTCCTCCTCCCTACCTCCTCCCCCACCCTCCCCTTCACCCGTCGAACAACATCATCCACCACACACAACACACATCACAGGCATGCGTCTTTAGCTAGCTATCCAAGAAAGCCAGAAGCAGAATGTCTACCAACAACACCACCAAGCCGGCCGTGAAAAAGACGCGCTTCCAAAAGGAAAAGGAAGAACGGGAGGCCAAG
>Ga0209390_10011114_pt1 | contig 10399 bp, 7 predicted proteins | sample BON01_FD_187212 | JGI IMG/M metagenome (GOLD analysis project Ga0209390, IMG submission 187212) | Freshwater microbial communities from Lake Bonney liftoff mats and glacier meltwater in Antarctica - BON-01 (SPAdes) (version 2) | ecosystem: Environmental > Aquatic > Freshwater > Ice > Glacier... | reverse complement strand
GCACAGATCGAGGCAGGCACCCCGCCGTGGCGCAAGCCGTGGACAGGTGGCGCAGTTGGCGCTTGCCTGCCCGTTCGTCACAATGGCGAAGCCTATCGCGGCATAAACGTCCTGATGTTGTGGGCTGTCGCATCCGAGCGCGGTTATGCGTCCGAACGCTGGATGACATTCAATCAGGCGCAGCAGCTTGATGGGGCCGTGAAGAAGGGCGAGAAATGCGCCCGCAGCGTTTTCTATAGCACCTTCGAGCAGAAGGACGACGGACAGAGCGACGGCGGCACCGAAGGCGAGAGCAAGGCCCGCATCGGCTTTGCGAAGGCGAACAATGTCTTTAACGCGGATCAGATCGAAGGCTTGCCAGCTGAATACTACGTTCAGCCCGAGCCCGCCCGCGATCTAGGCACCGAGGCAGACCCAGCCCTAGAGGCATTTTTTGCCAGCACTGGCGCGGATATTGTCACCACCGACGACCCCCGCGCCTACTACCGCCCCGCAACAGATCAGGTTTACATGCCGCCCGTTGCCACTTTCACCAATGCCGCCCGCTACTATGGCGTTTTGGCCCATGAAATTTGCCACTGGACAGGCGCGGAAAAGCGGCTCGACCGTCTGAAAAAGTTCGGCACCAAATCTGCTTATGCGTTCGAAGAGCTTGTCGCGGAATTGGGAAGTGCAATTTTGGCAATCCACCTTGGCGTTGAACCAGAATTTGACCAGAGCGCAGCCTATATCGAAGGTTGGTTGGAGGCGTTGAAATCTGACAAAGGGCTGATTTTCAAAGCCGCAGCCGAAGCACAAAAGGCCGTTGATTTTGTCCTAGCAGCAGCCGACGCGCAGACAATGGCGGAAGAAGGACGCGACGCCGCCTGATATTATCTGGACATTCTGCACCACCTGAAACCCCGGCCTAAATGGTCGGGGTTTTTTGTGGCCCGCGTTGCGAGAGGTGACGCGGCAGGGCGACGAGCTGCGCCCGCCCCCCTGCCCCGCCTTTTTTCTAGCGGGTTGCCCGACAAAGCGACACGTGCCGACAATTTGCCTTCCGGACTACAGCTGCTCCCATTGCCGGAGGCGCGACCACTCTCGGCATCATTAAAAAACATGGAATGGCCACTGCCTTCCAAACTTTAGCGGATCTTAAAGCTTAGTAATATCCACAGCTCGGACGGTACTGCCCATCCTGTCCCAATATGAAACTGGAACAGGTTACCATCAACCGCCTAAAATACGACCGATTCGAACCATAGTTGTCTTGACCACTGCTTGTGGCTAGAGCTGCCAAGCCCCCACTATGTTGAAATTTGCGACCTGTAATGCGAGTTTCCTCGCATTAACAGGCTATTGTCGTTCGAATCTAGCCCACAGCTTCAACACTCCAACTGTGTGCGAAACAACTTAACGGAAAAAAAAGTTGCCCGGAGGTGAGTTGCGTGTCATGAGTTCACTTGTCGCAAGCTGACGCAAATCACGCTGTTTAGCGACGAAACATAAATGGCCCACTCAGAGGCCATCAAGGCAGAGTGAATTCGAAAATGAAATCTGTAGCAACCGGCTCTATCGCAGCGTCCATTGCGTCGAACGCTGCCCGCCTATCGGAAGCGCTTAATAGCCATATGCGCAATAGCTTCCAGCCCGATAGTAGAAAAGCGCTGCGCAAGTTTCATCCTGCTGAAGTATCAGAGCTTACTGGCATCAGCATGTCTAACCTCCGAACGCGCCACCAGGAAGGTGATTTCCCTGACGTAGAGACGGATTCCAGAGGTCGCAGGCTCTACACCGCCCAAGAGATCGACCAAATTCGCCACGTGATGGCAAAAACTGGTCGGAACGGTGAGACATACCTGCCCGGACGCCGCGAGAACGACGCCCTCCAGGTAATTTCCATCGTCAACTTCAAAGGCGGCTCAAGCAAAACGACCAGTGCGATCCACTTGGCCCAACGCTACGCCTTGCGTGGCTATAGGGTTTTAGCGATCGACATGGATCCTCAAGCCAGCTTGACCACAATGTTCGGATACCGTCCTGAGATCGAATTTGCTGAGAGCGGCACGATTTATGACGCTCTCAAATATGAAGATCCGGTTTCGTTGAGCCAAGTCATCCGAAAGACCTATTTCCACAATCTCGATCTCGCTCCTGCGGGCCTAATGTTATCAGAGTATGAGACCGAAACGGCCTATGCGCTTCAGCACAAGGTCGACCCGCCATTCACACAAAGACTTGCGATCGCACTAGAAGAGGTTGAAGCAGATTACGATCTGATCATAATGGATTGCCCGCCTCAACTTGGCTTTACAACAATGACAGCTCTGCTGGCGTCTACCGGCCTTCTGATCACGGTTGTTCCCAGCATGCTAGATGTTGCCTCAATGGCGCAATTCCTTGAAATGGCTGGAGAAACTGTTCAAACTCTCGAGGAGGCGGCAGGGCCCATCGACTGGAACTTCCTTAAGTTCTTGATTGCTCGATATGAGCCAACGGACGTGCCCCAATCACAAATGGCGGGCTTCCTGCGTTCGATTCTCCTCGATCAGGTTTTAACCACACCCATGCTCAAATCCACAGCGATCTCTGACGCAGGGATGACGCAGCAAACCATTTATGAGCTGGATCCTTCGCAGGTCATCAAGAAAACGCTGGTTCGCATCCTTGAGAGTGTGAATGGCGTTGCTGATGAGTTCGAAAAGACGATCCAGCAAGCTTGGGGAAGGGAAATTGACTAATGGCCCGTAGAAACCTGTTCCAGCCCCCTCCCCCACCAGATGCAGATAGCACGGCGGCCCCCACCGGAGCACAGAAGTCGCGTTTCCCGAATACTGGCGCAATGAGCGGCGTAAAATCCACCTTGAAGGATGTCGCGAGCAACGCAGTGAGAGAAATCTCCGTAGATGTAATTGAAGAGATCGGCCCCATGGACCGCCTCTCTTTCACCGATGCCGATGTGGTAACGCTAGCTGCGAGCATTAAGTCCCACGGCCAACAAGTGCCGATTATGGTTCGCCCCATCGCGGACAAACCCGGACACTACAAGATCGTCTATGGTCGCCGCAGATTGCGGGCCTTACGATCACTTGGCATCCCCGCCAAAGCACTTGTCAGGTCTCTTACTGACGAACAGGCTATTCTCGCCCAAGGACAAGAGAACACTCAGCGCCTGGATCCCAGCTTCATTGAAAAAGCGCTCTTCGCGGCTGAGCTGGCTACAAGTGGCTACGAACAGACCATCATTCTTGATGCCCTCGCAGTGGACAAGCCAATGCTATCCCGCATGACCAAAGTCGCACGGTCCATTCCAAAGTCAGTCATTGAGCAAATCGGTTCCGCTCATGGCATCGGACGGAGACGTTGGGAAGAACTCGCGGACCAGTCGCGCAACGATAACATTGATCTTGAACAAATCGTCGCGACGCTTCAGCTTGATGCCGCCAAAGGTTCCGACGATCGCTTCGGCATGGTTACTGACGCCACCACTCAGGCGTTGAAATCCACGGCAGCTGACAAACCTTCGCTCTCCCCGTCTCTGTCCATTAAACTTTGCGATGGGACAGCTTTGGCTGAGATGACAGAAACGGCTCGCGCTTTGACATTTAAGCTGTCGAAGTCCGAAGCCCCCGAATTTGTTCAGTGGATGCGTAACAACGCAGAAGCTGAGCTTACACGTCTCTATGAGGCGTGGCAGTCAGAGCAAAAGCCTGACTGATCGTCGACCGAGCAGTAACACTTAAAAAAGGAGCACGACCAGCAGCCCGAAAAAGAAAGAGCCCCCCAAGGTTTCCCTAGGAGAGCCCAATCTGTTCTTTGCACTTTCAGATTTACCAGCTTCTCCGCGCCAGTCAACAACAACCGATTCGGTTGTCGGAGATTTGCGGCCTTTTCTCTGATTTTCAGTGATATTGGTGCCTTTCACATCAGGTTGTCGTGAAAAAACATGCCATTTATACAAGCAACTGCACCCGCTGGGCTGCGGACCGGTGGATTATTGTCCGCGGACAATTCCATTCCAGAACGCCACATCGTCGTAGCAACGCTGCGCAACGCGGCCCCTCGACTTGGTCTCAGCGCATCAGTGATTTCGACATTGGATGCGATGCTTTCGTGCCTCGCGCCAAAACGCAACCACCACACAGTGTTTGCATCAAACTCAACACTCACATTTCGACGCAACGGGATCTCAGACAGAACGATCAGACGTCACGCGGCAACGTTGCAAGAGATTGGTCTAATCGTTCGCCGAGACAGCCCAAATCGGAAGCGCTTCACAAAGCACAACAGCAACGAGGGTAAGGCTCTCCGGTTTGGCTTCGACCTTTCACCACTCTTTGCCCGACTGCATAAAATTGCTGCGATGGCTGCAGAGGTCCTAAGAGAACGAGAGCAAATTGATTACCTGCGCGCCAAGATCCGCGCAGCTGCCAATGCTAGCCTTATCGACAATCCAAACGATAACATGGCACTCAACATGTTCCGCATCCTTCGTCGTAAATTGTCGCTCCAAGACTGTGAACAGATACTCTCCGACCTGCCAGTCGCTGAAGTTGAGGCCGAGGCAACAGATGATCAAAGCTCTAAATTGACAACGCATATGACCGCCAATGACGGCCAAATTGTCCGGCACCATCATAAGTCAAATAAAGAATATATTGATAGAAGCATAAGCCCTCTAGAAAAAGAGACTGACTCCGCGATTGACGATGCTCCAATCACAATCTCAGAACTACTAAGCGCGTGCCCAGAAGCAGCCCAATTCTCAGTGGGGAATATCCAAACAGTCCATGATATCATTGCCCACGCTCGAACACTGGCACCAATGATAGGTATCACTAGCCAATGCTATGAAGCTGCACATGAACGCCTCGGCGCTCTGAGGGCCGCAGCGACAGTGTGGGCGATCATGCAATTCCATACCAAGATAAGATCAGTCGGCGCATACTTTCGCTCAATCACTACTGGCTCAAAGAGCGCCGAGTTTAGCCCTGAAAGGTTAATACGGCGTCTTGCTAAGACTAGAAGTCCATGAAGATTGAACCAATAATTGTCCGCGGACAATTCCCTTCTTAGGTTACTTTTGAAAACACCATGATGCCAAGCCGTGCAAACTGGGACTCCAGCGTCAGATACCAACATTGGGGGGTAATTACAGCAACAGCCGATCGCAGCGGCGTTCGTGGCAGCAAGCCACCCGTCCATAGACATTGCTGAGCCGTCTATACTAACCCGACGCCACCATCGGTGGATGCAAAGTTGATGCGGCGCATGCGGGAGCCTTAAGGCGTGGCAGCAATTCTGACCAAGACTGGACCGTCACTATGACGTTTGCCACGGTCGATACAGCGAACCTTTCAAACCTCCGCGGTCCTCGTACCGTATCCGACGCGATTGCTGGAAACGACCGAAAGAGGGCGGTTAGTTGCGGAAAAGCCGAGTCAGGATCGATCTGGTAGCTTAGAGCGATATCCGCATGGCTCCGGAGCGAAGCCTTTGGATTACGCATACCAAAGGGACGGGTAATTGCCGTCGCTGTCGCCCGGCCGGAGGAGATGCCAATCGGGCCATCATGAAACGATGCGGTCTATTAAAAGCCGTTCGTCTTGCGGAAGATCTGCGCCAGTTCTTCGTCATGCTCCCGCAGAAATTCACGCAGCAAAATCGCGGGGCTTGCGAACTTTTGAGCATCGGGGCTCAGGCTCAATATTTTGTCGCGTATGGCGAGCGCGAGGTCGCTCGAATGAGCCACAGTCACCCGCAGTTGCTTGAGGTCAACGGCAGCTGCGGCCGGTTCAGGTTTGCGAGCCGGGGTCTGCGCAGTATTGGGTGGAGCGATGTTCACTGTTTCATCCGAAGACTGTTGTTCGGTAGGTGCCGCATTTGGCGGTTGGTCGGGCATTGTGTCAGCTGGAGGCGCTTTGCTTGGTGCCGGCGTCGGCTCTGGTTCTGACGTGTCAGCTTCAGTTTTACCGAGACCGTTCGCCTTCGCAGTGGTTGCAATGGAAGCCCGGTCGCGGTCAGTAAGCCCCGGAATAGGCATCTTTTGGTGGGGTTTGCGTTCAACGGCCATTAAAATTCTCCCGTGATAAGCGCAGCCAACGCATCTGCGGCATTCTGTATTTTTTTGATCGCCTCAAAGCTTCGACCATCAGCTTCTGCCGCAGCGATCGCTTCGTCGCTGGTCATATCGTCACCAATAAACGATTTGATCGCGCTTGAGCGATGCAATCCTTTGATCGCGCCATAATGACCATGGATGAGTTCTTCATAAGAAAGCATTTGAGCGTTCGGAAATTGACCCTCTTTTTGGTAGATGACAGTCAGAAGATCCTTGGGGTCGGTGTCATCATCGCCCGTCGCTTCGAGGGCAATTTTGAAATAGGCTAATGTCTTTTCAACGCCGGTTACTTCGTTCTTTTCAGGGCCGCACGGCGAGAATACGCGGTCGCAGATTGCAAGAGCTGCCATTTGCTTCGCATCTTCACCGCCCTTCGTATCAATTATGACCCAATCAACGTCATCTTGAAGCCGGTCCAGCATCATATTGTAGCACTCCGCCACTGTCGCTTCGTGCGGTATATCAAAGTGGATGATATCAATGCCTTCGTTGCGAGCGCAAACAGGGATCGCCCAGTTTGTGACACTGGCCTGATTGTCGAAGTCAATCAGCTGGACGGTTTGACCGCTCCGAAAGAGGCTGTCCGCAACGAGGGCTGCAGTCGTGGACTTGCCGACGCCACCTTTGGTTGAAGCGAAAGTAATGATTTTCATTCTGCTGTCCTCAGTGCCGGGGCCGGTGCATGTCTTGGAGCCTGTGGTGTTCTAGGCGGTAACCTACAGCCTGCCACCTATAACCTACAACCTGCTAACTGTAGGTTATAGCCTGAAACCTGAAATCAAGCGGCTACATCTTTCGGCCCGTCACCTGAAGGCTCTGTCCCGCAGCCTAAAACTTCTGACCTCTACTTTGCGGCCTACTACCTCCTGCCTTTAACCTTCTGCCTGCAACCGTGTGTCCAAAGCGTTTGGCAGCACGGATGGATTTGATGCTGGCAGCAACAGCAGGCGCACTGGCAAATGGAACTCATCGGGATCGCGCCTTGAGGCGTTGGATCGAAATGCAGTTTCCGCCTTCCAAAGAGCCATGGGGATTGTGAGCGGTGTCGGGAGGGCAGGGGAGAGAGAGGGGGGTAAGGTCCGACTTCGCAATCAGAGGCCCGCTTTGAGGCCTGTGTGGACGTTTTTTGCCCCTTCGAGGCGGTCACACCTACGGCGTTCCGTCGCTACCCCGGCGGGCGCTCCATCGCGTCCCCGCGGGTCGCTCAAACGGACTAACATTATAGATATGTGGCATCGTTATAGTTGCGCGTCATAACCTATAATGTTAGGGAAAAGGTAGCAGGATATGCAGCTTGCAAGACATTTTCGTTTTAGGGCTTTCCAAATGCCGAAATCGTTCAAGACCAAGGACAAAGTAGCGGCCTCGAACATGCTCTTAGAGGGCGCGCCCCCAAAGTTGGTCGCGACAAAATTTGGCGTCCACATTTCCACGATCTACGCTTTGCGAAAGGATCGGGGTCACGGCCATACCAAGCCGGATCGCGCCTCCCACAACATCACATTCCGCCTATCGGGCGTCGAACTGCGGGCATTGGACGTCTTCATTGTAGATGCGGGACTGCCTTCGCGAACCGCCGCCTTGCGCTCACTGGTGCGATCCGCGACGGGTTTCCTAGAGCTGCGTCGCGACGAACTGCTCGATCTGACCGAGGCGAGACGCGAGTTGCGTGCCCAGGGGCGCAACCTCAATCAGCTGACCTACGCGATGAACAGGTCGGCTTTGAGGGGTGGGGCGAAGCTATCGCCAGAGGATAAGCAGTTTCTGGCGACAGTTCGGCATACCTTCAGCGTCGTCGACAGGCTGATTTCTGTCGGTTTCAGCGAGGTGCGACAGCAAGGCCGGAACGCATTGCACGCGGGAGAACACCTGTGAGCGGCGGGTTCTACGATGATATCATGATCCGGGCGCGGCGCAGTGCGGGCCATACGTCCGTTGGCGGTGCAACGTCGCGTGGCAATCGTGTCTGGAAAAGCCTGACCTCGACCGGCAGCGCCTTCGTCAAGCGCATCCCCGGCGCTGGCGTTCAGCATCAAAAGCAACTGGCGGGACAGCTGGCTTATGTGAACGGCAAGGCCAAGGTCATCTTTGGCTTCGCCCCCGGCGTCAGCATCGATGACGACGCTTTTGACCAGGCTGACCTTGATCAGATGATGAGTGCATGGGCGCAAAACTGGAAGGGTCGCCCCCGCAACGGCCATACGAGCCACATGGTGCTGTCGTTCCCCGACGACGTGTCCCAGGACGCCGCCTTTGTAATCGCGCAACAGTGGTGCGCCGAAATGTTCGAGGATCAGACGCATATCGCGGAGACTTGGGAATACGTCGCGGCCCTGCACACGGATACCGCCAATCCGCACGTTCATGTCGTTCTGAATAATCGGGGCGAAGATGGGACGTGGTTTTCCATATCATCCGAAGGGATTTTCAATCCCCAGATGATGCGGGATCGCATGACCGACATTGCCGACACTTACGGCCTGCGGCTTGAAAGCCTGACACGCGCCGACCGGGGCCTTTATGGCGCACCTATCACGAGTGCCGCGGTCTTCGCCGCCCGCGAAGGCCGCACACTCGCCACCCCCGAAGTCAAAAGTAGTCTGACCTCTGAATGGCGCAGGCAGGATATGCGGGAGACCGCAGAACTTTACACCACGTTGGCCGAATTTGCCGAGACCATCGGCGCACCGATGATTGCGAAGCGTGCGTATATTTCAGCAGCAGCCCTATTCGCAGGCAATGAAGTCCCGAAAGGACAGATGATGGACATTGACCTTGATGTCACCGCAGACCGCGAGGACATACGCACGTCTTTGATCGGCTGGGCCGAGCAGAACAAAGACGCCATTGACGCTTTGCCGCAGAGCCGTCGTGCGTCGGTCATGTCAAAGATCGACACCGCTTTAAACATCATCGAAACAGACGTGACCCCGGACCTGACAGAGGATACGATCTGGCCCGCTTACAAAGAAGCGCCGTCGTCGTATCTCATTTCTGACACCGGCGCTTTGGAGGCCCGCGCAGCCCTGTATATCAACGAAGAAAACGCGGGGCTGCTGCAAGAGTTCGCCATCGAAAATGTCTTGGATACCTACCTTGTGACCGGCGAAGTGCCGGGCAGGTTCAGGGCGGTTATGCCCGCCGTGGCTGACGCCTATGCAGAAATGCACAACCACATGCTCGCAGAAATCCCCAGGGAGATAAGAGCCTTCGTCCAGAAAGGGGCCCAGATGGGCTTGGACCCTGTGGTTGTGCAAGAGCGGCTTATCAATGCGATTGGCGATCCGGTCGAAAACGCCCGCATAGAGCGAGGCGACATAGCCGCGATTGCCGCCGCTATGCCAACGCCGCCACGCGACGTTAAGGCTTTGGAAGAAGCGTCCCGCCGCATTGAAGAAGCAATCACTCTCGTCGTCGAGGATGGAGTTTCGACCCCGCTTGATCGTTTTGAGGGGATGCAGATTGCGCTCTCTCAAGCGGAAACCGCAAAAGGTCAGCCTGACAAAGAACGTGCGCTCGATCAGCTTGGAAACGAGTTGATCGACCTTGCGACGGCAAAGCAGCGCGGCGATCTCACGAAAGAGCAGGAGCAGGCTTACGATGCTGTTGCGCCGGAAATATTCGCACGGCACGGCAAAGACATTAAAGCCGCAATGATGGCCGTTGCGACCAACGATCTTGGTTCAGCTGAGGATGATCGGCAGGTTTTGAGGCCCGAGCTATCCCGCGAACAAAACGAAGCGATGATACGGCAGGAGGCCGCAGGCCGCGTCCTGCAAATCGAAAGCAAATTCGGCGCGAAGGCCGTCGAGTCTCGGATGGTATCAGAGAACTACGAAGTCGCCGTTGGCCGTTACCGTGACTGGCAGATGGATCTTGGCAAGGTGGAAGAAACGATCATCGCTGACAGCAAGGTCTACGATCGTGACGGCGTTGCCCGCGTCATGCAGGACGTGGCCAACACCGCTGCAACGACAGGCCGCGCCGATTTGGCGGACAGTGCAGCAGGCCGTCAAATGCTGATCGCATTTGTCGCCTTGGAGGGCAGGGGGGCCATGCAGGACGTGGCATCCGGTAACATGGATGCACTCTCCGAATACGTCGATACGCCCGCCAATCAGCGCCTTGTGGCGAAAGAGCTTCTAAAAAGCGCAAAATCTGTCGATGTGGGCTTGGAGCTGGACGAGATTGAAACCGGTCTTGAGGCCGTCGATCCGACTTATGCGCGCTCGCGTGGGCTTTCGATATGAAAATGACCGTCGCCTGTCTGATCGCAGTTATCTGCGGTCTTGTCGC
>Ga0209390_10011113_pt1 | contig 10399 bp, 9 predicted proteins | sample BON01_FD_187212 | JGI IMG/M metagenome (GOLD analysis project Ga0209390, IMG submission 187212) | Freshwater microbial communities from Lake Bonney liftoff mats and glacier meltwater in Antarctica - BON-01 (SPAdes) (version 2) | ecosystem: Environmental > Aquatic > Freshwater > Ice > Glacier... | reverse complement strand
TGTGTGTTTGTGTGTGTGTGTGTGCGTGTGTGTGTGTGTGTGTGTGTGTGTGTGTGTGTGTGTGTGTGTGTGTGTGTGTGTGCGATGACGTCCTACGCACACACCCCACTCCTCCAGTATTCTTTCATCCTGTGGAGCCACGGGTGGCAGGCACGCAAAAAGAACCAAAAAAATCATGACACAAACCAAACAGAAAAGTAATGGCTTCAAACTCTTCTAGTCTCTCCTTTTTGAGAAAGTTCGTTGATTTGTTTTCGTCTGGTGTTCCGTCTTTTCTTTTTCTTCTTTATTGATTATTGCCTTCTACATGGATTCCACATACACACATCTGCCGAAAGCATCTTCATCTTCTCCTTTTTTTGCCGCAGCGCGATGGTGGGCATATGGTGCGCTTTAGGTAGGGATGGGTTTGATCTGTGTATTGTGTGTGTGCATTTTTTTGGTAAGAAATGGGAAAGTAAAGAAAATCAAAAAGTGAGCTCCTACCCCTCCCTCCCTCCCTCGCCCCTTCACCCCTCCCTCCCTACCTTGAAATGCAACCCAATCAACGAAAACAACAAACACCGCAAATCCTGGACCAAGTAATAAAATATCCTCAACCCCTCCGGGTCCTTGCTATCTTGCACATCCAAAAGCGAGCCGATCTTCGCGCAGGTAAAACGAATGTGATTGTCGCCCAGGCGGACCTCCAGCTCTTGCTTCCCCACCCGATCAGGCTCCGGCCAGTCCTTATCGTCCTCTGCCACTACCTGAGACTCTTCCACGATGCGACGAAATTCGTCCAGCCCCGTTTGGGAGAGGTAGACTATAGCATAAAGGGTAGAGGTTAAGTTAGTAAGGGGCACATCTTTAGGTTCTCCCTTCCTCCCTCCCGCCCCTTGTAAAACGCACCTTGCTTGCGGATCATCTTGGCGTTCTTGTAGTTACTGTTGTTGGCGTACCGCAGCTGGCCCGAGGGTTGGATCTCAAACTCCATGAACTCGTGCCCGAATTTGCCCGTGTGCCCCACGTAGTAGCGGAGGTAAAAGTCGTCGCCGCTGCTCATGGTTTTGTTCTCTGTGTTGAGGGGTACTGTAATGTGAGGATGATGGAGCAAAGTAAGTAACAAGCTTCGGGTGGTGCGAGTTTGTCAGCACTGGCACAGGCGTCTCATGCTGCTGTGCATGCTGCCAGGATGCAGGGCATGAGGCAGGGGGGGGGTGGGCGTGGCGCTTGGTGTGCTGCCGCAGGAAGGCCTGCAATGATGATGATGATGATGATGGATGATGCGAGGCAGCACGTCGTTGCCTTCCGACCAGCGCCACCCCTCGACCTTGCGGCTGCACGTCGACCTGGGGTGGGAGGAGGGATGGGTGTGGGAGAGTGAGTGAACGTACGGTGCACTGGGATGGGGGAATGGGCGTGGGAGAAGGGAGCGGAGCGGGGAAGCTTCCCCCTTCGCGCACTAATAATAATCTCAAACTTGAGCACTTGGAGCAACGTTCTAACCGTTAGGCGTGCATGTTTGTGGAAATGGCACGCCAGCACCCACCCTCCCACCCACCACTCAAGCACCACCAGCCCACCAAAACCTGCTGGCTCTATTCAGCTATGTCGGCCGATCCAAAATAGGTCCTGGCGGCCGTGAACCACGCGTGGAAAGGGCGACAGAACATGGCCTTGAAGCACATGTCGGTTATCAAAAGCGAGGCTTCGCCGGGGCCATCGCCACACGAGACTCGTGCAGAAGTCGTGTTGTTGGTCTCCTTCCGTGCACGACGCCCGCAGGGGAAGAGAACTCGCGAGGGGCTACCTGTGTAATTCGCTTTGCACACAGGAAGGCTTCCCGTCCCTCGGTCCCTTGGCGCCTTGCTGCCTCGAGACACTCCCCCCCACCTGAGAGTCGCACTCGCACCAGATCTATTTTACGCATTCCCCACACTCCACAACAAATGCAAACGCAAAACAGGCACGCCTTCCCACAAGGCCGTGTGTACGACAACCAATCTACATTGCGGCCGTCAATCCCACCCACGCCACAGGCGCAAGGAACCAGCCGTCGTCATCGACTCGTTGACAAGCCACCACATCCATGCATGCTTGATCAAATTAACCCCCGCCCCACACCACATACACTCGACAGGAGCCAGTTTCAACCATTCAGCGCCTCGAAGAAGGAGCGTTATCCACCAACGCCGGCTCGCCTCGTGCGTCTCCTCCTCCCTACGTACCCGTCAGCCCAGACCTTGGAGCAGCAGAGGCAGCAGCAGCAGAAGCAGCCGCAGAAGGGCAAGCGCCCGGCGGCATCCCCTACACGGCCGCGGTCGTGGATCCTACGCCTTGCCTCGGCGGAATCTTTGGTTCCCCCGGTGGCGGTGCAGGTGCAGCGGCCACCTCTCCCGATCGGAGAGCTGCTGTCCCACCAAGCTACGACGACTACGGCCGCGTGGCGGTGCGAGCAGCGCCCTCGCCAGTGATGGAAACCTTGGACCGAATGGAGTACCAAACTGGCTACGAATCCCCTCGCCCCACCATGCTTGATCGGGTGAAGGGCGGGTGGGATCGGTTCAGGGCAGAATGGCGGATCCTGGGGGTGTTTTTCCTGTTGATTGTCATTTGTTTCCTCCTGGCCGACCTGGACGTGGTGGTGAACTGGAAAATGCTGTCCGGATCGGAGGGCCACATATCCTACCCCATGCTCAAAGAAGCCTTTGACGAGTACCCGAGCTTCCTCTCCTACTACACCCTGCCCTCGGACGCGACCGCCTTGGTGCTGGAGCTTCCCAAGTCCTTTTTCAACACCATCCCGTCTCGGCCCGTTATTTTCAGTGCTACCTTTGCCCGTGGCGCCTGGGATGACTCCTCCAGCCTCCTCCTCCTGCATGAGCCGGCCGAGGCGACCGATCACGTGGTTTTTACCTTTAATGTGACCTCGGATGGGTCGGGCATTGATATTTTTAGGGAGCAGTATGGGGTGAGGAGCAGCAGCCCTGATGACTCTCTAGCAGTAGAGCTTGGGGCCTTGTCCTCCCGCGTGGCCACTCTGCCTATTGTCATTGACCACCACGCTGGCGGCGATGTCGAGGAGGAGGAGGAAGACGGGAAGAAGAAGAAGACGAAGAAGGGGAGCTACGTGGTGGATGCCTCGGAGTTGATCACCAACGGCTTTTTTATCACGGACGTGACGGGGGCGCAGGGCGGGCGGCTCCGGCTGGATCTCTGTCGCTCTTTTCCTAATAACCTGGATATTACGGCTGAGTACCTCTTGCCTGTCGACCCCGAGGACCCAGCCTCGGCCATGGTGAGTGAGACGATTTCGTATTCTCTCGCCTTGCTCCCGGAGAAGCCACTGGTGGGCCGAGCCTTGGATGAACGTGTCGGGTTTTTCTCCATCAGCTATCAAGATGTGGGTGACCATCGATTAGACGCCAACGTGAGCGCTTCGCACAAGCATCTCTCTGATCGGGTGGATACAAAGGTCAAGCTCATCAACCGTCGTCGGCTCACTTCGGGGACGAATCAAAGTGCTATCACCTACTACATCGACCCGACCGTGCCCAAGCAATGGCGGGAGTCCTTCCGACAGGGGGTAGAAGCCTGGAGGCCCGCTTTTCAAGCAGCCGGGTTTGGACCTACTGCTATTAGGGCGATCTTGCCGAATGAGACTGACTGGCCGGAGGACTACCAGGTGGGGGATTTGAGGTACTCGACGATTAGTTGGGTCGTGGATATGGACACTACCTTTGCTTTGGGGCCCTCGGTGCTTGACCCGCGGTCGGGCGAGATTTTGAAGAGCGATATTATCTTTACGCATGGGTGGGTGAAGCACTGGATTTCGTATATTGAGACTATGGATAGTAGCAAGGATCCGACCAACTCGGCGACGGGCATGAAGAGCCTGAACCCGAATCGAGACGCGGCGGAGCTGCGGGAGTTGTTGGGGCTGGGTGGTGACAGCGACGACGGACATGGGCATCATCATCATCACGACCACGACCACGACCACGAAGAGCACGAAAGCAAGACCTTAGCGGGCCGGCAATGGACGAACAGGCACCCTTCCAGGCGTACTACCCTCCGACACGCCCACCGTCACGGCCGCTGCCAGGAAGCCCGCGCCAAATTCGACCTCTCTCCCAAGCTGGCGCGACTGGCGCAGGAGCTGACGAATGGAGAGGGGTTCGTGCCAGATGACCTGCTTCACGCGGGGATCCGAGAAGTGATTATGCATGAGGTTGGTCATACCTTGGGACTGCGTCACAATTTCAAGGCGTCCACGGGGGTGACTTGGGAGCAGACCCAGGACATCGAATACACATCCAAAAACGGGCTCAGTATCTCGGTAATGGACTATTTGCCCCTGAATGTCGTGAGTGGCCGCCCTGCTGATGTCAAGGTTGATTATTTCTCCCCCACCATCGGCGCGTATGACGTGATGGCGATCAAATACGGGTACTCCGAGCTCCCCGACGAGACACAAGGCATGCCCCACGCCAAGCTCACCGCGCTCGCCGACCAAAACCTGCTCTTTGCCACGGACGAGGACGACGCTAGCCCCTTGGGACCTGATCCTTATGTGACTGTCTTTGATCTCACCTCGGACCCGGCTGCGTTTTACCTGGATCGATTGGCCTTGGTGGCGGAGCTGAGGGAGAATTTGTTGGACCGTGCGGTGTTTGCGGGCGATGAGTTCACTCGCTATGCCGCCGCGGAGACGACGCTCCTCAAAGCTGTGCTTGCTGCTGGTTCTGCTCTGACTAAGTTTATTGGTGGGTATACCGTTAATCGCGCGAGGCGTGCGGCGGCGGGGGTTGTGCAGGAGCCGCCTTTGGCGGTGCTGAGCCCGGTGGAGCAGCAGAAGGCGTTGAATGGGATTTTGTTGGTGTTGACGGATGATGAGAGTAAGATTTTCCCACAGGCGGACGCGGTGCCTTATATGCTGGAAGCGAAGGGGGAGTGCTCGGGGTTGTATCAGTATTGTCTGGCTCGGTCCCCCGTGGACGTCGTGAAGGCTATCGATGACGGGCGTACCGCGCTTCTGACCCAGCTCTTTGCGGCCCCACGTTTGGAGAGGCTCCGAACGGCGGATTGGGTCCTGACGGCCACGCAGGAGGCGGGGGAGAAGAGCTTTGGTGTCGCTGATCTCTTCACACAGACTACTACTGTGCTGTACGGAGCGAACCCTGGGGCATCTGTCCGGGCGGCGGAATCCCGAAATTGGAATCTGCAGATTTTCTGGGTGGAGCTGCTGCTTGAGCTGGCGGGGGCGAAGCCGGAGGACTTGTCGCGAGAGGTGGCTGCCTTGGCGGCGGCGCAGTTGTTTATTATTCAGGAGTCGATGGAGGCGGCGTTGGTCCCGGGGGGAGGGGTGACCAAGGTCTCGAAGGCCTATCCTTTGTTTAGGATGGTCTTGGTGAAGTTGAGGGAGAAGAGTTATATGAAGGGGGATGCCTGAGGTGGAGGAAGGAGGGAGGGAGGGAGGGAGGGTGAGTAGAGATGTTTGATAGAGCCAAATGAAAACAAATGTAAAAGAAGAAGAATGGGGCCGGGGGATGATGCATGTTTGCATGTTGACTGAGAAAAACACTGAGAATTTGATTCTATAATCTAATCCGCATTTCGATTGTATCATTTCTTATGACAATAGTGGTAGTGTAGTAGGAAAGAGAAGAAAAGGGAGAGGAGGAGAGAGAGAGACTACTTTTTTCTAATTTATTTACATATAGGGGATAGCTAGTATAAACACAGAGAAAGAAAGAAGGAGCCACCCACATGCACTTTACCAACATGAAGGAGAGGAGGGAGGGTTCTCTCTCTCCGTTTTTCATCGCTTGGCAACAACAAAGACAAAGTGATGATGACAACGAAAGAAATCAACCAGAAAGCAAAAGCAAAAGAAAGGAGGATGCTTCAATATAGATCGCTGAAAAGTGGAAGACGTTTAGCTGAGTTTTTGTGTCCTTTTTCTTCCATGTTTCTCATCTTTCTTCTTTTTTGTTTGGAGGGGGTTTCGACGCTGACATTCATAGCGGATGACACGGCATCTAATCAACCCGCCCTGATAGAGCGACAAATTAAACACGCCTTCCACTTCCAGCTGAGGCACTTGCATTCTAGCTCTCTCGAGCGAATCCTCATTAATTAAAAAAACGACAATGCTCGAGGAGGCTACAAAGAGGTTGGGAAGTCAAAAGAATTGTTACAGGGTCAGTACAGGACGAGCCGATAGGATGTCGGGCGCTCCGCTTTATTTTTCGATCAATCAGACAGACAATTTTTTGCAGTAAATCATAAATATTTATAAGCTAGGCAGCAGTAGCAGCAGCAGTGGCGGCGGCGGCGGCGGCGCGCCTCCTCTCCATCCCACCCCTGTTGCACCAAAGAGAGAGCCTGAGGCGGCCAAAAGATTGACAGCTGCCCTCCGTCATCCTCTGGAGTAAGGACACCGACGAGCTCCATGCTCTTCAAGCCTTGAAAATCCTCCCTCGCTTCCCCATACACGTGAGCACGAGCCCTATATTGGAAGAATCGATATTGACCATGAGTCGTCGCACGGTGGCTTCGTCTTCAATCACGCGCACCTCTTTCCCCGCTGTGAAGCTCCCTTCTCTCGCGGCGCCAAGGACCTCTGTCCGCTTTTTCTCTTTTAACTCCCGCTTCGTTATGATCTTGGGTGGCGGGTTAATGGTTCCAGTGCCGTTGTTATTACCCCGAGGATAAGTAGCAGCAGCATAGAGCGGATGGTTAGGGGGGATCAGAATGTGGCGAGCCAGGACCTTGTGCCGCTTAATGTGTTCCGGCCAAGCAGCGGCAAAGCATTCTGTACCACAGAAATACGACCCTTCAACCATGTTTTGTTCTCGGCATTTCGGACAGCGCTTGGAGGGGACGGCGTTCGATTGGCAGTTGGGAGCGCTTCAGCTTGGGGCTGGTGCTGGTCGTCGCGGTTTTCATGGCTGGAGATTGCAAGCAGGAAGTTCGGTTGTGGGGCTGCTTTGATGGTCTAGTACAAGGGAGGGGGGAAGGAGGGGAGGGATAGGTTAACTGCCTGTGCGTGCTCGATATTGTACTGGGCTGCGAGCGGGAGCGGGGGGGGGGTGCACTTTACTGGCCCCGTAGAAAGTGGCGATTTGATGTTGGCCTGGTATCAGGGGTAGCCTAGTAGGGCCACTCTCATGTCAAATTAAAACCCCTGAGATAATACAAAAGTTTGCGGTATTACCAGCAAAGTTCATCATGTGCCCGAGAGGGGCGGGGTGGGAGATTGATGAGCAAGCAGAGGCGGAGGCCGCACGCAGACGAATCGCCAACAAGAGGAAGACTGCTATCGTGGGGGGTTTTGGAGTCTCTCTTTTTTTTGGGGTCCTTTGTTTTGGTTTTTACGAAACGTTTCGGATGACCCTGGCAATTTATCAACTCGCCCTGATCCATGCGTACTCGTCAACACGTCTTCTCGCATCCCCCGCCCATTTCAGCTCCCTCTAGCGTGCCTTGAACGATTAAACAAACGATGATGCTCGAGAAGGCCGAAAATGACGTGAAAAGATCTGAAGACGTATTGACGAAATTGAATACAGAACCAACTGATACAACGCCAGGCGCTCCGCTTCAATCATCATTCTTGCAATAAATGGTTCAAACTTAAGGGTTACGCAGCAGCAACAGCCGGCACAGCGCGCCTCCTCTTTCCTCCTCCCTCCCTTCCTCTTCCCCCGCCCAAAACCCCTTATTGCACCAAGCGAAGAGCCTGAGGCGGCCAGCAAATAAGGCGGCCAGCAAATAGATACCTGCCCTTTCCCCTCCAATTGAATTATACACCCAACCAGATTCGTATGACTCTCCCTCCTTCCCTCTCCCCCGCACCAAACCCCTTTTGCACCAGACGAAGAGCCTGAGGCGGCCAGTAAATAGACACCTGCCCTCCCTCTTCCATCCTAAAAATACACCCGACAGACAAGATTCAGCCCCGCAAAAATCTTTCCCCGTCTCCCGATACAGCTCAATACCATATCCATCTTTTTGGCGTTGAAATTGGACATCAAACACCGCACTTCGCCTTCATCCTCAATCACGCGCATGTCCTTTCCACCTGTGAACTCCCCCGTTCCCGGCGCGCCTAGGACCTCTTCGTTCTCCTCATGCTTCTCCTCATGCACGATGCCCTTCTTCTTGTCCTCCATCGCCTTCAAAGCAGCGCCGATGTGTTATATCCCCGAGGGTTGAAATAGGGGACATGCTTTTTTCGCCGCAGCAGCAGCAGGGGCAGCAGGCTTGCTGACCGGCTTTGCAGCCTTGTGCCGTTGCTTGTTGTGTTCCAGCCAAGCAGCGGCAAATCAATCCGTATTGCAAATATAGGAGCCCTCCACGAGGGGTTGTTGCCTGCATTTCGGGCAGCGCTTGGAGGGGACGGCGGTGCTCTGGCAATTGGAAGCGCCGCAGCGCTTGGTAGTAGGGGTGGTGGTGGTGCTGCTGGGGGTTGGTGGTGTCGTTGCGCTTTCCATGGCTGCAGATCGCGGCAGCAAGGCTTTGGTAGATTGGGTCCTGGTCAGTCTGTTGCAGCGGAGGGGCGAAGGAGGGAGGGAGGGATAGAGTAGAATGCCTTGTGCTTGTGTGTTGGGCCGCGAGAGGTGAGGGTGGGGGAAGGTTGAATGCAGATGGAGGCCGCAGACGAGACCGCACCAAAAGCTGCCGCCCGCCAACGCTCTGTTGGTAGCAGTCGGTGGCTTGCCTGTGCTTGTGTCTGTGGAGTGGTGGGTGCGGTGCGGGTTGAGATAGTGATGGTGGAAAGGCAAGCAAAGCATGATCATGCGATTCGCCGCCCCATGATGATGCTTCTTCCCCCGCCCTCCCTCCCTCCCCTAACTAAGTCACGCATCGCACCCAACACACAGGACGCCTGCTCTCCCACAGCAAGCATGAAGCCCCTCGTCGTCTTCTCGTCCAGGCGCCTCGTGCGTTCCCGCTGCTTCAAGAGTCCGTCATCCTCCCCCTCCTTCGCCTCCTCTGCCTCCGCCTGCACAATAACCCCCAGTCGCCCCCTATCCACCCTGCTCATCAAAGACTTGCCATTCCTCAAACAAGAGCTCGCGCGCTTTGACCCCAGAGTGCCCATCGAAGCCGCGTCCACTCCCCCTGCCTCCTGGTTCACGCACCCGGCTTTTCATGCCTTGGAAATGGCTAGCGTCTTTACTGACTACCCGCTCTGCGTTGGCAGCACTTTGCAAGTTCCTCACCCGGGTGATTATTTTTGTGGCCAGGTGGGCAAGCACCCTTTCATTGTCTTGCGGGATACCACGGGGGAGGTCAAGGCGTTTTATAACGTTTGTCGGCATAAGGGCATGCGGCTCGTCGCGGGCGATCGGGGGAGGATTGACAAGACTACGCTCGCCTGCCCCTACCACGGATGGGAATACCGATTAGATGGACGTTTGGCCAAGGCAACGCGGATCACGGGCATACAAAATTTTTCCCCGAAGGATTATGGATTGATTGAGATCCCGCTCGTGACGTGGGGACCGTTGATCTTTCTCCAGTTTGGTCGCCGGTCCGACAAGAGCAGCAGCAGCAGCAGCAGCAGCAGCAGCAGCAGCAGTGGTGGTGGTGGTAGTGAGAAGGAGCAGGAAGGGGGGGATCCTCTGGCTCATCTGGCGCCGTTGCGGGAGAGGCTGGACGCGGAGCATGGGTTTAGCACGGGCTTGCGGCATGTGGCACGAAGGACTTACCAACTGAAGGTGAGGAAGGAAGAAGGGGGGGAGGGGCTACAGCTAGCTAGCTGCCTTCGAGGAGTGTATTTCTGATCATGTAGGCTGCTGTTGCTGATCGATCCACATGTGCTCTCTCATTTCTTCCTATTTTGGGGTCCTCATTACCCCTCCATCCCTCCCTCCCCTCCCCTCCCCTGCAGTGTAACCACAAAGTAGTATCCGACAACTTCCTGGACAACGCCTACCACGTCCCCTACGCGCACCCGGCCCTCGGTCGGTCCCTCGACCTAACCTCCTACATTGCCACCCTCCACGATCGTTACTCCGTGCAATCCTGCAAAGGCGTTTCTTCCCCTTCCTCCCCCCCTTCCTCCTCCACCTCCTCTTCCTCCCCCCCTCCTTCCTCAGAACGAGTGGGGGCCGCAGCGCTTTACGCACACATCTACCCTTCCTTGATGCTCAATCGTTATGGCCCATGGATGGATGTTAATTTGCTTTTCCCCCTCTCTCAAAACACGTGCGAAATCGTGTTTGATTACTTTTTGGAAGAGAAATTTATTGAGGATCAGAGCTTGGGCGGGGGGGAGGGAGGGAGGGAGGGAGGGCTGGAGAGGTTTGTGCGGGAGTCGTTGGAGGCTTCGGATGAGGTGCAGAGGGAGGACACTTATTTGTGTGAGAATGTACAGATTGGGCTGGAATCAAGTGGAGGAGGGAGG
>Ga0209390_10011111_pt1 | contig 10401 bp, 9 predicted proteins | sample BON01_FD_187212 | JGI IMG/M metagenome (GOLD analysis project Ga0209390, IMG submission 187212) | Freshwater microbial communities from Lake Bonney liftoff mats and glacier meltwater in Antarctica - BON-01 (SPAdes) (version 2) | ecosystem: Environmental > Aquatic > Freshwater > Ice > Glacier... | reverse complement strand
TGTGTGTGTCTGTGTGTGTGTGTGTGTGTCTGTGTGTTTGTGTGTGTGTGTATGCGTGTGTGTGTTTGTGTGTGTGTGTGTGTGCGTTCGTGCGTTTGTGTGTGTGTGTGTGTGTGTGTGTGTGTGTGTGTGTGTGTGTGTGTGTGTGTGTGTGTGTGTGTGTGTGTGTGTGTGTGTGTGTGTGTGTGTGTTCATTTTTTTGGTTGTATTTGTTTTTGGTTCTGTGATTGTGTATGAGTCTATGTGTTATGCGTGTGTTTGTGTGTAATGGGGGAGGTTGTGGGTTGTGTGTTTGTGTATGTGTATGTATGGGTATTTTTATGTGTGTGTATGTGTTTATTTGCTTATGCCTGTGTGTGTGTGTGTGGGTGTGTGTGTGTAGATACCAGTTTTTGCGAATGTGTATGTGTGTATGTTTGTGTGTGTGTTTTCGTGTGTTTGTGTATATTTGTTTGTGTGTGTTTTTGTGTTTTTGTGTTTTTGTGCGTGTGTGAGTGTGTGTCTGAGGGTGTTTGTGTGCGTGTGTGTGTGTGTGAGGGAGAGAGAGTCTGTGTGTGTATGGTTATGTGTTCATGTGTGTTTGTATATTTGCGTTTGTGTTTGTGCGTGTGTGTGTGTTTGTGTGTGTGAGTTTGTGCGTGTGTGATAGAGTTTTTGTTTGTGTGCAGGGTGGTTGGTGGGATGTGGGGGGGGAGGAGGGGGAGTGCATATGCAGAAGTAGTGTCACATATGTGTTTGATTCATGTCACACATATAAAATATTGACGTCACACGTATAAATCAGTCATGAAGGTGGGTTTGCGTGTGTGTATGTGTCTGTGTGTGTGTGTATGTATGTGTGTGTATGTGTGTATGTGTGTGTGTGTGTGTGTGTGTGTATGTGTGTGTGTGTGTGTTTGTTTGTTTGTGTGTGTGTTTGTGTTCGTGTGTGTGTGCGTGTGTGCGCGCGCGTGTATGTATTTTTGTATGTGTTTGTGTGTGTGTGTGTGTAAGGGTGTAAACGTATGGATGTGTTCGTCTCAGATTTTGTTTTTGTGTATGTGTGTATGTTTGTATGCGTATATGTGTGTAGGTGCTTGTGTATACCTTCGACACGACGGAAAAAAAGTGAAACTCGAACTGGTGTGCTATTTCAATATTTGCAGACTTGATAATCTTCAATCCGTTGTGCTGCATAGTAATGATGTCATGAAAATATTTTGCCATGCATTGTGGCATGGTAAGGAGTTCAGATAGTGCATTTTCATAAAAAAATTGTATCATGTCAAAATGTGGTGTTGTATTAGCGAATGGTGTGGAAAAAACAAAAATTTGCACGTAGACGCATTGTACATAAAATTGCAGTCACATATAACAGCGGATTGTAGGTACAATTTACCTGGATGTTTGTCGGAGTGACTTCAAGCCACCAATCCAGTCCAGGGTGCGACGACCATATCCCTGCATCACCATAGGATTCAGACTGACACACTTTTTTAGAAATCATTAACAAGGACAGCATCACATTTGGATGCAGATTGTTGCTTTTTTGTCATACGTATCGTTTTTTGGTAGCACTGAGCAGCTGCGCAAAGTGTGATGTGGCACCCCCAACGTGGGCGGTCGGATTTTGCAGTGTCTTCCACTTCATCGCAAAAATTTGACCTGATATAGAATAATGCCGCATCAGTTCAATATGATCAATAAAGGCGCATCATTTGAAGCACACTAAATTCAGTAATGCTCGAATAAGTTGCGAAAACAAGCATTCGCTAGGCAATCATACCAACAAGTGCTGCTGTCCTCTTGGAACTCAGATAACTCCGCCGCATTCATGTCGATCTTGAAATTTTCATTTTGTCGCAACCATTGAGCCAGGTCTTTCCTCACTTCCATGTACGATTTTTGCATCTGAGAATAATGTTGTCATGGAAGTGCACAAGGTTTTTTCAGTATGTACCAAAAAAAAATTGTTTGCAACAATTCCCTTCAAAATTTCAAACTTGAAATTGTAACGTACAATTCCCCGTCAAAACTTGAAATTGTCACTTACCTTCATTCATACAGTTGGCAGTGAAGTCCGTGCTTGTCAAAATGAAACTCTATTAGCAAAAACAAATCAAATGCAACAGATTACCAGGTTGAACTGTCACATCCACAGAGCCCAAAATAAAAAATTCAGTGCAAATACACCACCTGTTTTCCGATAGCATCAAATTGGCAGTGTCCTGTATTATCAACGTCTTCCAAAACCATGTTGAAAGTTTGCAGGCGCTCGATCAGTATACCTTTGGAGTTTGTGACGCTTGAATTAGCCAACGCCTGTATCCAGCAAGAACCCAATCGCCAGTTTGAATCAAGTTTTACAAAAAAACATGAAATTTAGATTCGTCAAAAACAATGCTTGCGCACAATATGAAATATCAATCCACATGCATACCTCATCAATCGCTTCTTCTTCTGACATGTTGTGTGGTTGATATTTGAGAAATTTGAACAAAGACAATTTTGCATGTCCAGTTTTGTGAGAAGAAGCTACACTGATAATCGAGCTGTCAGGGAGAAGAGGGTCTACAAAGTTTTGATCCCGACTGTGCATCTTGATGACAGGCCATGCGGCTGCCGAATTGAAATTTTCTTGGGTGGATAGAATATTTGCCATTTGTTTGCAAAAATCTTCGTGAAAACAAACAATAGTAACTGGGTCTTGTGCTTGTCCTGCAGACAACGGGGCAGCTTTCAAGTGTTGTTCTACGTTTACAACTGATCGAAGTACCAGAAAATTGACAACATCAGACCCTGAATCGTGGGCCCATCCTTTCAAAGGAAGCGTGTCAGAAAGCCTAGGCTTTATATGTAATTTGATGGTGTTGTTGCATTGGAGCAATCTGAATACAGAGAGCAAAAAAAGCATTGAGCGATTCTTGTTACGAAAAATTGCTTTTGTGGCTCTGAGACGATCAATATCGTTTGGCCAAACTGTTTTCAGAATAGAGGCCCTTGAAGGCATTGTTGGAGACGAATTCAGTTGGTATTGAGCTTCCTCGTGAATTGCATCCAACAAGTTCTTGGAAAATTCTCGGATGTCTTTCATGAGAGTGATGTTTCTCAGGAGAAGTTTGGATCGCTCGGTATGAAGCGTTGGAGTGAATACTGAACCAGGATTTCCAACTACAGCGTGCCAGAGTTGGTCTTCATGCAATAACTGGCTCATGGCATAGAGTTGTTGTGATCCTCCATCATGTGAAGTTACGATCTTAATATCATTCCTGACCCTTGGATTAGCAATTATAGTCACTGCCATTTCATTGTGCAAGCCAAGGCTAGCATGAAAGGGCTGGAGTGTGCTCGCGAGGGACATCTTGTTACGCTGTTTTTGCCTTTTGTGCCGATGTCCAGCGAGGATCAAATTGGAATTACCATCTGTGGCGCTTTGTTCCTGGGCCTTTACTATTGTTGGAAGGATTTTTTGGTCGGCTTCTTGTATTGCCATCTTTAGGGTATTTTTGTGTTCTAGGGAATTATAGTATTTCAACACGTGGATCTCAGAAATTTCATCCATTTCAATTTCCTCCAACGTTTTCACAGAGGTCAAAAAATGATTCATCCATTCTCGGCGGGTTTCGACGAGTCCAAGTCGGACTCCCTTGAATGCATATACACGTTGGCTATTCACTGTTTTGCGTTGGGGGTGAAGAGCCCTCAGTTGGGCACTGATTTCCATATTTTTGTTTTTGATTCTTGTGGCATCAGCATCAGACTGTTGCATTTTCTTGATTTTCAGTTGTGTTGCCTCTTGCTGATCGCTTGTATCATGGTCGGCGGACGTGTCAGATCTCGCCAACAGAATATTGTCGTCACCTCGTGAAATTTTTGCGAGAGTATGTGCCTTCCATAAGCAGTCCAATTTTTGATGTGATTCTAAGTGCTTAATGCTTTGCAGTTTTGTGTGTGATGTCGTGTCGTGTGCATTCGATCTCATTTCATTTGATCGCTTTGACTCTTGCAAATTGTTATGCTCTGTCTCGGACTTCAAATTTGTGTTAGGTGCCTCCAGAGAAGTTGCCTCACTTCGATCCTTGGAGGTTTGCTCCTTCGAGATTTGCACACTGTGGGACTTTGTTGATAGATCGCGGTAAATGATCTGTGTCCCTGCACGAAATTTGCAAGAGACTTCAATGGAGGAATGAACCGATTTGTTCCATGTTACTATATCTGTTGGTGTCAAACCCTTCAGGCCTGTTCCTTTGCAAGATTGGCAATTTTGGTCACACGTTGAATGTTGCTGTTTCAATTTTTTCACTATCAGGCGTGGATTTTCATTGTCCAGAGTTGTGTACACTCCAGACATTTCTGGTGAATTGGATGAGTTTTGTTTTGCTGAGGTTTTTTGGGGCTGATCATATTTCCTGGACGTGCTTGTTGTCGCCGGCTGTCGTTGTTCAGTTTTCGTTGATTTACAAGCCGAACTGGTACCCTGTTTCGTAATAGAGACTTGACTCTTCACGGTTGATTGCTCAATCAAAGGTACCCCCATCTGTTTTGTCGAAATACAATCTATCTGGAGAAAGAATGAGTCTTTTTTGCCAGCATTTGTTGATTGTTGCTGATTTATAGCATATTCGTATTCTTGGGGGTCGTACTGATTCCTGGTTGTTCTTGTTGTTGCATTTTCCTTCACAAGCGCGCGCAAAGCACAAATTGCGCCTGATCCCGTCACCACTTGCTTGTTGCTAGGAGAGAGTAGGTTAACCATACCTGCATACACGGTAATATCGACGATGCTTGCCAGCGGAACTCTTTTTCTTTTCTGTCCATCTGCATAACTTACATCGTATTGTGGCGGTGTGATTGAATGAACACATGTCACTGTACCAGGGTAATATACGTTGTCATGCTCGGCCCACAGTGCAACAACCTTACTGCCCAAGGCAAGATTTTTGATATCAGTTTGATCTGACCAACGAAGCTTTCTTTTTGATGTCTCTGTGTTGGACGATTCCGGAGTTTCCAGGCGTCGTTTCTGCGGGGTGTTACTTGATTCGTCCCATGGGGGATATTTTGCCACCGAGTGCTGTTTCTGCTTTCTGCAGATGTTATCCTCATTTTTTGATGGGACTGCCGAAGAATTGTGACAGAAGGAGCATGCTGCAATGCTGAAAGCATTTGTCTGCGAAGCCATTAGATTTTTCTTGATTGAAAAACAGTGCACACCGTTTCTTTTTTGGTGCAGTAAAGTTGCACAATGCATCGGAACCTAGATTAGTACTACTTAATCACGTTCATACCGCAATCTACTATTTTGTGGTAAGGAGATCTTCTGCTTCATAGCTTTTGTACCGGGAGAGAAAGAAAAAAGATTTGTTACTTGAATGACAATGAACAAATCCGATTGAAATTTCTGGTCGTTCGATGCGTTGGCGGCGGTGAAAAGACCCTCCTGTGAAGATGAAAAGAGCAAGGAAGAAACGTCAGTCTTGTGCACATTTGGAGAAGGTTGTTGTTGATGCAGTTTTACAAACCAAACTCCAATTGTCCACCAGTCGTTCCAAGGAACGAGCAGTTATGCTCGAAGATGGGCCAATACTTATTGAAAGTGATGAGGAGAACGCTGTGGACATGGATTTGGATCGTCTTCTTCTTGAAGGTGATCATTGCAGCAATTGTTTTGCGTCATGTACAAAAGAATTCGCGTGTTTGCGTATAAATGAAAGCGGGGTGCGAAGAATTGCTTATATTTGTTTCGTGCAATCTTTGCACTGAACTGCAAGCACCCACAGTTGGAACATTGCAAGCAGAGTGTGTGCAAGTGCACAAAATTCAGGAAGAAAATCTAACTGCCATGACGGATGTTTGCCCCGGAAACCAGACCCTGCGTGAGCTTGCGTTCTGTTTTATCGTAGATCGGTGAGTGGTCGTGAGCACATACACTCGAGACATATTTGTGCATGGATTCCCCTTGGTACGTGGTCAGACTTGCCTCATTATCGCACAAATTGTGACAAAACTCCAAGATTGTATAGTTGAGTTCACTAAATTATTGGAATGTATTTTCCTTGAAATCTTTCCCAGCACTCTTCTTGAAAAAATTTTGTCACATGAATGCGACGCGTTTATGGCACATTCGATGTCGGAAGGGCTGGCACCTGCCATGTTGACATCAAGGAATATGAAAACTTTACAAAGCAAGGGGTTACTCCAAGACACAATTATTGACTGGATGATGTGCTACTTCTCCAAGCACAGCAATGCCGGATTTGAACAGGTGTGAACTACATTGACGTTGGGTATTGGATTCAATGAGTATGTGTGTAAGAGGATTCAATATCATTTGTCTTAGTACTGAAGCATGTATATGTTGCAGGAACGGTTTTTGATTTCCAGATGCCATTCAGAAATTTCAGGGGCATTGAGCACAAACGATCATTTCTGCGAGACAAGCTTTTACCACACATTGAAATCCCGTACCTCACTGCCCGATAAGAAGAAGCATTGGAGGAAATCTACCCAATGTTTTCTGAATCCTAACACGTCGCAAGTGTGTCTTCCAGACAGGATTTTCTTTCCCATCAATGTAATGTGTGTAAACTGTCTCGAATCAATGTCTTGTCGGCATGCGCCGCGTGTGCCCACTCTTTGTGTGTTCAGCTGTTTTATACATGTACAACTTCTTGACATCCAGTACTGAAAGCAACATGCAGTCATTACATCTTTTACATATTTTTGTAATACTTGACACATTTTCCCCCGGATATTCTATTGACAGCCGGATGGCTTGCATTGGATCCTTGCTGTCATGGACGTTAAGCAATGTGTAATCCACATTTATGATTCGCTGGCCACGGGGTTTGTTCTCACGAAGCACAGCGCATACCATGTGGAGGTATACCCTTTGATATTGTGATCATTGTATCATTAAGCATGTTGTGTTGTAGTTCCTTCTCACTCGTTGTACACAGGTTCACCACTTGTTGCGAGAATGGCTTGCTGGTGTGTACAAAACTTATTACAACCTTCAATTACCAACATCTTGGGATGCACCCGTCTCGTCACCAACAATTTCTGTCCCCCAACAAAACAATGGAAGGGATTGTGGTGTTTTCGTCTTATTATGCGCCTCTTGGTATGTTGTGGACTATATGTTTCCATTTTTTTGGGTTTGTCAGCGAGGATTAGTTTTGAAAATGGCACGTAGATTTATACATATATTCACAAATGAAGCGTAGTACTCAATTTTTCGAAGAGTGAAACCACTCGAACATCTTCATGAATATGATCCAAAAACTTTACACCTTTCCACAGTATCCTCGCCAATAAGCCTTTCGATTATGTACAAGCTGATATTGAGCGCGTACGTGAATGGATTGTTCAGGTGACATCACGTTATCCAAGCATGTAATTTCATCACCCGCTGCATTTGATTGTTGATTTGCAGTGCTGTTGCATATGCAATTTCACTCAATCTGATTTTGTGGACACAAAAAAAATGGACCTTTCGAGCGAGTTTAGGTGATCTACGACCACAGACAGGTTAATGCTGTAAGGCATTGATCTTACAAGGCTGCACGAAGAACTATGTGATGTTTTTTCAAATCCTCACAAGTCCTCGAAGTTGGTTAAATCCACCTGATCGCAGATCTAGCTCCTACAGTGAAAATCTTTGACATCTATTTAGGAAGCTGCCTTGTCATCAAATTTTAGGGATTGCATCGACAAAATTTCAATTAGCCCTTGTTTGGATTTGAATTTCAAATTTTATTCATTTTTGGCACTGGAGTGTCAGATATGAAGAAGGGACATAAGAATGTATATATATTTACATACAATATATGGTTGTCAATCGTTCATCAAAATCAGACCTGATTCGAGAATCAGTATTCAGGTGGACTATGCGACAAAACAATCAGAATGGTTTAGTTCCAGGATCCGTTTTGGGAAGTGATAAAGAGAGACCTTGCGCGGAAAAGGTTGATAACGACAGGTGCTTTCAACCGCTGCTTCTAGAGTGTGGCTGGTCAGTTTGTGTTCATCTTCAGTCAAAATCAATTGGTGTTCTGTTTCTGTACTGGAAATTTTTCGTTAGATGACATAACTCGTGCATGTCTTAATAATATATGCAGAGAGGAAGAAAAATAACATTTTGCATTCCTCAAAACGTACTTCTACACCACACCTACAGATTTTAAACAATTGTTTTACTTTTGGCATTATCTGAATAGCATTATCTGAATAATCAAGTGGCCTCGTATGTGAAAATACCAATTGGAATAGAGGGCCTGAGTTACAACCTTGATGTTCTGTTAAGAATCTGATGTACGATGAAGCAATAAATCTCCTGTTGAAATTGTTTTTGCCAATTTTTTTGTCCCCCTCGCCTTGCTTATTCTTGCTCGCCTTTCATATTTTTGTTGGGCTGTGGAAGGATCTGAATATTCTGTCTTGAAATCAAACTCAAGGAAGAAATTTGCAAATCGAGCAGGAATGCACAGGATGTGCAAATGATATATTCACGGCATTGAAGTGCGATTAGCAATGCTAATTCATGGTATTGAAGTACGATCAGCAATGCGTGTAATTCAAGGCACAAGATTCGTTAGAGAAGCGTAAGGAGGCATGGAACACTTTCTTACATATCTGTTTCAAGTTCACTGAAGTTTCTGAAACAAACCAAGACCGGGAGAGACCATAATTCATCAAATCGAGTGTCGAATTTAAGTGAAGGTTAAAGGATTTCACCATCCCACGTTTCGTTAGTCTACATCATGCTGCAAGTCACTGTATCTCGCAATGTCAAGTCTCTGAAAAGCTGAAAATAGTCTTTTTACCAATTTTTACCTTGGAGATCTTTCAACAAAGTTGGACTCAGGCTGTCAGTGTTCCTTGTTATGAAATCCGCCTTGACACATTTTTGAGATGTTGCATGTTTCCAAAATGAATATTGAATCCTTCATCTATTGATGAAGAAGACAAAGAAGACACTTTTTAGGCCAGTTGGATGCACATTAATTCAGCTAAGTATTCCTTCAACCTCCATCTGCATGCGCCAATATGTTCCACTTTGTAAAAGAAAAGAAAAGAGACAGTCACGCACTTAGATACCGATGCACGCACGCACATACACGCACACAGACTCACTGATGATTGCTCTCAAATATAAGAATACACACTTTCTCACACATGCATAGATCCCTGCTCATGCAGAAGCACATATACACCCCCCCCCCCCCCCCCCCCCCCCCCCCCCCCCCCCCCCCCCCCCCCCCCCCCCCCCCGCTCCCTCCCCTCCGCTTCTGAGCCTCCCCTCCTTTCTCCATTTGTCTGTCGCATTCTTGATTTGCTTCTTTTGCGTTCTCTCTCTTGAACTTTGTCTCGATGTTTCTTTGTCTCTTTCTCAATTTCTCTCGCAGACGCAAACACACAAGCACATACACACAGACATGAAAGTGCACACACGCATGTGCATGCACACGCCAACGCACACACCCACAAATTTGAACTCGCACAAGTACACGCAAATGCTCACTCACACGCACACGCACACGTATACACGCACACGTATACGCCTTCGTACACGCATATACTTACATGCACACGTTCACACATAGTCACACTTCCACGTACACAAGCATGCATCCTCGCACTAAAACACACACACGCACATATACACCCTAATTGAATGATCAAAGGAGCCTTGACCTATGTGTCCATCTTTCTCCAACTCCATTATTTGAAAAATCCTTCATTTAATGGTCGTTCAATTTCTTGTCCTATTTACATGTACATATACAAATACATTTCTGAATCTATATTTTCAAATATATATATACATGTATACATATGTATATATTCAAATGTATAAACATATACACATATATGTATATGTACACACGCACATATTTTTCGTATTCATAAGTATGTATACATGTGTATATTTTGTTATGTACTTACATATGTATATAAACATATACACGAACACATATCAAAATATATTTTCATAAATATAAATCTTTTTTTGTCTATATATTCAAATGTATATACGTATATGTTATTATACACATATGTACAAGAATGCATGCATATACATACATGTGTGTGTATATATATAGATATATATATATATACACATATATATATATATATATATGTTTGTATGCTTTCATATATATATATTTACATTTATATCCACGTGAATTCATGTATCTATATACAGATGTTTATTATGACATATTTATACATGTATGTTTATTTACATTTGTATATACAGATATATATACGTAACCATATAAATAAATATATCTATATAAATATTCATATGTATATGAATCTACCCATGGAACTGGGTCTGGCGTGCCCGGTCACGCAGCGAAAAGATCAGGGAGAGCAGCATGACCTAGGGCAGCAGCAGCGCTACGTGTGTAAAAG
>Ga0209390_10011105_pt1 | contig 10406 bp, 10 predicted proteins | sample BON01_FD_187212 | JGI IMG/M metagenome (GOLD analysis project Ga0209390, IMG submission 187212) | Freshwater microbial communities from Lake Bonney liftoff mats and glacier meltwater in Antarctica - BON-01 (SPAdes) (version 2) | ecosystem: Environmental > Aquatic > Freshwater > Ice > Glacier... | reverse complement strand
CGGATAAGGTGACTGTTTTGTGTCGTTTGCTCATACCCTCAAAATAGAGACCGCCGCGCCTGTGGCCATGCGGCGAAGTGAATCGCAGGCCCGAAAATCATCAGGTCAATTCAGGCGCAGGAGTATACTTTGATTTCTCAGCGAAGCAGCATAATGTTTTGCTGAGCGCGCAAGAAACCGTCTGCGTCGTCTTGAGATTAAGTGAGGCTAGATGACCAGCCGCGAGTTTTCTGTGCACGACCTGGGCTTGCGGTTTGGCAATTTCGAGGTGCGACCGGGTGAAAGGTCGCTTGTCGTCGATGGGCAGGTCGCGTCGCTGGGTTCACGCGCTTTCGACATTTTGATTTTTCTTATCGAACACCGCGAACGCGTCGTGACTAAGGATGAACTTCTGGAAAGGGTTTGGCCGGGGACGTTTGTTGAAGAGAGCAACCTAACCGTCCACATTGCCGCGTTGCGCAAGCTGCTTGGGCGAGCAACGATCGCTACAGTCTCGGGACGAGGTTACCGGTTCACAGCAACGCAAACCCCCGATGTCGGCCAGCCGGTAGGTGAATCGTCACCCCTATCAGACCAGGGCCCATCGCCGACCATGACGCCGAAGATCGACAAGCCTTCGCTTGCGGTGATGCCTTTTATCAATCTGACGGGGGATAGCGGGCAAGACTTCTTTGTCGATGGCGTGGTTGACGACATCATCAGCGTCTTGTCGCGTGTGCGGTCGTTCTTTGTCATCGCCCGGAGTTCCAGCTTCACTTACAAGGGCAAGATCGTTGACGCGCCGCAGGTCGGGCGCGAGTTGGGGGTTCGTTACCTCGTCGAGGGCAGTTTCCGCGAAACCGGTTCACAGCTTCGGATCGGGGTCCAGCTGGTCGAAACGACTGCCGGGCGTTTGGTGTGGAGCCAACGTTTCGAAGGCCGACGCGCCGATATTTTTGAGTTGCAAGATAGGATCACCGAACATGTTGTGTCGGCGATCGAGCCCACTTTGATGATGGCCGAGCTGGAGCTGTCGCGGATGCGGCCCACAGGGGAATTGCTGGCGTATGAGCTCTGCCTGCGAGCGCTACCACTGGTGCAGGCGAGTGCAACTCGGCAGGGTGTCGAAGAGGCGATTGACCTGCTCGAGAGGGCTATCGCCTTGGACAGTGACTATTCCTACGCCAAGGCACTGTATTGCTATGCCCACGCCGTCGCTTACGCCTCGCGCTGGTTCAACCACGAGCAAGCGCGACGGGTGATGCCAATGGCCGACGAGGTGTTGATCGATCATCGCGACGACCCGACCAGCCTTGCCTATATCGGGCATTACCTAGCTTATGTCGGACGTCAGCATGCGAAAGGCTTGCAGGCGCTCGATCGCGCTTTGGCGCTAAACCCAAATTCCTTTGCTGCGCTACATTCCTCGGGCTGGATCCGCGCCTATACAGGCGATGCGAAAGGGGCGATTGAATTGTTGCAGCGCGCGCTGTGGGCCAATCCGTTGGCCCCGGAATTCGGCCACGGATTATCTGCACTGGGATATGCGTATCTGATCGATGATAGGCTGGACGAAGCGCTGGCGACGTTAGAGAAGGCGTATCTGGAGGCTCCGACCTTCGGCATCACCCAGATCGCGACGGCTTGGTGTTTGGCGCGCCTTGACCGATGGGAGGACGCGTCCGCGACTGTCCAGCGGCTTTTGACACATGACCAGACCCTGAGAGTCTCGACCTTTTGCGCCATCAAGCCCTTCGCGGATCCGGCTTTCGTCGCGCGGTATAGTGAGTTTTTGAGTGACGCCGGGGTTCCGTCCTGAACCCCAGCTCTTTATCTAGCCGCCTCAGGCGATCTGTCGTTCGCGGGCTGCCCAGTAAGGTTCGCGAAGCTTGTTCTTCAGCACCTTGCCCGCGCCATTGACCGGCAGGGCCGCCATGAACTCGACGCTGCGCGGGCACTTGTAACCGCCGATCAGGGTTCTGCAGTGCGCACGGATTTCCTCATCCGAGGCTTCGACGCCGGATTTGAGCACGACCACGGCATGCACCTTCTCGCCCCAATCCGCGTCGGGCACCCCAATCACCGCGCAGGAGGCGACCGCGGGGTGTTTTGCGACGGCCTGTTCCACCTCGACGGAATAGACATTCTCACCGCCACTGACGATCATGTCTTTTACGCGGTCAACCAGAAACAAAAAGCCCTCCGCGTCCATGCGGCCCGCGTCGCCGGTGTGCATCCAGCCCTCGCGGCCCGGTCTGGCCAAGGCCTTGGCGGTTTCCTCGGGCTTGTTCCAATAGCCAAGCATGACACCCGGGCTGAGAACGATGATTTCGCCCACCTCGCCGCGCGGCAATTCCTGGCCTTCCGGGTCGACAATACGAACATTTATACCAATGCCGGGTTGCCCAGCGGACCGAATCTTACCCAGTCCTATACCCTCCGGTGTGTGAAAGACGGCGGGAAGGACAGTCATGATCGGCGCCATCTCGGTCATGCCATAGATCTGGATGAAATTGGTGCGGGGCAGCAGCACTACTGCGCGCTCAACCAGCGCTTCGTTGATGGGCGAGGCACCGTAGACTAGCGTCTCAAGACTGCTCAGATCAAAACTTGCGGCGTCCGGGTGGTCGACCATCATCTGGATCATGGTGGGCACCAGAACAGTCGTATTGATCCGTTCCCGCTCAATAGCTTCCAGCACGCCTAACGGCGTGAAGGTCGGCAGTGTTACGTGGATGCCGCCCACGGTCCAAAGAAATCCCAGCACGGTGATGGCGGCGATATGGAACAAGGGAGCGGCATGGAGCCCGACCGCACCGGCCCGCGCCATACCCTCTGCCACCGAGAACAGGCTGTTCTGGCACAATGCGTCATGTGACAGCATCACGCCCTTGGGAAACCCGGTGGTGCCTCCGGTATAGAAAACCCCGGCCAGATCGGTGCCGCCGCGCCGCGCGTCAGGCACCGGCAAAGCGTCCGCAAGTATGTCTTCATAAGACAGCATCCCGTCCGGCGTTGGCCCGTCGCCCACATGGATCAGAGTGCGCAAAGAGGTGCTGCGTTGGAGAAGCTCGGAAAGCACTGGCAGGAAAGGGTCGTCGATCAGCAATACCTTGGTGTCACAGTCATCCAGGGAATAAGCGATCTCGACCGGGCTCCAGCGTGTGTTTACCGGGTTCACAGCGGCACCAGCCCAAGGCACTGCCATGAAATACTCCACGTATCGGTCAGAGTTGTGCGATAGGATGCCAACCCTATCGCCTTCTTGAACACCGAGGCCCAACAGCGCGCTGGCCAAGCGGCTGACGCGGTCCTGAAGCTCCGAAAACGTGTGGCGCCGTCCGCCGCAAATGGTCGCCATCCCATTTGGTTGGCGGGCGACGGCGCGGTGCAGAGCTTGCGTGACTTCCATGAACTCGTCCCTTTAATCGGTTGTTTATGTGATGTGATCGCCGCTCTCTCTGCCTGGCAGACGATGCAGGCATCCGCGAGAAGGGGCTTGTGGGCAGAACAAGGTGTCTAAGCAGCCACAGAGCGCCGGCGCGCGTGCCACCGTTTCTGTCGTGCCAAAGGTCGGGGCCACTTCTGTGTCAGACGGCAGCGCCCAATTGCGCCGCCGTCGATATTTGACGCGTTAGGCCGATGCGGGCTTGTAGGCCCCCGACACCTTGCCAGCCACCGCCATGGCCTTCATCGCGTCGCCGGCGCTCATGAGTTTTGTGGTCGAACCGCCGGACAAGGCACCAGAGGCACCCACCGCAAATGCACCCGCGGCCATGGCCACGTCGTCTGGAGCTTCGATCAACGCAACGATGTCTTCGGTGCCAAAGCAGAAGAACAGGTTGTGCAACGTGCCACCAACAGCCTCGATCAGAGGCCGAGCGGCAGCTTCCCTGTCTTGAGGATTCTCCACCATCGCCTTGAGCGCTGCTGGCGTGTAGCGTGCTTGGAACAGGTAGAAGGGCATTGGGTTCTCCTTTCAGTGAGAGCCCTGATGATGCAGACAGGCAATCGTTACGTCCCTAAGAAATGCAAATTTTTCGGAATCGATGTCCGAACCAGCTCCATGGCGTCTGCGCGGGTTCAACTTCCATTGCTACCGAAGTGAGCATTCAAGCTTCAGGTCTTAATAGCCGACGTTGAGCAATAGTCGGCAATCTCGCGTTACCAACATTGTGACGTCGAAGATGCTGCGCGATGCACGAGCGGCAGGAATGCGAAAGCTGCAATGCGGTGACCGGAGGCATGATCAATGGCCAGTTTCGGCGGCGGGCTCAACTGATCGACGCGACACACTCCGCAAATTTTGCTGCTGGTATTTGATATTGCAAGGACTTGCGTGGTCGTTCGTTCGGTTGTCTGGCAGTGGCGCTGAGTTTTGCTTGTGAATGGACAGACAGAGTCGGTCAGGGTGGCGAACGTCAGCCTGCAGCACTCGACGGTGTGCAGAAGTCGCTGCCCTGCTCCGTCACAGGTCGGTTTCGAGCCAGTCGAACGGATTATGCTCCGAAGGTTCGGGCACGTTACTGACTTACGAGGCCCAATCCCAAAAGCGGATGAACTTAACTTGCGATATCCTTGCACTCCCGAATGATCGTTTCGACTTCGTAGTCTAGCAGGCTCATCCTAAAGCCGCACGAACGTTGGTTTCGACAGTGTTTCGCTTTGCATTAGCCCGGGGTGCCCTTAGACATGATGGTGAGAGTGAGATTTGTGCTCCAGGCTAAGAAATGAGGCTGAAATGTTCGTTCGCTGCGCGTTTTTCAAAGGCAATATCAAGCCGGGCATGGAGGATGCTTTTCATGCCCATTGGCGGGAAAGCCTTGTTCCGCTTTGGTCTGCCTTCCCCAAACTTCTGGAACTGAGAGTGCTTCGAGAAGTCGAAAGTGACGACCCTGAGAGCCCCTTTGCCTTGACGATGGCAATGAAGTTTTCGTCCCTTTCCGACATAGACGAGGCGCTTGCATCGCCGACCCGTTGGGCAAGTAAAGAAACGTCGAAAAAATTGTTCGAGATGTTTGACGGCCATGTGATTCACACTGTGTTCGAGGCCCATGAGTTTGACCCGATCACTACGTGAGTAACTGTCTGGCCAAAATCGCCGTCACCTGCTGGCGGTAACTATCTTAGAGTAGCGCCAGCGCCCCGATCCACATGGTCCGACCAAAAGGCGGTTCTTCGAAAACAGAGAAACGCGTTCAGTTCGTGGGCTTGGGTCCACGTCGTCAGCAGAATGACGATCAGCCCACTGAATGGTGCGCAATGGACGAATAGCAGCAATTGCGGACCGCACTGCAGCACGAATGCCCTCACTGAAGTGATCCACCTTTTGGGATAGAATTATCCCGTATTCAGGAGGACGACGAGATGGCTGGCAAGCGAGAGAAGCCCGAGGATGTCGTGCTGAAACTGCGACAATTTGAAGTGCTGCAAGGGCAATGGAAATCGGTTTAGGAGGCGGTTCGTCAGATCGGTGTGTCGGTTCAGACCTACTATCGACAGCGTAAGGAATGCGGTGTGATGAGCCGGGACCAGCTCAAGCGGTTGAAAGAGCAGGAGGCCGAGAATACCCGTTTTAGGCGCGCCGTCTCGGATCTGACGCTGGACAAGATGCTTGGCTGAGACCGCACGGGGAAACGTCAAAGCCCTTCCCGCCGCCCACAATGCATCGGTTATGTGCGGCAAATCCTCAGTGTATTGGAGCGCAGGGTCTGCCGCATATTTGGTCAGCATCGCTCGACGCAGCGCAAGGTGCCCTGCGGTCTGGGTCCTGTACCAGGACGTGGCGTATCTCCTTTGGTTGCCCTGCTGTCTCGCACCAAAAAATCAACTAGATACGCCGCCGACCTTTAAATCTTCAAAACAGCAGATTCAGTTATAGCTCCCGGTCGACGTAAAAGACTGCAAAGCTGATTTGAGCCGGGTGAATGGTGTAACAAAAGTCTCTATAATTCCCCGTTGGCATAACGCGACAGACGTTCCGCTAGTCGCCCTACGGCCAGATGCAGCATGACTGTCATGCAGGCCAGCACGATCAGGGCGGCGAACATTAGATCGATCTTGGCCCGGCCATTGGCCAGTAGCATCAGATACCCCAGACCACGCGACGCCCCGACCCATTCGCCGATCACGGCCCCGATGGGGGCATAGACGGCCGCCAGCCGCAGACCTGACCCAAGGGCGGGCAGCGCCTGCGGGATCAGGATATGGCGCATGAAACGCAAGCGATCCGCGCCCATGGTGGCGGCTAGATCGTGATAACCGGGATCCGCGCGGCGCACCCCGTCGTGAAAAGCAGATGTGACAGGAAAGAAGATGATCAGCACGGTCATTACGATCTTTGACCCCATACCATAGCCGAACCACAGCGTCAGCAATGGGGCGAGGGCGAAGACTGGGATCGCTTGGGTGAAGACCAAAAGCGGCAGCATCAGCCGCTCTGCTGTTCGCGACATGGCCAGTGTAATCGCTGTCACCGCCCCCAATGCGGCGCCCAGGGTCAGGCCCAGCAGAACCTCTGCTCCTGTAACCCAGGCGTTTTGCGCGATCAGGATGCGGCTGGCATAGGCAGCGCGCAGCACCCGAAGCGGAGAGGGCAGAATGAAGTGCGGTGCGCCGGTCAGCATGACGGCTGCCTGCCATAGCGCTACAGCCAGCAAGGCCGCGGCCAATATATCCCGCCCCCTCATCATGCGGCGGCGCTGCGCAGGTGTGCCAGCAGGCGGCTTTGACTGGCAATGGTGGCCGGGTCATCGATTGCGCGGGGCGGCGTTGCTGGCGGAACAGGCCAGTGCTGCGTGCCGTGCGCGGACAGCAGAATGATCTGGTGGGCCAGCCGGGCGGCCTCTGCTGGGTCGTGGGTGACCAACAAGACGGTGCGACCAGACAGGGCCTCTGCCGCCAAATCCTGCATATCGGCCCGTGTGCTAGCATCCAGGGCGGAAAAGGGCTCGTCCAGCAAGGTGACGGGACGATCCTCGAACAGGGTGCGAGCAAGGGCGACGCGCTGCCGCATGCCCCCCGATAGCTGTCCCGGCATCTGCTGTGCGGCAGGGCCCAGGCCGACACGGTCCAGCAGTTCGGCCGCACGGTCCCGGTCGGGCGGTTCGCCGCGCAGGCGGGACCCGATGCAAACGTTGTCCAGCACAGGCAGCCACGGCAGCAACAGATCCGATTGCGCCATATAGCTGATACAATTGCGCAGGTCCGATCCATCTGTCGCCGCGATGTCGCCGGCAAAGGTGCCGCCAGTAGCTAGCCCGAGCAGTAGCCGCAGGATAGTGGATTTTCCGGTGCCGGAGCGGCCTAGCAGGCAGGTCCATTCGCCCGCCCGCAGGTGCAGATCCGCCGTGAAAAAACGCGCTCCGCCAAGGGTGTAGTCCCCCGCCAGCCTGATGCCGGGCGGCGGGGTCACGCGTTCAAACCCATCTGCCAAAAGCCGACTTCTAGCTGGGTGGCTGTGGTAAAGCGGTATTGCAGGCGCGCGGCGCGCGGCGACGCCGGCAAGGGGCCAGTCCGCTGCGCCACCGCGGCGTCGATCATCGCGCCGACGGCGGTGCAGACGGTCTGATAACCTTGCGCAGCATAAGTGTCGATCCAAGCGCAGTAAGGCGTGTCCGGGGTGCAGTTTTGCGCAAGTCGCAGGCCGATTTCGCCATATCCCATAACGCAGGGCGCAAGCGCCGCCATCAGGTCAAGGAAATCCCCCTGCAGCCCGGCGTCCATTACGTAGCGGGTATATGCCAGGTTCGGGGCTGCCTCGACCGTCTTGAACAATGCAGCCTCGTCAATGCCGTGGCCGGCACAAATGGCGATATGCAGCGCCATTTCGTGATTAACCAGCGCATCGACGGTGGCAGCGCAAACGCGCATTTCCGCTAGAGTCTCGGCCTTGACGACGGCCAGCGACCAGGCGCGCGCAAAGTGGACCAGAAAAACGTAGTCCTGCTTTAAATAGTGGAGAAAAGACCCGTGAGGCAGCGTTCCGTTCCCCAGCCCCGCGACAAAGGCATGTTGGGTGAAATCCTGCCACGGCCCCGGGGCGCCACAGCGCCACAGCGCGACGGTTTGCCCGTAATCCGGCGGCGTCATGGCGCGGTCACGTCGATGGCGATGCCGGCCACTGGGGTCTGGTCTGGGATCAGGCCTGCATCAGCCAGAAACGCCTCGAACGCGGCATACCGGCCCGCGTCCATGGCGGCGGGGCGCAGGGCAAAGCGCGGGACCGTATCAACCCAAGCGCGCGCGTTCAGACCGTCGTCCAGCTCGACGGACGTTGCGGCGAACACGTCCCAACTCTCGCTTGGGTGATTGACGATATATTGCGTAGCCTTTTGTGTGGCTGCAAGGAAGCGGGCGATCTGATCCTTGTCCATTGTGTCTGCATTGGCGACATAGATCAGCTCGTCATAAGATGGGATGCCGTGTTCTTCGACGAAAAAACAGCGGCCCTCAACGCCTTCGATCTGCATCTGGTTCAACTCGAAATTGCGAAAGGCACCGATGACGGCGTCGACCTGACCGGACATCAGTGACGGCGACAGCGACCAGTTTACATTGACCAACTCGACATCGTCCAGCGACAGCCCGTTGTGGCGCAGGATCGCGTCCATCACGGCCTCTTCGACGCCACCGACGGAAAATCCGACTTTTTTGCCAGCCAGATCGGCGGGGGACATGATCGGCCCGTCCGCCAGCACCAGCAAGCAGTTCAGCGGCGTTGCGATCAGGGTGCCGACGCGACGCAGAGGCAGGCCTTCGTGAATTTGTAGGTGCAGTTGCGGCTGATAGGAAATCGCAAGGTCGGCCTGACCGGCGGCGACCATCTTGGGCGGATCGGACGGATTGGCAGGGGCGATGATGGTGACGTTCAGGTCCTGTTCGGCGAAATACCCCAGTTCCTGCGCCACGATGATCGGGCCGTGGTCGGGGTTTACGAACCAGTCCAGCAGGATGGTCATGTCGTCGGCGGCCAGCACTGGCTGCGTTGTTAGGGCCAATGCGGTGCAGAGTGCGGTAAGCTTCATGAAATGTACCTTTTAATGGGTGTGGCATCGCCGACGGCGATCAAGGAGATTTGTCCGGTCCAGAGGGACCGCAGGTGGGTGGCAGCTTGCCATGCCCGCAAGCCTGAACGGCAAGCGAAAACAACGCGTTGGCCTGTGTCCGGTGCTGGGTGATGTGCCGACTGCGTCACGGTCAGCCGCAGAGCGTCGGGGCTGACGGCAGCGGGCGCCTCGAGCACGTCGCGGAGGTCAATAACCAAATCGGCGGGGCTAATGCTCGCAGGGGCGATGAACCGAAAATCGGCGGTAGGTTCAGGCGCGGTATCAAAGCGAAAATCGCTGCTGCGAAAGGTACCCATGTCAAAGCACATCATCTGCCCGAGTGGCGAAGGCACCTGACCGGTCAACACTGCCAACGCCATCTGTGCCTGCACCGCGCCAATCAGGCCAACGACAGGCCCCATGACGCCGGCTGTCGCGCAGCTTGCCGCCCGGTCCGGCAGGTCAGGAAACACGGCGCGCAGGGATGGGGCGGTGCCGCAAAACCCGCCGACATAGCCGCTGACGCCAAGGGCCGAGGCGCTGATCAACGGCACCCCGGCCGCAAGGCAGGTGTCCGACAGAATATAGCTGGCGGCAAAGCTGTCGACACAGTCCAGCACCAGCGTGTAGGGGGCGACAAGCGCCTTGGCATTAGTGGGATCAAGCGCTGTATGCCTGACTTCGATCCGGCAATCTGCGTTCAGATCCTTCAGGCGCGCGGCAGCGGCTTTGACTTTGGGCTGGCCGATATCGGTTTGGCGGAACAGCGTTTGTCGGTGTAGGTTGGACAGCGACACAACGTCAGGATCGACCAGTGTCAGATGCCCGATACCAGCGCCGACCAGATATTGCAGCACTGGGGCTGCCAGCCCGCCCGCCCCGACGACCAGCACATCAGCGGCGCGGATCGCGGCCTGCCCAGCGGGGCCGACCTGAGGTAGAATGTCCTGCCGGGCATAGCGGCTCATCGTGTGGCCGCCAGCCATGCGTGCACGCGCGCTTCTGGCTCGGGGTGCAAGGTGATATCCGTCACGGCGGACACCGCGTCCGCCCCGGCGGCAAAGGCACCAGGCGCGCGGTCAATCGACATGCCGCCGATGGCAATCAAGGGCGTTTCCCCGATCAGGTTGCGCCACAGGGTCAGCTTTTCAGTGCCCTGTTGGTGCCATTTCATCTGCTTTAGGATCGTGGGGTAAATCGGGCCAAGCGCAATATAGTCCGGCACCAGATCCAGCGCGCGTGCCAGTTCTGCACGGTCGTGGGTGCTGATGCCAAGGCGCAGCCCGGCAGTTTGGATCGCGCCGATGTCGGCTGTGTCCAGATCCTCTTGGCCCAGATGCACCCAATCGCAGCCTGCGTCGATGGCGATGCGCCAGTGGT
>Ga0209390_10011103_pt1 | contig 10407 bp, 23 predicted proteins | sample BON01_FD_187212 | JGI IMG/M metagenome (GOLD analysis project Ga0209390, IMG submission 187212) | Freshwater microbial communities from Lake Bonney liftoff mats and glacier meltwater in Antarctica - BON-01 (SPAdes) (version 2) | ecosystem: Environmental > Aquatic > Freshwater > Ice > Glacier... | reverse complement strand
GTAATGGGAACAAAGTTGTAGGGCAGTAATGCTGCTCCCGAAATTCCTCTCCCGAAAAATCTCTCCAGAAAAATCGCTCGATTTTTTGTCTCAAAAATCAGTCGTGCGACCGGCGTCAGCTGCAGAAAGCGGTTTGGGAGGAAGATCGCCAGGAAGAGGAAGAGGGCAGATATAGAGGACAGGAAGAAGGTTACGCTCTGCGAAGCTGATGGAGGAAGACGCTGCGTTGGTGCCCAGCCAAGGGGTGGGCACTGGTGGCGCCGGTCACGTGTGTTCAGGTAGAACACACACATGTCAACATTATACACCAATGGCAGCCTTGCACTGTTCACGGCGAGGGACATACCACCTTCATATACACCTATCACGGCTGCCACGCACCTGTTGTGTGTGTATTTGTTTATGTGTGTATGTGTGCGCGTTTATCTTATTTTTCATGTGCGTTTCCCCTCTGTGGGGCTTGCTGAGAGGGAGCACAAGAATGGCGCAACTAGGTATAGGGAATGCAACGAAGCATGTCGTCACAATCCGCACTGAGCCGCTGCATGCGGCAGGCACCTGCTATGTATCGGACTGCCTCGATTCTGGCACAAAAAATGCGTGGCATTGATTTTCATTTCTCCTGGCGTGTGGTTTTTTTCAAATATCGCATTGCTTTCTTTAGTGTGGATCAGTATCAGGAGCTAATGTGACGCCTTCGCCGCCGCGTGCCTGTCACCAAGGAACTTATGAGCCTCTTTGGCTTTTGCGCAGGCAGCAGATCGGTGTTCCGGCTGCCGCCGCCCATTCCAGGGAAGCCGGGTGGCGGATATGCGACTGAGTGGCATGACGCGCAAACAACCATCAAACGCAGTTATATCGCTCACCGCGAGCGCAAGCGGGCACGTGGCCCTGCTATGCACGAGGTAAGTGTGGCATTGACCCTCTGACTCGGTGATGCTCTACCTCGCTCGTTGTCTTGTTCTCACGTCAGGCCGTGCGTGTGTCACAGGTTAAGCTAAATGAGGCAGGAGAAGGAGACGGAACCGGAGACAAAGTGCGCAAACGAGACGTGCTGTTCAAGTACTTGGGCACGGCCAAGTCCTCGCTCTCGCAAGTAGCTGAGCAGGTGTACAAGAACGAAGCGTTGCAAAAGACTGCAGCACGTGTCTCTGGAGCTGTTGCTGGCGCTGGCACCAAGGTGCAGGAGTTCAGATCGACAATCTCTGCAAAGGCAGGCGAGGCGGGCGAACTCAATGCCGAAAGGCAAAAACAGTACACTGGGTGGATAATGGACAAGATGGCCACTCCGGCTGGCGGCGCGGCTGCAGCGGTGGGATTCTTCCTTGCGCGGCACCAGGAGGGAACCGAGTCTCCCTTCGACATGGCGCGCAAGCAGGAGAGAGTGGAAGTGGTAGATATCTCGGCGCGCAACTCGATCAAAACGTCTCTCATTGTTCAGCCAGGCGACACCCTCAATTGGACCTTTGGTGTGTTCCCGTCCCAACATGCCCCCACAGTGTCGGCGGTGCGCCTCGCCGCCGCGCGCCATCAGTGTAGGTCCAAATGAGGGGGGCAAAATTTTTTGGGGTCCTAAATCCGGGAGTTTCTCCGCCGAAAATCCGGAAGTGTATCGAATCCGGGAGTTTATCGAATCTATAAAATCTGGGAGTTTATCTCCCGGATGACCCCCCCCCAATTTTTTTTCCACCCTCATTTGGGCCTACCCTCATGGCGCGCGGCAGCTTTGGCGCGGTGTGCCTCGCCGCCGCGCGCCCAATGGTCGACTTCGAAATTCAAGGTGTTAAGCGAGGATGGTTGAAAGAAATCAAGTTTACTATCTGGTTTGGACTGCAAGATCCGATGGAAGAGCGTGCTGTGTGTTGATGATACCAGAAGAGCATGCGTCAGCGTGTGTGAGAGGGCATGTGAGAGAGCGTGTGTTGATGACAAGACATGACAATGACACGACATGACAATGACACGACATGACAATGACACGACATGACAAGGATACAGGCATCAAGAGCATGGACGTCATGTTTCACGTCAAGCTGCGCAAAATGATGGACGTGGGAGGTTCAGAAGAAGAGGATCTTGTAGCGTCGGTCAAGTTGACATCCTCGTCGCTTGCCGAGGGCACATGGACATGCACCAGTGCAAACGAGGCTGGGCAGGTGGTACTGTGCTGGGACAATAGCTACTCCCTTTTGCGCTCTAAGACCATCGCCTACCGCACGTGGGTTGTAAAGAGTGGTGCAGTGCCAGTTTTGCAAACACCCCCTGCGGCAAACACTGAGGGCGGGGAGCAAGAGGTGGCGGTCAATGCGGTGGAAGCAGTAGCAGTCACGCGGCGCGAGGAGACAGCGCGTGCTGCAGAGCAGGAGGCGGCGGCTGCAAAAGCCGCCAGCGATAAGGCTGCGGTGGATAAAGCGGCTGCGGATACGGCTGCGGCGGACAAGGTTAGCAGATGTGTGTAAATACATAAATGTACTCGTGGATTTTTTTTGCACTATGTGTGTTTGAGTTGTATACAAGGTGTACGTGTGTTATACGCTGCGTGTCATTGTGTGTGTGTGCGCGGTATGCGAGTCGAATTCGAGAAGTGTGTGAGATGTTGCGAGTGGTATGCAAGATGGATGTAGACAGCGAGAGAGATGCATGCAGAAAGAGGATGGTGATTTTGAAATCATCAACACTGAGAGACATGATGATGAACAATGATATCAAGTTGCATCAGAAGGTTCACAGCAGGTGGCTATTGCACGAAAGAACGCGACAGATGATTGGAAGTGACTGCTCGTTTGCATAATCAAGTGTGTAATGATGCTGACATGTGTGCGATGATGCTGATATGTGTGTGGTGCGGACAGGAAGTGGAGACCAAGGCCAAGGCTGTTGCAGAGGCAAGCAAGAAGGCAGAAGACGATGCAGTAGCTCTGAAGGTGCGTGTGTGCGTGAGTTCCAGAAAGCATACTCAGAGGCAGAGGGAAATGGACTGCTACATAATTCTGATGCAAGCAGGCGGCGTTGGAGGCTGGAGATGTGTGTATACACACATCTGTTTCTGAGGATGTATGATCACCTACTTGTAATTGTGTTATTCACTACGTGTAATTGTGTGTGTGGGCGGTATGTGAGTCAAACGCGAGTGGTTTGTGGGATGTTGCGAGTGGTATGCAAGATGGATATAGACAGCGAGAGAGATGCATACAGAGAGAGGATAGTGATTTTGAAATCATCAACACTGAGAGACATGATGCTGAACAATGATATCAAGTTGCATCACAATGTGCAGGGACAGCAGGGAGTTGGTGCACAAAAGAACAAGAGAGATGATTGTGAATGATTGCTTGCGTGCATATTTATGTTTTCTGGTGATGCTGACATGTGTACAATGATGCTGATGTTTGTGTGGTGCGGACAGGAGGCGGAGACCAAGACCATGGCTGTTGCAGAGGCAAGCAAGAAGGCAGAAGACGATGCGGCAGCTCTGAAGGTGCGTGTGTGCGAGAGTGCCAGAGAGCAAGCTTAGAGGCAGAGGAAAATGGATTGCTACTCAACATTGATGTAAACAGGTGGCGGTGGAGGCTGCAGATCTGTGTATACATTTGGAAGTGTTTGCGGACGTGTGATAATTTATATTCACAAATCGTGTCTTTCCGTCGTTCGACTTATTTTGCTGATAATTCAAAAACAAGGCCCAGAAATTGCTCCATCCCGACGAAATAAGTGTTTTGCACTCGTTCAGTTCTCCCCGAGTCGATCCGCGAACTCAGCGCTCGAATTTGAGTACAACACGAGTTTTGGATTCGATTGTGACCGAGCATTTCTCGCGACAAATTCAAAATCAATCGATGGACAGACACGAACCTAATACACTGATTTTGATTGCCGATTGTCCATACTAAATGAGATATTCGTGAATTGAATTAGCTTGGTGTCTTTTGCGCTTGGGACTTTAGAATGACCTTGAAGTCAAGAATAGAGCGGTCCCACTCGAGTTTGATATTCATAAGAGAGCAATTCTGGTACAAATTGCTGATTTATGAAATAGTCAAGCAAACCATCAAAATCTATAGTCTATTGTATTATGCAATAGGTGTAATTATGTGGGTGGGTGGTATGTGAGTCAAACACGAGTGGTGTGTGAGATTTTGCGAGTGGTATGCAAGATGGATGTAGACAGCGAGAGAGATGCATACAGAGAAAGGATGGTGATGATGAAATCATCAATACTGAGAGACATGATGATGAACAATGATATCAAGTTGCAGCACACGGTGCAGGGACTGCAGGGGAGGGGAGGTGTTGCACGAAAGAACGCGAGAGATGAATGCAAGTGACTGCTCGTTCGCATATTCAAGTGTGTGATGATGCTGACATGTGTGCGATGATGCTGATGTGTGTGTGGTGCGGACAGGAGGCGGAGACCAAGACCAAGGCTGTTGCAGAGGCAAGCAAGAAGGCAGAAGACGATGCGGTAGCTCTGAAGGTGCGTGTGTGAGAGAGTGCCAGAAAACAAGCTCCGAGGAAGAGAGAAATGGACTACTAATCAATCTTGATGTAAGCAGGCGGCGGTGGAGGCTGGAGATGTGTGTATACATATGAATGTGTTTGCAGATGTATGATCAACTACATGTAATTGTGTTATTCACTGCGTGTAATTGTGTGCGGGCAGTATGTGAGTCCAACACGAGTGGTTTGTGAAATGTTGCGAGTAGTATGCAAGAGGGATGTAGACAGCGAGATAGATGCATAGAAAACAAGAAGATAATGACCTTGAAATACTGAGAGACATGATGATGAAAAATGGTATCAAATTGCATGAGTATGTGAAGAGACAGCTGGGGGGTGGTGCACACAAGAAAAAGAGAGATGATTGTGAGTGAATGCTTGCGTGCATATTTATGTTTTCTGGTGATGCTGACATGTGTGCAGTGATGCTGACATGTGTGTGGCACGGACAGGAAGCGGAGACCAAGGCCAAGGCCGTGGCAGAGGCAAGCAAGAAGGCAGACGATGATGCGGCAGCTCTGAAGGTGCGTGTATGCGAGAGTGCCAGAAAGCAAGCTTAGAGGCAGAGGAAAATGGATTGATACTCAATCTTGATGCAAGCAGGCGGCAGTGGAGGCTGCAGATGAGTGTATGCATATGCGTGTGTTTGCGGATGTATGATCACCTACATGTAACTGTGTTATTCACTACGTGTAATTGTGTGTGTGGGCGGTATGTGAGTCAAACGTGAGTGGTTTGTGGGATGTTGCAAGTGGTATGCAAGATGGATATAGACAGCGAGAGAGATAAATACAGAGAGAGGATGGTGATGTTGCGAGTGGTATGCAAGATGGATGTAGACAGTGAGAGAGATGCATACAGAAAGAGGATGGTGATTTTGAAATCATCAACACTGAGGGACATGATGATGAACAATGATATCAAGTTGCATCACACAGTGCAGGGACCGCAGGGGAGGGGGGAGGTTGCACGAAAGAACCAGCAAGATGATTGGAAGGGACTGCTTGTTTGCATATTCAAGTGTGTGATGATGCTGACATGTGTGCGATGATGCTGAGATGCGTGTGTGGTGCGGACAGGAGGCGGAGATCAAGGCCAAGGCTGTTGCAGAGGCAAGCAAGAAGGCAGAAGACGATGCGGTAGCTCTGAAGGTGCGTGTGTGCGAGAGTGCCAGAAAGCAAGCTCCGAGCAAGAGCAAAATGGACTGCTACTCAATCTTGATGCAAGCAGGCGGCTGAAGATGTTTGTATACATACGAGTGTGTTTTAGGATGTGTGATGCACTACATGTAATTGTGTTATTTACTACGTGTAATTATTTGTGTGGGCAGTGTGTGAGTCAAACGCGAGTGGTGTGCGAGATGTTGCGAGTAGTATGCAAGATGGATGTAGACAGCGAGTGATAAGCATAGAGAAAACGAAGACGATGATCTGGAAATACTGAGAGACATGATGATGAACAATGGTATCAAGTTGCATGAGTAGGTGAAAGGACAGCAGGGGGATGGTGCACACAAGAAAAAAACAGATGGTTGTGAGTGAATGCTTGCGTGCATATTTATGTTTTCTGGTGATGCTGACATGTGTACAATGATGCTGATGTGTGTGTGGTGCGGGCAGGAGGTGGAGGCCAAGGCCAAGGCCGTGGCAGAGGCAAGCAAGAAGGCAGAAGACGATGCGGTAGCTCTGAAGGTGCGTGTGTGCGAGAGTGCCAGAAAGCAAGCTTAGAGGCAGAGGAAAATGGATTGCTACTCAATCTTGATGCAAGCAGGCGGCGTTGGAGGCTGCAGATGTGTGTATGCATATGCGTGTGTTTGCGGATGTATGATCACCTACTTGTAATTGTGTTATTCACTACGTGTAATTGTGTGTGTGGGCGGTATGTGAGTCAAACGCGAGTGGTTTGTGGGATGTTGCGAGTGGTATGCAAGATGGATATAGACAGCTAGACTGATGCATATAGAGAGAGGATGGTGATTTTGAAATCATCAACACTGAGAGACATGATGATGAACAATGATATCAAGTTGCATCACACGGTGCAGGGACCGCAGGGGAGAGGGGAGGTTGCACGAAAGAACCAGCGAGATGATTGTAAGGACTGTTTGTTTGCATATTCAAGTGTGTGATGATGCTTACATGAGTGCGATGATGCTGACGTGTGTGGTGCGGACAGGAGGCGGAGACCGAGGCCAAGGCTGTTGCAGAGGCAAGCAAGAAGGCAGAAGACGATGCGGTAGCTCTGAAGGTGTGTGTGTGCGAGAGTGCCAGAAAGCAAGCTCCAAGGAAGAGAGAAATGGACTGCTACTCAATCTTGATGCAAGCAGGCGGCGGTGGAGGCTGGAGATGTGTGTATACATATCAGTGTGTTTGCGGACGTGTGATGATTACTTGTAACTGTGTTATTCACTACGTGTAATTGTGTGTGTGGGCGGTATGTGAGTCAAACGTGAGTGGTTTGTGGGATGTTGCGAGTGGTATGCAAGATGGATGTAGACAGCGAGAGAGATGCATACAGAGAGAGGATGGTGATTTTGAAATCATCAACACTGAGAGACATGATGATGAACAATGATATCAAGTTGCATCACAATGTACACAGCAGAGGAGGTGCTCGAAAGAACGAGAGAGATGATTGTAAATGAAAGTTGTTTGCATTTTTATGTGTGTGTAATGGTGTGACATGTGTGTGATGATGCTGATATGTGTGTGGTGCGGACAGGACGCGGAGACCAAGGCCAAGGCCGTGGCAGAGGCAAGCAAGAAGGCAGAAGACGATGCGGCAGCTCTGAAGGTGCGTGCGCGTGTGCTTGAGTGCCAGAAAGCTAGCTCTGAGCAAGAGGAAAATGGACTGCTACTAAATCTTGATTCAAGCAGGCGTTGGATGCTGCTAACAAGGCTACGGCTGATGCGGCTGTGGCTGCGGCAGAGATGGTGGCAGGAACAACGGCAGCAGCAGAAAAGGCGGCGGGAGAGGCCAAGGCTGCAGCTGACGCGCAGGTAGTTGAGGACGCTCGTTTGGCTGCGGCTGCAGCGGCGGTGGCGTTCGAGGCTAAGGCAGCAGCAGATAAAACAGCTGAAGAGGCCAAGGCCGACGAGGTTTGACAAGCCTATCTTTTTCCGTAGACAGGATTGACTAAGTTTTTCTGTGTGGGGACATGGGTGTGCTTGTCTTGTGTTTGGCCGGAGTACCTCAGTGGCACCTTGCCTTGACATGCCTCTGCCGCTGTGCACGTGAGCAGACAGTCAAGAAAGTGTGACATTGTCTGACATGCGTCTGTCTTGTGCTTTAGCAAGCGGCTGCCGATTTTTTTGAGGAGGAGGACAAGGGCGATGACGCTATTTCGGCCTCGAAGCCTGCCGAGACCTTGAGCGAGGACGAAAGAAAGGAAGAGCACACTGTGGAGCAGCTGCCTGCAGAGCAGCAGACTGATGCTGAGACCGACGCTGGCGGTGAGGGCGAGGAGGCCGGCACTGGGACTGCTGAGGTTGAGGGTGAGGATGGAGATGATGGTGAGGTAGAGAGCGAGGCTTCAAGCTCCTCAAGCAATAAGAAGAAGAAGAAGAAGAAGAAGTAGTCTGTATTCATCAAGGTAGATACATAGAATCTATTTATGCTCGTTGCTTGTGTGCTTGCCGCCCACGGAATAGGGCATGACGCATCGAAATGTGTGACGTGTTCCATTCCTGGACGCGCAAACATCATACGTATGTGTGACATGACCCATTTATTCATTGTCATAGGTGTGACACGACTCATTCCACCATCATACGTGTGGCACGACTCGGTTGTTCAATCGCCTTCTCTTGAAGAGTATTCCAATCCCCTGGATCATCCAGAACTCGTCACACTTACTGACGAGATTCCAGACAGTACTCCTTAAATTCCACGGACTCTTTTGAAGATAAGGTTCGTGAAGCAGGGGGTTCTTCGTGTTGATGAATCCATCACGTTGGAGCTGAGATCACCGTGACGACTTGGCATGTGTGGCCGCCATGCACCGATAACAAGAGATCAAACGTGTTTGCCATTAAGCGCAGTGCATCAACGTGCGGCGTATAGATGAGTCATGTCACATGCATGCATGAGTCATGCCGAACGTATGAATGAGTCATGTCAAATATGTGAGTGGGGCATGTCACACATATGATCAGATGTGCGGCGCTTTGCATCACGACATGTGCGGTATTGTAATGAATTCATTTACAAGCGGCTACCATGGATGGTTTCGTCACGGAAAGCACGGTGAAAATATATTCTACAACGGCGGCTGCAACGGCGTGCCTACGCTGCTGGTTCACAGCTGTCTCCCTGATGTTTCTCAAAATACTATCTCTCTGATCCGAATCGGATCACGAATACTCTACATGCAAATACAGCCCGTTCTGCATCCTTTTAGTGATAACACTTGTCAGAGGTTACCGTAAGCATTCTAGACATAGCTATATCATCCACATCACGCGAGGACATAACGATTAGATGAATTCTGGAGACATTTTTGTCTCTGGATTTCGGCCCCAGGAATCGAACCCGGTGCACCTGACGATTAGTTGATGTACTAACTATTAGGCCAAACTATCATCTGACCAGATGACAGTTTGGCCTACTATTAATGGTTAGTACATCAACTAATCGTCAGGCGCACCGGGTTCGATTCCCGGGGCCGAAATCCAGAGACAAAACTGTCTCCAGATTTCAGCACAATCTTGAGTCCTTCCCGGACGAGGTGTGTGTGCGGCATGGTATACCTTCTGGTTAGCCCTTGCTGTTAATAGCCTGGCCAACCTCATCACCAATGGGATTGGCGCATCTGCGGTCTCAGGCGAGAAGGATGGTGACCCATTGGAATGGCGGGTGGGGATGCACAGAGAAAAATGCCGCATGAAATGTACACTAGACTCGTAATTGGGTTAATTGCAAGGACATAACGATTCTGATGAAATCTGGAGATATTTTTGTCTCTGGATTTCAGCCCCGGGAATCGAGCCAGGTGCGCCTGACAATTAGTTGATGTACTAACCATTAGGCCAAACTGTCATCTGATCAGATGACAGTTTGGCCTAATAGTTAGTACATCAACTAATTGTCAGGCGCACCGGGTTCGATTCCCGGGGCCGAAATCCAGAGACAAAAATATCTCCAGATTTCATCAGAACTTTGAATGATTCCTCTTTTACGATTAGATCATGAGGAGTGCCATGAGAATGTGTGCAGTCTACAGTCTAGGACGCTGACGAAGACCTTAACGGTGGACCTGAACCCTCGAATTTCGAAGATTTGTGCCTCGTGAATGTCAGTGTGAAATATTTCAGCAAACTATGTTTTGGTACCGTAAAAATTCAACCTGAACTGAAATATTTGAAACCCATTCTTGAAGACTTCACCTCTTGATTTCAGCGAGCAAAGGCTTGGGAACACGGGTTTGGTCGTGTTCCTTCGATTTCAATCATTTTCACAGGTAGTAAAATGGCCAGAATTTGTAAGTTTATATACTACCAATAGTTGACATGTGTAATGACAAGTTAGCCTAACTGACAGAGGTGCGGTCTGTCGTTCGTGAGGTCGCGGGTTCACTCCCGACCGGCATCCTTACATTACAAACTCTGTTTCACATTCCAATGTGCATTTTATCAAGCAAAACCGATAACTTTGGAAAAGACTCTCAAACAAAACTATCTATGGATTTTTACTGATCTCTCGCACGTGACGCGGCTCGATCTCGCGTCTTTCGTCTTGAAATCTGGACGATCAACCCGCTGTGCTATGCAGTACTTCACAATGTCAATATCTTCTTTTAAAACAATTTATATGAGGTTTGATGGGTTCTCTACCCCGGTAATATCTTTTTGGTTGATTTGTACCACGAGACGTTGGGACCGGGGGTCAGTATGGGGTCATACCCTTTTCCTT
>Ga0209390_10011101_pt1 | contig 10409 bp, 6 predicted proteins | sample BON01_FD_187212 | JGI IMG/M metagenome (GOLD analysis project Ga0209390, IMG submission 187212) | Freshwater microbial communities from Lake Bonney liftoff mats and glacier meltwater in Antarctica - BON-01 (SPAdes) (version 2) | ecosystem: Environmental > Aquatic > Freshwater > Ice > Glacier... | reverse complement strand
CATCGTACATCGAACCGGGCAGTCCGTGGCAGAACGGCTACGTGGAGAGTTTCCACAGCCGGTTCCGCGACGAGTGCCTGGCATGTGAGTTATTCTGGAGTCTTGCCGAAGCTCGTCAGGTGATCTCGACGTGGCGAGACTGCTACAATCAGCGTCGGCCGCACAGTTCACTTGGCGACCAGACTCCTGTCGAATTCGCCCGGCCGTTTTCTGCTTCTTTCGCGTCCGCTCCAGAAGCAGAAAACTGCCCCACACCTGCGGTCAGCCTTAACCCAAACTGACTCTCATAACCGTGGTACTGAGAACTGGGGCACGCCAACGGCACACCAGGCAAACAACAACAAATGCGAAAAACAACTCACTTCATCCACTGCCATTTAGCGGATCCACATCTAGGGCCAATTGACAACACCCGTTTCCCCACACAGCACCAACGCTACTGAGTCAAATGTGGATCAGCGAGCCGAACTGACGACCGCATGGCGGACGGCGTAAGTCTGCAATCAAATTCACTGCCGCCTGGACAAATCACAGAGCAAAACGTTTTCTCAAAATGCAAATCGATGATTCGATTTGCGGAAGAGTGTGGCGATATTGACTTAAAATTTCCCTAACTGCGAAATATCCGTTCACTTCCAGCTATTAACCTCGATCCCACACAAACTCAAAACCGGCAAGTGGTGCAATGACACTATCGTTGGGTTTGGCCATGGGACATGGCAGAAAAAAAGCCAGGTCCTGCTAAAAGAAGCAAGACCTGGCTGCGATTAATTCTCTTGTTCTGATGCCAATAATGCTGGCGATCAACTTAGTCTTTCAGCTGAAACCCTTCCATGAATACACCATTGTCGTCTTTAACTGTGAATCCACCGGTTGGGTGAATGTACTTTGAAAGAGCTTCGAATGGAGGCAACGTTGTGAAGTCAATTTCGTCGAACACTTCATCCATTCCGGGAAACTGTTCAGCCGCTGTTCCGCTGCGAAGAAGTTCGTAAAGCGAACGGTACTGTTCAGCAGGACGTGAAAACTGAACCGACAGAGCGTTTGGTGGATAGTGCTGAGAGACTCGTTTGAATTCTTCCGATTCAGCCAATGGACGCATGTCGCTGTCGTTTCGCAACACCTGTTCCAGCATCGTGCCACCAACCGAAAACAGCAGCTTACCGCCGGAAATCGTCAGTGAGATGGATTGATCGCCACCAGGAGTTGTGACTTCATACATTGTTGTACCGCGGAATTCGCGAGAATCCATGCCAACAACTTCAGCAATCTTGGCAAGAACATCTGCGGCTGAAGCAGCATCACGAACGCCCAAAGCCACAAGCATCTGGTCGCCACCATAGGTGCTTGTTGTACCAGGAGCCGTGACCAACTTCAGGTCGCCGTTTAGCTGATCAACGATGTCGTGCTTAACGTGAATTCCGGGAGGACGATCAGCCATCTGATTCAAACGGTCAGCCAGAGCCCCAGCACCCGAAAACATGTCAACAAGCGATTCTACTGCAGAGTACGCTTCGTCAATTTTCCACTTTGTAGCAACGTACGTTGTAACATTATCCTTCACCCAATCTGGTGGAGTAGATTCGATCTGGTCCAACTGGAACACCTGCATGATGCCCATTGGTGGTTGTTCCATGTAAAATACAGATCGTGATACAGATTCAAAATCGCCGGAACCAGCTTCAGAAATTGCTCCCATAGCCTTCATCTGAGTTAGCCCCAAAGTCGGCAAAAAGCCCAAAGCCATACCAGCGCCCATGCTGGCCTGCTGACCGAGAGAACCGGTTTGCACAAGCTTTGTGAACAGGCCGATTGGGTCGAAGAAAAATGTAGTCAGCGATGAACGCTCTGACGACTGACACTTATTCATAATGTATGAGTAAGCTTCGTTAGACTTGAACGAGTCTGAGCTATCTCCATCCCAGTTCGTTAGTGTGGCCTGCAGCAGTTCGGAGCGATTTGAAATAACCAGTCGCTGATCCTTTAGGAACCATCCAAATTCCTTGGCCAATGGTGTTGGCGCTGGTCCGGGATACTGCACTTTGAACATCGTCAATTCGGTACCGTCGAAACTGGTGTCATCTCGGCTCAGCTTTGATACTCCGCCAAGTGCATCGGCTGCCTTGGTCATCAGTTCCTGAACCTGAGCTTCTTTATCCCCATAGTCCAGATAAATGACGACACCCATTGCGTTGCCGGGAGCTCCAGCGATTGCCATGGAAACTTCACCGTGAGGAATTTCAATGATCTCTTCCAGCGAAATTCCGATCGCATCGCTGAACTGCTGTAGATTGTCCTGCATCTTGTCGCTGTAGGCGGCGTAAAGCTGTGTCTTAAACGCGTCTAATGCAGGATCGTTCCATAGCTGCCCCATGGAAGAACTAACCAAGTGTTCTTTCATCGCAGTGACATCAGGGAACGAGACGTAAAGATACGTCTCGCTCGGCAGGATCTGGTCACTCAGAACCCTGGTTGCTGTAGCCGTTTGAGCGTTGATGGGAAAAGCGCCCAGCATTATTGCTGCTGCGCCAAGAAATTGAGTCATTTGAGCTCGAAGCATCTAAATAACCTACCTTGAAAAATGAGTTTGAACCAAGCCGACACAATGGTAAGTACCGACCGACCGTAGCAAGCAGACGGAAATTCGCTACTCGCCTGCGACTTCGTCTGTGCCATGATTGTGAAGAACTGCCGGTAAATCAGCAATAGACACACCGCCAGCCAACGTAAGGATCTCCAGGATTGGAAAACGATCACGGTTGGCCTGTTCGACGTTGCCGCGGAAATCCTGGACGCATTTTCACACTTTTCGACGCCGTGCGCAAAGTTTTGATGGGAAGGCACTGCAAATTCCCAACCATTGGGTCGATCAGCCATTCACATATTCAGCTCGTTTGCGATGTGTTTCCCGATCGTCAGCGAAGCGGTCGCGGCTGGTGACGGAGCGTTGCAAACGTTCAATACCCGGTCTTTACGCAGTATTAAAAAGTCATCTACCAGCTTACCTTCGGGTGCTAAGGCCTGCGCACGGACGCCGGAGGGAGCTGGAATCAGGTGCTGTTTCTGGATCTCCGGGACCAGCTTCTGCAAAGCTGTCACGAAGGCTCGTTTAGACAGCGATCGCCAGATCTCACCGGCACCAACTTTCCAGTAACGAACGGCAAGTTTAAGAAATCCAGAATAAGTCAGAGCTTCAAACAGATCTCGCAGATTGATCTGGCCCCACGAATAGCCTTCTCGGGACAGAGCCAGCACAGCGTTCGGACCACACTCAACGCCACCCTCAATCATTCGGGTAAAGTGGACGCCGAGAAACGGAAATTCCGGATCCGGAACCGGATAAATCAAAGTCCGGCACAGGTGTTCGGCTTCTGGTTTAAGCGTGTAGTACTCACCGCGAAACGGGACAATCTGCTCCTTCATCTGCTGTCCTGAAAGCTTAGCGACCCGGTCGCTGTAGAGCCCCGTGCAGTTCACCACCTGCGACGCAATCACGCCTTCGCCATCCGTTTCAAGTTGCACCTCGTCCGTCTTTTGCCGAACAGCCGTTACGCGACTGTTCAGCCGAATTTCGGTTCCTTGAGCCTTTAACAGTTCGGAGAGTTTTCGGCAGACGCCTGGGTAGTCGACAATCCCCGCTTCCGGAACGTGAATCGCCTTAATTCCCGCAGTATACGGTTCCAGTTCGTTCAAGCGATTCACGTCGATTATTTCACACTGCACACCGTTTTGCTGACCGCGTTCCAATATGTTGTTCAACGCGGAAAACTGATTTTCGCGGGTGGCCACAATCACCTTGCCTGTACGCTCCCAGGCAACGCCGTGTTCTGTGCAAAACGCTTCCAGTGCAACTTTGCCTTCGCGGCAATTCCGAGCTCGCAGCGAACCAGGCTTGTAATAAATACCCGAATGGATCACACCGGAATTGCGGCCCGTTTGGTGAGCCGCAAGTGAACTTTCTTTTTCCAACAGAATAAGTTTCAGGTCTCGATTGCGTTGCGAGATCTGCCATGCTGTTGCCAGGCCGATGATGCCTCCACCGACAACTGCCACATCGAATTTCGACATGTACTACCTTAAGACGCTCAGCGAGCAAGAAAGTTACGCCCGGAAGTGTTGACTCAACGTTTTGAACTGAGTTTCAAATTCGCAAATGAGCCATCGCGTCTTCGGCGGTGGCTGCATAGCTGATATAAAACGGACCAAATTCTGCATACTTCGCAGACGCCTTGTCGAATCGCATTCCGTAAACAATCTCTTTGATGTATTCCGGAGCACGTGCCCAAAGTGTCACTCCCCATTCCCAGTCGTCAAAACCAGTGGAGGCTGTGATCAGCTGAGATACACGGCCGGCAAATTTGATTCCCGATGTCGCATGTTCAGCCATCAATTCGCTGCGTTTGCTGAACGGTTCTGTGTACCAGTTTGCCAGTGGATGACGAGCCTTGTTCATCGGATAAAACGCGATGACAGGAAAGGGCGGAATTTCCGGATACAGACGTTGATTGTTCATCGTTGGCAGACGCTGCTTGTAGGCGTTCAGCTTTGCGTCAAACACAGGATCTCCCGGAGCCGTGCCTTCACGTTTCAGCCGTTCTGAATACTGCTCAATAGACGGCACATACTCGGAAATTTCCGTGATCGACACAAACGAATACGATGGTTTAAGCACGCTGCCGATGGCTGAATTACGAATTTCCTGAGTGACCGCATCAATCTTCAACGGATCCGGGTCCATCATCATCAGGCATATGTCGGCTCGATGTCCGGAGACGATGGAAACCTGAGTTCGTTGGGGGCTGAGATCGCCGACCGAATCCAAAATCCGGATAACGTGTTCTCGGCCTTCTGCCCGCCGAGCATCCGACAGGGACATTAAGGCCGCCTGATCAACTTTGTAATATTGGTGCAAGCAGTGCCATCCTTCGGCCATTCGACTTGTCGGTTCTGGAAGATTGGCAGGCGCGTGTGGTCTGTTCATTGGGCTTTGGCAGTGTTTTGAACGTGATGGAAGACTCTTGAAGTTGTTTTAAACGTATCGTAGGAACGGCCAATCGGCTTTTCCAACCACCGATTTGGTTTATCAGGCCGGTATCCGAAAGCCTTGGATGCGTCCGGGATGTGCGGAAATCGCGGCATTCGGGTTCTCAAGGGCAGGAAACGTTTGGGTTTTGGTCGAAAACGTCGATCCCGATTCCGAGACTGACTGGCTGCTGTCCAAGTTCCGTAGTACAGTTTACTGGCGTAAATAGGTGCCCTTGTCGATGAATGACAGGGCTTCAACTGCATTCACAGCACCACACGATCATCAGCATATCCAGCAGGACTTTCGATGACGATTTCCATGACAGACTATTTCCGGACCCGCAAAGCCGACCGGAAAAAGGAAACGCGATACATCAACGTGATCAACAAAGACAGTTGCACGTCGTGTAATTCGTGTGCGACTGTTTGTCCGGTTGACTGCATTTACGAAGTCGTCAGCCCGATTCCGTCGGAAAGCTACCATCAGATCGACACTAGTCGCTGCATTGGCTGCCAGATGTGCTACAGATCGCCCGCCGACAGCAGCGACCTGTACACACTGACGATTTGCCCGTGGAACGCTATCGACATGCTTCACAATCCAAATGTGAAACCAGCCGATGCGTCTGTACTGGAACCGTATTATCGCGGAACCACAGCCGACATGCCGTGGCCAAAACTGGAAGAATACTCATACCAATTGTTTTTGGACGGCGAAGTCTTCATCCCACAAGACGATGTTGCCATGCACGGCTATTTTCAAATCCTTCAGGAAGAAGCATGGATGTATAGCGAAGAAGACAACGTCCAAATCGTTGTTAAACAAACGGAAACAGGCGAAGGTTTTGTGCGTTATTCCGCCACAGAACCGGGCAGGGACCTATTGGACGTGATCTTTGAAGGCTACGAACGTATCTTCATGGACTAACACGCCGCTGAGATGGAGTAGCCGACTGTGCAACAGCACGTCGAACAACATTCGAATGCTGTAACATGCAACATTGAATTTAACGCTCACCCAGGATCTTCGGTTTCTGTCGGTAAAATTCAGCGGCTACGGCAATAACATCAGATATCAGACGCCTTCGGGTTGCTTTAGATGCTGTTCACGGAATAATGATCGTCTCAGCGATTAGCTCACAAGGAGCAAAACGCTGCCTCCAATTGTGGTGAGGCCTGCCAAACCGGGTCAGGTCGGAAACGAAGCAGCCCTGCGGTTTCGGTTCTCAGGTGCGAGCGGAGGTAGCGTTTTGCTCCTTTTTTACGCGCCGATTTTTGTTTCGTGAAACCGGCAGGTCAGACGAAATGACGCCCGCGCTGTGCTCATACGAGCGGGTGAACTACCGCGGCATAACATAGGCCAGCGATCGCCCCTCGACAACAATCGACTCAGATCCCAGCGGAAGCTCTACAACTCTTTCCGTAGAATCGCCTGGCCAATAAATACTAACAGTGTGTCCATCCGCTGGATTCGACCTAGCCAATCGCAACTGCCGTTCGTTACTGCACTGATATCCGTTTCCGGCCGCCAACCAGGCTCGTTGCCGCCGCCCAACACCATTCAATTCCGCACTTGCACCAATTGGAACTCGCGCACTTTGAGTTCCAATCAATCGCAGGCTTAACGTCGCGCGCCGTTGACTGGAAGTGTTCATCACCAGGCTTGCCGGATCGACCAGATGAGTCACGACGAAGTCACAGCGTAAATCACGGTTCCAATCGAGTGTCGCGATGGCTCGTCCAAGTCGCTTTTGGCTAAAGTAATCTCCGGCGACTGTTGCTTCTCCAAATTTCGTTCCGCCATCATTCAAAAACAACTGCGGCATCATACGGAAGGGGTGCCCTACGTGAGTGAAGTCGTCAAGATGCCCATTGGCGACAACCAAATCCTGATCACCATCTGAATCAGCATCTAAAAACTGACAACCAAACCCCAGCAGGGCAAACCCGGGAGCAGCTAGACCTGCTGCCAATGTCTGATCAATAAAAGCAGACCGCGCAACCTGCGAATATAAAGTGTTCGCTTCTGAATAGTAGTTCGTAACAAACAGATCCGGGTGACCGTTCAGGTCATAGTCGCCCAGTGCAATCCCCATACTTCCCTGAGCCTGCCCACTTTGATTCAGAGCGACCCCGCTTTCAAAGGCAGAATTCCTAACGACAAACTCCGGCCACGCAACCTGTAGCATTTGATTGGCGGCTTCGTCAGTTGTGACGTAGATCGTATTCGTTTCTGAATCCACCAGATTGGCAATCACAAGCCCCATTCCTCGAGCGTCCATGGATGGATCCGGCACAGTCTTCTGAACAAATCCGCCACTGCCATCTGAAAACAGAACGATGTCAGGCTCGGCAAGGAAGTCTGTTGGACCGCAGATTCTTTGCACCCCACCGTGTTCACACGTTCGGGTAAACACATCGTCGCCGGAAAGGTAGTTAACGTCGTAGAGGTCCGGTTGCGAATCGCCGTTCACATCAGCAATTGCCGCGCTGGTTGTCCACACCGACAATCCGTCCGGCAGCTGGCTGGCGACAAACGTTCCATCGCCCATATTTATCAACAAACGGTTGGCACCTACGTTTGCGACGTACAAATCGTCAAACCCATCGTTGTTAACATCACCAGCGGCGACGCCCTGGCCGAATCCTGTTTCGCTGATTTGCGACATTTTCGTCACCGCCAAAAAGCCGAGTCCACGTTGGTTTCTAAACAACGTATCAGAGCCATTCAAACCGGTTACATTCCCGATACGGCCTCCCTGTGCGAAGTACAGGTCCGGCCAGGAGTCACCATCTATGTCGACTACAGCCACGCCTCCACCTGTCCACTGATGCATTTTCAGTCCCTGTTGGTCAACTGACGTACCATTGTCGTACAGGAAATCAATTCCGACGTCGCTGGCAACGTCGTCAAACTTCGGTTTCGTTGATAAATCAACCACTGCGTCTGCTTCGAAACCCCCAGAAACGTTCATTTCACCTGGTTCATGAATCAACAAATCTATTGGATGAACAAATGAGGCCTGTGAACGAAGCATTCGCTTCTCACCATTAGAATCCAGAATCAGGTCAATCGCCCAGCCAATAGCGGGATCCTGTTTCAAAGCGATTCTCGCCCATTCAATTGCTTCCGACCGACGTCTAATATTCAGCAAATCGTCCGTAAGAAGCCTGATGGATTGAGAATCAACTACGTCTCCCATCACTTCGCCTACGCGGTGTTCGATCCGCTTAAGCACGACCACAAGTTCTCTAAGCTGAACGGCGATCTTCGGCTCAGAAGCCTGCACCAGGTCAGACATCGTCTGCAGGGCATTTGTGTTCCAGCGGTCCAGCAAAATCGATCTACGCAACAAGCGGTGTGCCTTGTTTATGTCTCTTTTCTGAATAGCCAGTTGTGCGAGCAGCAACAACGTGTCCGGATGCGGGCTACCGCCTTCGAGCTTATTCACCAACACTCGAACATCGACGTTCTGGCCGTTGTAACCAACGGTCTCGCCCGACCACAACCTCCATTTTAGTTGGTCACGAAGCAATTCTGGCGACTCCAAAGGGCAATTCTCAATAAGTTCTGCAACCTGATTTTCCTCGCGCGTTTCCCAGGCAGAAGCAATAAGCCCGGCGACAGGCATCGGATCCTGGGGGTTGATCGAATGCAGGCGTGATAGCTGAGTCGGGCTGAACAGGGCTCGCCCATTTCGGGCCAGCTGCACCAGGTCTTCCTGCACGATGGTGCCCTTCGCCAGCAACGTTTGCAATAAGGGCAGAGCTTCAAAGCGTTGCCCACAACCGGACAATAGCCCTGCGAGTTTCCGAGTCGCCATTACGTCATCTTCAACGTCTGCGACAAGTTGTTCAAGAATAACACGGGCTTCCGTAACTTTGCCGGTTCGTATCAGCAGATCAGCTTTTGTCAGCCATCCAGAATAAACGGAATAGTCATCGAACTGCGGTGGCAGATATCCAAGAAACTCAATTGCACCGGCGCTATCACCCATTCGTTCTGCCGCATCCGCACCGATCAGGATAATTCCCAGATCACCCGGATGAAGCACCACTGCACTTCTCGCATAACGGAGGGCTTCCTTAAACTGACCGGTCGAAAACGCACTGATCGCGCGATCCCGATCATCGCCTCGAAACACAATGAATAAAATGACAGCAATCAGAATCATGGCCGTGGCGACCAAAACCAGCACTCTGGCATTTTGGGGATGTCGATTGATCATCTGGAAAGTAAATAGAATTGAATTCGATGTATTGGAATGACGTCGCGGAGTATCGTCCACTGAACTCCACGCAAGCCAGGTTATCACAACTGGTTCCCATTGTGAAATTCAAAGATACTGGCCAACAATCGCCCACAAGGCGTCTTATTGCGTCAGGACTACGGTTGCTCTCAGCACATTGCGGGTAGACGATTCTACGTTTTAGATCGCCAATTGTCTGTGATACAAATGATGCAAGTGCCTGAGATACTAAAACGATGCTCGATACGCCGCCTGAGTTACGTCGTATCGGTCTGCACATACATTGGTTTTCTCTGGGCAACAGGTGCCATTTACTATCTGAGTTATCTGCCACCGGTTGTTCGAATGTTTCTGGCTATGGCCTATTTCGTAACCGGCGTTGTCGCCTTCTTTCGTATACAGCAGAAACAAATGTGGCTTCAGCGGATCGGTGCATCGTTGGTCGCCGTCTATATACTGACTCTGGCTGAAAGACCGTCACATCATCGTGAATGGGCAACCGACAATGCGATCATGCCCAATGTTGAAATCAAAGGCGACAACGTCGTCATTAGCGGATTTCGACACACCACTTATCTGTCAGAAACCGAATTTGAAATCAACTACAGGACAATCAGGTTTCGCGTCAGTCAGATTCGTGACGTCTGTTTTGTTGTTCAGCGGTTTACAACACTGGGAAGGTATCGCCCACAACTTTCTGACGTTTCGCGTCGATGGTCCCGAAGGCATTCAGTATTTCAGCGTGTCCGTTGACATTCGCCGAGAAGTCGCAGAAACATTTTCTCCGGTCAGGGGAATGTATCGCCAATACGAATTTGGCGTGCCCCTGTTTTCTGTACCACGGTTATGAGAGTCAGTTTGGGTTAAGGCTGACCGCAGGTGTGGGGCAGTTTTCTGCTTCTGGAGCGCACGCGAAAGAAGCAGAAAACGGCCGGGCGAATTCGACAGGAGTCTGGTCGCCAAGTGAACTGTGCGGCCGACGCTGATTGTAGCAGTCTCGCCACGTTGAGATCACCTGACGAGCTTCGGCAAGACTCCAGAATAACTCACATGCCAGGCACTCGTCGCGGAACCGGCTGTGGAAACTCTCCACGTAGCCGTTCTGCCACGGACTGCCCGGTTCGATGTACGATG
>Ga0209390_10011100_pt1 | contig 10409 bp, 9 predicted proteins | sample BON01_FD_187212 | JGI IMG/M metagenome (GOLD analysis project Ga0209390, IMG submission 187212) | Freshwater microbial communities from Lake Bonney liftoff mats and glacier meltwater in Antarctica - BON-01 (SPAdes) (version 2) | ecosystem: Environmental > Aquatic > Freshwater > Ice > Glacier... | reverse complement strand
GTGATATGGAGAAAGCCATCGATATCCTCCGGCGGCACGTTGAAGTGCGACCGTCTTCGATTGACTTACGGATTCGGTTTGGGATTCTGCATTTCGCAGCCGGGAAGAATGATGATGGCATTCGGATACTCAAAGAGGTCCTTGCCATCCACCCGCAGAAATCGCTCGCCCTCGAGGCCTTGGCAAAACACTACGGCAACAAGGGCATGGCTGATGAAGTCCGCTATTATTCGGCGGGGTTGCTGAAAATCCGAGGAGGAACCTCCGAGGAGTTCGTGAAGCTCGCCGAAGAATTTCTCGCCGCTGACAAAGTTCGCGAAGCCCGACTACTGCTTGAGAAAGCCGTCTTCGATTTTCCCGAAGACGCCGCACTGATGATGAAACTCGCGATGGCTACCACCCGCGATCCCGAGACGAAAGACTCCGCCGCCCGCCTTTTTGGCGCAGCCGAAAACATGCTCGCGGATCCTGCTGATGCTGAACCCGCCTTTCTGCTTGAGTCCGCGAAAGAACTGCTTGCCCAAGGTGAGACGGAAGCCGCCGAAGAACGGCTACGCAATGCGATCCGCACGTTCCCCAAGGAAGCGAAACATGAAACCGCTGCCGCGCTGCGGGCTCTCGCTGGTATCTGGATTTCCGAAGGAAGAAATGTGGATGCGGCGAAGTCTCTGATCTCACGGGCAGAGGCGTTGGAGAAGTAGAAGGAGGGTTGCTCTTGGTATTGATTAAGGTGCGCTCTCCACAAGCAATATCGGATCGATTTGTGACTGGAGTTCTTCAACCAGCCTCGGGTCCATGAACTGAAACCGATCTTTCACACCGATGACATGCACCTCCCGATACCCGAGTTCTTGGCGGAACCCGGACCTGATCCGTTCCCTGTGCTTGTGTTCCATTAGAATGATGAGATCCGCCCATCGCACGTCGGCAATGGTGATCTTGTGTTTCGCTTTCGAGCTAGTTCCAGCTGAGCGGACATTCAAGAGAGGATGATTTCTATTTCTATCACTGCTTTTTTGCTTTGGGCTGGGCCTTCTTGGTTGAAGACGGCGAGTGGCGACCGAAGGTCACCACTACCTTTCTAGTAGAATCTTATCTCCCAACACAACGAGATCCACCCGACCGTGGAGTTTTTTGTCGAGGAAGGGGGTGTTCTGGGCTTTGGATTTCATGAAGTCTTTGGTGAACGTCGTGGTGGCTTCGGTGTTGAAAAGGGTGAGGTTGGCGTGTTGGCCTTCTTCGATGGTTGGGACTTCGAGGGACATCAAGCGGCGGGGCTCGGCGGAGTATTTTTTCACTAGGGTGTCCCAGCCGAATTTCCCTTCCAAGATGAAGTGGTGGTAGAGGGAGACGACTGCGGTATCGAGACCGGTGATGCCGTTGGGGGCGGATACGAAGTCTTGGGATTTCTCGAAGGGAGTGTGCGGGGCGTGGTCGGTGGCGATCATGTCGAAGGTGCCGTCGAGTAGGCCTTCGAGCAGGGCTTCGTTGTCCGCCTTGGAGCGCAGAGGCGGGTTCATTTTGTAGTGGGTATCGAAGTCGCCGATGTGTTCGTCGGTGAAAAGCAAGTGGTGAGGAGAAACCTCCGCGGTGACTTTCACATCGCCGCGTGACTTCCACCAGCGGATCGTCTCCATGCCCATTTTTGATGAGACGTGCTGGATGTGGATGTGGGCGCCGGTGGCGTGGGCAAGGCGGATATCGCGGTCGATGATGATTTCCTCCGCGCAGGCGGGTGAGCCGGCGATGCCGAGGCGGTAGGAGACCGCGCCGTCGTTTAGCGCGCGCGGGCCGGCGAGTTCCGGGACCTCGCAGTGAGAGGCGAAGAACATGCCGAACTCCGAGGCGTATTGCATCGCGCGGTAGAGGACGGAGGAGTTGAGCGTGGTGTCGCCATCGTCGGTGAGCATTTTGACTCCGGCCTCGCGCATGCCGTCGATCGCGGCGAGTTCTTTGCCCTCGCGGCCTTTGGTGACGCAGCCGGAGGTGTAGATCGGGATGCGGGAGTTTTTCTTCGCGGAATTCAGGACGTTCGCGACCGCGCCGCCGGAGTCGAGAGCGGGGGAGGTATTGGGCATCATGACGATGCCGGTGATCCCACCGTTGATTGCAGCCTCGGAGCCGGATGCGATGTTTTCCTTCTGCTCCTGGCCGGGCTCGCGGAAGTGGACGTGGGCGTCGAAAAACCCGGGGCAGAGGATCTGGTTGTTACAATCGATGATGCGGGCGTTGTCCGGTGCTGTGATATCGGGAGCTACCTTTTGGATGATTCCGTCTTGGATGAGGACATCTGCGGAGAGGAGATCGGGTGAGGATTCGGAGGCGATACAAGCGTTCCTGAGCAGGAGGTTCATGCGGGCGATAGTAAGTTTCAAACTCCAACCTTCAAACCTCAACTTTCAAAATCCAACTTCCAATATGGGAGCAAAAGCCGATCAATTAAAAATCGGGAATTCTCGCACAAAAGGGAAGGCAAACAAATCGATGAAACGCAACGAAACCGACTCTTCCTTGGGAGTTGGAGGTTGAAAGTTAGCGCTCCCTCAGGATCTCGTTGTTATCGCCCATGAGGAGGTTTTTGGGCTTGATCGGCTCATCTGAGTAGCCGAAGGCCATGATGGCGACGCGTTCGCCTTTTTTGATAAGGTGGGCGGCGCCGCCGTTGATGAGGATTTTGCCGGTGTTTGGGGGGCCTTCGAGGACGTAGGTTTCTAGGCGTGCACCAGTGGTGATGGATGCGACGAGGACTTTCTCACCGGGCCAGAGATCGGCGGCGTCCATGAGGTCACGAGGGATCTCGATACTGCCTTCATAATCCACATCAGCCTCGGTGATGACGGCACGGTGGAGCTTAGATTTCAGGACCTCGCGGACCCAAGTTTTTTCTGAGATGATCTTTTTGAACATTTCGCGAAGGCACGAACACCTTGGATGGTGTGAGAGTCAAGTTGAATCAGGGAGTTAGGCTATTGAAGGGCTCACGTTAGGGGCGCCAAGCATGCCAGTTGCCCGTTCTCAGCGGTTTGATTAGATGCCGAGGTCTTTTTTCACGGCACCGAATTGTTCGAGGGCGAAGTTTAGGTCTTCCACGGTGTGGGCGGCGGAGATCTGGGTGCGGATGCGGGCTTTGTCTTTGGGCACGACGGGGAAGCTGAAGCTGACGACGTAGACCCCGCGTTTCAGCATTTTCTCGGCGAATCTGGCGGCGAGTGTGGCATCGCCGAGCATCACCGGAGTGATGGGATGGGAGCCGGGGATGATATCGAAGCCGAGATGGGTCATGCCTTCGCGGAAGAAGCGGGTGTTGGCTTCCAGTTTGTCGCGGAGCTCGGTGGATTCTGTTAGGATTTCGAGCGCTTTGATCGATCCAGCGACGATGGCCGGGGCGACTGTGTTGGAGAAAAGGTAGGGCCGTGAGCGTTGGCGGAGGATCTCGATGATTTCCTTGGGTCCGCTGGTGTAGCCACCGCTGGCACCGCCGAGGGCTTTGCCAAGGGTGCCGGTGAGGATGTCGACCCGGCCCATGACGCCGCAGTGTTCGTGAGTGCCGTAGCCGTGCTTGCCGATGAAACCGGTCGCATGGCAATCGTCCATCATGACAACAGCGTCGTGTTTTTCCGCGAGGTCACAAATCGATGCGAGGTCTGCGATGGTGCCGTCCATGGAGAACACCCCGTCGGTGGCGATCATGCGGAAACGGGAGGATGCTGCCTCGCCGAGCTGAGCATCGAGGTCTGCCATGTCGTTGTTCTTATAGCGGTGGCGCGCGGCTTTGCAGAGGCGGATGCCGTCGATGATGCTGGCGTGGTTGAGCGAGTCGGAAATGATCGCGTCCTCCGGGCCGAGTAGGGTTTCGAAGAGGCCGCCGTTGGCATCGAAGCAGGAGGGGTAAAGGATCGTATCTTCCGTGCCGAGAAACTCGCTGAGTTTTTCCTCAAGCTGCTTGTGCACTCCCTGGGTGCCGCAGATGAAACGCACGCTGGCGAGGCCGTAGCCCCAACGCTCCAAGCCTTCTTTCGCCGCATCGAGAACCGCCGGATGCTGGGCTAGGCCGAGGTAGTTGTTTGCGCACATGTTGAGCACCGGCTCGCCGTCGCCGACGCGGATGCGAGTTCCCTGTGGGGTGCTGATGACGCGCTCGGGTTTATAGAGTCCGGCTCCGCGTAACTCCGCGAGCTGCTCTCCGATATGTGCTGTGAGTCTTGTGTGCATGTCAGGTGGTCCAATCGAGGATAACTTTGCCGGAGTTGCCGGCGTTCATGACTTCGAAGCCTTTTTCAAAGTCGTCGTAGGCGAAGCGGTGGGTGATCACGGGTTTGAGGTCGAGGCCGCTTTCCAGCATTGATTTCATCATATACCACGTTTCATACATTTCGCGACCGTAGATGCCTTTGATGGTGAGCATGTTGAAAATGACTGTGTTCCAATCGATGGCGATCGGCTTCGGTGGGATGCCGAGCATGGCGATTTCTCCGCCGTGTGACATGTTGGTGAGCATGTCTTGGAAGGCGTTTGCGTTGCCGGACATTTCGAGGCCGACATCGAAGCCTTCGGTCATGCCGAGTTCCTTTTGCACATCGGCGAGGGTTTGTTCCATTGGGTTGACCGCGCGGGTGACACCCATCTTTTTTGCGAGTTCGAGGCGGTAGGGGTTGATGTCTGTGATCACGACGTGACGCGCACCGGCATGGCGGACGACCGCCGCGGCCATGATGCCGATGGGGCCTGCGCCGGTGATTAGGACGTCCTCGCCAAGCACGGGAAACGTGAGCGCTGTGTGGACCGCGTTTCCATAGGGGTCGAAAATCGAGGCGACCTCGGGATCGATTCCTTCGTTGTGGACCCAGACATTGGTTACGGGGAGGACGACGTATTCCGCGAAGGCGCCCGGGCGATTGACGCCTATACCCTTGGTGTCCTTGCAGAGGTGCCGGCGGCCGGCTAGGCAGTTGCGGCAGCGTCCACAGACGACATGGCCTTCGCCACTGGCGATTTGGCCGGGATGGAAGTCGACGACGTTGGAGCCCACGGAGACGATTTCGCCGACGAACTCATGGCCGACGACCATGGGCACCGGGATGGTTTTTTGGGCCCATTCGTCCCAGTTGTAGATGTGCAGGTCGGTGCCGCAGATTCCGGTTTTGTGAACCTTGATGAGGACGTCGTTGATGCCGGTTTCCGGCTCAGCGACGTTCTCGAGCCAAAGGCCGGGCTCCGGGTGCTTCTTTACGAGAGCTTTCATAGACAGCGCTTAGATGACTTGCCATTGCGGCTTGTTGTCATAGACCCACTTGTAATATTCGGCACGTTTCAGGTGGCTGGCGGCTGGCGTGTCGATGCAGACTTTGACGGTGGGATGCATCTGGAGGACGGAGGCCGGGTTGATTGAGGAGACGGGGCCCTCGACCGCTTCGGCAATGGCATTGGCTTTGTTTTCGCCGAAGGCGAGCAAAAGATTGCAGCGCGCCTCCATGATGGTGCCGATACCCATGGTGATACAGTGGTGGGGGACTTCCTCCGCGCTGCCGAAGAAGCGGGCGTTGTCCGCGATGGTCTGTTGGGTGAGGGTCTTGATCCGGGTGCGGGAGGCGAGAGATGAGGTGGGTTCGTTGAAACCGATGTGGCCGTCCGTGCCGATGCCGAGCACCTGGAGATCGATCCCGCCCGCGTCCGTGATCTGTTTTTCGTATTCGCCACAGTAACGAGGGATATCCGCGGCGTTGCCGTCGGGGATGTGGACGTTTTCCTTCGCGATGTTGATGTGTTGGAAAAGATTCTGCCACATGAAGGTGTGGTAGGTCTGGGCGTGGTCGCGGGGGAGTCCGATGTATTCGTCGAGGTTGAAAGTGGTGACTTTGCTCCAGTCGAGTTTCATTTCGATGAGGCGCTCGTAGAGGGGCAGGGGAGTGCTGCCGGTCGCGAGGCCGAGAACCGCATCGGGCTTTTCACGCAGCAATTCAGCGATGAGGCGTGCCGCGACATCCGCTGCGGCTTTCTTGGTTTCCTGGATGATGATTTCCATTAAGTGTGTCCGAGTTTCTGGGTGAGTTTGCTACGCACATCGGCATTGAAGCGATCGATCGTGTCGCAGACGAAGGCGACGATATCACTCGATTCGTCGATGATCAGGGGAGTGAGGTCGATGCCGAAAATGAGTTGGGTGGAGGCGTCGGTGGTGTGAGAGTTGAAGAAGGTCGCGTTCGCGGCGCGGCGTCCGAGTGTGGCGAGGTCATAGCGTTTCCCACCGGCGATCTGGGAGTCGAACACGCCATTTATCGCTGCGGCGAGGTTGTCGCGCCCGCTGACATCCATGAGGACTTTCTCATGGTCCGGGAGCCAGTCGAGATTTCTCCAGACCTCGCAGCCGATGACTTTCTTGGGACGGAGTTCTGCAGGCATTTCGCGCATCGCCTGCAGGGCCGCGATGGTGACGCCGATGTGGGTATCGTGTTTGTCGGCGGGGTTGTGGGTGTAAACGATTTCCGGGGAAGTCGCGGTGAGGATTTCGAGAAGATCGTCTTTCAGGCTGGGATCGGTTGGGCTTTTCACCACGCCGCTCGGGTAGTCGAGCTGTATCATCGCGCCGTAGGAGCCGATAACCGCAGCGGTGTTCTGCTCCTGGCGGCGGATTGTCATCATTTCCGAATCAGTGAATTTTTCGTAAGGTCCGGTTCGTGAGCTGCCGGCTCCGTTGGTGCAGGTCACACCGCCGAACCAGCGGTCGTCGCGCGCGAAACATTCGAGGATACCGTGGAAGGCCATGAATTCGAGGTCGTCTTGGTGGGCGCCGATTCCGAGATGGGTGACGCGGGTGAGAGCTTCGGTCTGCGGCTGTTGGTCCGGAACGAAAATTTCCGCAGTGGGATTGTGGAGGTTCATGTGATCACTTTCTGAGTTCTGGCAGGCTGGCAGCGGCGACTGCTTGACCGACTCGGCGCGTCTTCTCGTCGGGAACGTGCATTTGGACCCGGTCCGAATATTCAGGGAACTCCCGCGCAAGCACCTCGCGTGCCTTGGAGAGCACGGTATCGCCACCTTCGCCAGTGGTTACCCGTCCGAGGATGAGCATGTGGTCAAAATCGTAGAAATCGAGGTAATGGGGAATGGTGTAGCCGAGGTAGACGCCGATGGTTTCGTAGATCAGGGCAGCGCGGCTGTCGCCGGTTTGCATCAGGTTCTGGACCCCGACCAGACGTTCGGGTAGGCCCATATCGGCAGGAAGCCGGATTTTTGCGGCGGGCAGGAGTTTATTGACCGCCTGCTGTGAGAAATACAGTGCGCCGACCCCGGAGTCGCCCGACCATTCGTCAGCTGGGGCTTTGGGATTGTAGTCGACGGGAGCGAAAGCGAGTTCGTTGAGCCAGCCGAGAATACGACCGCGCTTGTCCATGAAACCTGCCGCTTCGCTGGAGCCCATGGCGATGCCCAGCATGCCTTTTTTACCCAGAGATAGGGCTCCGGCCAGAGCCGTGACATCGCCATCGTTCATGGCGACAAGCGGCACGCCCCACTCCTTGGCAACACGCTCAAAGACGGCGGCAGCAGTGGGGAAGAGTTTTTTAGGAATTGATCGGAGCAAAGAGGCGACTCTGATCTCGTTATTGACGATGATACCCGCGGAGCTTCCGCCGATGGCGTCGACGCGCGGCATGCACGCGGCGGCTTTGTGGAGTGCTGCGGAAATATGATGGTAATGGTATTCGGGGTTCTTCTGGTTCTTCGGATCCCATGGGGTTTCCTCGGTGAAGATGGCCTCGCCATCGACCACAGCAGAAACTTTATAGTCGCTGGCACCCAAGTCGAAGCCGATGCGGCAGCCATTGAGGTGGCCACCCGCCGCAACTTCCATGTCTTTGGTTGCTGGGACCTGGTCGGGGTTGGTCACTTGGACTTCGAATTCACGCCCGTATGCGAGGGCCATCATCTTGGCGTCGAATTTCCGAGCACCTCGGTTGGAGTAGGTTTTGCGGATTGATTCGCCGATGGAGGCCGGACCACCGAAATGGAGTTTCCAACCGCCGCGTGACCAGAGCAGAAATTTGACCAGTCGTTCGACGTAAAAAAGAGTTTGAGAATCGGAAACCGGATTAACAAACGTTTCGAAGCGGGAGATCAAGCCGTTTTCTCGCTCCAGACCCAGCACCAGAGGAACGGCTTTCCCGGACGCGCGCATCTTCCTGACATATTCGCGGTTGAATAGGACGGCGGGTTGAAAACCCGGGTCGAGTGGTGCGTGGATGGCGGGTGCGGATGGCTGATTTGACATGTCTAACGGTAGCGATGGAGGTGGCCCTGTCGGGCTAGTACAAGCGTGAAACATCATTTGAGTGAGGCAGGGGTATCCGCAACAAAATATTTCCCCAGCGGCACTTGTTTTAAAAAAGATACTTTCCAGAATACTCTCGGGCAATACTCGATGACTTCGGCGTCGTGGTCGCCGTTGGAGGCTCAATTGGGCTCTGAAAAATTCGATAAGCTTCGATTTTTCCGACTCAGATTTTTACTTTGCTAGATCTTTGAATTCCCATTGATTCATCAGGGTTCTTGAGGTTGGAAGGTAAAATAACCTTTGCAGATCTGACGCAGAAGGCTTTATAGAAAATTGACCTTTTGAAAAACTCCTTTTGCATGAAGATATCCTTACTTGGCTTGATAGCTGTTTTTGCGTCGTGTGCCCCCACGGTTTCAGAGACCTCCAGGGTTCCTGTTTCAGTGAAAAAAAGTAACGACGTTTCCCTGGTAGATCGTATTTACCGGGATCTGAACTCTTACCGAGCCGCGAGTGGGAAGTCGCATTTGAGAACGCATTCCGGACTCGATGCGATTGCGCAGAAGCACTGCGATTATCTTGCAAATAACATCGGAAGCGGTGGGCTCACAATGAAGAGTATCAACCACAAAGGATTCGAAGGACGCAGCCTTGCAGCGCGGCAGGCGTATCGGATTTCGACGATTGGTGAGAACATCGTAACCTCGACCGACCACTCTTCCAAAAACCTTCTCAGGCTATTGATAAATTCCAAAGACCACAACTACACGATGCTTAGCGACTGGACATACGTGGGCGTGGGAACCGCATACACGCCCAGCGGGCTGGTGATCTCGACTCAGATTTTCGGAACCAGTGAGAGTTTCTCTCACTTGGAGATGTCGAATCGGTTCAACCGTGTTAGGTAGTTTACGTGCCGGATCTTAAATACGAAGAGAATTTGGCTGCCCGCGGATTCGCGCGGGTTGCTGGAGTCGATGAAGCGGGTAGGGGACCTCTTGCGGGACCAGTCGCCGCGGCGGCGGTTATCCTCCCGAAGGATTTTACATGTCCTTTGTTAGACGACTCCAAGAAACTTTCGAAGAAACGCCGTAACGAACTGTATGCAGTGATTACGGCAGATTCTGGGGTGATCTGGTCGGTAGCAATGGTTGGTCCGAGGGAGATTGATGAGCTGAATATCCTCCGCGCCACCCACCGTGCCATGGCTTTGGCCCTTTCAGGTCTTTCGGAAGAGCCCGGCATTGCATTAGTGGATGGACTTCCTGTGAAAGGATTGCCCGTTGAGCATGAGTCTTTGGTGAAAGGCGACGGGCTTTCTTTATCAATCGCAGCTGCGAGCGTGATTGCGAAGGTGACAAGAGACCAGATCATGGAAAAGATCCATGAGGAATTTCCCGAATACGGTTTCATCCGGAACCAAGGCTACGGCACTCGGGAGCACCTCGAAGCACTTAGAAAATATGGGCCTTGTCGCCATCATCGTCGGTCGTTTCAGCCGGTATCTCAACTCTCCCTATCGCTTGGGTAAGGGAGCGGGAGACCCGCGTAAACACACCGGAGACTATGGCGAGAAGGTCGCTCGCGATTGGCTGCGGTCGAAAAACTGCAAGATACTGGCCCGGAATTTCAAAGGCAGAAAAGGAGGGGAGGTCGACATCGTCGTGAAGGAAGGCAAGCAGCTTTTGTTCACGGAAGTGAAGACCCGCAAGAAGGGCGCGAAGATCCGGGGACTCTCCGCAGTAAACCGGAAAAAGCAGGCCCTCATCCAACGCGGTGCCAACGAGTGGTTAAGAAGGCTGGGCACGCGCGAGGTGCCCTGGCGGTTCGATGTTATTGAGGTGGAGGTTTCTGAAGGTGAGAAGCCGGTTGTCAAAAGGATCGAGAACGTTTTTCAAAATTCCGCCCCACGGAGAAAATGGTGATTGCCAAGGATCTGTGTGCATGGTTCTTTTTGCGCCCGTTCCTAGGAGCGGTTTACGTGCTCGCGTGGCGGAATTGGTAGACGCGCTAGATTCAGGTTCTAGTGGGGGCAACCCCGTTCAGGTTCGAGTCCTGTCGCGAGCACCATTTTTTGCCTTCGCAGGGAGTTGCTTTTTGTCGTCCGGAGCCTTGGAAGGTGTCCAAAGCCTTGGAAGGT
>Ga0209390_10011099_pt1 | contig 10409 bp, 10 predicted proteins | sample BON01_FD_187212 | JGI IMG/M metagenome (GOLD analysis project Ga0209390, IMG submission 187212) | Freshwater microbial communities from Lake Bonney liftoff mats and glacier meltwater in Antarctica - BON-01 (SPAdes) (version 2) | ecosystem: Environmental > Aquatic > Freshwater > Ice > Glacier... | reverse complement strand
GGGGGGGGGGGGGGGGGGGGGGGGGGGGGGGGGGGGGGGGGGGGGGGGGGGGGGGGGGGGGGGGGGGGGGGGAGGGATGGCGACTGTGTATGATGATTATAAGTTTGTGACGAGGCAGGAGGTGGAGGAGTTGAATGCGAGTAATTTGATTGGCACGCCGTTGTTGAGAGGGTATATGCATGGGTTTTTTGTGGATGCTGCCTTGTATTCGAAACTACAAGCGGTGAGTCAGCCCGCAGCGTTTGAGGAGTGGAGGAAGGCAAAGGTCAAGGAACGATTAGACGCCAAGAGAACTTCACGGATCAGTTTCCAGAAAGAGCTACCCACGGTCAATAGGGCCTTGGCTGAGCGACTGCTCAAGATGGGTGGGACGAAGAAGAAGGAGGAGGAGGAGCAGCAAGAGGAGGAGGATGGAGGGAAGGCGGCGGGAGGGAAGAATCCATTGGGGGACGATCGGTTTGCGACTTTGTTCACACGGACGGATTTCCAGGTGGATGAGGAGAGTGCTGAGTTTAAATTGAGGAATCCTAATGGGGTTACTGCCTTTCCGGGGGGGAGGAAGGCGAGGAGGGGAAGGAGGGAGGGGTCCGATGAGGAGGGGTCGGATGATGATTTGGCGGTGGTGCAGAGTCATTTTAGGGAGGTGGAGGAGGAGGACGAGAGTGAGGGAGGGGGGGAGGAGAGCGATGAGAATGAGGTGGATTATCGACCGGAGAGCTTGGGAGGGAAGGTTGCGAAGAAAACGTTTAAGAAGAAGACGAAGGAAGAGTATAGGGAGGAGCAGCGGGCTAAGACTGCAGCAGCAAAGGGGAGACGGCCTCGTTTTATGGAGGCTGAGGCGGTGGAGGAGGATGGGCGGGCGATGCTTTTGCATGATCACGAGCGGAAGGTGGGAGCGAAGGCTCGATTGGAACAGAAGCGTTTGCCCTTGTCGGAGCGAGTGAAAAAGACGACGACGACGAAGACGGGGGGAGGGAAGGGAGGGAAGTTGGCACCGGGCTCGACGAGGGGGCAATTGAAAAAATTGAAGGCGCACGAGGGGGGAGGATTTGTAAGAGAAATGACGTACAATCCAGATGAGCGGAGGAAGGAGAAGAGGGGGGGAGGGGGGGGAGGAGGGGAGGAGGAGCCGGTGAGGAGGAAGGCGACTTTTGGGGCGGCGGCCAAACGGAGGTAAAGACTAGGATTTCTGTGTGTTTATAATAAAGAGAAAAGACTTGCTTCAAAAGAATAAATTAGTAAAAGCATTGATTGATTTGATGGGAGGGGTTGTTTTGTAGCGTTGTTTTTCCTTTCTTTTCTTGCTTGCTTCCTTCACCACACACACACCGACCCCTTCTTCTTCGTTTTTTTCTTTCTCTCTTTTCGCCTCTCGTACCTTATCAACTCAATTCACTCCTTCCTTTTTCTCATTCTTTTTGTTGCCACCTTCAAATAACTTTTCTCTCTTCTCACTCTTCCGTTCTCTCTCACTCTCACGCTTCTCAAACCACACCACACACACAGTACGCGCCTTTTATCCGCTTTACGGCCGTTTATCCTCATATAGCATAATTACACAATTAAAATACCATCCGCTTCTACTCTCCCTCCCGCCCTCCCCCCTGCCCCACTGCTGCTACTACCGCCGTCCTTCTCTCTCTCCCTCCCTCCCTCCCTCCCTCCCTCCTCCCTTACTTCCTCCCCACCCTCGAGGCCGACGCCCCCGTCGCCGCCATCAGAGTCGACGCCCGGCTCACACTGCTAGTAGTCGCCCCCGGGCCACTGGTGCTCCCTCCCTCCTTGCCTTCCTGGCCCACGGTTTGCACATTCCTCCGAGCTTGGCCGAGCTCGCATTTATTGACTTGGCTGGCGAAACGGAGGGTGCAGAGAGACTCGAAGTAGGATTGTTCGGTGGGGGAGAGGTTGACCATCATGAGGGTTTTGCCGTCCCCGGCTAGGCATTGCTGGAGGAGGTAGGTGAGCTTGGAGTTGCGGTAGGGGATGTGGGATTGCTTGTTCGCGATGGCCACAAAAACGTCGGTTAGGGCAGAGAGACTCTTGTTGATCGCTTGGGTTTCCTTCAATCGTTCTCCTGTGGCATTGGACCGGCTCAAACGTTCCGAGCCCGCGAGATCACACAAATTCAATTTACCACTCAATTGCGAGCGGCGTTCCTTGTTAGTAGCACGCATATGCAGGGTAAACACAGAATGAGAGCGGGAAGAACGTTCATTCATCGAAGTGGCCCCAACAGAACGATGCCTCCCCGCAACGTCCATAATCCGCTGCACTGCTGCTGGGTCATTCGGATCGAGCCCCACCATTGCGACATCCGTGACGAACATATTCCCCTTCACGTCCTTCTTAATATCGTAAGTCAACTCTCCCTCCTTCCCGCCCTCCCCCAAGCTCCGCAGTAAGTCCTTGATTTGCTCTTGGTAGATCTCGATGAAAGAGACTTCCATTTCGTACACCCACCCTTGGCCCTCCAGCATTGTCTTGTACCTCCCCACCTGCTCCATGGCCCGGGGAATGATACCCTTCATGGGACCCGAGCCAAAGCCTTGCATCGTGTGCGTCTTGCCACTGTAGTAATAGAGTGGGAAAGGGGAGAGGAGAGAGAAAAAGAGATGGTTGGTGAAGAAACAGACAAAATCCAACACATCATTACCCTCCCCCTCCTTTTTAGTCAAACCCTCCCTCCCTCCCTCCCTCCCTCCCTCCCGCCCATCGGGGCTTCAATCACTCACCTTCCAGTCTGCCCATAGCTGAACAAACACACATTATACCCATCCAAGGCACTCTGGACAAACTCCGAGACCTCCGTGAACACCGCCTCCTGCCCCGCCGAGGGGGGAAAGCATCGATCAAACGTAAACCCATGACTCTCCAACGCCTTCCCCCCTGGCCCAGTCCCATCCTTCTTAACAATCGCCAGAGAATCATCGTGGGGACTAACACTAATACAATGCTCCGCACTAGCATCCATCTGATCCGAAGGCAAGAAAGGCCGTACCCTCGCATAAACCCGTACATTCCCCCTCAACTCCTGAATGAAATTATGCATCTTCCTCCTCTGCACCTCCCCCTCCAACACCGCCTTCTCCAACTCCGCTACCTGCTGCCTGTATTTTTTGGCACCCATCTCCCTATCCTTATCAGCCTCGAGCAAGCGATGCCGCAGCACCTCCGCCTCCCCCGATACCTGCGCCAACTCCTGCAGCTGCTCCGTGCGGGATTCTGCCTCACCTAACGCCCTTCTTAGCGTCTTCAATTCACTCTCTAGAGTCAAGGCTGCTTCTTGGGCGTCTCGATTCTCCTTGAGTAACAACACACGTTCCGCCTCCCCTTCCTGTGCCCTCCTCTCGGATTCCTTGAGCGCTTCCACCTTCTCTGCCCGCTGTCCCTCCATCTCAACCGCATGCGCCTGCTGCATGGCCAACAATTGGGCATTCGCTGCCACCCTCTCCTGCCTTTCCTCCGCCTCCTTCCCCTCCGCCCTTGCCCTCAACTCCTTCTCTACAGCAAGGGAAGCCCGTACCTCTTGCAATGCAGCCCTTGCTTCCAGATCAGCACTCGCCTGCGTCTTGAGCTCCTCCCTCTTCGCCGCCAGCTCAACCTTGAGCGCCGCCGCCTCTCCAGCACTAGCAGCAACTTCAGTACGCAACCGCCCCACCTCTCCTTCTAACTCGGCCGCCTTGGCCTCTGCGCGTAGCACGCGTTCCTCCCCATCCTTCCCCGCCTGCCTTAGCTCTCCCTCCCTCTCCTGCGCCGAACGCTGCATGTCCGCAAAGTACTTCAAAGCCATCGACAGCTCTTTATTCTTCTCCTCCACTGTCGCTTGAATATTTTCGAGCTTTACCCGCAACGCCGCCGCTTCCGCTTCAGCCGCATTCCGAGCCACCTCTCCCTCCCTCCTCACCCCCTCCTTCGCCATTAAATCCTGCTGCAACTCCCCCACCCTCCTCTCCGCCTCCAACCGTGCCTGCGCTACTTCCTCCCCACGCGTCGTCAAGGTCTCTCGCAACGTCTTCAGCTCCTCCCCCATTTTGATCGCCTCTGATTCTAATCGTGCTCTCTCCCCTGCTTCCGCCGCTGACCTCCCCTGACCCTCTTTCAAACTACCCCTCAGCTCCCCCACCTCCCTCTCCAAGTTCGCCTTACCCTCCTTCAGTCCATCCCTCTCCCTCTGCATAGCATCCAAAGCAGCCTTCGCCTCACTCAATTCCTTTCCCAACCCCTCCTTCAACGCCTGCTGCTGCGCCGCGTGCTCTTCCATTGCTGCCGCCAGGCTTGCCCGCGCCGCTTCCGCCGCCGCTGCTTCTGCTCGAGTACTCTCCAAAGCACTCAATTTCTCGTCTAATTCGCTCTTGAGTTTTTCGACCTCCTCGCCCTTGCTGTCATTAGCCTCGGCTTGGACTGCTGCTTGTTTGACGGCTTCATTACGTTCGGCCTTCAGAGTCTCTAATTGAGCTTCCACAGTCCTATTCCTCGTCGTCAGGTCCGCCACTAAAGCCTGAGCAATCCTCGCCTTCCGCAAATCAGTCCTCAACGCCATCTCCACCTCCACAGCCGCAGTGACTAAATCATCTTTCTGGGTAAGCAGGCTGGAGTATCCCTGCCTCAGAGCACGAATGGCCTCATCGCGCTTCGAGATCTTCTCCTTGAAATCCCACTTATTACTCATGGTCAACTTCCCTCGTGCCAGCCTTTCCACCTTAGCCTTCTCCTCCTCCTCCCCAAATGTCTGCAACGCCAATTTCTCAATGGCACTGATCATTTCCTCCTCCTCTTGCTGCTGCTGGTAGACCTCTTCCTCCTCCACCGGCACCAAGCCTCCCTTGCCACTGCTGCTGCTCGCCGCGGCCGCTGCCACCACCCCTCCAGCGTCCACCCCTCCTGCAGCCGGACGACGGCGAGGGATGACAACTCCGGCCCCCTTGATGGTGTTGGCTTTTGGCAGCTTGGCTGGCGGTGCTTGGGCCGTGCTGCTTGCCACGGCGGCGGCGGCCGCGGGCGCATTGCTGCTGCTGCCCTTTTGGTTTTCCGTCCCCGCTGGGGGAATGACAAAGCCAAAGCGGGACTTGGCCGCGCCGCGCGTAGGCCGCGAGCTCAAGGGCTGGCGGTCGTCGTCGGTGGTGCTGGTGGTCTTGCGCATCTTGGAATGGGAGTCTCCGTCCCCTAACCCTGCTGCTGTCTCTCGCGTCCTGCTGGTGCTTGTCGAGGCTTTCCTTTTCATAAGAGTGCTGTACGGGTCCTGGTGGGGTCTAGTGCATGCTGCGGCGGTGATGTGCCGCTGCTCTGCTTGCCCTAGGTTGTGTGTGGGGGTTTGCCTGTGTGTGGGGGGGAATGCTTGTGTGAGCAACACAGCTAAGGTGGTTGTGCCGCTGGACTGATTGGACGCTCTCGCTGAAACGTAACTTGCGGATTTGGCGAGGGCTGAAGCAGCGGCCAGCGCGGGTAGGGTTGGTCTGTGTTGTACGTGTGTGTGGTTGAGAGGTGTGGTGATAATTAATTGTGCCTTGGTGTGTTGTGTTTTTAAAACAAAGGCGCATGGAAGGAAAGACCATCGAGGTCCGGCGATGATGACGATTTCGAGAAGTTATTGCGCGAACAGAAGCCATGGGCCATTCGAGCTGGACTTAAAAGGGAATTGCTTTCACTTTATCTATTTTGTACAAATGTTTATCATTTCTTCTTCTTCTCTTCATTAGTTCTTCAAAATCTGCCCATTGATAATATATGCAGTCACTTTTGCTTTGCACTTTACACTCACACGTCAGGGCGTCTCATTTCCTTGGGCGAGCAAGAATACTGATTATTCATACATTTTTCCCCCCTGATACAATCCCTATATCTTGTTCTACTATGTTTTATATACAGTGTTTTTCATATGCTGCATTTTCAATCACCCGCTTCTCCATTTTTATACACAACAAAATCCATCCCCCCTGAAGCAAACAAGCACACCACTCTAACTCACTCCCCTCCCCAGACACCAGCACCACCGGCGTATACCTCCGTGCCTGCAACACAAACCCCGCAGTCATACAAATCATAATCCCGGCCCAAAAAAAAAAGAAAGCCGCTAAAATTCCCTCATTTACATCGCTTGGCACCCACTCCACGTCTCCTGAATTAGCTAGAGCAACAAGAGGGATACACAACCACGTGCCTAACGCCGTGGTCAATAAATTAAGAGACGCGGCAAAAGTACGCATGTTGGGGGGGGCTTGTGCATAAAAAAATGCATAGCTGGTAATGCTTGCCAAGATCTCACTAATGCCGATCAAGAGAAATTGAGGTACTTGCCAAATGACACTCACTGGGGAAACAAGCGGCACATCCTCACACAAAATAGAAGCCAAGGGCAGAGTTCCATCCGATAAGGACGGACCGATCTGCACACAGGCAGCCGAAGGGGGAGTGGTAGAGCAGGAACCCCCAGCAGCAAACCAGGTTTGGTACGCAAAGGGATTAAAGTCATCAAGGTTTTTGCAGGCGGAGATATGTTGTTCCAGAAAAGAAATGGTGCTGGTGTCGGTGCTGTTGGTGGGGTAGGGCGACTCGGACGGCGCTTGGCTCTTGCGATAGATTTCGAGCACGCCCGCAGCGACCATGGCGAGGGCCGCGAATATGAAGCCGGCGCCAAAACGCTGCAATTGTGAAAGGGGGTGCCCGTGACGAAGGAAGAAGGGATAGACGATCCGATCGAAGAAGGGGACGAGGAGGATGATGCCGAGCGTATCGAAGAGGTTGAGAGTAGAGACGGCGATTTTGGTGGAAGGGAGGAAGGGCTTAAGGGAGAGGTCCATTTGGCAGCCTTGGTTTTGGGAGGAGGTGCTCATCTGTTTGTTTTGGATTGGGATTGTGGGTTGTGTGTAGGTGGAGGTGAGAGGTCATAGGGAAATTGTGATTGTGACCCAAGAGAAAGCGCCTTGACAAAAGAGCGACATATAATGATATAAAATAACGCGAGAGAAACATATCAACCAAACAGACAATTTTTGCCTCGTGCTTTTCAACCCAGCCCAATCCTCCGCGCGTCCTTACCTGAGTATAACAAGTCCAATACGGAATAAGGAAAAACAAGAACGGCAGCAAGCGACAAACACACTTAACGCCCTCCACATCCACAGAAGCAAAAGAACCGCCCTCCGAACGCTTCGCCCGGTCCAACCACGACGACGACGGCGAAGCCGAAGGCTCATCATCAGAAGCAATAACAGGCAAATGGCTGCTACTGGTGCCACTGCCCCCGCTGCTGCTACTGCTACCACTAGTGCTCCCGTCTTCTTCCTCCCCTGCTGCTGCTGCTGCTGCAACCCACCCCCGACGCACCCTCCAGGCCCGCAGACCCTTGCCTGCTGCTTGGCAGATAATCCTCAGAGAAGTGGCTAACACGCTCCCGGTCGGCGGCATCATCTTATACCGTCGTTTTCCAGAGAGAAAAATACCAATCCCACCCGCGGTGAAAAGCGCGGCAATGCTAAATCCCGCAGCGAATCTATAGTCCATCCCACCCAACCACGGCACGCCATACTGCGTGATGCTCACAATGAGGCACAACATCGTGTCCTTGACTCAGTTGGATACGTTTAAACGGTCTTTGCAGGTACAATAGCGGCTTTTGGGGATTTATTCTACTAATGCGGATATGAATTATAAGAATGTGATCCCGAAATGGAATATTAAGCGAATGCTCGCCAGGTTGCAGGCCAGGAATGCCCAAGGGGGGGGTTGGGGTTGACGAGGGAGGTGAATGCGTGAGCGGGTCTAGGGTTGTGGTGGTCGTGGTCGTGGTCTCGAGGTCGAGGTAAATTGAAGCGCAGTCCTTGCAGTCCGCGAGGCAGCGAGCGAGCGCGCCAACTTGACGACATACGTAGCAAACAAAGACAAAGGCCTCAATTCCATTTATAAAAGCTAACACAGTGCATCCCCACCACGCACAGGGCGCCCAGCAACCCCAGGGCCTCGTCCGATCACCAGTCATGGTGGTGGCGGCCGCCTCAAGGCGCACGCAGCAGGGCGCCAACGCCGTTCCCGCCTCCGCTCCTGCTGCCCCTGCCGCAGGCCCACGACGAGGCACAACATCACGCACTACCAAGACCAACAGCAAGACACCACCGCGGCCTCCTCTGTCTCGTGCGTCCGCGTTTGTCCCGCCCTTGCTCAGCCAGGCGCCGCCTATCAAACGCAATTTATTGGGCTTAGGCTTGGGGGATCTTGCTCGCTGGCCCAGGTGACGCTGCTGGTGTTGAAGAGGGGAGGATGCTGGGATGGCCGGGCCTCCTCCTCCTCCTCCAGGGTCGAAGCTGCTGGCATGGCCCCTGCTGTGCCTGCTGTGTGTGCCAAGAGGAAAGGAGGAAAGGCAATAAGGGTCAGAGGCAGCCAAACAGAGTCGTAGCCAACAGAAGACCAGCACACACACATGGCATAAGGCAAACATGTGAGGAGGCTGCTGGCTCAGTCCTGCTTCGGGACAGTAGGCAACGTCTCTCCTGATTACATTGAAAAAGGAAACAAAAATAAATTAAGTAGGGAAAAGATGAAGACCGAACCTTTACCAGCCACACAAGTCATTTTACTCTCTTGTTAGCCAAGGTTTTGAGCCACTGTCCTCCTCATCACTCACGCAAAACAGCAGCTGCCGCAGCGGTACCTTCCCTTCCTTCTCCTGATCTTGGATTCCCGCCTCGACTCGCCACGATACGCTCCCACACCCACACGACACACACACGACACAAAGCAACACAGACAAATGAGTAGCCTGGCCGACGCCATCGAGGGCATCAAGACCCGGGGCGCCCAGCTGGTGACGGAGGTGGAGGAGGGAAGAAGGGAGGAGCAGAAACAGAGGAGCCTCGGGTCGAGAGCCACGCGGCCGTGGCCCGTGACTTCATCGCGCACGTCGTCGACTTTGTACATGCGGTGACGGGCCCGCAAGGCAGCACCAGCGTGGCCTCCCTCCTCCTCCCCTCCGTCGCCCTCCCTCCGTCCATGTCCGCCCATATCCAGCAGCAGCAGCAGCAGCAGCAACAGCAGCTATCCCTTCGACCCCTCCGCCTCCCCCCCATCCCCCAAAGCCAACGTGTAAATGCCAATGTACACTAGGGCCTCGGTCGTGGTCCGCGCAGCCGCCGCGCCCCCGCCCATCGCATCTGTCAGGTCGCGGGGCAAGACACCAATAATCAACACAAGCAGGCCCACCAAGTAAATGCCGCTAAAGATGCCAATCGTCTTAAATCGGCCCAGGTAGGAATCGGCAAGCCATCCACCTAGCAAGGGCGCGCAATAACAAAGCCCCGACCAAATGGCATAGGAAATGTCCCCCTGCGCATTGGTGTAATTGAGGCGCGACTGGAAGAGCAACATTAAGGAGCCCCCAACAACGTAATAGCTCAAGCGTTCGCAGAACTCCGTGACAAAAATGAAGCTGCAGACACGCCACAAGACTTGGGGTTGAGGGATTTTGGGCTGCAGCGGTGCCTCGCGTGCATTCTCGTCGTCCCCGTCGTCCGAGACGGGTTCGCCCAGCAGTAGGGGGATCTGCGTCATTGCCGTCGCCCGAAGCTGCTCGTCATCCATCGTGCGCAGCGGCGGCGGTGGCAGGAAAGGGGGGAGCTGCACAAATAGAAGCTGGTCTCCACGTCCTCCTGTGGTTGTGGTGGTGGTAGAGGGTGTTTGGGGGTGAGACTTTGAGTCATACGCTGAACACGATGATGCTGCTGCCAAAACGGGCGTGCCGTTTCGCGCGTTCTTCGGTGAGGCAAAATAGCCCATTAGCCTTAACAAACCCAAGCCAAGAAACAAGTAATGCCTTGCTTGAAACTTGTTTCTGTTCCTTGCTTCTTCATCACTCAATGCGTGTCTTGATCAGAACACAATGTAATTTAAATTGCTCGTCGCTCTCGCCAACCTCCCCACGTTCCACCCTGTCTCTCGCCAACCTCCCCACCCTTGCCTGTTCGGAACTCCAACCCTTACTGCTCTGCCTTTCTTATCTTACTTGTTGATGATATTAGTGATTATAAAAACACTTTCGCTGGTTCCTGCCGACTTTTACTACCTCAGGGGCTGCGCTCGCACATGCACTCGTTGCTGCTGCAGTGCTGTGTCTTTCCTTCCTTTCGTCTTTAAAAAATGTATGCGTCGCGCCTCTTAACATGTGTGTGTCTGCCCTTCTTGATACCCCGTTGTCCTGGTAGCATGCATATTTATATGTGCCTTTGTATTCCGCTTATTTGTTATCCCTAATCAAATCCTCCCTCCCTGCACTCAATTTACTTGTTGATGATGGTAGTGATTATAAAAACACTTTCGCTGGTTCCTGCCGACTTTTACTACCTCAGGGGCTGCGCTCGCACATGCACTCGTTGCTGCTGCAGTGCTGTGTCTTTCCTTCCTTTCGTCTTTAAAAAATGTAT
>Ga0209390_10011097_pt1 | contig 10410 bp, 6 predicted proteins | sample BON01_FD_187212 | JGI IMG/M metagenome (GOLD analysis project Ga0209390, IMG submission 187212) | Freshwater microbial communities from Lake Bonney liftoff mats and glacier meltwater in Antarctica - BON-01 (SPAdes) (version 2) | ecosystem: Environmental > Aquatic > Freshwater > Ice > Glacier... | reverse complement strand
GGAGAGGGAGGGAGGGGGGGAGGGGTGTTAGTCTGAATATGGTCCGGGGCATAGCCTTTTGCTGCAGTGCCCATTCAAGGCATCACCAGTGATTATCGCGTTAGTGACCGCCTTCTCGTTCGCTCCGCGTCGATGGCTCCTCTGTGTGAGCTGTCGGTGTCGTTCATCCCCCAATCCTCCTGCCCTTCTTTGAATGTCGCCTGCATCTGCATCACACACACCCTTACCACCCTTTACCTTCTGGCTGTGATCCCATTTCTATTTTCTTCTACCTCGGACACTCAACGATTGCCATCATTAATCCTTCCTCCCTCTCCTTTCCCCTCCTTCCCCTCCGAATAGAAACGCGAGGAGGCTGCCCCCATCAACCCGGTGCTTCTGGGCTTCTTCATCTTCGTGGTGGTGGGCTCGGCCGTCTTTTCTATCATCCAGACAGCTTCCCGGCCGCTTTAAGAAGATATAAAGGAAGGGATGGAGGGAGGGAAGGATGAGGAAAAGATGAAAGAGGACTGTTATTCTTTGTGGGGCAAGCAGCAGCAGCACGCGAGCAGAAGGATTATTAAACGCGGAAGCAGGGTGATGCAAGGAAGGGGTGAGCGAAGGAGGGAAGGCAGATGAGAGTGTGTTGTCGCGCAAAAAGCGACACACATAGTAAGCATCAACGAGAACAATAACAACAAGAGAGACAATTCTGAAAAGACACAAAGGCAATACGAGAGAAGGGAAAGCAGAAACCCAACGAAAAAGTAGAAGAAGAAGCAGGAATTTAAGTGTCAGAGATATATTAATACTTGACTTATATTTGGTCAGTTTCATTGATGCTTATTTTTTTTGGCTTTATTAATACACGTATATTACATGCACCCTGTCTGGTGCTTCTCACAAGTTCCCACCCCTCCATCCCCCCATCCTCGTCCCCTCCTCCCTCCCATTCCTCTGTTCCTTCCCTCCACCGACCCGACCCTCCCTCTTCTCAATCCTAGCCGTCGTATACTCCTTGATCTTCTTCCCCGCCACCACCAACCTCCCCAAATTATTCGCTTGCACCTCCGCCTCCAACGGTGGGTCCAACTCCAACAACAACCGTACCACCTCCTGCTTCAAAACCCCCACCCCTCCTCTCCTCCTTAACCCTTGCCCAACAATCATGACCCAAGGCGACTCCCTCTTCCTTCTCTTCCCCCACGGCAGCTTGCGTTGCTCGAGTTGCTCTTTTTCAAATTCAGATAGAGCGTGATGTATCGCGGCCTTGGCCAAAGGACGAGAAAAATGATGGAAGTCCATGACGCGCCCCCGGCCGTCTGTGTGGAGCCAGTGGTTGAACACCCCTTGATTGTATCCTTCTTTATACAAGTCTTGAACGAATACATCGACGCCGAGACGGTCCAGACTGGCGATGAGGGTTTTAAGGACCTCGAAACGCGTCCCTTTGGTACTGCTGCTGCTCCTACTGCTGCTGTTGCTGTTGGTACTGCTACTTGTGTCTGTGTCTGTAAGACTGTCCAACGCGCTGTTTGCCATCATTGTGAGTGCATCGTCCTCCTCTCCCTCCTCTTCTCCCTCTCGCTCCTCCCTCCGCCCCTTCCTCCTCCCCTTAGCAGCACCACCACCAGCAGCAGCAGCAGCAGCTTCCACAGGTGAAAGCGGAGGAGAAGTACCCCACATTGTCACAGGCATGGTAAAGGCCGATTCGTCATACAAATACATAGCCATCGGCCAAACTCCCTCTATTTCACAGGAGGCAATTAAAGGGGTATAGGTCCATCCATCCGGCACTAAACTCGTCCTCGCACCAGCAGCAGCAGCAGTAGTAGCAGTAGCAGCAGCATCCGTCGTTGAGCCTGTGCTGTCATTTTCCGCAGCAGTAGCAGCAATAGTAGCAGCAGCAGCAGCAGCAGACAAAGACAAGAGCTGTCGATAGAGAGGAAGACCACCAGTTTCCAACGGAGTGCCCGCCAAACGATGAGCCATGATCAAAGCATTGAACGCCACGATATCTGGTTGCTCTCCATTTAGGTACGCAGGGATAGATTCAAACACAGCAACAGCCTCCGATAAATGACCCGACCTCCCATAAGTCGCAATCAGACTATTCAAAAAATGCTGTGTGACGGGTAATCCATCCTCCTCCCGCATGACCAACAGCTTTTTGATCTCTCTTACACGTCCGTCTAGGGCAAGTGCAGGGCTGGAGAGGAGGGCTGTGTACATAGAATCTTGAGGGAAGACAGTAGGTCCGAAAGCACCTGTTCTGATTTGTTGGAAGAGCGTCAAAGCTTCCTCCCATTTTCCGGTTTGTGCCAAGGCCATCAGGTGGTAGAGATGGGTGACGTTGTCTGGAAGAGCCCCGTAGGTCTCCTGCATGCTTGCTTGGAGGGAGAGAAGGCGCGCCCATTGCTTATCTTGTGCTAACGCCGACAAAACATTATTGATAATATGAGGGGTGATATTCAAAACCACACCACTGCTGCTGCTACTGCTGCTCTGCTGCTCCAGCTGCTTCTTCCGATCAGCCGCCACCCGTTCCAGCACCTGCATCCCCCCCCACCAATCCCCCCTTCTTTTCAACGCCATCGTATGCGCCAACAACATTTCTTCCGTCAACACCCACCCCTCCTCCCTCGCCCTATCCAGCAACTCCCCCACCCCTCCCACGTTCCTTGTCCTCGTCCCTGCCTCCCCCTGCAAGGCCCACGCATAAGTTTTTCCATCAGGCAAATGCCCTTCTGCTCTCATTTCCTCCAACGCACGTCGACACCCTTCTAAATCCTTTAGTTGCGCAAAGAAACTCACGCGCGTGTTGTGCAGATCGCGGGTCATCTGACGGGCTAACGCAGGAGAGGCTCGAATGTGATTGAGTAGTTCCAGACCCTTCTTCCAGGCATGCTTCATGCTACACAGGCGGATGACAGGATCAAAAGCAGCGATTCCCATGGATAAGCCACGTCGTTGCATCTCCCGCAGCAGCAGCAGGGCCCCGTCTAGGTTTCCACTCGCCTTGCACGCTTGCAGGCATCGATGAAACGCCGCAGGTGTCAAGAGTTGAGTCTGATCGTTTTTCCTGCCTTGCTCCTTATAAATCTCTTTCTCAAAGGCTGTGACGAGGTGCAGGCCATCTTCTAGACGTCCTGCATTAATCATCCCACTCCACAACTCCTCCAACGCCTGATCCTCCCTTCCTCCCTCCCTCCCCATCCCTCCCCCCCGACTCCCACCACCACTGCTGCTGCTACTGCTACTTCTCCGTTGATAACCCACCACCCCTCCTCCTCCTCCCCCTGCCCCTCGGACCTTCTCGTGCCTCTCCCAAAAAAGCGCCTCCAGCTCTCCCTCCCTCCTCAGCCCCGCCAACGCCTCAAACGCCATCCAGTAGGTCAGCGAGTCCCAGGGCATCTCCACCCTCCCTCCCTCCTTCACGACCTCCATCGCTTCCTCGTAGCGTTTCGCCCGCACAAACCCCATGGCGAGCGTGTTGTACGTGACTCGATCAGGAGCTAGGTGTGCAGCCTGCATGGTGGGGAGGAGGAAAGAACGGACCTCGTCGAGATGACCGGATTTACAGCCAACATCCATGAGGGTATTAAAGGTTTGAACATTCGGAGCTACCCCAGGAGTGGACTGAAGCTCGTCTAGTAAGGCTAGTGCCTGCATCCAGCTGTTGCTCCTCTTCGCCTCCCCTTCTCCTCCACCAGTGGTAATAGCATAAGCGGTACACCCTCCCCATCCCTGTAACGCCGACAACATCGTATTATAACTCACTATATCCGGACTCACCTCCCTCCCTCCCTCCCTCCCTCCCCCCCCCTTCATCTCCTCTTGGAAAAACGCGCGGACTCCTTCATAATCTCCGCTGGCCGCCCCTGCTGCTAAAACAGTATTGAAAGACACAATGTCTGGTGCTGGTGCTTTGGGTGGGTGCATCAAATCGAGGAGACTCTTAGCTTCTGTGAATTCTCCTTGTTTTGCCAATGCGAGCAACATGGTGTTATAATTGACTAAAGTCGGAGAAGGAGGCAGAACAGCAGCAGCAGTACCAGCAGTAGGAGCAGCAGGATCAGCAGCAAGCATTTCTCGAAAGAGTTTCCTCGCTCGAGGAAGCTGTCCTGTTTGCGCACAGCCGTACAAAATTGAATTATACCCCATGCTAGAAACAGGCACCCCTCGCGCCTGCAGCTTGTTTAGAATCAGCGTCGCTGCTTCTAGGTCTCCTGCTTTCACTGCAGCATATATCACCCTCTCATATGTTGGTGCCGCTTGCCGCACAACCTCTCGATCGCCCAGAATATCCGCTGCTTTTTCCATACGTTCTAGAACACGCAAAGTGTCTTGCCACCACCCCCCACCTCGTTGTCGGAGCAACTCAAGCGCCACGGCCGAATGGACTGATATTACCGTACGAGGGGAACGTCGCTGCATCCCTCCACCTCCTCCTCCTCTTCCTCCCTCATTCCCTAAATACGACGACGACAATGATGATGATGAAGCAGAAGCAGCAGCAGCAGCAGCCGGCCTCCCTCCCACCCAACCCCTCCTCTCCACCTCCTCCAAAAACGGCCTCAGCTCCTGCATCGGTGCCCTAGCCAACCTCGCCGCCCCCATCGCCATCAACCGCAGACTCTCCATATCCCCTCCCTCCCTCCCTCGCTCTCTTTCTTGGCTTTGGGCGAACAGACGTTGCATTTCGTCCCATTGACCGAGGGAGAGGCAGGCTCGGAGGGCTTGTTGATAAGCACGTGGGTGGTGTTGGCCTTGTTCTAAGGTGAGGTTGATCCATTCTTTTGCTTGAGTGTTGTCGTGCAGGGAGAGACAGGCTTGAATGGCGGCGATGGTGATGGCTTCTTGAAGGATGAGGGGGTTGGCGAGCTGCTGCTGCTGTTGGTGCTGGTGCTGCTGCTGGTACCGCTGCGGTTGCTGCTGCTGCTGTTGCTGCTGCTGTAGCTCTGGGAGTTTTGGTGGTGCCAATGCTGTTTCTCGCAAGTCCCGACACAGTTCCAGAAGGCGTGAATATTGTTGTGCATTGGAAAGGCAACCTTGCAAGGACTGAAAAGCCGGCAGAGTCAAATTACGATCATACTCTCTCACCTCCTCCCACCCCTCCCACGCCTGTCGCCACACCGGCTCTCCTCCTCCCGCTCCCTCCCTCCCTCCCTCCTTCCCACCCATCGTACCAATCGGACGACTAGCCAACTCCTTAATCAATGACGAGAGCATCAAATGATCCACCCTTACTCCTCCTTCTCCTTCCTTCTCGCTGCTACTCGCCGCCAGCCGCCGCAGCAGTGTCACTGCCTCTAATAACAGCCCCTGCGCCCCACACGCTCCCAGCACTTCAGCATATACTCTCTGATCAGGCACCACCCCCTCCGCCAGCATCCTCTCCATGAAACCCAACGCCTTGTACCCATCTCGCTTCCAACGACAGGCAGCAATGACCTCGGTGTAGTGCGTGACAAACGCCCGGCAGCCCGCCGCTTTCATCTCGTCCAACAGCCTCTCTGCATTTTCCAAGTCCCCCCCCCGTGCACAAGCCCGCACCGCAGCCGAATAGGACCGAGCATCCACTTTATCACCGCGTGCTTTCATCAGCTCTAATACTGCCAAGGCACTTGGCGCGTCGAGGGCTTCGCGGCAGGTGTACAGGACTGTGTGAAAGACCACGCGCCGCAAGGGTTGTCGGAGGCCTGGCTCCATGCTGCGTAATAAGGCCAAGGACTCCACTGCGTTTCTCTGAAGCTGCAGCGCCTCCAATTGCAGCAATCGATTGTCTTTTGTGACTGAAGGCAGGGCGCCAGGAGTCGAGAGGGACACGTAGGAGGCATGTTGACTTGGTGCGTGGGAAAGGAGGAAGGCGGCTGGGGGAGGGATGGAGGGGCAGCAGAGCGACGGACGACGCATTTGCCAGGCGCCACCAATGCCGCCGCTTATTGGCGGACGTCCTGGCCGTTGTCTGACGAGGCGGCGGAGCATGGTATGTTGCTTAGGTGGATGGCGGCTGCAGTGATGGTGGAGTGTGGTGGGCCATGCTGAGCGGCGGGATATGCCTCTTGCTTGTTTGAAGGCAACCTGTGTGAGATTGGGGAAGCGGCACAATAAGTGAGGGGCTGGCATTAAGTTCGCATGGAAGGAGGAATACGAACGCAGCGCCAAGCATTCGCATGCAGCGCAAAGCTAGGGACAAAGCAACAGGCGGCAAGCAAAACGCGTGCGTGTGCGTGAAGCAACGGCGCGTCTGTTCGTATAATAGCTTTCTTTTGGTTTTTTGTTTGTTTGGCCAAGAGCTTAAACACATACACGGTACTTACACAATCACATCGCCACGGTCGTCGTCATCGTCGTCGTACTCACAAGCCCGCGGGTGCTTTGCATGTCTTTTTATCTACAAATCAGAACTCGAAGACTCCCCTCCATAGTTTTAACCTCCCCTCCCCCTCCCATGATTTGATCAACTCCCTGTACACACACACACGCTCGCGTTTTTTATGCTGCCGTGTCTTTATTTAGGCTGCTTTTCTTCTACAAGTCCCATACCGGCGGCCGCTTCTCGACAAAGGCCGCGATGCCCTCCTCCGTGTCTGCCTCGGTCATGTTGAGGCTCATGACGTAGTCCGCGTAATCGTCTATGTTTGTGTTTGAAAGGAGGAGAAGAGATGAAAGGAAAGAGGTGAGTATATTTGAAAAAGACGCCAGCCATTTTCTGCTCGCATTCAACGCACTTCCTCCCTCGCTTCCTCCCTCCATTCCTCCTCTTTTCAAATACTTACACGCCCCCGCAATCGACGACTTCTCCAACTGGGAATAAAACATCCGCTTGCCCGTCGTTATGGCCACCGCCGGGTTCTTGGCAATCTCCGTCACGAACTTCAAGACCTCTTCTTCCAACTTCTCATGCTCACAGACTTGGTTCACCAACCCCCAATCCACCGCTTTTTCGGCATCGATATACTCTCCCGTCACCAGCATTTCAAACGCCCTTTTCCTCGAGACATTCCGACTGAGAGGCACGCTGGGCGTGGCGCAGAACAAACCGAGCTTCACACCGGACGTACCGAATTGGGCACGCTTGGAGGCCACAGCTAGGTCACAGGCGGCGACGAGCTGGCAGCCTGGTGGAAGGGAAGGAGGGAGGGAGGGAAGAGAGGTTAGAAGAGATGAAGTATAAATGAACAGAATGATACACACACACGCATAGAGTGAGACAAACGAACCAACACACACACGCACATAGAACATAATCAGAAATAAAAATAAGAATGAAGACGTACCTGCGCCTGTCGCCAGCCCATTCACCGCCGCCACCACCGGCTGCGGGACCCGTTGAATCGACAACATAAACCGGGAGCACCTCGCAAACATCCTCTCAAAGTACTGCTTATCCCCCTGCGAGTCATGCATTTGATAAAGATCATGCCCGCCACAAAACGCGTGTCCTGCCCCTGTGAGCACCACGGCACGCACCCATTTATCGGTTGGAAGCTTGTCGAAGATTGCTTGCAGGTCGTGCAAAATCGCGGTGCTCATAGCATTCGAATGCCGCGGACGATTAAGGGTGACGACGAGATACCCTCCATGAGTACCAGCAATCGGCCTACGTTCCACAAGGACGGGGGGGGCGTCCGGCTCTTTGTCTTGGTCGTGGGAGAGGGAGGAAGCGGCGGAGGAGGAGAAGGGGAGGGAGGAGGAGCGTGGGAGGAGGGGGAGGAGGGCGTTGGTGCTGCGGCGGGCCAGGACGGTGGTGCTAGCCGCGGCCCGGAAGATGCGCGGCATGGCGCTGAGCAGCATGGTGCTAGGTTGTGGCTATGTAAAGCTATTTTTTGGAGGAAGGGACGGAGGGAGGGGATAGGGAGGGGTGTGAGTGATTATGATTAGAGGGAGAGTCGAAGGAGGAAGGGAAAAGGCTGCATGTGCAACGCACTGGCATGGCAAAACACAGAGTTCTCATATCTCTTGCTTGAGCGCACAGAGGGCAAGTGCCCACAAGGAGCAAGAGGCAGGGGCTGGAATGGGTGAAGGCAAGCGGTGGTGGTGGTGTAAGAATGGAAATGTGTGACTGCATCAATCCCCCGTCAGCTTATAGTGGCACAAAGCATTTGCGGCGGTCAGAAGCAATCACTCAGATAGATTGTTGTAGCAGTCTCTCTATACCCAACGCAGGATAGCAAATGATGCCTGACGTCGGGCTGTTGAAGATGCAAGTGGGAAGGGAACAAGAGGGGGGGGAGGGAGAGGGTGGTCTATATGTTGTTGTGCCGTTGGGGGCGGCGGCGCGGCGGAGCGGGAGACACTGCTCTGACGTCGGACTGCTCGATATGCAAGAGGGGTGAAAGGGCACGGAAGGGGAGGGTCTAGATGCTTGTGCCTGGGACGGGCGGCCGGGCGCGGGGGCATACATTCATTCGTTCTCCACTTACACTGTTGTTTTGATGATGCACAGACAACCGGGGCGTGGCTCCCAGGCTCAAACAGTTCGCTCCTGTCCTTTTGGTTGCTGTGGTGTGGGTGTAGGGTGGGTGGGGCGTGTGGGTGGTGAGTGTTGAGAGCTTGGAGTGTTGGCACGCCATTCCTTCTTCCAGCTTGTGCCCTTCAACGACCTCGCCTCCTTGCTCAGCCACACACAAAGCAAACAAACGCGCAGGCTAGCGCCTCACGACCGGGCTGGAGAACGTAAGCAAAGCCAACGTCGTGATAAGCAGGTGGCCGCGCGGCCTTATGATGAGGAAGTAAAGCAAAAGGAAAGACGCGCGGCGCAGACCACTCAAGGGCCAACGGGGCCGAGGAAGGTGATCGGAACGACGGTCTCTGAAATACTGACAAAAATATGACTCTAACAAAAGAAAGTCACAACAAAGTAATGGCAAATGCATAAATTGAAAAAACGCAACAAACGCCTTTGAAAGCGCAGCGTCCAGGTCACACATTCACTCATCTTCTTGCTTCTTTTCGTTATCAGGTCATCATCGACACATTTCTAAGTTCTCTTCACACACGCACAACACCCACACACAAACGCGCACGGCACCCTCTCCCTCCATCATCTGATGCCTTTCCTTGTGCCACGTGTCTCCCTAGGTTCTCACTACACGCGCTCTCCCTCATTACATATCTCTTTCTCTCTCTCGCTCCTCTCAAAGGGAGTCGTCATCCTCCTCGGCGTGCTTGCTCCACGACTGCGAAGGGATGTGCCAAGCTGGGGCAATCGGTCGCCGCTGTGTTTGTTGTTGTTTTGTGTTGGTGTGGGTGGATTGATTGAGTATGCGTGTGTGTGTGTATGTGCGTGTGTACGGTATGGTATCGTCTTTCGCTTTCTTTTCCCTTCATTTCTTGTTCTACCCACGTGCAAGTATAAATGTACGTGTGCTTGCGGCAGATCAGTTCATTTGGACAGCATTCAAAAAGTGCATCGCCATGACTGGCGCACAAACTTAGAGACTCATCATCTCTTCGTTCTGGTTTGCTCGAAAAGGCCGCAACAATTGTCCTTTGTTGTTCACTCTCTCGTCCCCATCGCTTGGAGGCAAGCCCCACACGTCCTACGCCTCCCGCAACTCCGAGCTCCCTCCACCCCGCCCTTCCGACCCATTAAACCACTCTCAATCCCGCACTTACCTCCAAGGACGCGGACAAGGAAAAGGTGGAGAAGGCAGCCAGGCCGATGCCGCCTAGGACCACCAAGGTGTTGGCCTTCCAGTTCTTGGGGCTGGCAAACCACCCGCCCGAAGGCGTCCAGATGTGCGTGGGGAAGTAGAACCACCTGCCCCCGCCCATGGTTGCTGTCCTGTGTGTGTAGTGAAGGGAGGGGCTGGTTAGTTGTGTGTGCTGTGTGCTTGCTGGAGGCGTGATCATCATGACGGAGGAGGAGCCGGATGATTGCGTTGCTGCTTCCGCTGCTGTCCTGGTTCCACGCGCTTGCCCCAGGCGCCGCCACCCCCTTTACGAGGAAGAGGAGAAGCTGCCTGTGCCAGGATGGGTGGGGATGGCGGTATGGGTACAGAGCGGTGGAATGAAAGGGGGCAAGGCAAAGATGGCAAGCAGGCAAAGATGGGAGACAGGAAGACACCGATTACCGATGGGTTTTTCTAAATGGCTTTCCCGATTTGTCTAGGACCAGCAAAGCGGACGAAAGCAAAGAGTCCACGCGAAAAACAAGGACATCAGAACCACGCAAAGCAAGGCAGAGTTTAGTTTCCTTTTCTTCTTTTTCCTCTTACTTTCGTTATCCCTTCATATTTGTCCAAGAGCCAGCCAAGGGGCGGGTGAAAAAGCGCAGGTCTTTGGGCGTCTTTCTTTTCTATCTTCAGGGTTTTGCCGCAGCCACAAACCCCCGCACATATTCTCACAAACACACACCTAAAGCTTCTGAACGAACACATGCAGTCTACCTGCACTCAACTCCCCCCCCCCCCCCCCCCCCCC
>Ga0209390_10011093_pt1 | contig 10412 bp, 11 predicted proteins | sample BON01_FD_187212 | JGI IMG/M metagenome (GOLD analysis project Ga0209390, IMG submission 187212) | Freshwater microbial communities from Lake Bonney liftoff mats and glacier meltwater in Antarctica - BON-01 (SPAdes) (version 2) | ecosystem: Environmental > Aquatic > Freshwater > Ice > Glacier... | reverse complement strand
AGAGATGAGAGGAGGAGGAGGTGGTGGTGGTGGTGGAGGAGGAGGAGGAGGAGGAGGAGGAGAGTAGGAAGAGGAGCAGCTGCAGTGGTGCGGCGGCGGGTAGCGTGTTTGATTAGGTAGTTTGAGAGGTAAAGAGACTGTGTGTCTTTGTGCGCATTTGAAGTAAGGCGAGATAACGAATAAAATGGAGGCGGGCTGTTTGAATGAACACTAGTAGGTCAATTAACTGAAGACTAAGAAGAGAAGGGGAAACGAATCAATAAAAAAACGTGTAACTTAGAGAAGCGAGAGCCATATGCTTTTTTACACACTCAATCGATCTGGTTTCTGGTCGCTTTTTATGTTGTCTGGGACACCGTCATTCATTACAATTTAGTTCAGTTTTCTCCTTCCTCTCTCACTTTTCCTTTCCTTCTTATTGTTCAATACTTGGTTCCTCTTGCTCAAATTCTTTTTAACACTTTATTTTGTATTTCCCCCCGTTCTTACTCTCTCAGCAAGCCCAACCCCTCCAATCAGTTTCATTCATCGCCCACCCTCCCTCCTTCCCTGCCTCCTTCCCTCACAAGAGGACCAACCGATGATTCTCATGTCCCAGCGCCCCTGCCTTATTCTTATCAAACACCTCCTGGATACTCTCAAAGTACTTTTTCGACAACTTCCGCACCTCTTCCTGAGTCGGCTCCTCGACCCTTTCCACTAAAATAGGACGACCAAACACAACAGTCACAGGCACGGGCCTCGGGATCGGAAACCCAAACAACCCATACGGAAAAAACGGAACAGGAATCCCAATACGCGTGATAAAGAAACGTTGCAACCGCGGATACCGCACAAAGTCCATGATTTCGACTTCGCCGAACGAGAGGACGGGCACGAGCGGCGCGCCTGTCTGGAGCGCTAATCGGATGAAGCCGACGTGTTTGGTAATGATGCGAATCTCGCCCATCTGCGACTGGGACTCCATCATCTCCTGCTGTCCGCCCGGAACGAGCAAGACTGATTCCTGTCGACTGAGCGCGAAGGAAATAGCCTCCTTGCTCACTTCCCGCCCACCGAGCCATTGCAAAATATCGCGCATCAATGGCACATAATGCATAACACTTGCAGTCATCACACAAAACCTCTGCCCCTTCCCCACTCCCTCCCTCCAGGCCCGCGAAAGCTGGATCCAACACGTCGTAAACGGCTGAACCCCATGAGGGTGAAAGGCGAACACATGCGGTTTCCCCTTCAAATCAAGCTCCGGGTCCATAAAAATAAATTTCGCCTGAAAATACTGATCGATCCCTTCCAAAAACCAATATAACGACCAACCGCCTTTCCACAACTCTAACTTCTCGCCAAGATACCTCTCTCCTGTCACTTCTGGTTTCCCGCGAAAAGTAAGAAAGATATACGAATAAAGAATCGCCGTCAGCGCCGCCCAAGCGGGGAACGCGGACACGGCGCCCTCCGTCCCTTCCTCCCTCCCGCTTTCGTTGTTCTGATACTCAAATTGTTGTTTCCATGCCCAAAAGCTACAAACGCCCGGCGCGGCGTACACGAGCAAAGGGAGGGCGTGAAGGATGGAGCGATGGAAGGAGGAGAGACGATGCCCAGCTTTGGCTAACATGGTTTTGACATACGCATTTACAACGACCGCTGACGTCAGACAACAAAAAGCGCCGAACCAGTGGAAGGATGCGAGGGGGAGGGGGAGGCCGGAGAGGAGGAAGGGGAGGATGGGGAGGAGGAAGGGGAGGTACTGCATGTTGGACAGAACGGTGATGACGGTGAGTCGACGGAATTGCTCGAGGGAGGCTTCGTCGACGCGGACGGGCATGAAGGAGGTAGTAGTCTTGCTGCTGCTCCTCCTCTTCGTCGTCGTTGTAGTAGTAGTAATAGTCGCAGTCTCTTTTACCAGCACCTGCTTTTTGGTCCTCAAGCGCGCCATCGTCGTCGTCGCCGCTGTCCTCACGTCCACCTCCACCACTCCCTCCTTAATCATCACCATTTCCTCTTCATCCACCACCACCGCCAACCCCGTCGTGGTGGTCGTTGTCGTCGTGGGCATATAAAAGTGCAAGCTCACAATCATCAACACTTCCGAGACCAAAAAGAACCCGCCCGCCACCACCGCCGCGCCCACAAAAAGCTCAAACCCCACCGCAAATGTCGAAATCACGAACAAAATCTCCACCACTATCGACACAGTAAAGAACGACCAGCTCAACCCTTGAAGCAACATAAACTTGGCCCCTCCCAAGAAAGGCTGCCAAAACCGCCACTGCTTCCGTACGGCCTTCTGGTGTTCCCTCCCTCCCTCCCTCCCTCCATCCCGCCCTCCCTCCCTCCCTCCATTTTCACCATTCCCACCAGCTACTTGCCCTCCTACTCCGTACGTACTAAATACAACGGCAGCAAACAACAGCACCGACAGCAGCCCCGCCGCCCTTGCAAAATCCTTCTGATGACCCCCAACCATCCCACCCCACCCCCCTCCCTCCCTCCCGCCTTCCCTCCCGCCCTCCTCCATTGTCCAGAGACATTCCGCCAGAATGGCGAGACCAACAGCTACTATTGCCAAGGCCAGATGATGCTGAAAGAAAATTTCCTTGTACAAACCTTCAAGCAGAGGAATCAACCCTCCTCCAGCCTGCTGCTGTTGTTCCCGCTCCTGCTGCTGCTGCTGCTGCTGCACGTCGTGGTGCTGGCCGTTGCTATTCTTCTCTTCCTCATCCTCGTCCTTCTCTGCTGCTGCTGCTGCTGCTACTTCTGCTGCTGATGGTCTTGCAGGCAGCATCGGCAAGGGCGGCAGCTCCTTCTTCTTCCTTTCCACCTCCTCCTCCTCCCTCCGCAACAAGTGCTGCTGCTGCTGCTGCTGCTGCTGCTTCTGCTGTTGCTGCTGCTGCTTCTGTTGCTGCCGTCGTTCATACACCACCAAGCTCGTCACCATAAACACTTGAGAAAGCACTCCAAACACCCCAAAGGACGTCATCAACCCAAACGTATACTTGACTAGACTCGACCAAAACAACAAACAGCACACAGCAAGAACCAAGCACAAAGCATAAAACGTCCAACTTATCGCTTGAAAAACAATAAATCTCGTCCCCCCCTGAAAGGGCTGCCAGAACTTCCATTGACGGAAGAAGAAGGTCCCAGAGAAGTGAGTCAAGGGCACGACCAAGCAGAAGAAGACGGCAGAGGTCACTTGTAGTGCTAATGACACCTTGAGTAACTGTGGAACTAACCATGTCAAATCCGCCCACACAGAAAACGCAAAGCTCACCACCAACAGCGTGGTGTACACCCCTAAGAAGCCCTTTAATTTCCACAATTGCTGTCTCCGCACCGCCTCTTCCTCTTGCTCCTTGGCTTGACGCGCGGCTGCGGCGGCTGCTGCTGCCAGTGCCGCAGCCTCTGCATCCGCAGCAGTGGCAGCAGCAGTTCTTGGTGTTGGTGGTGGTTGTCGTGGTGTGGAGATGAGAGACCGTGGCCTCGGGACGGGTGGAGGCAGGCCAATGTCCGTGTCGTCTTCCTCCTCCTCCTCGTCCTCGTCCTCCTCTCCTTCGGGCGTACGCGTGGAACCCGCCTCAGCTGCATCCTCTGCCTGGCGTTGCTTAAAGTTCCTCCACCGGCGTCGGAAGAAAATGGTCTGTTTACTTGCCCAGGAGGCGAAGGGGGAGGAGGAGGAAGAGGAGGAGGAGGAGGAAGAGGGAGAGGAGGAAGGGGTCTTGGTCTGTTGTAGGGCAGTAGGCGGCAGGAGGGTGGGGAGGCTGGAGGCGTCCGAGGTTGGCACTCCCGCACCAGGTGACGGTGCGTCATCTGTCCGGTGCCGTCGTCGTTTCATCATGGCTTGCCTGTGTGTGTGTCAAGGGGTAGAGGAGAGAGAGCCGTGAGCTGAGATGGGGTGCGTCGACGGAAGAAGGAAGGAGAAGCACATCATCACATTCGAAACAAGGGCAGGGAGTTCCTCTAAACAGGCGCATGCTGCGCGCCCTGTGCGTTGCCTGTGCGTTGGGGCATGGTGGCACCACTACCTCCGCCAGTGATAGGGTGTCAAAGGGCGAGCGTCCTGCTGTGCAGGCTTTTCGTGAGGGGGAGGGAGGGCGGGAGGCGTTGGCGAAGAAGAGGGCAGCAACGGCAACGCATGTGTCTTATTTCGGCACGTTCCTTTTCGCTGCTGAGGGGTCCTTTTCTCATGCTACACACCATTACCAAGCACCCCTTCTCGTTCATTAACCTACTTTTATGTACCCAGAATTTTATTTTACAGATGTCATGTATGGTAGTGACATTTCTTGCTCACTTTCAATAGTTTTCGTGGAGCAGGGTGGGGAGGTTAGAAATGTCTTCGAGATGATTTTTGCCTTGGACGGGCCAATTTGCAGGCCAAGCAGCCCTATATTATGTCATGGAGCTTCACCTGCGTAGCTTGATGCCGCTTCGTTCAAAAATAGGAGAACAGATTCAAAACAAACTGGAGAAGCAACACAAACTAATCCTCACCCCAGCTTCACTGTGCAACAAGGCACGTTCTCTTTCTTCCTCGTTTTTATCACGTTCTCACTAATGTATCTGCTATTACACCACAAGAGGTTGCATATCTGCACACTAGTAATGCTGTTCCATTTGCCACTCTACCTACACTTTGGCATTGCATGACTCTTATCAAAGACACTTTTTTCCGCTCTCGATTTGTAACCGACCTTTCTTTTGTGCTATCTCTTTCTAGGTTTGTATTTGAATTGACACTACTTCTCTACGATAAAGAAATTGAAAAAATCTACACACCTACCGCCTACCAACACCTCTTTTACTCCAGAAAGACATCCTCCCGTCCTTCGTCCTTCTGCTTCTCCTTCTTCTCGGGCACCACCACCTGGCAGTGCTCCTCAAACACCAACCCCTCCTCCGCCAAGCGATCAAGCATCGGCGAGTAGATAGCCGGGAGGGTAGGTGCAAGGACTCCCAGAATCTTGGCCTTCTGTAGCTCCCCCTGCAAGACGAGGTCAGTCGCCACCGCTGCCGTCTTCCCGACCGTCAAGGCCATGGCGCTGTCCCGCTCATTCCCATACACAAGCAAGCTCGAGGTATGATGATGGTGACGCTCCTCCTCCCCCACCCCTCCTCCATGGGCAACAATAATGTCATGCTGCATCGCCACCATGTCCACTTCCCCCGGCCCGTACTTCAACTTCTCCTCCAACAAAGCCGAAAATGCATCAATCACACTCACACCTCCTCCTCCTCCTCCTCCTCCCACCGACATTAGCAACGACGCCCCTCCCCCCTCCCCCACGCCCAACCACGCCAGCGCCCCTAACACTCGCGCCGGGTCCTGCACCCCCGCCACCACCAACCGGTGCCACGCCTCTTCCTCGCTCCCTCCCTCTCCTCCTGCTCCCACCAAGACATGCGCCATATACTCCTGCCAGGACCCACAGCCTGCAAGCACGTTCTCGTGAGAGAAGAGGCCGAGGACCTTGCATCCATACATGATCTCACTCCACCCTTCATACCTCAACGTCCCCCTAAAACACGTCTCAGCTTCCTGGATCCCGTACAGCTCCTGATAGTGCAACGCGTTCCGGTTCGGGAGCACCTCCAGTCGCATAGTAGGAAAAGCCTGGGGAGGACAAGGCTGGGCATGTCGGAGAAGCTCGTCCCCCTCCACGCGCACCACCTTTCCTCCTTCTAGGTAAGTCGCGGTGTTCTCCGCTGCTGACAGCACGGCGCGAGGGCTCCAGGAAAACTTATAGAGGAAGGGCGTCTTCCCTGCGGCGTCGGGCGACGGGAGCCCACCACAGACGGAGCGGAAAGAGACAATTCTGCCTCCGTCCGCTTTGGCTTGATTGATGATTCGCATGGAGCTCGCATGGTCCATTCCAGGGTCGAGGCCGACTTCGTTCAAGAACACGAGTCCTTGCGCGGTGGCGGCTTTGTGCATTTTACGCAGATCGTCGGAGATGTAGGAGGTGGTAACGAGGGGTTTGTCGAGTGAGAGGCAATCGCGCGCAATCAGGGGATGCATAGGAGCGGGTAAGAGGGAGAGGACGATGTCGCTCTTGCCCATGAGCTTCCGGAGGGCTGCGCTTTCGTTTTGAACGTCCAGGACGACTCCTCGATGGCTGCTGCTGCTGCTGCTGCTGCTGCTCTTGCCACGCTGGCTTAAGCGGGTGATCTCCTCGGCCGTCGCTCCCACCACTACCACCTCGTGCCGCCGGCTCAGGTAGTCAATCGCAGGACCGCTCACTCGTCCGGCGCCCAGCACCAAGACTCGCTGGGGGGAGTGCACCGTGGCTGTGCCCGCAGAGGAAGAGAGGGAGGGAGGGGTGGTGGTCGAGGAGGAGGAGGAGGAGGCGGCGTTGATAAAAGAGGATGGGGGCTCGTAGCTCATCTCCGTCACGCTCGCTTCCGCAGCCTCCACCAGCTCCGCCAGCTTCTGCACGCGCTTCACTATGTCCCGGAGCCCTTCCTCCGTCGGTGCCTCCACCTCCAAGAGCACCGTCGAGAAGCGCTTCTCCATCCCCTCCCCCTTCCCCTTGTTGGGTCGCACCTCACACTGGGCAATCACAAAAGCCCCGCCTCGCGCTTCCACCACATCCAAAATCTGATTGATCAACCCTGTATCAAACAGGTGCCCGCGAAGCGAGAGGGTCACATGCGGCAAGTCCACCTCCCCCTCCCGCTGCTGGCTAGGTAACAGGGAGGACGGCTGCTTCGCCGTACGGCGTGGACCATGGATGCGTTCAAACAGCTGCTCGGCACGGGCGTGCTCCACCCGCAGGAAATCAATGTACTTAAAGGCCTCGCTCAACTCCCCCTCCCACGTCGTAATCATCGCCCCCTCCAACGGCGGGGGCAACTGCCCCTCCCTCCCTCCCTCCCCTCCCTGTCCCTGCAACAAATGCGGGAGTAACGGCATCAACGCATCACCGAACGCCAAAGAGGCTTCTCGCGGTAGTTCCGCAGGGAGGATGTCCACTCCTCCAACTACTATCCCCCGCCCATCGATCTTCTCAAGGCTCTCCCCGGTCTCAGGACAATAATTGAAAAAAGGCCGTTCAATCTCCGTCGTCCTCGTCAAAAACTCACAAGACCCCTCCACATCACACGACACATCCGCCACCGCCAACAAGCGACCTTTCCCTCCCTCCTTCCCTCCCTCCCACCCTCCTTCCTTTCCCCACAATCCCTTCACCTGTGCCTTGGACAGCAAACGAGGAAAATTGCCATCCCAGTACATACCATTAATCAGCACAGAAATGTAAGGGGCAACGCGCTCGTGGAAGATGGGGCGGTACCTCTCAGGGTGGCTCCGGTACTCGGCTCGGTTGTAGGTTGGGTGAGAGGAAGAGGAGGAGGAAGATGAGGAGGAAGAGGAGGAGGAGGAGGAGGTGGTGGTACCGTGATGGTCGTCATCCTCTCCAGCCCACACCCGCGCCACCATGTCCTCTTCCTTCACCCGCACACCATACACCTTCCGTTGCGCCGCAATTGCTCCTCCCTCCCCTCCCTCCCTCCCTCCCTCCCCCCGAAACGAAGCCACCAGCTTGGGGAGGTCCTCCACCTCCACCCATTCATGCGGCAACAATTCAAACATCTCCTGCGCCCCCTTGGCTACCTTTCCCCTGCCCGTAAAAGCCACCACTAACGGACACACCTCCTTAGGCAACCCTTCACTAGCAATGGCCTCCCCCAACCTCCTCACTCCCTCCTTCGCTCCTTCCAGGTCCCTATACATATACGTAAACGGCGACCACATAAAAGGCGTATTATACCCCCTTGCCAGCAAATTCTGTCCCAGTCCTTGCAAGATATCAACCATCCCCGCCACCCCTGCGAACCTTCCAAAATAAACCAAGCGTGGCCCCCCCCTCTCCCCCGTCTCAGTAATACACTCGTAATCTACCAGACGAATCCTCTGCGAGCGAATCGCGTCCAGCAATGGCATGTTCTCCGACTGTCCTTTCAAGACATGGGCAAACATCAAATAGGTCCTCCTAGGGAACAACGCAGCGATCGGCACCTGCTTCACCCCCAGAATAACCGAGGCTGGGCTCAAGTCTTCTTGGACTATCGCGCCACTTGCAGTATAAGCATCATTGGGGAAAACCCTTCGAAAGGAAGGTTGCACCAATACCTTGATCCCTTGTTGCGTCAGGGTTTGGACGTGAGAAGGAGCGAGGGGGGTGCGGCGTTCCCATTTCCCAAAGGCCTCGCGGACGATGCCGATGGTGCGGGGGTCGGGGGGTGAGGAGGAGGGGGAGGAGGAGGTGGCGGAGGAGAAGAGGCGCGAGACGAGGAGGCGGTGGTGCTTGTACTGGTACATGCGGGGGGTGGTAGCAGTCGAGGTGAGGAAGGAGCGGCGAAGGTGCGGGTGAGGGGACGGGAAGGAGGAGGCGAGATGATGGAGGCATGATGATGTTGATGCAGGCGGGAGACAAGACGAGGAGGACGGAAGGAGCGTGGTCCCAGGCAGCCGCCGCCGGCCTCCGCCGCTGCGCAAGGCACGCAGGTACATCTGTTATGTGGTGTGGTATAAAGGAAGTGGGTGGGACGGTGAGGGAATGATGAAAGAACTTGGAATGAAGCAAGTGATGCCGCCCACGGCCCATCGTAGTGTCAACCTCATAGACAGGGGCGTGAGAAGTGTGAGGAGGCGTGCAAAGATAAAGCCAGCGCTGTGGCACAAATGCTTGTGCATCTTGTGCTGTTTGTGGTCCGTGAATCCTTCATTTAAATGCACATGAGCGGCGAAGAAGAACACAACTCGTTGATGATGTCCTGGTGGGGAGAGGTTCGTTTTTCCTGTCTTGCAGAGTGCTCCCCGTCGGCAGCCTCATAAAACCACATCCCTAGGACCAAAACCCGCACAAGACTTGTTGATACTCGTAACACGTGCATTTCCTCTGCCCGAAATCACGTGCTTGGCCCTTGTTTTTGCATTCCCAAAAGCGGCACGCGTCACAGCTTCAACCCCCAGCTAAGCCTTCTGCCCTCCAACTTTTTGCGTAAATTGGGGCAAAGGGTCCATGTCACCTCTCAGAACAGAACGCAGCAAGACCACAATTATGCCGCCCACCTCGGCTCCTGCTTGTCTATGTCAAAGCGATGACCTGGTGGTGCAAGGGAGGAAGAGGGTGGCGCGGTTGTTTTTAATTTCTACCCAAGGCACATGTCCAAGCAAAATCGTGCCGGCCGTTTTTTTCCTTGACGTTGACACCCCCATGGATCAATTTTCCTCGCATTTCGCTCCCCTGCTAGCGCACTCAATTCGCTTCCCACCCTGCACACACACACAATCATTTACACAGGTCGTTTACATGCTCCTTTTGGCCCCTTTCAGCCTTTCCTGGCAGTAGCTAGTCCTGGTCTCTAATAAAAAGGCGTCAAGGCGAGAACGGGGGTGACACGCTCACCTCAGAATACCGCCGGCTTCGCTCGAGCCACTGACTACCCCAAGGACGAGCAGCACGCCCACAGCACACAAGACAAGCATGACCAACCTCGGCGTGGAAGACCAGGCCCTGCCTCTGTCCACCAACATCCTCTCCTCCTCCTCCTTATCGGCCCCGCCGTCCTCCTCGATGGCGTCATCCCCGCGCACGCCCCGAGCCACCACCGCAGACACCCATGGCGGCCTCGAGTGCGTGGCCCGCCTACTGGAAGGAATGTATCAGGGCAGCAGCCAGCTGGAAAACCACCACACCAAGGCCAGGCAAATCACGCGGCCGCTGCGGGAGTAGGAGGAGGGGGCCCGCTGCCACCACCAAGCTCCCAACCTGAGTACCAGCATCAACACGAACAACAGCAGCAAGAAAATCAGCAGCAAGGACAGCAACAACAAGGGCGGCAGCAGCACCGGGAGCAGCAGCAGCCTCAACCTAGCCTAGGCAAAAGCACCACCGCCTCCTTTCCTCCCCCTCCTCCTTCACTACTCCCAGCACAACGACGCTGGACTTTAACTTCCTCCGCGCGCATAAATCTTCCAGTCGTGGAGACATAGCCCACCTAATGATACCCACTGCCCTCGCCTCCACACTGCGGTCTGCTGCTGCTGCTGCTGCTGCTGCTGCTGCTGCTGCTGCTGCTGCTACTACCAGCAGCAAAAAGGCTTATCCACACAAATCTGAAGGAGGAGGAGCAGCAGGAGCAGGAGAAAGGCGAGCCAGCCGTCCCTCCCTCCTCTCCGCTGCAAATCTTACCACCCCTCCTCCTCCTCCTCCTCCTTCCACCACCACCACCACCACCACCTCCAGCAGCACCAGCAGTAGCACCAGCAGTAGCAGTAGCACCACCACCACCACCAGCAGCAGCAGCAGCACCCGCAAGCGAGAGCTCCACAAAGCCTCCCTCGCCAACGAGCTCTGCCACTCCACCGCCCGCCGCCTCCTCTCCTCCCCCTCCCCCTCCCTCCCCCC
>Ga0209390_10011092_pt1 | contig 10413 bp, 12 predicted proteins | sample BON01_FD_187212 | JGI IMG/M metagenome (GOLD analysis project Ga0209390, IMG submission 187212) | Freshwater microbial communities from Lake Bonney liftoff mats and glacier meltwater in Antarctica - BON-01 (SPAdes) (version 2) | ecosystem: Environmental > Aquatic > Freshwater > Ice > Glacier... | reverse complement strand
ACCTGGTCACCAACGGCCTTTCCAACAGAGACCTTTCTAGAAACGGTATTTCCAACAACGGCATTTCCAGCAGAGGCCTTACCAGCAGAGCCCTTTCCAACAACGGTCTTGCAAGCAGAGCCCTTTCTGGAAGCAGTCTTGACATCATCGGTTTTACCAGCAATAACTGAGACTTCATTTTGTCCTGCAGCGAGTTTTCCGGTAGATCTTTTTTTTGTAGAGGCGTTTCCTTTAAAACTGGATGATGGCATTTTATTAAACGACCAGTTTTTTAATCAGAGTACATTTACATGATGAGATCCGTACATGGATTCTGAGACCCGGGTCTTCACTGGAACGACGTCGCACATTAGCGGGCCTCCGCAAATTCCTGTAACGTCGACGGCTTGCATACCATTGTGACCGTTCATCACGTTAAAGTTTATATATTCTCCTTTCCGCAGGGTCTTGTAGTTGCTCGTCAGAGGACGGATGCCGCTGTGGTGCACGAAAATATCGCGCCCCTTGTGCACGCTGTCGTTGATGACAGTGCAAAAGCCGTATCCCAAGCGATCATTGAACCACTTGACTTGTCCTGTTAGTTCGCCGACAGGGAGTGCGACGTACATAATTTCGTCCATCACCAACGGGTCGCCGAAATGTGCGTCTACACGAGGGATGTCGGCATCTGATTGATGTACATGAGGGATGTCGGCATCTGATTGATGTACATGAGGGATGTCGGCATCTGATTGATGTACATGAGGGATGTCGGCATCTGATTGATTCAAAGAATCTTGCGAGTCGTTGTGATTGGTGTGGTTTGAATCGGAGGAACAGTCACTCTGTGTCTGGAGGGGAAGAGCCATCATAAATAAATAACGAAAGGACTTCGTGTATGATGAAACAACATACAATTTATCACGTTTTAAATCCATTGGTATTTGACGCGGACGCCTTGGAAAAATACAACCATTTTTTAGAATGCTTCAATTTAAAGTTACATTACATTGTCATTTATCACCATGTCGTTGTACGCTGGGGAAACGTCTCTTGTAGTAATTTTCCTGTACTTATTGGTACCGAAGAAAGTACAAGAATCCTTTAACAATTTACTAAGTAACCTGAAGAATTCGGTGGTACCGAATTTGAATTTAGACGATGCCGTCAGTAAACTTTTTGCAGATCAGAAAGACCTTGACGAGTACGAGTGGAAATTCGTCATAAACAGCAAAGAATACTTCAAGGTTTCGGCGAGAGACACCGTTGCGCACACATCAAGGTCAACTGTTCGGTTCTTTTACGAAAGAAGCAAACTTGCAAGAGTGTTGGTCATATGCGTAGGCGTTTTTATACTCCTAATTATCGTCCCAATGATCATATTCATCTTAATACAACTCTACAACAAACCAGTGGAGCTATGGAGAATTCTGTTACTTATGGGCATCTCCGGGTTGTTCCTCTTATTACATTTGTTCTCAAATCAAGTGTGACACCTTATAATCATCCAGACTGCAGATCGTTGCTTTTGGGCAACGTTGGGGGGTGCAGCAGGTTGAAAGAGGTTCTCGAAGATGATATTCCGTCTGTGTCCCCATATCAGTATCAGGGGGTGGGGGTGTCGAGGAACTTCTCGGCGAAACGCGAGAGGTCGCTCTCTCCCAAAGACTTGGTGGAGTGTAAGCATCAGGATGTTCCTGGAAGTGGTCCATCGATGCCTTGGAGGATTATGTCGCGATGTTGGTGAAGACGCTTGTAGCACTTAAGCATAGTCGACACTGACAAGTAGCATGCTTGAGCAATGTCCGCACGCGAGAGTCCGACGTTTAGTTCCAAGTTGGTCATGTACAAAGCGCCAGCCGCAACACTCGTGGGCATGAAATCACATACCAGATCGGACTCAACGATATTGTCCACTATGTGTTGCGTGAAGGCTCGCTCTATCTCGTCCATTTGCAATTTAGAACTGAACCGTCGGATGTAGTCCTCAGGACGCGACGTTGACACCTCCAGGTCGTCTACACGACTCTCGATCAACTTGCATCCACGAATAACAATTTTGCTGCTCACGCCGAAAAGTTCACCAATCTCCTTGCAGCTTCGCGGAACATGGTTTAGCTTGCACGCCATGTACATCGAACATGTGATAATAGCCTTTCGGTTGTCACCACGCGTCACCTTGACAGAGGAAGCCTTCTTGTACACCCCCTTGGCCTCTTCTAGAATGATCTGAGGGATGCCGTTCCTCAAAGCGATTGCTGCCAGCTGCTCGAATACCGAACACAGCGTCCGCTCCTTGTACGTCATCGAGTTCCAAAAATGGTACCGTTGGATATCCGTGCACGACCGCTGCTTGGCCCTGCCACCCATTGCTAAGGTCGTAGTTGACGGGGTAGAGCTATGTGCCCCGGCCCCGATGACGCTACCGAGAGTTGGGATAAGACTGTTCGAAGGCGGACAGCAACGCGTCATGTTACGACCGGTTCCTACCCCCCCTCCGTCCGAGACGGTGCCGAAGAACCGCCACTCAGCACCGTAGTCGATAATGCGGTCCACAACGCTGTGGCATTCCTGGCACGTCACCATACCATCGAGCAAAGCAATGTGTCGACTATTGCAAAAGACGCAAGGCATGAATTGTTGATGAGACTGCACGATAGTAGGATCGGTATTGTTCATCATCCCTGCATCGGGATGCGTCTTGTTCCGAATGACAAGATCTACCCATACAGCACTGTCCACCGGGATAGTTCGCGTTTCACCCACCGTGCGCGGCATTATAAATCGGATTGAAAATGACTAACAAACTCGCTAGATGTTGTAGTGTACAATGTATTGAGGCAGCTTGTTTTTATACTCGTATTTTTCATGAATAGTGTAAAGATTGCTTGTTAAATACCTTCATCACTACTTTCCGATATGGTTGGCGATGCTGCCTCCGATGAGAATGAGATCCTGGTCGTCCCTAGCGTCCTGTCGGACAACCTTCTGATACGCCCACACTGCCTAGGGAGCGACATCGACGTCCACGTCCAGGCGGAGCTGCGCAGGAAGGTCGAGGGTGTGTGCACCAGACACGGATACATCCTCGCTAACTCTACATCGATTCACAGCATCTCTGCCGCACGTCTCGAGTGCGCGTCCATGAATGGTGATGTCATATTCAGTGTGGAGTACAACGCGTTGGTATGCAACCCTCCGGTAGGGCTCAAGATAACGTTGCGTGTGTCCGACAGCAACATGTTCGCTTTCTTTGCGCAAGCAGGGATACAAGCGTCAGACGGCCAGTTCACCCCGCTATTGGATGCCATCCTTGTCAAGGACCAGCACGAGGGAGACCTTCTTGAGAAACTGAACGGTGTGAAGAACGGCGAGAGCGTCACGGCCGTAATCCTAGGCAAGCGATTTGAGATTGGAGACAACCGCATCTCCGTGGTAGCTCGGTTGTTGGCAGACGATGATGAGTTCGCATCTGATGACGATCCGACGCAGCCCCACGTATGCTTTACGCGTGTGGTGGACTCTGTCCTTCCCGTCGCATCCCTCTCCAAGTTGAGGATCAACAATGAACATGAAGGAGATGATTCCGAAAAATATTCAGTATTTGAAGACGAGGAGGTCTTCTTCGGGGATGCAGACGAGGTCGATGATCAGAATATTGTATCGAATGGAGGCGGCGATACAATGCATCGACCAAAAGAAACACAATAACCGTGAAAAAATGTGGTTGAAGAAACTCTCTCGTTCACAAGAGATTGATAAATTTATTTTGTACGTGCATATGCTTTTTGAATGAACACAATGAGAATCTTACGCAAGCTTCTAAACATACGAGTTATTGTCATCATCGGGATCGTGGTCATGGCGATACTCTTCACTCACACACTACAGAAAAAGAAGAATGCAGCAACATCAACAGAATCTGCGCTAGATAGTGGGAAGAGCAATGTCGCTTCCACCAGCCCTTCCAAGGAGAGCGAAACTTTTGATGCTGAACCTACAGTCCCTTCCAAGGAGAGCGAAACTTTTGATGCTGAACCTACAGTCCCTTCCAAGGAGAGCGAAACTTTTGATGATGCACCTACAGTCGGCGGAACAGTACAATGAAATATCAAAAAAACGGTATAAGGCGGTGACAATATGAGTATATTGTCTTATAAAATGACCCGTCCAGCAAAGAAACCTCCTTACATGACGCATTGCACATCAACAAAGACCCCGTGTTCTTTTGGGCCACGGTACTGGGGAAGAGGCGATCGCTTAAGTGCGGCTGGTCCTTCAATGGACACTCTCGAAAGTACCGACAAAAGAACGATACGGAGTCTGCATGATGGAGAGCCGTGATCTAAAAAAGAACCACGATATTATCGTTAACATCCTGCAATGTGTTGATTCAAAATCGTATTGGTGTTCCACTGCCCCGTGGGTTGCTACACCATTTGCCGTACACGAAGCGGTTTCATTTTAGTATTCCGTCGACTGTATCGAGGACAAAGAAAAGGAAGTTGTTTTCGCTGAAACGAATGATGTTGATGATGGCAAGGATGAGGATTCAAAAAGTAGATAGTACAAGTCTGATTTGAGAGTGTAAAAGAAAAAGTGTTCCATTATTCCAGTGTTCCATCTATCATGTATCTCATTTCCATCGAGGGGAACATCGGGTGTGGCAAGACATCCTTGTTGAATGAAATCGATTCTCGCGTGACCGCCAGCAACTTGAAAATTCGTGTTGAGTTTGAGCCTGTGGAAGAGTGGACGAAGGATTTCAAGGGTGTTTCTGGCCGGGGGTCGAAGAACATGCTTGGCGAGTTTTACAATGACAAGGATCGGAACGCGATGTCGTTCCAGATGTTCGTCCTGTACACTCGCATGAAACAATACCGCCGTATCGCCGAAGACAACATCAATACCGTAACGGTTATTGAGAGGAGCATGGATACAGATATGAACGTTTTCGCAATGATGAACCTATCACATGACGATTGCGCATGGCACTCGTATGTCACGTGGTACAATGAAGCGCAAAAAACCATTGCTTTCCCATGCGCGAATGTCTACCTAAAATGCAGCGCTAGCAAGTGTCTGGAACGCATCGGGGTTCGCAATAGGGACGCTGAAATCGGCGTTACCCTCGAGTACCTACAAGATGTCGAGAAAATCCACGAACAATGGTTGTTGGATTCGTCTGACGTACTCGTCGTGGACACGAACGCCGATGGCGACGATGTGATCAAACGAACGGCCGACGCGGTGTTTGAAAAAATCAGGACCATGTGCCCCATTATCGGGGCCGGTGAAGCTTGATACATGATTCTCGAGACTCAACTGGCACAGCATCCCATGTACAAGAAGATTGCACAGCACAACACAATTGTGTCCGTAGAATGATATCCCCCTTAAACCAGATACAGGTCGTGTTCACTTGAAGATTTGTAAAACGAAAAAAGAAATAATTTTATTACTCCAGTGTCTTTCGGTTCAGGTCGGGTTCGATTGTCGAGTTGTTCCAGATTGACACCTTGTACCGTGGATTGGAAGGCTCGGAACGCAGATCGTGGCTCGCGTTACGCAGACTCTGTCCCTGGGTGTTCACACCGAGGTGAAAGCCAGCGTTTAGGAGGTTCACGTCGTTCACATCGCCCTGGCCTGCCGGGTTAGCCTGTGCCCACTTGGTGTTCGCAGCGTCACGGGGCAATAGATCCTCGGGTTTCAACCGCTCCTGAGGGAAGGTTGACCCATTGTTCGGATCGCTTGAGAAGTAAGATAAGCTCTGTTTGGTCGGTTTGGGGGGTAGGTAATACTCGTTGGAAGCGGGTTCAAGAGGCATGGGGTCGAATCGCTTCATGTCGGACGAGGAAGGAGAAATACGAGTCACGCTTCCATCATCATGTTGCTCGAACATTTCCTTTGTTGTGGTACCTTCAACCGGGTATTGCTGCGCAGATTTACCGTCGTCGGTGCTCTTGAGGTAGTAGTACCAAACGAGTCCCGCGAGAATTACAGCAGCAATTAATATTGCAATGACACGAACCTGGTCACTATTCATTTTTACACATATTCTTAACCGGAGAAAAAAACCTTGTGAAACAAAAGCTGCATTCACACCAATAAAATTTAAAGTCGTATGCGAAGTTGGTCCAATCTTGAATCGATACCCCGCACAAGGTCATCCCTCAAATTTCGAAATAAAGTCTCCTTATCCTCGTCCATAATCTGTACACGATGAGCATCATATTTATCGAAATTATGGTCGGCATCAGAAGCACGCATATCTTCTTCCTCAGGAATCTCGTCCTCATGGACATCAGGAACAATTGATACATCTGTTGGGGAGGAGTGTGCAACTGTTGCATAGGCTGGTGGGGCAACTGTTGAGGGAGGGGGGGCAACTGTTGAGGGAGGGGGTGCAACTGTTGAGGGAGGGGGTGCAACTGTTGAGGGAGGGGGGGCAACTGTTTCGGAGGAGGGTGGTGCATCTGTTTCGGAGGAGGGTGGTGCATCTGTTTCGGAGGAGGGTGCATCAACATAGGTAGCCCTCCACACAGGGAGCACGTCCCCGCAAGAGAGCTTGAGGCCCATCAGTGCGATGTTGGCGGTTGCCGTGTCATTCTCCCTCAGCCCCTCGAGTATGTGCGTCCCATTACGACCGTTCAGGAATCGGAGCCTCGTGACAACGTCAGAGATCACCGCGTTATTCTTATTCGCATTCCTTGCGAACCTCACACGATGCAGCAACACCCTGTTCTCAACATGGCATAGCTTCTGCACACCTTCTCTCAACGCGTCCTCCAAACGCATGAGAGACTCAAGTGCTGCAGAGTTGGTAACAGAAACATCAAGGTCCGCAATCACGACCGACGTCTTCCCCTGGATAACATCTTTTTCGTGGTGCGAGCGCAGCACGGTGAATTCGACGTTCTTCACGCACAAGAGGTGCAAATCGGAGGCGCCTGGAGGATCGTAGTACACGCGCACAAAGTCGTTGTCCACGGAAAATCGCATTCGCTCCTCCTCATCGTCGCAATGGTCGTACTCAATGCATCGGCGGTTCTTCGTAGCTGCATACATCATCATGTTAATTTAAAAAAATAAATTATTATCATCAAACCAAACGAATTCACGAATTGAGAAGCAAACCGCCGAACCGACGCAAAACCAACTCGTCTCTCCTACGCAACGCAAGCAGACGTCTCTCCTCCCTGGCATTTTCTTCATCCTGCTCCAACGCATACCGCTCTAGCTCCTCCGGCGTCATTTCATGACCGACGTCCGCGGAGGCACGGTGCTTCTCGATGCTGCGCATGTCATTGAATTGAGGCTTTGTGCGCAGGATGGCCTCGGGGTCGCCTTCGATCAGCTTGGATGTCGTGTGCGCCAGAACATAATCTGTGAAACCCAACGCACTTCTCTCGCTTGGCGCACACCCATAGTCGCTGACGCGCTCGACACCGAGTTCCGAAAAGCCGACCGCTGTTCGTTTAGACACCAGAGACACTGCCTGGGGACAATGCGTGACGCTAAGCGCATTTTTGGCGTCGTCAATCTGTTGGTTGGGTTTCTCGGGATCGTAATCTCGCATCCAGTTCGCATAGCCTTCGTCAATGGCAGGGTCCGTGATGCGGCTTTTCTCGAAACGAGTGTTGAAGTTCGCGAGAGAAAACTTATTGGATGATCCAGGCTTCCTCTTATCTTGTTGAGATTGGTTCTGAATGAATTCGGATAGCTGCTCCTTCATCTTAGAAATGGAGGACGCCTCGTGTTCTCTAACGTCCTTCATCACCACACGGTAGGCCTCCGTCAGGGCCTGGAAGGTAGCCGTAGATTCATCCTTGCTCAAACGGGAGCCGCACTTGTCGGGATGAAGTTGGCGCGCAAGCATCTTGTAGTTAGCCTTGACTTGTTCAGGTAACAGAGCGGATGGTGTGTGGGGAAGGTTCAAAACGTCGTAAGGATTACGGCTAGACCCCACCTCATCACCTGCAGCAACTTTATTCGCTACCATACTGATTGTTTGATGATACCACAAATTACATTGGCATAATTTTAAAAATACAAATAAAAAACCGAGTATTTCTTTACTGAGGTACACTCAACTGAACATACAAATATTTTTGGGGCACAGGAGATTGACACAAAATGGGCGTTCCTACCACCCGGCCGATTTTGACTGGTTGCGAAACATGGTATGGAGCGGAATTGTGATTCCATGGTGCTTATGTCTCAAGCTAGCTAGTCTTTCCGGAGGCTCTAAATCCTGATTAGAAATTTAAAAAAATCGGCCGGGAGACAGGAACGCCCATTACAAGGCTTGGGAAGACTCGGGACCGCGACATGAACGCTTCCAGGAACATTACACTGGTTCCGTGGAGTCGGGGGACCTCGACAAAGCGTCGTGCACGTGGGAGAAAAGCGATGCAGAGATTGGGGCCAATGAGACAACGTTACAATATATAATCAGAAAACACGGACATCAATGCGCGGAACACAATTAAAATAGCTGCAGGGGCTTTGGAATTGTCCCTGGCTTAAACGCCACTACTAAAATTTATGCCTTGAAATGTTCCGCCGACTGTAGGAATTTATGAACCAGAGAATTGGTTGATGGTGTAGATCACGCCCCTCCATTTTCCAGACGCCGAATAGTTCTTTTATCGGTTCGTTCGATATTGTCCACAGTGATTGGGCATTTCTTCCGAGGTGCAGGCGGGCATACGGGCTTCTTGGGGGATTGAGGGGGGGTTGAAAACATTTTTGTTTTGTAGTGGTTTTTGTAATGTACGGTATTTTTGTTTTCCTGTTTACACCAATTTTCTTTTACCACAGAGGAGACTCGGAATATATTCGAGAACCTCTTCAACCTGCTTCACCCCCCAACTTTGCCCAAACGCAACGATATGCAGATTTTTCGAGTATAAAAAGGTGTGTCCCACTTTGTTTGAGAACTTTACTAAATTGTAATGCTTACACAATACAATGTCGGTCCCCTACTAGGATCAGGAGCATACGGCAATGTCTATGCAGCCGAGGGTGGACCATGGAATAAAGAGCTTGCCATCAAGCACATTGTGTACGACACTAGAAACACCTCCCTGAATTGTAAGCATTACTCTGCCTCCTGCAAGAGAATCATCCGAGAGATTACGCTTCACGCGCTCGTGCAATCTGTGTACCCCGGGACGCTTGCCACACTGCGCAACGTCGTCAACCGCCCTTCGGACGAACAGAAACTCCGGCAAGACATCTTCATCGTCATGGATCGCTACGAGATGGATCTTAGCAAATACGGTGCCATTATGCGACATCAAAACCCGTCATTCCACAACTTGAGTCATCGTGTGGCCAAGAAGGTCGTGCGTTGCGTCCTGAACCTGCACGCCGTCAAGGTGTTGCACCGAGATATCAAGCCCCATAACATCTTGCTCAACATATCGTCGGACTTCGATGTCGTTCTGTGCGACTTGGGTATGGCACGGCAGATGACGGAGGACCCCGGCGACGCCATCATGTGGACCGATTACGTTACCTCGCTTTGGTACCGGGCTCCGGAGATTATGGACATGTTCGAGCTTGGGCTCTATAGCAAGTCCTGCGATGCGTGGAGTCTCGGATGCGTCCTCTTCGAAATAGCCACAGGCGGCGATGTGCTCTTCATTGGGACCTCCGAAGCGCAAGTGCTAGTGGAGATAATTGAATTGATCGGGGAGCCCCCCGAGAGTTTCCTGAGAAGGTTCACGCACCGCACTGTTTATTACGAGGACGCGTGCAAAGAGGTAGAAGAAGTGAAACGGAGCATTCTGTCTCGCAGGCGCGATGAAAAACAGATTGATGGGCAGAGCAGCGCGCACACATCAAAACTGTCGATTCGACTACTGATCGAGCAGAAGTGCAAGTGGGATGATGTGGTGGAACGCGAGGCCATCTGCTCCCTGATAGAGGACCTCGTCTCATGGGATCCGGAACGGCGAACGGAAGCTCTGAGTTTCAAAGGCGAAACCTTCTCTGCCAAGGAAGGCGGGGGGAATCCCGTATCGCGTGTGATGTCCATGCTAGTCAGCGACTCCAAAAGCCAACGCATGTTCGAGGAAATATTTGTGACACAGCAAAAGGCTCGGGAATTGGTGAGCATTACGTGCATCCAAGTAAACGAAAATCTACGTCGGGCGTCGGGTGTCAATGTGGAGGAGGATGAGGACACTGGGTACTCTGGAACAGCAGTTGACGAGGTTTAATTATTCGAGACGAACCGTTGAATTTAAGCTACCCGTATATCCTCGAACCTATGAATTTCTTATTACACATCCGGGGGCCCGGGGGACATGTAGTAAGAAAGACAATGAATTCTCCATAGGGGTATCATAGGGGTCAACTCCCCCGGGGATGCTGTCCTTTACGAACAGGGATTTTCTGTTCGAACTGCCTTCAGGAAGATGCCAG
>Ga0209390_10011091_pt1 | contig 10414 bp, 5 predicted proteins | sample BON01_FD_187212 | JGI IMG/M metagenome (GOLD analysis project Ga0209390, IMG submission 187212) | Freshwater microbial communities from Lake Bonney liftoff mats and glacier meltwater in Antarctica - BON-01 (SPAdes) (version 2) | ecosystem: Environmental > Aquatic > Freshwater > Ice > Glacier... | reverse complement strand
ACTTATCCGTTCCCACAAGATCCTAAAAAGGTCCCCAGTTCGAACCCTTCTCACCGCGAGCCTAAATAGGGGGGCAACATCCGTTCGAACCCTTCTCACCACGAGCCTAAATAGGGGGGCAACACCAACCATGGGAATGGACGGAAAGCCCGCATGGGGGTACGCCTGCTAGGGAGAACCATGCTCGGTCCATTGGTTGTGGGGGCCATTAATTAAGATTTTGTGGGAACGGACAAGTCGAACGACTTAGACCACTTTGCCAAATAGGCTTCGTTCCGGTCCGAAAGTACCTAGCTAGGTAATTTCGGACCTTGGTCCGGAGCATAAATATGCTCCGATAGCTCACCGGTCTAATCCGTTCTCACAAGTAGGTTGTCGCATGCGTTTATGGTTTCTTCTACTTTATCGAGGAAAAAGACCACCCCAGCCTCAACGTGGCCGCGCAGGAGGGTGATTTGGATACGTATTTTGTTTCGTTTTATGGTATATTTGTCCGCGAGTTTAGATGTCGTCATGCCAGCCAGCGGTTTTATCCCCGGGTCCCTCTGTTTTTGGGCATCTTTAATATCTAATGCATGGAGGTGGGCCGGGTGTTTGTGAAGTAGCTGGATCCACTTTGAAACTCTTTCTTGAGTTCTGCTGTCCATCCCCTTTAGAGCGGGGCAGTAGAATCTCGTTTCGCTCCCTTTTTGGATACGAGGGATAGAGTCTAGTGTGGTATAGCCCACTTGGATCAATCTCGGCCGAGTGGCCATAAAGGCCTGTTCTCCGCTTTTAAGTTCCATTAATTCGTCTTCGAGGGCTTCATCCCACCATATACCCGGTTTGGCTCTGTTAGTTGCGATATTCGGACTAAAGTGGGGGAAGTGCGTTGAATGGCCTCGCGGAGGGTGGGATATCCTGAGGTTGTGTCTTGGCCCTCTGTTTTCATGATGAATGTTTCGCCGTGCACAGTTTGCATCTCAACTATTTTGACCTCCTCCCTGGTACCCACGACTTGGGCCCATTTTTGCCCGTTGTTGAGTTGAATGTGAATCAAGTGTTGGGTGTCTATCATGACCTGTGCCAGATCAGAATTTGATGCTGATGCTATCCAATCCGGATTAAATGGATCCCAGCTGACTCGAATTCCTATAGTGCTTGTTAAGTGACATGCGAATGTGAATGAGTTCTGGCTCGCCAGGTCCTCCATATCTAGGCAGCCGTGTTGTTCGAGGGCATCTTTGTATGTGATTTCAGCCAGTTGCCTCGTTCCGTCGTCGAATTGACAACACCGAGTTAAGTGGCCCCATGTAGCCGAGCATATTATAGCTCTGGGCATTTTCATCTGAAGACCTCCCTGATCTTTCGGAAAGGTGAAAAGGGCCGTGGACGTGTTCGGTGACATCTGCCAGGCTTACTTATTACATCTGACAAAGGCTGCCGTGAGTTTTTTAAACTCTTTCTCCGGCCAGATTATCACCGGGCCCGAGAAGGCCAGGAGGGGGGCGAGGGTGCAATCGATCAGTCTGAGACTATTTTCTATCGAAAGATCCCTATTTTTACGAAGGATACAAGCCATCTCCGTGATTCCGTCCATTACGTATCTTCTTTGGGCAGTGCTATCCAGCCACATGTTGTACCTAATTCCCGGCGTTTTTCCATGGGTCACCTTCAATGCTGTACCGTTGTATTTAATGCCGACGGGTTTCCACGTGTGTTTGCACTCGAGATAGGGAGGGTTCAGATGAAGTTGTGTCGGAAATTGGCAGTTGCCTTTCTTTTTATTGCAGATGGGGCATTGTCTCTGCATCGTTGCTAGATTCATGCGCCAGGCTTCTTGCCCTTCATTTTTGTGGGTCATGTTGTTGTCCATGTTTAACGCCTCGTCCATGGCTTCTAAGGCTCGGATCTGAGGGTTTAAGATGTCTGGGCCTGCGTCTCTTTTCCTCTTTGCCACGTGTGCTTTCGCCCCTTCTTGTCTTCTTGTCGTTCCCGTGCCATACATGGCCCCTGTGGCTACGGATTTTGGGATAGAGATTCGGAGTCCGCTCCAGTGCTCAAACTCGTGTATTACGTCTAACAGTTTATTTCCATCTTGAACTGTGGCTACGTAGATGGACAAGTCGTCAGCAAAGGCCGCATGGTTCCATTGAGGGGTCTTTTTAATACCGTGTGTTATTCCAGTAGCATCCAGCAGCCGTAATAGTGCGTTGAGAAACAGGTCGAAGAGGAGGGGGGAGAGGACCGAGCCCTGTACCGTTCCCGTATCGAGTTGTATGGGGGCTGAGCATCCCGTGCCTACCGTAATTTTCATCCACGATTTGCTGTATAGTTCTTCGAGGAAATCTACGTCTGGGACCCCGAGGCCTCTGAGGATTGCCCAGAGGCAGGAGTGTCCCGCTGAGTTGAAGGCATTCTTAAAGTCAAGATCTATTCTTATCAAGGTGCCGCTTTCTTTCATTGCTTGTTGTTGTACCCAGTGAGCCCTTTGGACCACCATTTGTACTCCTCGGTGTGTTCGGAAGCCATATTGGGAGCCTTCCATGACAGCGTAGTATTCTGTGAGTTGTCTGAGTCGGCTTGTGATTATAAGCATGATTAACTGGTAGATGGTGTTTAGGAGTGCTATAGGTCTATAGTGATCCAGTATGGCTATATCTTTATCCTTATGGATTAGGATAACTTTCGCCATTAGCAGTTCTGTGTCACAATCGTGTCTGCCTGTGAGTATCTCATTTACTAGGAGATGGATCCGCTTTTGGAATGAGATCGGGGCTTGTTTGAAGAGATCTGCCGGTACTTCAGAGAACCCGGGTGCTTTATGTGACGGCATTCGGGCTATAAATTGAGAGAATTCTCTGAAGGTGGTGACTGGTTCACGGATTGTCTCCCCGCTTGCTATAGTTCGGAAGTCGAATATACCAGCCTTATCTAAGAAAGTTCTATCTCTAATGTGATGTCGATTGCTTCGGAAGTTCGCAGGGTCAGTCTTGAAGCAGGTGTCTCCGTCACAGAAGTGCTCTATGCTTCGGGTGGGAAGAGTTTGATCAGGGTGGGTATTGTGGGCTGTAGTAGACATGGGTATCGGTCCCGCTTTACCACAATTCAAATTTCCACATGTGGCGAAAGGGTGATAGGCGTTCTTTTGGAAAAAATATTCGATTCCCGCGAGTAAATTCTCTCCCTTCCACGGTCCTATGTCGTAGATGAGTGATCTTGTCCCAAGGTCTAGAGGGGGGTCCTGGGTGGCCTGAAGAAGGGGGAGCATGTCTGTGAGGGTCTCAAGTTTGATTTCCATCCCTTCTTGTGTCATCTTGAATGAGTGGGTTCGAAAGTTAGCCGTACATTTCTGTATCCACGCCAGTGTTTTTGCGTCCTTCCCTTCTGTGGGGGAGGCGTGTTGCCATGTCCATTTAAGGCCGCACGGGCAGCTGATTTTAACTTCGGTCAATGGTTTGCTAGTATTGTATTTTCCCTTTATCTTCTTTATCCCTTTGATACCGTGTTTGAAAATTTCATTCTTCTTGCCAATATCCCTCCTGTCGTCCCGTCTGTTCTGTTTCAGGTTTTCCTTCTCCATTTGGTTTTCGACTTTTCCTATTTCCACGGTGAGAAGAGCTTTCCATCTGTCGTGTTGCCTGAATAGTCTCTGGAACGTAGGTCGGAGATGCAGAAATCCCAGCCCTTGCATGGCTCTCCTAGTGGCTCCTTTGATCCTGTCCATGGGTTGTAGAGGGGCCGTCTCCGTCAGCGCTGCTGTTAAGAGGGAGATCCTTTTTAGGAGGGTGTTTTGTGTTTTGTTTCTATGTTCTCTCCATTCGCCCGCTCGTCTGCGTGCTTTCCATGCTTTATCCTGCAACCACCTGACCTCTTTTGCCAAGATTTTTTGTTCCTTATGGATGTGGTCTGCTAGTGCTTGACCCGTCGGATTTTCTTCCAAGTCCCCTTGGATTTGCATCTTGATTCGTGCTTTCCAATCATCTACATGTCGTTTAAAAAAGACGGTGTCGATACGTTGGGAGAAGTCGGGTTGAGTGGTCCGGGCCGGGTTAGCCTGTTTAGGGAAATCTAGGTGGGGCAGTTGGGTCCATATTTGGAAGTGGTCGAATTTTTTATGAGATTTAGGGAGTGGTCTGGTGGTCTGAGGTGGGAGGTGGTAGTTCCATGTGAGGACGTGATCTAGTGCCGCTCGGCACTCCTTGCCTTTCCAGGTGTGCTCCTGTTGTGCATAAAAGTGTCCACTCGTGTTTTTGATGAAGTGTTCCAGCTTGTTATCCGCAGTTCCTAGATCTTTATTGAGGGGTTGGGCGTAGTCCCATCGGCATCCCGGGTATGCACAGTTTAAGTCCCCTTGCATTATGATTCGGTTGTTTTTCTGTTTGTTTATCCAGTTCTCCGTCGTGGTCCACATGTCAGTTTGTCCTGTGGGATTAGCAGCCGTAAATTGGTAAATATTTATGATCTGAAGGGTGGTCCCGGTCGGAGTTTGTGCCTGGGTGATTGAGAGACGGCCGTATATTTCTCTGCGGGTGTCAGAGTCCATCTGTTTAGAGTGATGGCAGCGCATTTGTGTGACTTTAGGAAAGAAGGCCGAATGGAGTGCAGTCAGAACCGAATATACATATGGTCGGTCTCTTTGGTCTTTCTTGGGACTCTGGGCCGTGGTGATATAGATCCAGTAATGGGGAAACACTTGCCCCGTTGGTATCCATGGGGTCCCACGTTCCAGGATACTGCTTTTTCCACTGTGCTAGTTGAAACGGAGCCCGCTATCCTGAGGTTGACGAGCCAGCCGTCTTTAGGTGTCTTTTCATTGCTCGTGGTATTATATTCCGTCCAGCGTTTCCATCCTGTGAGGATCGGGTCATGACTGGCTTGTTGTTTTTTGGCGTATGTCCCAGTGAAGCCAAATATGTTTTCCGTCAGTGATCCCAGCAACATCATGTCCCTTCTTTCGAGGTTGTGGATCCACGAGCCTTCGTAAGTGTTGAGGGCAAGAAAAAATTCGACCATCAACTTCCAAGAGTGTCTTGGAGCGTGGGTGAGACAATATTTAAGGGTTTCGCCCTCGGGGATGGCTAGCCAAAGTTCTTCGTCTGAAAGCCAGTCCCTTCTGATGTCGTGGAGGGTTCTCTTTCTGGGAAAAATACGTATAAGGTCAGGTCCATCTACTGACGTTCTTTTGGAATCTTGCAAGGTGGGTTCCTCTAGTGTGCCCATATTTCCCACTGCTCTAACCACGTCCTCGATAGAGTCTGTGGCTTCTGTATTTCGGAAAATGCAATTTGACAAATCTGTAGGGGCCCATGCCTGGGAGCTGGGTGTAATATTAAGGAGTGCTTGTATCATTCCTTTCGGCATAGGTTTATTTCGATAGGGTTCTGGGGCCCAGCATTGGAGGAATTTCCCGATGTCTCCAAGAGTCGTGTCCTCCGTCCATTTTCGCTGGATTATGTCCCGTGTTGCTTCAAGAAGGAGATGAGCCTTGGTGAGGCGGGCATTATGTCGCTCTATTATGATGATGAATCCGGCTGGATGATCTTCAGGGTCCTCAGAGAGGCAATCGATCAATTCGTTTTGTGAATCCTGGGGGATCTCTTTGCTATGAGGTTCGAGGCCCTGCCAGTTGATGGTCATTTCCATCGTGAGTGGTGTGCCTGACAGTTCGCTCAAGAGGCTTGTAAGTTCTTCGATCCGTCCCTGGCTAAGGTGAAGGAAGGCCGATATGGACTGGGGTAGATTGCTATGTCCGTTTTCGAATTGGCCCGTTCCCGTTCCCTTGTCCTCTGGGGGTGGTTTATCCCTGTGGTCTGCCTTCTCAGTGGGTGGAACACTGACTCCGTCTAGCTCTGGTCGTCCTCCCGCCTCACCCTCTCCCCTGGTTTCTATGGCCTGTGGGGCATAGCTATTGTCTGGGGGAGTTTCGGGTGCCTTCCGATTCACCTTGGTGGGTTCTTCTTGTGTGGGGTTGGGGTTAATCTCCGCCTCTGGCCTTCCTTGGCGGGGGGGGTTCTCCCTTTTTTGTGGGTCCGGATGTAAAAGAGGTTTTCCGCTGTGAAGTGTTTCGTGTGATGGTTTCGGTTTTTCCGTTGGCAGCTGTTGGCTTGCTATTGCTCTAGGTGCTTCCTTCTCCGTCCCGGCACTCTGTTCTATTTTTCTGTACATCAATACGTATGCCTGTGATTGGTGTAGGTGTGTTTGTGTTGTCTGAGTTGTTATGGCGTCGTTGTGTGATATCCATTCGTTCCCTCTTTTTGTTATTGCGACATAGTGCCCATGTTCTTTTGTCCCCTGATGTGAGATTACGCCAAGCAGTTTCATTTTTTGGGAGGTTGCGTGTCCAGGAGCCATATAGGGCTCCATTTCTAAGGTCGTTTCGAAAGGAGTGTGGTTCTGGATTTTCGATCCTAAGATCAGTCTTTTCAAGTGGACGATTAGAATTGTGGGAATGTGTGCGTAGGAGAGAGTTTTCGTCGCCCGGCAGGATTTTTGGCATGTCTCGCACCAATATGCGTTATCGTCTTCGAGCATCTCTGGTTGAAAGAAGTCATGTAGTTTCTCTGCCAGTGATGTGTTCGAGTCCGTCGCAATATGTAACGAAATGTCCTGTGTGTTGTCCGTTGTGGTCGTCGTTCTGTTACAGTGGGAACATTGGACCGTTGAGGACATTTGGCCTTGGAAAATCTTTGAGATAGGCTCGCTGATGTCATTAATCAGGGCAATTAGCAGTTCATGGGCATCAGCCGGATCCCCTTGACTATAGCGTATAAGATGTGGGATCCGTTGAATGAGGGGGGAGGGCGTGTAAGCTGTTCCCGATTTTTGGAGTTCCCTGATACAAGTTAGGAGTTTGTCTTGTGTTGTTGTAGACTCATTGGTCGAGGAGTGTAATTGTTTCACTTCGTCAATTGCCCCAAGGCATTCAATCGTGGCGTTAAGAAAGCATGTGTTTCCGGTGTTACGTAGCCCCCGGCCAGATCTCTGCGGGGGAGGATTCTTGTGTGTATTACACTCGGGTTCTCGGGGTTCTCGGGGTGAGCGTTCTGCCTTCTTGGGAGCGGAGTCCTGTTTCATGTGTACTCCGGATCTGGAGGTCGGGGCTTGAGGGAGAGTGTTGAGGTTGACCGCGGGTGTTTGCTTCCTAGGGTTAGGCGTGGGGTCAGGGATGGCGTATGGGGTCGGAGATTGCTTTGTTACCTGAGGTGGGTCAATCTTTTCTGTCTTCCCTTCATCTGCTCTTTCCTCAAACTTCGTTCGTTTATTAGTTGTCTCCTCTCTCTTCCGATCCCTTTTTCCTAGTCTTGCTTTGCTAATGCGGGTTTCCTCGCATGTGGGGCAAGAGGGGTTTGGTTGATCTTCCCATTGTTCATAATTTTGTCCACAACTGCAACGGTGTAAGCTTACTACTTTATGTATTGCGTGACCTATTGCCGCCATCCAGTTCCTTGCCTGGCTAATGTGGGCCTGTAGAACAAAGTTGATCTTCCAGTTCCGTACCGCGTATAATGCGCTGAGGACTGTATATATACCACATGCTAGTCTGGTCTCCTTCGTGTTTGTGAAGTTGTTTTGTTGAGGTGTCCCTGGTTGCTCCAGTTCTGTCCAGCGTTGTCCGGGTGGATCTGTGGTTCGGGTTCCGGCCAGTTCTGGTCTAATGCCTCTCCGATTTTATCTCGTTTTGATGTGGTCATTCGTGGTGTCTAGTGTCTGCATCATTACTGATGTTAGGTCCGTCAGCCCTGGGTGTGGTCCAATGAACCTATCAGGAGGAATAGTCCAGTACGGGCCTGGAGCTACAGCACTAACGTGTGATGTCCATATCATCCTGAAGAATTTCCAAATGAGCATTCTTTGTTGTGGATAATCTGCCGCGCTGTAACCCTGGCTCGAGTCTAGCAAGCTAATGCTTCGGGTTTGTAGGTTTATGTGCGCCGGGAACCAGTGCGACTTTCGGATATGTATTGGGATTATGATATGATCAAGTAGGTGGATGGGTATGGGCGGAGTTATCTTCTCGATCATACGTTCATATTTCCTGAGGTACAAGAAGCTATCCTTCGGCATATAATGTCCTTTCGTACCTTTGATGTAATCGTTGATCATGAGCTGTGTTCCATCTAGGTCAGTGTTTGGCCTGTCCTGGTCCGGCAGGGCGCATCGTTGAACTAGGCCGCCGTCTTTTGGATTTATGTCCAGTATGTCCGTGGAAAAACATATATCTAAAAGCTTGCACAGTCTATGGCGAGTTACTTCCGTACCCCATATTGGTTCTCTCTCAATACATACCCAATCCGTGCATTTCACCCAGGGCACCGGTTGAGGTTCATTATTGTGTTCCCATGACTGCCAGAACGACCTGTCGACCAACCATGTCTTGCTCTGTGCCTCTGGTAAGCCTAAATTATCGTTCCTTAGGCTCCCATTGATTGTCCATTCTAGGAGCACCATTAAGGCTTCACCATTCAGCATTTTGTCTGGGTTGAGGATGTCGCGCCAGACTTCGATAGAATTTGTAGTGCGTTTAAGTTCAGTGTCGCTGAAGAAGCCCAGTCTTTGGAGTACCAGGTAGCCTATGTTGATGTCAAACACAATCCAACTCACGTCGACTGTCATATCGCTGTTTCCGTGTTTGATTGTTATGGAGGTGCCAACCCCCTGTCGAATATGGTGGACCCTCCATATTTGAGCGTCACCTCCATTGTACACAGTGATCGGTGTTCCAACCGTGGGATGCCACGTTTCTGGGAAGGATTGTCGAGGGGTTGAAGCAATCGTCTCGAGTATGGAGCCCAGGGTTGGTTGGCTCGTATTATGCAGGGTGTCGAATCCGTGGCTCAGGTCTTCTTCGTATTCAGGGCCCCTTGTTGCCCCGTCGTCTGCCCACAATGGGGCCACATTTATCGGAGACTGGGTTGAGGTGGTGGTTCCCTTAGAGGGAGAAGCTTCCAATTCGTCCCAATCCCAGTCGTTAATTTCGGATTCTGGGTATTCCTGTTTGCTTCCGGCAGAGTTGTCTTGGTTGGGCACGTTTTTCAGCTCTTCTGGGTCCTGCCTTATTCTGGGGAAGTGGTCTGTTCCGGATATTGGCTCTATCGCTATCTCCTCGTGGTGATCTATGGCTGCGACTTCAAGGTTAGCGTTCCAATGGGCATCACAACAAGTGTGATTGGCTAATTGTCCCACTCCTTCCATTGCGTTGTGTCGTTTCAACTGTTTGCGCAGCGAGGGGCTGATGCGATCCTCAAGGAGTAGAGTCGCATCCTGAGGGGGGACAAGGTATACTTCTTTACCGTGGATATTTCCTAGGACCGTATATTGTATACTGGTGCGATATAGATCGGAGTTCCTTTCTTCCTGAGCTTTCCTTAGTTCTAAAATCACGTTCTTATTCGTAATTGCTGCTGTGAGACCAAAAATAGCGATCAGTTCGTTCTTCCAGATCATCGCGTCTTCCACGACGGCTGTGTCTGCTGTAGTCAGTGGGTCTGAGAGATTTCCAGTGTGATTTGTGCAGGCACAACACTGGCACTCAAATATATTGTGCCATGCATCCTTTTTAGTATGCCAGTATCTTGTCAGAATTTCCGTGTCTTGTTCGATATCTTGCCTGGCTCGTAGGATTCCCTTGCGTGTAGATCGGAGGATATGAGAGACTACTCGGGTTTTCTCCCTGATGTCTAAAAGGGAGTTGTGGCATCCACATGTGATGGGACAGATCATGTTGCTCTCTCTCGTCACTTCACATGAGTTGTCTATGGCCCTTCCTTCAGTGGGCCGTCTGGCCCTTTTTGGGAGAGGCTCCTCGCTGTGGTCTAGCATGCGGAGTTCCCGACTCGTGTGAATTCGTCGTGTCGATGTATGTAGTCGGTTTTGTTGACTTCCTGCTTCACTTTCTTCCTTCTTTCCTCTGCCCTCCCAGCTGGGGGGGGGCTCATATACTCTTCCTTGGGTCAGAGAATGATCTTCCCCTCCCCGTTGGGTAGGCTCCTCGTCATTCTGCAGTTGGGGGGTACCCTCGCCATTCTGCCTGTTCCGAATGAGCCCCCCTCGTCCCCTTGTGGGGGCAGCCTCCCCCCTACCCCCAAGGGGGGAGGTTAGCCCCCCCCCTCCTTCCACGTAGGGGGGCCCACCTGTGGGTCTACTCGTCCCCCCCTCCTGCTCGCCCCCCCTTGACACCAGGGGAGGCGTTGGACCCCCCACCCCTTTATGGGTGGGGGGTCCGTTGGAGGCCATCATTATGTGTCATCCCCCGCCGAGGAGGGGGATGACTGAGGCTTAGTAGTTGCGGTGGTTGGTGTAGGGCTCATGGCCTGTGCTTCGAGGATTTTTTGTTTCATTTTGTCTATCTCATCACATGCCATTTTCGTGAATGTGGTCTGATCGATTAGTTGTGGTGTGGGGCTGCAGAAATCGTGCAATCCATGACGGTGCA
>Ga0209390_10011090_pt1 | contig 10414 bp, 10 predicted proteins | sample BON01_FD_187212 | JGI IMG/M metagenome (GOLD analysis project Ga0209390, IMG submission 187212) | Freshwater microbial communities from Lake Bonney liftoff mats and glacier meltwater in Antarctica - BON-01 (SPAdes) (version 2) | ecosystem: Environmental > Aquatic > Freshwater > Ice > Glacier... | reverse complement strand
ACGCCCCGAGACTGGTTCAAGTGCACAAGACCTGAGCACCCTGCCCATGGGGGTGTGATGCTCTGCACGGTACAGTGTAGGCCTGCTTCGGCATGCGCCAGAAAAAGCCCTCCCAGAGGGTGCACTCTAAAGAAACAAGACAAGACAAGACAAAAAGGGCATAACTTTTTTTTGTGTGTAACGATTTCACTCCAACCTTGTTAAATGCGTTGGGAATACATAACTTAATCACAGGTGAAAAGGGGGTGGCAAACGGAGCACTTGAGAAAATGGCCATAGGAAGGCTGTTGGTGAGCGTTTCAACCTCTCTATTGTCGCTTGCTTTCACCTTCAACCTCCTACCCCCCGAAGAACACGCAGTGCGGCCGTTAGCGCAATCACACACACGGCGCCCTCCTCCTGCGAAAAGTAAGAAGGACGGACGCGGCAGTGTGCGTGCACATTTACTAAAACAACATTGATTACTATCCTTCACATTCGAACCTTATCATGTAGCCGCTCCTCGACCCTGCACACACACACGACACAGGGATCTACGCCTCCCCACGACACCACGCTGCCGTAGCCCCCACCACGAGCCAGCCGTGGCGTCCATGTCCGCAATGTCACTTAAACGCTTGGTAGGCAACACGCAGCGTTGGAGCTCGGGCGGGCAAGGATCCCTATCACCATCTGCGCCATTCCCCCCCTCTGCCACGATCGTCTACGGCTCCAGCCGCCCTACGGCGCCTCCCCCTCCTTCTCAACCAGACAAGGCAGTGGAGCACACCCTGACCGCTTCCCCGGTCTCGTCTCCAGTAGACTGCCTTGCACTGATCCCGCAGCCTCAGACGCCGTTTGTGACCCTTTACCCTTCCCATCCCGATCAAGCACGTATTGCTCGATTTTCCTATGCCTGTGGAAAGGGTAAGTGCGTCCTTGCGGAAAAAGGACGAGAAGGAAATACGAGGAAGAAAGGTGTGAGTTATCAAATTTGTTTGACAATGTATGCACACTTAGATGTTGCCCTTCTGACCTTACCCTCTCCTCCCTTCTTCCCTCCCTCCCTCCATCAGGCCACCGACACTGCCCTCCTCCTCAAATTCCACGATACGGGTTTCTCCTCCCCCTCCCGCAACGCCGACCCTCTCATGCTCGCCGTCTACCACGGCTCCCTTCCCGACATTCGCTTCTTCCTCCACCATGACAATTACGACCTGGCCTCTGCGCATAGCACGTACGGGGAATCTCTGCTGCATCTCGCTGCTGCCTCTCCCTCCCCCCACGTCTGCAGCGTCCTGCAAGAGCTCGTAGAGAGGGGGAAAATGACAAATGTTAATTGCAAAGATTATGCCCTCCGGACCCCTCTACACGTGGCAGTGGCGGCCACGGGCCCGGCGGGTGTGAATGCGCCGGCGGTGGTCAAGGCGTTGGTACTGTGGCAGGCTGATGTGGACGCAGAGGTGAGGAGGGAGGGAGGGAGGGAGGGAGGGAGGGAAGGTGGTAGACGAATGAGAGAGGAAAGAAAAATGCTGAAAAGATTATATATTGACATCGTTATCATTTCCTGATCAAACCATTCATTCCAACGATTATCAATAGGACGAACAGGGCCAGACGCCGCTCCACGTGGCTGTCAAGGCGGGTCATCATCAGGTCGCTCGATTGCTACTCTCTCACGAGGCAAAGGTGGGAGGGAAGGAGAAGAGAGGGCGAACGCCTCTTAGCTTGGCAGTCACGAAAGGAGATGTGAATTTGGTGCGGATGCTCGTGGCGCACGGGGCGAGGGCTGAGGGAGAAGAGCTGAGGGAGGGAGGGGAGGGAGGAGGAGGAGGAGGGGAGGGAGGAAGGAGGGAGATTGAGGAGGTCTTGCGGGAGCAAATGCGAAAACAGGAGGAAAAGCACAAGAAGGAGGAGGAAGGAGGGAGGCAGCAGCAGCAGCAGCAGCAGCAGCAGCACCTAGGAGAAATAACTCAGTCGTCATCGGCGTCGGTGGATGTGATGGCGGGAGTGGTGGTGGAAGTAGAATTTGAAATGCCGCTTGTCCCTTAGGAGGAGAGGGAGGAAGAGCAGGAGATGGAGGAAGGGTTGGAGGAGGAAACCTTGGATCCTCTGCGCTTTACGGAGCTGACATTGGACGATGAGGAGAAGGAGGAGAATTGGGAGGGTGAGGAGGAGGAAGGGGCGTAGGAGGGAAAAGAGGGAGAGGGGAGGTTTTGATGCATTTTATTCTATGAATTGAGTACGATGTACGATTAGCTCGAATAGATACGATATATATACGATGTGTACACGCAAATTCATAAAAAACGTTTGCATTTGACTTGACAATGAATCACTTTCATCTGTTATGAAATTGAGATGGGCCGGGGCTCGTCGAATTATTGCTTTTGCTTCTCGAGTTTGAATCGAGGTGACACGCGTTCTTATGCTTGGAAAGGATAAATAACTTAACTTCATTTCTTTTCCTTTCTTCGGTATCGGTGCCAGGCATTGATTCATGCCCTGTTGAGGAACCTTTTGGCCTCGTTGATTTCAAAGTGAACCTCTCCGCCACACCTATGATAAGAAGTAAAAAAGAGAAAAGAGGGGCTAGGCTCAACCTGGTTTGGGGCCGCGAGTGGGGAGGTTGACTGCGTGTGAGCATAGAAAGGGATTTAGAGACACAACCACGAGCTTTATCAATTGAAACATTTATCTGTCGAGGCAAATCTTCTGTTCTATCTGATTCTCGTTCTTTTTGTGTCCTCCAGCGTCTTATCGATCATGGTTGAGCCCCAGAGAAGAAAAGTTACATGGGTCAGAGAGCACACAAAAAGACGCGGTAAGAGAGACGGGTAAGAGATGCCGACAAAAGCACGGCAGGGAAAAAGGAGAAATGATTCCTGTGGATAGGTGCATATGCGCGTGCTCGATACTGCTGGCTTAAGCGCACCCCAGCTTCCTTTCCTGTCTCTCTTACCCCTTACCTCCCACTTAGGCAACGTATGCGTTCGCCTCGCCCGTGTCCAAATCCGGCTCTCGATTCAACCACCTCACACACTCACAAAGCCATGCTCAGTCCCCCAAACCCACTCCCTTTGCCCTCTCCGCACACCCCTACAGGCCTCGTAGACAAGAGGATGGCCGCGCCATCCAGCAGCCTGCGCCGCAGCGGGTTGCTCCTTCTCTTTCCCTGCTTGTTCTGGGGCGTTGTGGCTTTCCTCCCCGCCCCCGTCTTGCCTAGCCGGGAACCCTCCTCCTCGTCCTCCTGCCTGCACGCGGAAACCAACAACCAAGAGGAGCCGAACCCGCTGAACAAGCTCTTTATCCCGCCCTCGACCACCAACCCGTTTGCGTCCTTTGGGAAGCAAGTCACCTCATTCTTCGAGAAGCTCATGAAAGGCGGCGTCGAGCGTCCCTCTGCTTCTAAAGCCCTCCCTCCCCCCGCGCCCAAGCCCCGCCGTCGCACCGGTGGGCCCGTCTCGGTTGTATTTGGCGCCACAGGGCGGGCGGGTCGTGAAATCGTGCAAGCCTTGTTGAAAGAGGGCCATGACGTGGTTGCTGCCGTAAGGAACGAATCGAAACTCAATGAGGTGTTTGGGTCGTATGCCTTGTCTGGCACCATCCCCGCGGCTCCTGGGCAGGGATTACTCGATTATGTGACTGGGGTGGACGTGACGAATGCAGCGACGTTGTTGGAGGGAGATATGCCGGGTGTGTTACAGGAAGCAGCGCACGTGGTGGTGGCTTTGGGGCCGGTGGGGGGTCTGCAGCCAGGTGGTGGGTTTGGGTTTTTCCCGGGGCTGACCAGTGAAGATGTTGATTATAAGGGTGTGGTGAAGGTGGTGGATTCCGTGGCAGCCGCCAAGGGTGGAGGAAAGGAGGGAGGGAGGGAGGGAGGGAGGAGGGTGTCGGTGGAGGGGGAGGAGGAGGAGAAGAAGAAGACGTTGTTTAGGTTCAAGACGCCGGAGGACGTGGCGAAGTGGCAGCGGTTGGATGATGTGATTATGGGGTGAGTAACGTGGGAGGGAGGAAGGGAGAGAGCGGATGCTTTGTTTCTATATTGGTGTAATTCTGCCTGCCATTGCTATGCCTAATTCCTCACATATCCCTCTCCCTCCCTCCCTCCCTCCCTCCTTCCCTTAGTGGCCGTTCCTCCTCCGCCCTCGAGCTCAACGCGGACAAGGGCTACGCCACCTACACCGGCAGCCTGGTCGTGGAAGATGGGGGGTTCTGCGGTACTCGTGCTTCGGGGGGAGGAGTCTCTGTTGACCTCTCAGGCTTTGATGGCGTCCGTCTGCGTGTCCGTGGGGATGGACGACGATATAAGTTAAATGTCAAAACAACCGATACCCTCGCCTCGGAAAATGTGTACCAAGCCGCATTTGACACCATGCTGATGGAGGAGGGCGAGGGCTGGCAGACTATCACCCTGCCTTTCCACCGCTTTTTCCCCGTGGTGAGGAATCGGGTCGATTACAAGGCAGCCCCTTTCAGGTCTTCTTCCCACGTGGCTGTGAGCTTTGGGTTTGTCTACTCTCGGTTTGAATTTAATAGGCAAGCGAATCCTTATTATGCCCCTGGGGGGTTTTCGTTGGCGATGGAGGAGGTGTCGTTGTACCGGAGCCAGAGGCCAAAGATTGTGCTGGTCTCCTCGGCGGGCGCGGAGAGGAATGCGAAGGTCGAGACGGAGGAGGATAGAAAGAAGGTACGTGCTCCTTCGGTCCCTCCCTCCCTGCCTCCACCCTCTCCTCTCGATTCTGTGTCTAATCAAGCACTTATGCTAAAACCTCCCTCCCTTCCTCCCTCCCTCCCTCCCTCCCTCCTTCCCTTCTTCACAGGAAATCCCCATCGTGATGCTCAACCCCGGCGGCATCCTCAACTGGAAGTATCGGTAAGCCAAGGGAACGAAGGGAAAGAGGGAGGGGAGCAGGGAAAGAGGGGCATAAATGCATCGCGCTAGCCCACTCAGCCCCTCATCATCTACTCCCTCCCTCCCTCCCTCCCTCCCCTCCCTACACAGCGCTGAGACCTACCTCCGTTCCTCCTCCCTACCCTACACCATCCTACGCCCCTGCGGCCTGGTCCCCGAAAAAGCGTTTGGGGACGACCCCCCTACCGGCAAGCTCCAGGCAGGTCAAGGTGATACAATCACTGGTAGGTTAACACGACAAGATTTAGGAGCAGCAGTAGCAGCAGCGCTGGCCTCCCCGTTCTCCGTAGGGAAAACGTTGGAGATCAGGAGGGATGAGGCGGCTGATGCTAATTCTATGGCTGGGGTTGGGAAGAGGGAGAGGACGACAAGCATGACTGCAATTGAGTTGTTTCAGCCATTGGTGAAGGATAAAGACCGCGCGGTGTGCGGACAAATGAATTTGTTTCCGTTCCCCGAGGCGGTTGATCCTCCCGCGCAAGTGAGTAAGGAGAGGGCCGAAGAAATTTTGAACGATCCACGTGTCAGGGCACAACAGGATAGGGATAGGGCCTTGGTGGTGGACAAAGGGATGAAGAAGGAAGAGGGGGGGGGAGGGAGGGTGGAGGAGGGGGCACCCGCGCCTGTGTCGGTCGGGGCGGGGGCGGCGAAATAAGAAGGAAAGGAGGGAGGGAGGGAGGGAGGGGAGGCAAGTGAAAACGTGCTGAATTTGTGTGGTGAGTTTGTGTGTGTGTGTGTGTAGTGTTGTGTGTGTGCGTGTGCCTGCCCCGAGAGCGCAGAGCGAGCACAAAGCGAAGCGACGATCCAAATCCAATGTAATGTGTTGATAAATGTGTCTTTTGACCTTCAAAGACGACCCAAAAAAGACATTTAGAAGCTTTCCTCGTTTAGTGAGTGCATAGTGCTTTCCCCCGTGAATTCAACGTCTACGAAGAGGAACAAAAGAACCAAGAAACAGGTGATAGCTTCAAAAAGATGAAACTTGCTTTTGCGCCTCTGATCCTAATTTATTTTTCGTGTTCCCCAAAAAATTAATTTTTATCACATAAAAATTTAGAGACACTCTCTCACAAATAATACACTTCACTGCTCTTTCTACATTCCCCTCCTCCTCCTCCTCCTCCTCCCTCCCCTCCCTCCTTCTCCTCCTTGTGCTCAACCACCCCCCCTCCTCCCCCTCCTCCTTCCCTCCCTCCTTCCCTCCCTCCCTCCATCTCCTTCACCATCCTCTCTACCCCTATCGTCACCGCATGCTCCTTCCCCCACGCCCTCTTATATATCCCCAAGCCATCTCTCGCCAAGCAACACGCGTGATACTGCAACGCCTCCCTCCAGACCCCCCTCCCTCCCTCCCTCCCCTGCGCCAAAGCCCACATTGCCTTTGCTTTCATGACAAGGAAGGATGCCCGCTGCGGCTGCTCTTGCAACCCCTTCCCTACCAAAAATAAGCCCATCGCTCCCGCTGCTACCGCAACAGCCATTTCTTCCTCCCTCGTCTTCCTCACTCTATCCCTCCCTCCATTCCTCCCTCCTCCGCCTTGTCCCATGCTCATTAGGAGCAACGCAGCCTCACATCGCAAAGGGTGGGCGTCTGCCAACAACCGCGCCTCTCCTCCCTCCCTTCCTCCTCCTCCTCCTCCCAAAGAACCCACCGACACCAACCACTCACACAGCTCTCCCAAGCACTCAACAAGGGAAGGCGGGAGGGAGGACGAGGACGAGGACAAGGAAAATGACATCGTCATTATCTCTCGAGCCCGCGCCACGAGGTATTGACCTCGTTTAAGGGCTGTGTGGTAATGGTGCTGCGGAAGGAGGGTCAGACATGACCTGGATAAATTCATACATTTGATAAGTTTGTCTTTGGCAGCAGTCTTCATCTTCCTCTCCCCTTCCGCCTCCTCTCTCGCCGACAGCACCAGCCCCACCCGTCCTCCACAAGTCAAGCACGCCCACCTCTCCCTCCCTCCCTTCTTCCCCTCCTCCCCCTCCTTCTCCTCCTCCACACATCGACAACACCCGCACAGGAAGTGAAAGCCCTGCTGCAACAGTTCCCGTCGTTCCCCCCGTGAGAAATGCAAAGCAGAGATATATGAGTAAGTCACCTCCTCCCCCCCCTCCAACCCACGCACCGCCCGCAATTCGGCCTTTAGATGCTGATGCCACGGCCCTCCCTCCCTCCCCCCCTCCCTCCCTCCCTGGTGTGGAGGGGAGTAACTAAAGCTTAGGGCAGCGGAAGGACGACAGGAGTGATTGATATTCCCGGCAACAGAGGGAAAGAGACCAAGAATCTGCACCTGCTGTACATGCTGCTGCTGCTGCTGCTGCGCGGAGGAAGAAAAAGGGGTGGTCCTTCCACTGCTGCTGCTGCTGCTGCTGCTACTGCTGGGAATAGAGACAGGGCAGGGATGGCTATTGATCCTTATCCGCATTACCAAGTCAGCCACCTCATAAGGAGGAAACATCCGAAAAAGTACATCGCCCCTCGACCCCCATTCCTCCCTCCCTCCCTCCCCTTCCTCTCCCCTTTCCGCAGCCGTCGTTGGTTCCGCCAGCATTCGCGCCATTGTCAACGCTTCCTCCCACAGCCTCCCTTCCTCTGCTTCCTTGTGTGCTACCAATGCCATAACCTCACCTAACTCGTCATGCTGCGGACTGAATGGGGGAGGCATAGAGAGGGCTCCACCGCTACTACTGCTGCTGCTGCTGCTGCTGTCCTTTCGTTTCGCAGCACGTTTTCCAAAATTATGGACCGCCAGGCCGAGCACTTGGAGGGCTAGGCGCACAGCATCCGTGTCGAACGACGATACCGACAGAGACCCTTGCTGCTGCTGCTGCTGCTGCTGTTGCTGCTGCATTTGCCGCAGACGCGCCTGTCGGTTGGCATGCACACGCAGACGTTTTAGACGCAGGCACAAAAGCTGGTGCACATCCTCGTCCGCTCCGAAGCAGGCTTGTGAACAATAATGCGCCGTGTGACACCCCCCACATATCTTGATCTTCTTGCCGGGCAACGGGGGACGGAGGCAGACATGACAAAAGCGTTCAAGGGAAGGGCTTGCAACGACAGCGACTGAGGCAGGCGCGGACATCAACAAGGTACCCGGTGCGGCCGTGGAAGTGGGAGAGAAGGTTGTGTAGCGTCCTCTGCCCTTGCTGCTGCTGTCTTCCTTGGTAACGAGGCGGGGTTGGGCGGAGATGGAGGATGGGGGTGGTGGGGCGGTGGGGGAGGAGGGAGGCGGCAACAAGCAAGACCGCTTTGCCCATGCTTGACTGCTGCTGCCGTCGGGGTGGCGACGGCGCAGTAGGAGAGGGCCCGTGCAATCATAGCTGAGGTGGACGTGTCGGAGCACCGTCGATTTTGCTTCTACGGCAGGAGCAGCAGGAGGGTGGGGAGGCTGAGCTTCGTCGATGCTCGTGTGCGGCAACGAGATGCCCAGGAAAGCCGGCAGCAGGGACGTAGGCGGCGGAGGCGGTGGATGGGACATCATGGCACCTGTTCTGTGTGTTTGCGCAGATGGAAAGGCGTGGGTTTGGCGTGTTTTAGCGGGTCTGGTGGAGGGAGGAGGGGAGGTGACTTGTTGAAGCATCGGTTGCTTGTCAACGCACCCATCATTCTCTCTCTTGCCCTGCCCTTTGCCACCACACCACACATGCGCCACCTATTCTCATGCCATCCACACATGCCCCACACGTCCATACAGGCTTTCTGCTGCCGACGCGCCGCCCGCTTTGCTGCCCTTGCTGCTTTGTCCCTGCCAAAACCGAGCATCATCATCATCATCAGCCTAGGAGCATCTCCGCAATGCCGCCGCCGCATGCCCGCGCCCGGCGCGCGCTCCTCCCCCGTCTCCTTCCCCTTCCATTCCTCCTCCTTCTCCTTGCCTTGCCTCGCCTTGCGGACGGCATGGTTCAGAACTTTCATTATGAGGACGAGACCAGCCCGATTTTCCAGCTTGAGACTTTTGGTTTCCGACCGGGAGGAGGTGAGTTGAGAGAGTGGCGGGGATAGGATGCCGTGCTCGTAGAAAGGGAAGTACTGCTCGCCGAGGCTCATACTCACACCCTACCCTACCCCTATCTAACCACTCCTCAGTAATGGAGCTGAACTTCAACCACTTCCTGGTTAAGGTTCCCGGAGGCATGGAGAAGGAAAGCGACGAAACCGTCCACGCAGGTTTCCTCATGCATCTGACCGAAAGCGAAACCACGGCCCGACAAGACATAGAAGAAGCACTCGAACGCCTAGAACGCGATGAGAACGACTGCTGGCTCGAGCACCCCGGCCCCTACGACGAAGTTATCGACCTCTCCTCCCCCGAATCCTGGGCAGAAAAAGACGCCCACCACACAATCGCCGCAGGGGAGGAAGGCCTTTACTCCCTCATCTTCGTCCGCTGCCGCCCCCCCCTCTCCGCGGTCTCCTTCAAAATCAACGCGAAATTCTACAACCCTACTGCGAAGGGGCCTAATTATTTGTCGGCGGGCGAAGCACCCTTGCCTGCGTTGTATTTTCTGTTCTTCTTCTTTTATGTCGTGGCGATGGTGGCGTGGTTGATGCTGTGTAGGAGGAGGAAGGATCACGTGCACCATATCCATCACATGATGATGGCGTTATTATTCTTCAAGACTCTGTCCCTGTTATTTGAGGCTGTGCGATTTCACGCCTATCAGACACATGGGCTGACGGGGCATGCGGATGGATGGGCGGTGGTGTACTATATATTTGCGTTTATTAAGGGGATCATGAGGTTTATGGTCATCTTATTGATTGGGACGGGGTGGAGTCTGCTGAAGCCTTACCTTTCCGATAGGGAGAAGAAGGTGATCTTGGCGGTGCTGGCGTTGCAGGTGTTAGACAATACGGCCATGGTGGTGTTGGATGAGCTGTCGCAGACGAGCCCGGGGTCGGCGTCGTGGCTGGTAAGTAGGGAGGGCGGGAGGGAGGGAGGGCGGGGAAGAAAGACCGGTGCATTCCAATATGTTCTAACACTCTCTCTTCCCTCCCTCCCTCCTTCCTTCTAGACTTGGCGCGACATTTTTCATCTCATCGATATCCTCTGCTGCTGCGCGGTGCTCTTCCCCATCGTCTGGTCCATTCGCCACCTAAGACAAGCAGCGGCCGCAGATGGGAAAATGGAGAACACCCTGAAGAAATTGACGCTATTCCGTCAGTTTTACCTGCTTGTGGTTGCGTACATATATTTTACAAGGATAGTGGTTTTCTTAGTGAAGGCGACGTTGCCTTATGACTTGCTTTGGCTCCAGCCTTTTTGTGATGAGGGGGCGACGTTTCTGTTTTATTTTGTGACGGGTTGGAAGTTCAGGCCGGCAGATGCGAATCCTTACCTGGCAGTTGAGACACAAGAGAGGGATGCAGCAGAATTGGAAGAATTTGGGCTTGATGACTACGAGGACGATTTTGGGGAGGATGAGGAGGAGGAAGGGGAGAGGAGGGATGAGGGCGGGATTGAGATGAGGGAGGGAGGGAGGGGGGGAGGGAGGCATGGGGGGAGTGGG
>Ga0209390_10011086_pt1 | contig 10416 bp, 12 predicted proteins | sample BON01_FD_187212 | JGI IMG/M metagenome (GOLD analysis project Ga0209390, IMG submission 187212) | Freshwater microbial communities from Lake Bonney liftoff mats and glacier meltwater in Antarctica - BON-01 (SPAdes) (version 2) | ecosystem: Environmental > Aquatic > Freshwater > Ice > Glacier... | reverse complement strand
CGGGAAGTGACAAATCAATGCCGTGGAAATGTTCAAAGGGCCACGAGTGGAACGCTGTCATATTCAATCGTGCCAAAGGTAGTGGCTGCTCCGCCTGCGCCAATAAAACTTTGATACGGGGCTACAACGATTTACAAACTACGCATCCGCAACTCGCGTCTGAAGCGCTATTTGACCCCACCACAGTTATGGCGGGAAGTGACAAATCAATGCCGTGGAAATGTTCAAAGGGCCACGAGTGGAACGCTGTCATATTCAATCGTGCCAAAGGTAGTGGCTGCTCCGCCTGCGTCAACGAACCATTGACGCAGGCACAAGTAACCCCACACGTCGAAAGATTTATGGGCTTCGTTGAAAAACAACCCAGCGGGTGTTGGTTCCGCTATTCACGCGCACGCAATAGTGGTTACACGTCCATACAAGTAGACGGCAAGCGAATAGGTGCCCACCGATTCTCGTTTGCCGCCTTTAACGGTGACGTTCCAGCCGGTATGGAGATTGACCACAAGTGCCGAGATAGAGGTTGCGTTAATCCTGAACATTTAGAACTTGTTACCCGGCAAGAAAACTTGAAACGCCGCGATGCAGTAACACCAACGCAGTTCACTGCCAAAAACTTGTCTGCTCGAATCATGTCGCGAGTCACAGAAACACCGGATGGTTGCTGGACGTGGACAGGCGCATTAGTTAGAGGCTACGGGGTAATAAGTGTTGGTGGAAAAACACGCTATGTCCACCGCATGCTGTACGAAATCGTTAATGGGGAAATCCCTGAAAACCATGACTTAGACCACCTTTGCCGAGAGTCCTCATGTGTGAATCCGTCACACCTTGAACCCGTCACCCGTTCGGAAAACGTTGCCCGAATGCTCAACAAGCAGCCACTCGACAGATGTAGACGGGGACACAAATACGACGTAGTTGGCCGCACGTCGACTGGAAGTTGCGTGACATGTTGGGAACAAACCAACAAACATAGAGTCAAGAAATACACACCGCCTAAACCACGCACTCCTTCACATTTGTGCTCCAACGGACACGTTATTGCTGAAGTCGGCAGGTATAAGTCCGGCGGTTGCCGTGCGTGTCAGGCAGTTAAAGACGAGGCTAGGGGTCAACGCGTTAATGCCACCATTGAACGCTACTGCGACCAAGGACATGACATTTCAGCCGTTGGGAAACACGGAACTACCTGCCAAACGTGTTGGGATGAAGGCTGGTGCGCCGCTGGACACGATATGAACCAAGTTGGTCGGACACCTAAAGGGGCGTGCGTTGAGTGTCGCAAGGTTCGTTCTCGTAACTACGCGGAGTCACGCGTAGGCTCGTGCTCTAACGGTCACGACTTGGCTATCGTCGGAGTGAACCCCAATAACGGACAATGCCGCCAATGCGCCCGTGATTACATGGCAACCCGTCATGGCTCTACACGCACGCAAGCCGACATGGACTACGCCTGTGTTAACGGTCATCCGTGGACGGACGAAGGCACAAGGTTTTCTAAAAGGGCACGTAATGGTCAAGTCACAATGGAAAAAGTTTGTAGGGAGTGCGCTAAGCAGCGTAATCGTGAATACGACTCCCGCAAACGTGAGCAGTAAACCTGTTACAAAGTCATAAAGTCATTTGATTTTTTGGCAGTTGTGCCTCACCATTGGAAAATGATTGAAACCTTGTACACCCATCACAGGATTTCGTGTGGTTACGAAATCGAGCCGCACACAAGTGTTATTGACACAGACAACGTATTAGATACTGCCGAGGTCAGTGACGAGCCGGGTGGCCCGTGGGCTGAAACGTGGTGTGACACCACCACCGATTTTACGTGGTGCATACGAGTGTTCCTCAGCGCCAAAAATGAGTCAGTCACCGAGGCGCAAGAACAAATATTGCAACTCAAACTTGAGGAAGTCGTTGGGACAACACTTTAAGCGGCTGGTGACTCAACCACCTTGGCGAGTGCTCGGTAGATAGTCGGGCGGCTCACATTAAGCAGCGACCCAATGGATGCGACGCTGTGATTTTCGGCGCGTAATTTATTTGCCATAGTGACTTGTGCTGGAGTGAGTTTCAGGGGGCGGCCACCAAATTTGCCACGTGCACGGGCAGCCGCGATTCCCTCATATGTTTTGATGCGCTGTAAATCATTTTGAAACTGATTTACACTTCCAATTATGCCAAGCATCATCACCGAACTTGGGTTATTAGGGTCAAGAATTCCTTGTTGTGTCGAATTCAGAATAATTCCGCGCTCATGTAGCGACTTAGTTATGGTCAGCAGGTCAGAGAGGCTACGGCTCAAACGTGACCAGTCGAAAACCACCAAAGTGTCCCCCGCCGCCATTTCGGCGAGTAACGCGTTTAGGACTGGGTGACTTGCGGCAGATTTAGAACCCGAAACTTGCTCCTCCCGAAAATCGGTTGCCCCCGCCGATTTGACCGCAGCCCTTTGCGACCGAACATTTTGTCTACCGTCAGAGGTGCTTACCCTTAAATAGCCGAAACTTGTCATTTATGCCCCTTAGGTTGTTTTACATTATTACGTTACTTAATGGGTCTGACATCTGGCGCGTGTGACGAAAACGTTCGTATTTGATAAAAGTTAGGCGGCAGCCCGTAACCTCAAATTGTTTTCGTGCTGTAGCCGTCGAAGGGTCACAACATCGGACTTAGGGCAGGCAGGCAAAGTTGGGAAAAGTAATGACTCTAAAGGAAACATCATTTTCCCGCGTCCCCTCCGATACGTGTTGGAGTCAAGGCGCAGAACCCCACGCCTCCCCCACATTCTTATCGTTGTGGCGTCTTCACCCAGTAGCAGCGCTTAGTGCGGTTAAAGTCTTTTTCATTTTTTCCCCCTAATTAAATAGCCCGTGACGGTGAGCACAACGCCAATCAGAATACACGGAATGACCCATTGGCTTTTCTCACCTGTGACTATCCCAAAGCCCCTCACTAGGTCTGCGATACCTGTTAGCAGGTCATTCGGAGAGGAATACTGGGACTGAAGTTCCGTGCCCCACTGGTCAATTGAGTCACCGATAAGGAAGAGAAGCCCCAAGGCATAAAACACACCTGCGAGGATGAAAGCCAGCAGCCGCGCTTGTGGTGTCTTGGGTTTGGCTTCGGAAGGAACGCTCACATAACTCAGTATGACAGTAGTGACCACCGCGTCACTGGACATAATGCTGCCGCCCGTGTCGGCGTTAGTGGAAGAACCTTGAATCGCTACTTTGCAGAATCGGCAGCGTGAACTTCTACTTCCTGAACCGGTACTCCCCGTCACCCTCAAAATCACGTTCAAAACTTGTAACAACGGTGAAGGTATAGGACTCCTTCTTCTTCACTGGCACCAAAGGCAGAGTCACACTAGGCCGGTACGGGTCTGTCCACGTTGTGGCTTTCGCGCAGGCGACCAATGGCTGTCTGTAAACGCCGTTCGGTTTGCTTTGTGAAAGGTCCTTCTGTCCATTTACGTCGACAAAACTCGACCATTCTGAGTAGACGACGAGATTGCCGAAGTCATCGACAATCCCCATATTGATTCCGCCCTGAGGAACGTTCGTCGCGTTACGCACATCGACCTTGGCCGAGACCCTCACACACTTTCCGGGCTTTGGCGCCTTGACGACAGAAACGGTGATGATGCCCCAGCCGGTCTTGACCGAAACTCGAGAAGATGGTGCCGCAAGGGCAGGCAAGGGTCGCAGAAGCCAAGAAGTCAAAAGGGAAGGCTGCCATTGGTGGTCGCCCCGGAGCCCTTACTCCCACCATGGTGAATCGTGCTCGCGCATACATCGATATCGAAAAAATGTCCGTGCCAGCAGCCGCGGCAAAAATGGGTGTTTCAGGGCGCACCCTGAACCGGTATTTCGCAGAGATGAGTGCGAGAACTAATTAGATAAGAATCCAGAATCGCCGCAGCAGTAGTAGTTGAATTCCTCAAATAGCAACCTACTCCACTCCCCGCGAGACACGGTCTCATCTGGATTCGAAGCGAACCAAATCCTAGTGAAGGCTTCTACCGTTTGCTGAGCGGTATCAGGACTCCATCCGGGACACGTCTCTTCTCTGGCAAAACCTGAGATGTTATTCCACATTTCTACGACCTCCGGCGCGGGTCCAACATTCGGTTCTGCGCAGGCACTCAAGGTAAAAGAGAGAGCCGCGACAATTACAAACCTTTTCAATCAAAACAAAGCACGGTCGGAATTGAAAAGTCCTGATTTCACTTTCTCCCCTGACTGATAATCACGCAAATAAAGACTCCAGTTCTGAGAATCTACAACCTAACTTTTTCACGTTCAAAGAAGAATGGCGCACAATTTTTAACTCGTAGGACTCCTTGGTTATTCGGTTTTGGCCATATAGGCTGTTGCTATCAGTCAATTTTTAGGGGAATAATGCATTGTCAAACGACCAGTGGTGTCAGGGATAGAATCCGAGTGTCAATAGTTGGTGCCTTCTCCGCTATCTGTTTAACGGGTTGTGGAGTCATTTCCGCGCTCACGGGCGTTGAATTCGAAACTTACTATTCACCGCAGCAAAAAGAGGCCTTTAGCGCCTCATTCTTACTTTCTATGCGAAGTATCGTAGGTGAAGACTATTCTTTAACACCCGAAACAGAATTATGGCTTTTCGATGTCGCCGAGGTCCTGTGTGCAGATATTAATGACAACGGGCGTGACGCGGCAAAACAAAACTTGTTAACACAAATGTTAGAAATGGCGCCCGAGACGGAAGATGCTGACTTTCTAAGTGAAAAATACGCAGAAGTTATAGTTTTGGCAAGCACTGCGCAAGGCTCCTTTTGTGCAGACGCACTATGAGAAGCATTGTTGTTCTACTCGTTACTGCATTGTCACTGTCTGCGTGCAGCACAACCGGTGCTGGACCATTAGTCATAGTTCCAACATCTGCCGAGTCACTTGAAAGAGCCGAGTATTCCGAAACGCAAATAGAGACTTACAAACAAGCCCTTAAGCACGAGGCTGGGCAAATGAATCTCATGGATGGCATGGTGCTCGATTTTGACCAACCTGATGAGAACTGGCTTCCATTCGTTGTTCGCGCCAAAGCGTTCTGTGACACTGCCCGGACTCAGAGTTGGCAGGTTGCCGAGACGCAATATCTAGAACAAGTGATTCTTGAGGCTACCAATGCACTGCCAACTGAACTTGATGATGTCGAGGACTTAAACGCAGGGCTTCGAGAAGCGGTAGCGCCCCTTGCGAACGCTCAATTCCGTGCAATGGGGGCGCCGGGGTCACTGTGCCCAGAATTGGCACCTGACTTTGTTACATCCGATACGGATTCTGCAGTAGTTCCCAGCGAGACAAGTCGCCCAATCTTCGATGGACAGTATTTTGGCGAAGGCTGCGAAGGAGCCGGACTAGCACTTTCTGCTTTCGTCTCGGTATTGGACGACATTAAAAATGGTCTTGGAGACTCGAAAGAATTGAATGAGCGCCTCCGTAATATTGCTGATGGCTTGATATACGCCGAATCATCGGAGCCTAATCCGAAACTGGCTGAAAAAATCTTTGGTGCGATTCCCCCGTTGATGCAAATGCAAATGGCGTTCGAGAGTCAAGACCCAGAAAAGTTTGGTGCAGCGGTTCCTCTGGTCTTGCAAGAGGCTATCCGTATCTTTGACGCTTGTGGTGTTTAATCTCACGGTGAAGAGGCCATTACTTAGCATCGGTTGCGTGTGAGAGTGTCTGAAAATCGTAAGCGGCATAAGGCGCCGTGCTCCATAAAGGGGGCGTGCCCGCAAAGCGATGAGGCAGTTTCATGCTTCGCTCAAGCAATACAAAACCAAGAGTTTAAGGAAGAGAACTACCGGTCAGCGCGAATACAACGTGCTTTACGTTGTCCGTTCTGACTCAATCGTGAAATTGGGGGTCACTAGCAGCCTGAAAAGACGATTGCTTAGACATCACCGGCAAGGCCTGTGGAAAGTTGTCTATGTCTTTCATAGTCCAGAGTCTCGGACTCTCGTTGAAATAAACCTAATCTGGAAACAATATGTTTGATTGCAATCTGGCATCAAAGTCTCTCGTGAGAAACCCCCAGATGGATACACCGAAGCGATGCCATTGAACTCCAATTCCAAATCATTTATTGACCCACTACTGAAAGTTGCTCCAAAGGCGGACCGAATCGAAGACGATTCAACGGGGAATCAGATTGATACATAATCCAAATCAACTTCCGGGAACTTACGGTTCAAATCGAGAAATGACTCGGTCAACCTAAATTGGTTTGTTCTTCCGCTAAAGACATACTTCATAAAAAGTCTATCGGGTGGGCGCAGGCGTGCGTCGCTTGGTCAATTCCCTCACGCTTATTTTGGGGCTCGACCCAGCGCCATTGGTTTCCTCGCTAGAAGCCATCTCGTTCTTCTCGCTTCTTCTTGTATTCTTCCGGCGACTTGGCATATTCGTCTGCATCGACTTGCCATAGGGGCCACGAAATAGGCAGCCCTAAGTCAATGTCCATGTGGTTCGCCTCTTCTTGAATGAGCGTCTCGAAGACAAAGAAATCAATCCCCGCATCGGTCTTGTATTTCCACGACGATTCAGGGTCGTTCGGGTCGCGACCATGTATCAACACGCCACGACCATCTTTGGTAAGAATCAACTCCCTACTCGTTGGGGTGTCGTTGTTGGCGAATTGCTGCTTCTTGCGTTCTTTGGGCACGCCGTACTTGATATCGAGCCGCCACTTGAGGGTTTCATCAACATTCACACCCATTCTTTGGGCAGTGCTTTCCAGCCACTCCTTGTCGTAGTAGTCCTTGTCTATGAAGCAGCCCGCTTGAAGCGTCACTTCAAGCGCCATGTCCATCGCGGCCAAGTGCGCTTCCGCCAACTTCTTAGGTGAAGGGTTGCTGCCGGCTAGTCGCCTAACTGCATCTTGGTACGTGTTTGAAAAAAGGTTAATGAAAGCGTTGCCGAGTTTTTTGTTTTTTTTATTAAAAAGACCCATTAGTCCCCCAAAAAATAGATAGCCTTCTAACAGACTACCTGAATAACCCGTCGTCTAAACAGGGAATTAATAGGTATTTTGAGGGGGGAATATGACTTGTGGTGGCATTATCTTTTTGGTGACGATGTTCGCTGCGGCTGCTTGGCTGAGCGATGTGGTCGGCTCTGTTTGGCCTCTTGGCCTCGCGGGGGTTCTGTTTATCTTGCTTATCGCTTGGCGTTTTTTTGAGTTCTTTGCTCAAAGAGACCAGATGAAGCGTCTAGACCGTGCTTATGAGTCTGAAATGCGCCGTCAACAAAACGATGATTAAGCCAGAGCCGGTCTTCGGAGTTATGCGAGAAAAAACATAATCTCCCCGAAATCTTTTAAGACGCAATTCAACCATCAATAAGGCAATTGACGCGCAACATCAAATTCCATGATTTGATTGGCCACGCACCGGTGGGTGTTTGGCTGCTGACTATCCGGTCTCGCCAAGGTCAATGCAAACATCATCCAATTTCCAAAGTGCGCTTTGTAGTGCAACGTCCCAGTTTTCGACCGTACTGCCCGGCGTGCCGTAATCATCGAGGTGGCTTTGGACACCCAACCCTGTTGACCTGAGCGTCGCGTATCTATTCGGATTCTCCTCCGCAGCAAGAAAGGCATACTTGACCGCCGCTCCTGAGTGAGTAAGTGTCACCAGAGCAAGGTCGTCCCCACTTCCAATGGCTGACTTCGTAAATTCACAAGCCTTCACGGCGTTTTCGCTGTTACCTGACCCGCCGCAACCAGCAAGCAGCAAGACCGTGAGTGCCGTCAATATCAAACCGGCACCGATACGTCTATTCATAGTCAAACCCCGTTCCATCCAAAAACAGTAGTTGCATTCGTACAACCAACCTCAACAATAGTCGCACTATGAAGCACATGATTTAAACCAATCCATCACCAAGAATCAATTGTCTAAGTTTGCGGACAGGAAAGTTCAAATGCGGCTACTCAGTTTATTAGTCGAATGATGACAGTCAATCCCTCATTTGGGTAGGTATGCGCTGAGATGTTGGAAAACCTTCGTATTCTTTACATCCCATCTAGCGGCTCGCTCTTGGACTAAAGTCATAACTTGTGGGGACTCTTTCGTTCAAGCGAAGGCGCAAACCGCTGGGTCAATTATCTGTCGCTCGTTTCGGGACTCGACCCGGTGCTATTGGCTTAATCACCGAAATCGGTGAAACTCTCCTCGCATCGGCAGAGACCGTCTCCCCAAATGAGACAGTTGAATACGTCACCAGAGTTGCCTCACGTCACGGCGTCGGCTGGGGTATCCGGATTCGTGGCCTGCTCCCTGAGGCGGTTCGAGGCTCCGAATTTATTCAGCAGTTCGTCGTTTTGGAGCGCTCTTCGGATGAAGGCGTGTCAGAGGGGCACAACCCCCTTTTGGATAAGCCACTTTCCAGTTTGTTACGGAAGAACAAATATCTCGCGATTCCCAAGGAAATTTCGAGCGACCGAAATTATTTATCCGTTTCAACTTATGACCGTGACGTTCTGCCACTTGATTCGCTTCTCGTAATTGATGCCGATAGCGGGGCAACTTTTGGCTGGCTAAGCAGTAACGCCTTTTGGCTATGGACGCAGGTGGTTGCTAGTAACGCTTCAACTGCGACGACTTATACGGCTTACAACTCATTTCCTGCGCCCGGATTGTCGCGCAAAAACAAGGAGTTGCTGGATTCAGCGGCTAATACTGTCTTGCGCTCTCGGGGTCATTTCTTGGCGACAACATTGACTGAGTTGTACGACGGGGCTCCGGAACAATTGTTGTGGGCACACAAAGAACTCGACTCGCTAGTCAATCAGTTCTTCGGCCTTGCACGGGATGCCAGCGACGCTGAAGTCATAAATGCACTCATTGAGAGTTATCAACTCTTATTGGCAGCCTGAATCCTTCCCGCAGGCAAAGTTTTACCGGCTACCGCTTCACCGAAGTCGCGGATGGATTCCGCGTCCCTACCTGAGCCCGTATGTGCGTAATAGATGGACATTGCTTCGGTGCTGTGTCCCAAAATTGACATCACCGTGGAAATAGGAACTAACGGACGCTCGGCAAGCATCGTTGCGGTGACGTGACGGGCAAGGTGTGCCCGCCAAGGCTTGATATCGAGTCCCTTGAGTAGAGATTTCCAATCTTCATTATCGTCATTGAGGTCAATGACATAACCGTTCTTTTGCAGGAACAGCAGGTCCTCATATTCCTCTTTTGGCTCTTGCCATTGTGGATTAGTGGGCAATGCATCCCACTCTGACCTGTGACGCTTTAGTGCAGACACCCACGGCTCAGATAGTGGAATAATGCGTGTTTTTCCGTTCTTGGGTGGCTTGAGATGCAGTCCAGTGTCTTTGTCCCACGCTAACTGTTGGTCAATAACCAAAGTTGGGTTTTCAGTATCAAGTCCACGGACATTTTTCCACGAAACCCCTAAACGCTCTCCCCGGCGCAGCCCCAGAAATGCCAGTAGCCACCGCGCCTCATCCGGATGCTCACCTGACTGAATGGCGTCAAGGAGCCTTCGAGAATCAGCAAGGACTGCATTGATGTCATCCGTGGGTTTTGCTTTCTTAGGCGCCCTTATGGCCCGCAGTGGATTAACTGCAATGTAGTTACTTCTCACGGCGAACTGCAAGCATCCGGAGAGCGCCATGTAGATGTTCCGCCGTGAGGGTGCCGAGAGAAGTTGCCCGCCTTTGGGCTTTTTTTTCGCCGGCAATGTCTGGTTGAAAAATAAGTTGAAGTCAGTCTCACTGAGGGAATCGAGCCTGCGAGCCCCAAGGGCTGGCAAAATGTGATTTTTAAAATACCCCTCGTATTTCCACGCCATCGTAGAACTCACAGCGCCGGATTTGTTGTTGGTGTCCCACTCGTCAAAAAGGCGCTGCAGGGTGACTTTCGCTGAGAGCCGAGTTTTGCCTCGTCGCGCTTCCCCTTTGGTGAAGGAGTCCAAATTGAATTTCAGGCGTTCCAAGGCTTGCGTTTTGCTTGAGCCTGACCCAGTTACCCGTTTTCGGTTCATACCCGCAGGAAGGTCCTCTACAGCGATTTCAGCGGATGCTTCCCAATATGAGTGTTCGGTGATTTCGCCCGTTTCCTTATTTGGCCAGCGTCGCGTCTTACGGGTTAAACCACCATCACCAGCGACGCGTCTGACCATAGCGGCAACGTTACCACTGGAGCCCTTCCAACGTTACAACACAGCGTTACCACTACATGAGGGCAAAAAGAAGGCGTTTCCCTCGTGTTCTGTGAGGGAAACGCCGTAATCGTGGAGATGCCGGGAATCGAACCCGGGTCCGTGCAGGATTTTTCCGTCCTTCTACGTGTGTAGCTGCGCTATCGCTTTCTCGGCCCCCGCACTACGTGCAGCACTTTACGGTGGCAGCCCAGTTACT
>Ga0209390_10011085_pt1 | contig 10417 bp, 7 predicted proteins | sample BON01_FD_187212 | JGI IMG/M metagenome (GOLD analysis project Ga0209390, IMG submission 187212) | Freshwater microbial communities from Lake Bonney liftoff mats and glacier meltwater in Antarctica - BON-01 (SPAdes) (version 2) | ecosystem: Environmental > Aquatic > Freshwater > Ice > Glacier... | reverse complement strand
ATTTTTTTATATATATACATATATATATCTCACCGGCTGCTGCGGGCTCGCCCGCCGTGAGCGCGCGGGCTTTCATGAGACACACCGTATCATATAGCGCGCGAACTGCTGTTACATATGCTGTTTTTTACACGTGTTAGACTCGCAAACTGTGTCTCTCTCCCACGCCACACGCACACGTACTTACTGTGTGCACCTCTCTCTCTCACACACACACCGCGATACATAAGATATACCAGCGAGAGCAGCACGATCGAGGCACATGTTGCTGAAGAACTCCACGGCCAACGGGATTCGCCAGAGATTCAGAGACACCGTGCCAGGCCGCACCTCCTCGAGCACCGCGCCCATCTGCCCGTGAGCGTTGCGGACGCGAGGGCCCGCATGCAAAACCGCGTGCATCTCGGGATTGGCAAGCCAAAAGGCCAAGAGCAGCTGCACTTCTTTCACACTCTGCACCATCAGTGATGGCAGAGCCAGCTCCGCACATATAGCAGAGGTGATCTGCTCCACAAATCTCAAAAGTCAGCTCATAACATCATGTTCTAATTATATGTTAATTAGTACATGTTGTAGGGAGTGACTGCAGTGCTGACTGTCCTTTGAAAAGTAATTTTAGTGAATTTCAGTGTGTTTTGAAAAGTAACTTTAGTGAATTCCACTGTCTTTGAGTGACGTTTGAGTGACGTTGAGCAAATGATGACGTCGAGTAACTTTAGTGAAGTCCGAGAGATGCGAATAGAGAGTCTATTCGCTCGACGTGATGACGTCGAGTAACTTTAGTGACGTCTGAGAGATGCGAATAGAGAGCTGACATTTGAGAATTGTTTACGCGTTCGATCTTGTCTTCATAAGATGCGGCATATGGAATGGTCGCGAGGCTCTCCGCCACGTACATTATCCCTGATGCCGTCACAAGCGTTTCTAAAAGTCGCGCGTGGTAACAAGGCAACAGCCCGAGTAGCGGCCAGCGGGGAGGCTCAAGCCCGCCGGGGCGGGCGAGGTGTTTGACTTTTTTCTCGCCCTCATCTTCTAAGGCAGACTCTATGATCACTTCATCCGCGGTTGCCGTTGTTTTCTTATGTTTCAGCTGTGGTTCTACCGATCCATCGATCCGGATTTTCCACTCAGCCTCGGGCGTGGCGACAGGATTGTGCACGAGCGTTGACGTCTCAGTAGTCTTGGCGCGCACGTTGTGCAGCACCAGCAGCGAATCCATATGCGTGACGTTGTACTCGAGTGCCACAGCTAGCAGATGCCTGCGCAGCAACGCCAACTGCAACACATACCCTAGCTTCTGTGCCTGTTCGCCCGACCGAGTGTGCCGCGCGCGCGGGTCCTGCAGCAGTAGACACACACCCGAGTTGCCTCGAAAGTCAATCTCCAGATCCTTCTCCTTGAGCCCAACCAAGTGCAACAATGGCAGTGCGAGTTCATCGACATGGTGCCCTAGCCTGAAGTAACACGCCGGAGCGGCGTTGGGCTCGTCTGCTGCTCGTTTCGACGCTGCTTTCACTGCTGCCGAGTGCTTCTGTTGGGCAGAAGGGCCCTGCAGATTGAAGTCGACAGTCCACTTGAGCGTCGCCTTTTCGAGCACCTCAATCTCCCAGAGCGCCGTGGTAAGGAGCCAGCGAGAGTGCACGAGATCGAGCGTGCGCAGCACGCCGTCTAAGCCACTGCTCCTCTTGTGCCCTGGCTGCGTCGCGCGGATGCTCTCTTTGGCACGCTCACTTTCGAGCAAAACCTTAATAGCCACCGGATTGTCGATTGGCGACATTTGAATGGGAGGCGCAAGGTACACTGCATGCATCTCGTCTACCTTCATCTGCGGCTCTGCTGCTGCTGCTGCTGCCGCCGACGCCAACGTGGCAGCAGCATCTACTGCCGCCTGCTCTCCAGGTGGCCTGATGCAGCCTCCTTCGGCGGCAGCGGTGAGTGCCTTGGCAGACTTTGCTGATGCGTCGGATGCGGCAGCAGCACCGGCGTCAGCGCCGGCGATGGCAATGGCATCATCGGGATCGTGCACTGCCCCGAGATCTTCGCGCACACGACGCTGGTCGACGAGTTGTGTAGCCTCGTCTAGTATGGCGTCGTGTATGGCTAGCCAGACTATGCCCGAGTCGGCGCCCGCGAATGTCGCTGTTTCGCACGAGTGTCATACCATGTCCCATGTGAATACGTCATGTCACGTCATGCGACACATTGACACACTGACACACCAAACAATGTGCCCGGATCTTAATGTGATACTCAGTACTATTTGAATCAGTCTCTTATCACGTCATATGATACACTGGTACACTACACCATGCGCCAGAGTCAGCACTCGCAAATATCGCAATTTCGCAATGATTTCGAATCGTGCGACATAAAACAAAGCAACACACGCACACATTGAGGCGTGTCATATAGTCATGTCACATGATATGTATGTCACGACTCACTGTTTCGTCATGCGTCACGTCAAATTGAGGCAGGTCCCATTACACCCATATGAATGCGTCATGTCACACCATACTTGTCGCAACACGGGGTGGCTACGATTAGTAGGCTCCTTAAAATTATAGGTCTCTTTTGCAGAATATCGTCTCTTTTATAGGGCTCGTTGGCAAGAGACCTATAATTTCAAGGAGCCTACTAATGGTAGCCACCCCATACCGAGACCTCGAATCCAGCTGGATTTCATCACATGGATTCCACACAAAGGGTACAGCCTATTGCATTTGGAGTGTCCTTTAATCACAATCTCTGATGTCAATCTCCTTGGTCTCTTTTCAACGGAACGTGGCAAAAGAGACCCAGAGAACCAGATCGTCGATTGAGATTTGAGAATGAAGAAATGACACTCCAAATGCAATAGGCGGTACTAGACTACTTTTTGAAGAGGTTAAAGTAATCATCGTCATCATGGCATGACTTGCTAAGGCCTTGAATATGACACGTCATGCTATGTCGTGTGTTGCAGTTGGAGTTGCAGTGAGTTGCAGTGCGTCACATCCACAGCGTGTTGCAGTTGTGTTGCAGAATGTGGTATCACACACTACACCATGCTGCAACACGTTGCAACAATCGATATCTTCGGTCGCCACAGTGATAGAGCACTATAGAAAAGTGGCACGTGAGACCTGGCTACAGAAAAGTGGCTGGTCAGAGCCCCTCACGACGTCTCACGAGCCACCTTTTTGTCACAATAGCGACCGAGGCACTTTTTCATAGCCAGGTTTCACGATCCACGTTTTCATCGCAGTACCCTTTAGAAAAGTGAAACTCAGAAGCCTATAGCCACTTTTCTGAGAAACTCACGAACCACTTGACAACTCGCCAGGACTCATAGAAAAGTGGCTCGTGAGTTTGTTCGTGACACCTCGCCAGGACTCATAGAAAGGTGGCTCGTGAGTCCTGGCGAGTTGTCACACCTACACATCATTGTAGTGCGTTGCAGTATGTTGCAGTGTATTGTAGTGTGTAGAAGGTGTTGCAGTGGCGAGGTGTCATGCCTACACGTCGTTGTAGTGCGTTGCAGTATATTGCAGTGTGTAGAAGGTGTTGTAGTGGCGAGTTGTCGCGCCTACACGTCGTTGTAGTGTTTAGAAGGGGTGTTCCGGTGTCGCGCCTACAATTCGTTGTAGTGCGATGCAGTACGTTGCACGGTGTTGCAGCTTTCATAGAATGTGTTGTAGTGGCGAGTTGCCACGCCTACTCATCGTTGTAGTGCGTTGTGGTGCGTAGTAGTGCGTTGCAGTGCGTTGCAGTGTGTTGCAGTGTGTGGAAGGTGTTGCAGTGGCAGATTGTCGCGCCTACACATCGCTACAGTGCGTTGCAGCGTGTTGCAGTGTGCTGCAGCGTGTGAAAGTTGTTACAGTGGCAAGTTGTCGCGCCTACACACTGTTGCAGTGCGTTGCAGTACGTTGCAGCGTATTGCAGTGTATAAAAAGTGTTGCAGTGGTGAGTTGTTGCGTCTACAAATCGTTGCGACTCCATTTGAGCACAGCCCTGATCTAAACCCTACGCATTACGTGTAGACTATGGTGCTGCAGCACCTACTCATCGTTGTAGTGTGTTGCAGTACGTTGCAGTGTGTTGCAGTGTGTTGCAGCGTGTAGAAGGTGTTGCAGTGGCAGATTGTCGCGCATTTCGCATACCTGCCATCTGCTCGGAGATTTCGCGGCAGACTTGGAGCAGTTGTGGTGTTGCACCTAGGGATGGTAGCACCTCCGATCGTGCCTGCTTCATACTCAGAGTCATGTGTGTTGCAGTGTGTTGCCGTGTGTTGCCGTGTGTTGCAGTGTGATGCAGTGTGATGCAGTGTGTTGCAGTGTGTTGCAGGGTGTTGCAGGGTGTTGCAGTGTGATGCAGTGTGTTGCAGTGTGTTGCAGAGTTATGCATCGTGTTGCAGCGCGTTGTAGTGTGTTGCAGCGTGTTGTAGTGTCACTCCTAGAGATGGTAGCACCATCGATTGTGCCTGCGTCACACCCAGACTCGTCACATGTGTTGCAGTGTGTTGCACTGTATCACAGTGCGTTGCAGTGTGTTGTAGCGTGTTGCAGTGTGTTGTAGTGTCGCGCCTAGAGACAGTGGACCTCCGATCTAGCCTGCTGCATACTCAAGTGAAGAGAACACATTGTCCCACACACTGCATCACGCTGCAACACGCTGCAACACACTGCCACACACTGCAATGGTAGCACACTGCAACAAGTAACTTTTGTCTGCTTCATACTCAAGTAAGGAGAGACATTCTCCCACACGCTGCAACACGCTGCAACACGCTGCAACACACTGCAATTGTAGCACATTGCAACAAACAACTCTTGCCTGCTTCATACTCAAGTAAGGAGAGACATTCTCCCACACGCTGCAACACGCTGCAACACGCTGCAACACGCTGCAACACGCTGCAACACGCTGCAACACACTGCAATTGTAGCACATTGCAACAAGCAACTCTTGCCTGCTTCATACTCAGACATGACAAGCCCGGAGACGGTGGTAGGATAGCATCTTCATCAGAGAAAAGATCATCGGGGTGACGCTCGTGAGTATCAGGTGGAGAGGGGGGAGGGGGGGAGGGGGAGGGGAAGAGAAGGAAGGAAAGAGAGGAGGTCGAAAGCGTATGAGCTGCTGCTAGAGGAGACACGCCGTTGAGAGGAAAGCCGGCAAGGGACTTATCGCGAGGATTTTGGGTGTGGATCTGTGACGTGTAGTCTCTCTCGTATCGGCGCTGCTGCTCCAGGATTTGTGCAAGTAGCTGCGCCTGCTTGTTGAGCGCCGAGACTTTGAGCTGGTAGGTTGACGAGATGAAGACGGAGCCCAGGTGCACCGGCGCACGCGTGTGTATGGCGTCGATGACAAGTTGAATGTTTTCGCGCCGTTCTGAGACCTCGGTCGAATGCTGCAACACATCGAGAAGAACGGTGACTAGGCGCAGCTTAGCCTCCTGCAGCGCCAACTCACACTGCAAATAGTCGTGGAGAACTTTTGACTTTTCCGGGATCGACTCGCGTTCCGCTGAATACACATTCTCAAAAGTCAGCACTATCCTCCTTTGGTATCGCAAACTTCCTGGCGAATCGACCTTTCCAGGATCAGCTTTACAGTTACCGTCAATAGCAATTTTAGTAGCAAGCAGACTTTTGAGAATTTCCACCTGCGGCAATAAACTGCGTGGCCGACACGAGCATCTGCGCCTCCATCTCAAACAGCTGGTTGAAGGCATGGTCGTAAATTACGTTTTCGCCGTCATTGTCGATGGTATGCACGAGGCCATCACTGGTGCATATTCTCGAAAAGTCAGCGCTACACGTTTGGTAGACAAAATCCAGTAGTATACAGCAGATTCAGTAGCAAACTGAATTTTGAGGCGTCAAACCTGTCGATGGAGAGACTGTGCTGCATTTCCATCATTTCGCTCATGACTGTGCTTGAGTCGGCAGAAGAGGAGTCGAGGAGCGCGACAGACAGCGCCATCTGCCGATCTACAATCGCAAACACATTGAGAATCCCGAGAATGCGTCGACGGGCGCATCGCATGGCGACGATTCGCAGGGAGTAGATGGACGTCACCTTGTCGTCGCTCAGATTCACAAAAGTCAATCTGCCGCCTGCGCCGGTAGCCTTTTTAACCGACCGCGATTTGATGGGATCTTTCAGCAGCTGATGTAATCGGTCAGAGTGCTTTTTGACAAGACTCTCAAGACACGACTTAACGTATGTGACCCGTTCCTGCGCTACGGGGTCGAAGAGGGATTTTAAATCTTCGTCGACGTCGGGTTTGCTCCCGCCGATCTTGTCCTCCTTACCTCCGTGCTGATCTAGACTGGCGAGCTGCTCAAGACTTGCTTGCGTTACAGCGTCATGGCGCGCATAGAGTGGACGCACCCATTTTGACGGTATCATGCTCTTGCGCCATGTGCCTCGGCGCGTCTGGCCGGACCGGGACGAATCCTTCCTCTTGAATTCTGTGCTTGTTGCTTCAACGACTTTCATGACTAGGTTAAACACCGCATTCCCGAATTTGAAGCCGTCGTCGTCGTCGATTTGCTCCTCCATGCCCATTTCAGTGCGCAAGTCCTGCAGCTCGTCATCAAGCTCAGCATCTGTGAGGGACACGATCCCAACGGACGTGTACGCACAGCCCACCATCACCGACAAAAACGAGGGGAAGAGCACAAGGCTGTCTTTCTGGTAGTGCAAGCATGAATCACAGTACAGTATTTGCTTGCTGTACGATTGTATGCGTGCGTAAATCTCAGATCTGTGGGCGACGCCAAGATGCCGCAATTGCGTCGTGATTTGCGTGAGGGGCCAACGTGTTGCATGACGTGACACTAGCCATCTCATGTGAACCATTGCTGCTGGCTCCAGAGCGCGATCCGACACGCCTTCTTCCAGTGATTGTAAGTCGCGCAACAACATGGCCTCGTCGTCTTTATCGCGATAGATCCGCTCCAGCTGAGGTACGCCAAAACACGTTAAAAATGACCTGTACATATGCAAAGAGACTTGCGAAAGACACAAATTACCTCGAGACCTTGAGACGAGATACAGATACATATCTAAATATACATATGTATATATTTACATATATATACATACAAGCGACACATTTACTCGAGACCTCGACACAAGATCTACATGCTCATACCTGAGGGCCCACTTCTTGATTCCATGCAGTGTAGTCCGTCTTGTCCGCAGCCAGATGCGTTCGCATGAGCAGAATCATCTGCGTTTGCGATAGCGAGTCGAGATGCTCCTTGAGAAACTGCGTTAGGATCGGCTTGATGGTGTCTGCTTGATAGCACGGCCAACTTGCGCGCAAACACTCCTTCTCTATCAAAGTGTGTATAGTCCACGTAGGCTCGAGCCCCGCCTTCTCTTCCGCCTGCCCGGCAAGCTGCTGCTGCTGCCGCGAAGCCCGCAGATTCGCCACAGAGGATATCTCAGGAATGGTGGCAAGGGATGCCGTGTTCGGATCCCGCGACTTGTCCAGCAACGTCTTTTTCATTGTCATGCAGAGGCTGGCGAATCTCTCGACCTCCCACTCTTCGAGTCTCTCCTTTACTCTCTCGACCTGCAAAGAAAGAGAATGCCTGAGCTCATGCACACGCATTGCGGCGGACTCTTCGTCGGTAATGGATTTCGACGTGACCGGGCGTGAGGCAATCCCGGTAGAGGAAGCGCGTGATACTGAGTTCGTGGGTACTGAGTTCGTGGGCGTGCTACTTGTGCCTTTTTCTTGCTGCAGGTCACCAGGCACTTCCTTGTGATCGAGTTTGGCGTGCTTTTGAGTGCTGTGCGCAGCTGGAAGGACTGCTGGCCCACCGAACGTCTGTGCAATGTGGTTTGGTTTGTCAAGGATACGTTGATATGGGCAACTGAGCGTGGTATGGTGATATAGTATGATGTGGTGCGGTAGAGTGTGCTTGATATATTGTAGTGTACTGCGATTTTGATCATGAAGATGCACACTGCAACACACTGCAACACACTGCAACACACTGCAACACACTGCAACACACTGCAACACACTGCAACACACTGCAACACAATGAAGAAGACACACAATGAAGACACACAGTGTGCTTGATATGTTGTAGTGTACTGCGATTTTGATAATGAAGACATGCACTGCAACACGCTGCAACACAATGACGACACACAATGAAGACACACAGCGTGCTTGATATATTCTAGTGCACGTCAATTTTGATACTACAAGTACTCGTACCTGTGCTCCGCATAAAAAGGGCGTCAAGGCTACTAGCGCTGAAAGTCTGGCCAGGCATCCCTCGAGCATTGAGCGCTTGGCAGGCAACCTGCTCACACACCACATAGCTGCGGCAATCTGTGTGTTCTCGCAGTCAAATCTTGTGCATTCTCAACACGTATGGGGTGGCTTCGGTTAGTTGGCTCCTTAAAATTATAGGTGTCTTTTGCAAAAGAGCCCTATAAAAGAGACGATATTCTGCAAAAAAGACTTACTCATCGTAGCCACCCCATAGCAGAATCGCATACAGCCAATCGCAGATAGACTATACGCAATTTGAATCGTCGGAAGAGTCTGAAATCTTGGACAATGTCTGAAACAAAGACCCAAAATTAATCTCTTTTGCAAAAGAGCCCTATAAAAGAGACTATATTCTGCAAAAGAGCCCTATAAAAGAAGAATGTCTGAAACAAAGACAATCACCTGGTACGCTAGATCCTCGCCCATGCCAGCCTCACAATTGATATCCACGAACTCCTTATCAGTCAGGAGGGTCGTCAGTGAATCTGCCCACGGGCCGCCTGTCAGAGCAGTCAGCTTGAGCAGCGTGGCTGGCAAGACAGTAAGTCTCCGTTTGTTGTATCCCCCACCGGGCTGCATCACAGCTCCCTTGCCACCGTACACGTCGCTGCCCCTTCTGCCTCCTGGGAGAGGAGGCACGTACACAGGAGAAGGACCCAGGCGACTTTCATCAAGACAAGACAGTATGATGCGGCCACCCATAGTATCTTTGAGTCTGCCAGAGTAGAGGCCCGCGAGATGTTTGAGACAGGTGATTACTGCCTCCTCATGAACTAGGCGCTCGCGCACAATAGCCTCGATCGCCACGTGCGAAAAGGACCATGTAGCTCCAAGATAGCAAGACGTTGCGAAAATGAGGCCTAGCTCCACGAGATCATGCTTCAGACAGGCCCATTGACGACGTGACACGCGTTTTTGAGCAGGAACAAATCCCGTATCTTGCTGCTCCAGCAGCACCAGGTCACACGTTGAAAGGAGATCTAACAGCTCCATTTCTGTCAGACCCAAGGGATAGGCTGCGCAGAAAAATCCCAAGGTCCATTCAGTCATGGCCTCGCCGTGATTTCCCGCGAGGTTATCGCCTATCGTGTCCACCAGCGAGAGCAGAGATCGCGGGACGTTGAGGCTCTGTCCGTCGGTGGAGGGCTTGACCCAGCACATGAAACGCAAGCACAGCGACAGGAAGAGAATATGGGAGCTCTCGCTAAGACCTCCTAGCTCTGCCTCATATTGCTTCGTGAGTCTGCGGTGGTTCGTGGCCAGCATGTGCAGCACAAGCGCCTTCTGCGTTGACGAATGCATCGCGGCCACCTCAATCACGTTTCTTGACGAGAGAAGGCGATCTCGCAGGCGGTCTTTGACGAGTTGGCAGCATGCTTCCAGCCCTCCCGCGGTACCATGGGGGTCGGGTTTTGTGATGGTTGACACGCTTCCAGTCAGACTTACCAAGAGCCGTACATTCGGAGGAAGCAAAGCAGGGATCCACACGACGTTGCGTTCTGGGTTGTGCTCTTGCGAGCACTCGTCGAGCCCATCGATGATAATCGTTATGTTTGCATACGTGCCCGCTTCTCGCATTAAGGAAGGCTGTGTATGTTTACGTGTGTGGTTACGTGTAAATTGGAACACATACACACATACATACATGTACGTGCAAGCACATATGTAGACGTGATCGGTATTCATGGCACGTTTCTCTCGCGAGAAAAGCAACACACTGCAAAACACTGCAACACACTGCAACACACTGCCACACGCTACAACACACAGCAACACACGTTTCTCTCGCGAGAAACGCAAGGCACACCATATACACTGCAACACACTGCAACACATTGCAACACGCTACAACACACAGCAACACACGTTTCTTTCGCGAGAAACGCAAGGCACAGGTATTTCTGACCATATTTACGACCAGCTCCTCATATGAGGACGCCATCTGATCAGAAGCCTGATGAAGACCCGCCCCAACCGCCCCTGTTGCTATGTTTGCCACAATCCACTGTGTGTGTGTGTGCATGTGTGTGTGTATGTATGTGCGTGTGTGCGTGCGTGTGTGTGTGTGTGTGTGTGTGTGTGTGTGTGTGTGTGTGTGTGAGTGTGTGTGTGTGTGTGTGTGTGTGTGTG
>Ga0209390_10011084_pt1 | contig 10418 bp, 5 predicted proteins | sample BON01_FD_187212 | JGI IMG/M metagenome (GOLD analysis project Ga0209390, IMG submission 187212) | Freshwater microbial communities from Lake Bonney liftoff mats and glacier meltwater in Antarctica - BON-01 (SPAdes) (version 2) | ecosystem: Environmental > Aquatic > Freshwater > Ice > Glacier... | reverse complement strand
ATGTATGTATATATATATATGTATTTATATATATAATACATATATACATATATATATATATATGTATGTGTATAGACCTACGTGTTGAATAGGTATTCGTCACGTATTCCTGAGGCGCAGCGACAGATATCACGATATGTAGGCTGTATTTGTTCTCCCCGACACTTCATCACAGCTTACCTTTTCTGATCAGTGTGGTGCGGTCAGCGGTCAGTGGGGGTCGGTCCCCTTGATTTCACCCAGAGGTCGTGGTTAATAATAATGATGTTTACCCCGAGAGACACCTGCCCATACCAGGACAGCACGGGCACAGCCCCCAGCGGCACACCGCCGCCGGCACAGCCGCCCCCGCCACCATAGACACGGGGAACACCGTCCCACAACGCGCCAACCCCACTCAAACGGCCTATGCGCTCATCCCCGAAGGAGGGCCCGGGCCCAGGGGTCAGCGCTTAGGCATGTGGACGCTGGTCCGTCCACCGAAAGACCCAATGCGCGTATAATACCCAATGGTACCCTCGCGAAATCGGTATCTTACTTATCACCGTCCCAGATGTAGTCTGAATTTTCATAGTTTAGCCTTCACAAGATGTTGTTTCACTTTAAAGCTTCATTGTGGGAGTCAATCATCCTTTTACTGCCCCCCCCACCACCTGCAAAGCCTACCCTATTGCAATACTATTACACGATCATAGCGCAATGTACACCCCCCCTCCGACCCCCCTTTAGTAAGCCATACACCATACAACGTTGGTCGTGACAATATCGTGTAAAGGCTAACTCATAGTCTGAGGGAGCAACCTCTCCGTACTGTGCACGGCAGCGGCGGGGAAGACGCGAGCCGAGAGACCAGCAGCCTTGGTTGTTCTGTAGCATACTATATAGCATGCTACAATGCTATATAGCCTCCATCAGATGCTACAGTACTATATAGCATAGCTCTATTTTTTTCTGATATTTGAACCATGTCGAGTTGACCCGATTACTGGTGCTGCTGCTGGCTGCTAGCCCACGCCCCGGCCGGGCCCAAATGCTAAAAACTAGGTGTTCAAATACCAAAATTTGCATCTAGGACAGAGTGTAGTACTATAGTGTAGTATACTTTATAGCATGTATAGCATCCCCCGATGCTATAGATGCTATATGCTACAGAACATCCAAGCCAGCAGCAGACAGTAGCGACAGAGAGAGCGAGAGCACAGACAAGAAGAGTGTGTGGAGCGGAGCGAATGATAGTTATAGCAAGATACAAATAAGCTGTACTGTGGGTGTCGCGGGTGGCTGTGGGTATCCGTGGATGTGGAGGTGGAGGCGGACTACGTACGCGCGCTCTTTTTCTTTCTTTTCACATACACTCACGCGCTCTTAACGTGCCCTGTAGTCTTCGTCTGTGTCCTGGGTCTGCTGTGTGGGTGTGGAGCTCGTGTGGTATGTCTGCGTCTGTCATGTTCTGTATACAGATATAGGCGCTCGACATATATGGACGTGTCGCCCGCGGCTCGCGGGGCACGGGTGTGTGTGCTGTCGTATATAGCGTATATAGGTACATATATACGACACATAAACATAATATATATATACGCAACGCCGACACGGGCACGGGCACGGGGCCGCGATACACATGCCTCCCGCCTCACCACCACCACTCCGCGCTCCGCGCGTAACGCGCACGGCACAGAGAGACGAGCGGTGCAGCAAATTGCCAGCAAAGATAGAAGCAAAATTTTCGCCCGCGACGTGCCACACGCCACACACAACAACACACACTACATACCCCCCCAAGCACTCTCTTCGCCGCACATACAAATCACAAACGACACGACACCTCTTCAATATCTGCTCCGCCCCAACCCTATCTCCACCCCCACTCACCAGCCCAACCCATCGAGCTCCGCAATTACCTCCCTCACCAGCCGCTGCACCTCCTTGTCGCTCGGCGGGTGGGCCCACTGGTCACGCTGGTGCTTGGCCGCGTTCCACCACTGACGCAGCGTGTGCGCCGGCCCGTTGAGCCGGCCGAGGTGGCGCGGCGCCAGGAGGTCGATCTTGCGCAGCTCCTGCTCGTCCGCCGGCAGCGGCGCGTGGCCCTGCCGCGCGTAGACGCGCTCGAGCCGCACCATCATCGAGTCGTACGCCTTGGTGACGCGCTCGCGCTTCCGAGCGAGCGACGCGTCGGCATCCCCCAGCTCAAGCCGTCGCACCATCTGCGTCAGCTCGCCGCCGGACCACCCCTCCAGCGGTGCCGAAGCCGCGGCACGAGCGTCCGGCTCGTCCTCTCGCATGGGCGGCATCAACGCGCCGCGAGACGAGACGAGCGGGCGGGACACGGCGTAGGCTGCACCAACCACCGCAGGCGCCGGCTGCGCCCTCGCCCCCTCGCCACCAGCCGCCTCGCCCACCGCTCCCAGCAGAGCCTCCATCTGCGCTAAAGCCTCCGCCAGCGGCTGCCGGTTCCGGTTCCATGCCATCGACAGCCCGTGCATGATCGCCGCCAGCGCGCGGGTCGCGTCCGACGGCCAGCTGGCGGCCGCGTGCGCCGTCCCAAACAGCGGGCCCGTCCCATCCTCAAAGGCCTCGCCAACGTCGTCCTCGTGGCTCTCCATCAGTCCGGCCGCGGGCTCGCCGACCAGGCTCATTAGGATGCAGATGCCGATGCCAAAGGCGTCCGTCTTCTCCGAGTGCTGGTTCGAGTTGATGAGTGCTGGGTCGACGAAGCCCGTTGAGAAGGCGAGGTTGCGCGTCGTCTCGTGCGTCGGCGCGTCACCAAGCATCGGCTCGCGCACCTTGACCAGGCCGACGTCGCTCAAGACGGCGCGGTGCACCAGCAGAGGCGCGCCGTGTGCCATCGGTAGCGGCCGGAGCGCGCCCTCGAGAAGGATGTTGGCCGTCTTGACGTCGCGGTGCAAGATGTGCTCGCCGTGCAGGTGCGCGAGGCCGCGGGCCGCGTCGCACAGCGCCGACAGCCGCTGCTGCCAGTCGAGGCGGGCGTCGCCCTCGAAGCCGAGCCGGCGCAGGCGCCCGCTCGCGCCGCCTAAGAGCAGCAGGCGGTCGTCGAGCGAGCCGCCGTGCATCAGCGGCGTGCTCATGCACGGGGCTCGCGCGTCGTCGCAGTAGCCGAGGAGGGGGAGCACGTTGCGGTGGCTGCACGGCCGGAGCGTTGCCACCTCCTGCAGGATGTCGGCCGCCTGCAGGCCGCTCGCGCACTTGACCGCCACGCGGCCCCAGTGCGCCGCCAACGACGGCAGCTCCACGGCGAAGACTTTGCCAAACCCGCCCTCGCCCACCTCGCCGTCGGAGCCAGCCGCCTCGAGCGCGCGCAGCACCTCCTCGGCGGGGACGGTCACGACTGGCAGGGGGTTGGCCGCGTCTCGCGCTCCCTCCTTCGCACAGCCCCGCTCGTCCGCGCCGTCGGACGCTCGCGAAGCACCAGCAGAGAAGCTGCCCTCGTCCACACGCGAGGCTCCCTCCGGCCCTTGCTCCGCGTCGGTTCTCTGCCCCTCCTCGTCGCCCGTGGCACCAACCCGCGCACCAGCCGCCAGGCTTCCGGAGCACTGGCTCGGCGGACCGGCGCCCAAGGAAGCCGGCTCGCTGTGTGCGGCTCCCCCCGCCTGTGTCGGCGCAGGCCCCACCTCTGTGCGCTTGGTCTTCTGACGCTGTTTCTTTTGCTTCGCCTTGGCCTGCCGCGACGCTGCCGACGACTTCTCAGCCTCCTCCTCCGCCAAAAGCGCATCCGCCGCTGCAGCCGCCGCCGACTCTGCCGCCAACAGCACACTCGCCGCTGCCGCTGCCTCTGCCGCCGCCCTATAGACCCGCCCGGCTTCCGCCGCCCGCGCGTCCCGATGAAGGCACAGCAGCTGCTGCATCGGAACTTCAGTCGGGCCAAGAAGAGTCGGCCCAGGGACTGGCAACTCGGCGCCCGCCTCGATCAGCAGGCGCGCCACATCCAGACTCCCGCAACCGACGGCGGCTGCCAGCGCACCGGCGCCGCTCTGGTCAGGCGCGCTCACCGCTGCCCCGGCCCCCAGCAGGAGTCGCACCGCCCCAGTGTTTCCGCTGAAGCTGGCCATCATCAATGCCATCTGCCCGTCGTTGCTTTTCGAATCCACCTTTGCCCCGGCCTCCAGCAGCACTCGCACCGCACCCTCGTGCCCCATCGCGCTGGCGACCATCAATGACGTCAAGGTGTTGTTTTTTGCATCCACCGCTGCCCCGGCCTCTAGCAGCACTCGCATCGCACCGGCCTCCCCGTGCCTGGCGACAACCATCAATGCCGTCCCCCCCTTAGTGTTTTTCAGATCCACCTCCGCCCCGGCCTCCAGCAACACTCGCACCCCAGCCTCATGCGGGTTAACCCGAAGTAGTCTTTTAAATCCACAGCTGCACCAGCCTTTAGTAGCACTTTCATTGCCACTGTGCTTCTGCGCGCTGGCGTGCACCAATGCTGTTGGCGGGTGGGGGGTGTTGGGGGGTGTTTCCCCTGTGCGGGGCCTGTGTGCCGGGCCCCCCCGGCGGTGTTGCGCGGTGTGAGCGTCCGCCGTCGCCTGTGAAGACCCTTGATACAGCATAGATGCTGACTCCATTCGGCTCCGGCCCCCGCTCGCTCGCTCCCCATACGTACCCGGGGAGCGGCCCACCGTACGCCCACGGGTCGTACGGCCTGGCACCCCACCAGGCGCACCAGGGCGCCGGCGGCCATCATCATGGCAACGGAACCTGGTCTGGCGCTGCTGCGCAGACACCAGAAAACTTCCAACGACTTCCACATCAAGGCGGCTCGCCGGCGCACGACGGCCGCATCAACTACGACGCCAGAGGCTTTGTGCTGGGCTACGAAGCCTTCTCCGGCGCAGCGCCGGCGACAGCCTTCAGCGGCTTCGGCAATACGGCTCTCTACCACCCGCAGCCGCAGCTCGAGGAGATCAGGCGCCTAAACGGCTTCAGCGCCGTGGACGCCCACCAGCAGCAGCAACGCGCTGCAGCCGAGGCCGCGTGGGCCCACCAGCAGCAGCAGCAACGCGCTGCAGCCGAGGCCGAGGCCGGGCACCAGCGCGAGCTGAACGTCCGACTCAACACCATCGACATGAACATGAAAAACATGAACGACGCCTTGCGGCAGCTCGTCGATCGTCGGCCAGCCGCGACGCCGTCGGAGGGGTTTTCGGAGGACCCCGCCGCTTCGCTGCCCTCCGTGGAGACGCCCGCCGCCGATTCGCTGCCCCACCCCGTGGAGACGCCTGTTCCGTCGTTTGCCGCTCTCCTTCCCTCACCTCCAGCAGGATTCGTGCGGGCGACTCTGCCGGAGCCGCCACCGGAGCACCGCCCGCCGACGTCGGAGGAGCGCCGCCCGCCGACGCCGGAGGAGCACCGCCCGCCGACGCCGGAGGAGACGCACCGCACAAACGCGCCGGCGCATTGGGTTCGGACGCCGTGGTCGGGAAGGGAGTACGAGGCGCACGCTGCACCGATCGTGCCCGAGTTCAAGGACCAGTTCAAGGACATCGCGAGCCCGCGGTTCGGCCAAAACTGGAAGACGGACCTCGACCCATGCGAAGCTCAGCTCGTGGCTCTCGCGGCTCAGAGGGCGTTTGATGGCGCACGATGCTCGCCTCGGCCCCGTGCTGGACCTCGACGAGCACGCGTGGTTCAACCTCACCAGCACCAACGACGCGCAGGCCAACTGGTACATCAAAGACAACCTCTGGGTCGGTGGGCAGATCGTGGACCAGTTCGACGCCACCAGCAAGCGGGTCGAGAACTTCTTCTCCATGAACAATTTTGCCGAGTTCATGTACGGTCGGAAGCTGCTGGCCATCCTCGAGAGACTGTACCACGTCACCTCGGGCCCGGAGCTGCGCGCGGCTCAGCTGGCGTCGGATAGCTTCGTCACCTTCGTGATGGGCATGTCGCCCGTCGACGCAGAGCACGCCGCCTTCGAGCAGCTTCGGCTTCACGTGCGCCTGCCACCCGCCTCTTGGAATACCGCGGTGGGCGCCGAGAGCCTCCTGCTCTTGGAGAAGCTGCCTGATGCGTACACGTTCAAGCAGACGCGGCTGGACGAGTGGTACAAGGGCGAGGTCAAGAACGAGCCGGCGTGGTCTCTGGTGGAGCTGATCAAGATCATCCCGCAGTGGCTCCGGCCACCGCCGCCCAGCGCGCACCTCGCTGCGTTCGAGCCGTCGCTCGACTTCGTGGCCCGGGAAGCAGGCCGACCTCGTGCGCACGCGGCCGACGGCGGGTCAGCCGAGGAGGGGCTGTCGCAGGAGGAGCTTGGTGACCTCGAGTTGGACGAGTACGCCCGCGCCTACGCCGGCTCCGCCGAGCGTTTGCCGCCGCAGGACTTCGAGTGGTACAGCCTCGACGCGTCCTCCGCCGAGGCTCATCTTCGGCACCACGGCGTGGTGGCGGCGGACGTCGACACCGTATGCGCCTCTGCGGCCGACGCCGAGCCCCAGCGCCCGAGCCGGGGGAGTCCTCGGGGCTCATCGTGTCCAAGCTCGACGCGGCCCTCGACGCGGCCGCCACCGCCTTCCTCTCCGCCGTGTCCGGCGCCGTGCCCGCAGCGCCCGAGCCGGGGGAGTTCTCGGGGCTCGCCGTGCCCGAGCTCGACGCGCTCGACGCGGCCGCCACCGCCTCCCTTTCCGCCGTGTCAATGCTCACCGCGGCGGATGTCGACACCGTGTGCGCCTCTGCGCCCAACGCCGAGCCCGCAGCGCCCGAGCCGGGGGAGTCCTCGGGGCTCACCGTGTCCAAGCTCGACGCGGCCCTCGACGCGGCCGCCACCGCCTTCCTCTTCGCCGTGTCCGGCGCCGTGCCCGCAGCGCCCAAGCCGGGGGAGTTCTCGGGGCTCGCCGTGCCCGAGCTCGACGCGCTCGACGCGGCCACCACCGCCTTCCTTTCCACCGCGTCAATGCTCACCGCGGCCGCCTCCGCCTTCCTTCCCGCGCCCGCGGTGCCAGTGCCGGGAGAGTGTCCGCAGCTCGCCGAGTCGGCGCTCGACGCGATCGCCACTGCGACCGAGCCGGCAGCAGCGCACGTGCCAGCGTGCAGCGGCGACGAGCCGTACGCCGAGACCGCGGCCGTGCCGCCCGCCAGGATCGACGACGGCACGATCCGCCATTTCGCGCTCATCCGTCGCGCCGACGAGGCGCTCACAGTCTGTGTCTCGTCGGGGCCGCCTCCAGCCCGCCGGGCGCGAGCGACGTGGCGCGGGAGCCGCCTGATCGACGTCGTGCGCATCTGGGCCACAGATTTCGTGACGTGGCTCGAGTGCGGCGAAGGACCCCCGCCTGAGTTCCCGACTCACCTGGGTCACGTCGCCGCCACTGTCCTGCGCGCCGTCGACCAGCGGCAGCCGTCGCCGCCGCCGCCGCCGCCGCCGCTCACCACCGCCGCCGCCGCCTTCGACGTCGCCGCCGCCGCCGCCGTCGCCGCTGCCGCCGGAGCCGCCGCTGCCGCCGGAGCCGCCGCCATCGCCGGGGCCGCCGCCACCGTCGCTGGAGCCGCCGCCGCCGCCGCCGCCATCGCCATCGCCTCCGACGCCGCCGCCACCGCCTCCGACGCCGCCGCCATCACCGCCGCCGTCACCGATCCCGCCTCCGACGCCGCCGCCGCCGCCGTCGCCTGGGGGTCGACGCCGGAGGTCGCCTCCGCAGTCGCCGTGCCGGACGTCGCGCCTGCTCGTGGGCTCAAGCTCGCTTGCGCCTCGACGCATCCGGCGCCCGCGTGCGCTGTGGCCGACTGCCCGGCATCCGTGACGATCGAGGTCCAGATCGACGGCGGCTCCAACTCGAAGCTTCTCTCCCACGCCGCCGCCACCGCGCTCTGCCGGCTCACGCCCGCGCAGGGCATCATCGGCGGCATCGCGGGAGGGCTTGATTACAGCACCATTGCGCTAGGCGTGGTCCACCCTGCTGGGGGGCCCGATCCTCTCTCGCTCTCCTTCCTCTGCACGCCGGACGGGAAGAAGAACATTCTCTCTGAGTCGGTGCTGCTCGACATGCATGGTATCGAGGCCAGGAAACAGCCGCCGCGCCTTCTCTTCGCCGACGGCTCCACGGGCGAGATGCACCGCAGAAACGGCCTCTACTACGCCATGCTTCAGTTTGAGCCTGCCACGGCGATCGCCTCGACGGCGGCTGCGGCCGTAGCAACGCTCACCCACCTTCGCGCCGACGACGGCTCGGAGCTCTACTTCGAGCTCGGCGTGCCCTGCTGGGGCGAGGCGGCGGCAGGGTACGAGTGGTCCCAGGCGCGCGACAAGATGCTCGCCGCCAGCGGCTGGCGCCCCGCCAAGGGCGTGCCCAACCTGTGGATTTTTACTGCGCCCGAGGGCACTTGCCGTCTGCTCGTCGTGGTCGACGATCTCTTCTTCTCCGAAGACAAGGCGCTCCACCAGGCCGCCAGCAAGAAGTTCTGCGCCATCCTCTCGGAGGCTTACGGCGATGTACGCTATGAGAGCGAGCCAACGTCGTTCAAGGGCTACTCGATTTGGCGGGACCGCGCAGCCAGGCTGATCCAGCTCACCTTCCCTCAGAAGGTCGATGAGGCTGTGCGCTCCCACCTGCCGGAGCTTCTCGACGGCGGCGACGTTAGGCTTCCCGCGGGGAAGGCGCTGCAGCGGCTCGCCGACGATATGGTGCTGGCGGCGCCTACACCGGGCAAGCTCACCGCGCTCCAGGTGCGCGTTCAGCAGCTTATCGGCTCCCTCAAGTACATCGAGCTGCTGCACCCCCGCATCGCCCTCATACTGCACCGCCTCTCGTGCGTTATGTCCTGCCCGCCGCCCGAGGACTACGATATCGCCCGTGCCGCCCTCGCCTCTGTCTACCGTGAGCGCTTCGTGGGCATCACCTACGGCGGTGCTGGCCTCTCGGCGTCTCCCCGCTTCTCGGTCGCCATTGCCGCGCACATCAACTTGTCGGAGCCCGCCGGCCCAGCGCTTGAAGCGCACGCCGACGCGTCGTGGGGCGACCGCAACCTCATCGGTATCGTGCTTACATACTGTGGCGGAGCGGTTCTGCACCAGTGCAAGAAGATGGGCCTCCTCGTCGACTGCATCATGGAGGCCGAGGCTATCGCCACCGGCAAGGCGGCCGAGGTCGTCACTTTCGCGCGCGAGGTCGGGCGCGCCATTGGTGCGCCTTGCAATGGCCCGATGCTGATCGGCACCGACAACCTCGCCAACCTCAGCATCGGTTCCGGAAAGGGCACCCCATCGCGCTCGAAGCACTTCCTTCGGCGCTACCACGTCCTCGTGCAACGCGTCGCGGCCGGCGATGTTGTTATGCGCCATGTCGGCGATACGCAGATGGCGACTGATTTTCTCACCAAGTGGGTCCTGACCTCCAAGCTTAAGCTCAGCCTGTGCTACGTCACCAACTCGTGGGCGATCCCTATGTAACGCTGCGAGCGGTGCCGTCTTTCCTATAATATATTTACGCTAGTTCGCTATATTGTATCTCGATATATGGCATCTAGGACTCGACGAGCGGACGTAGACTCGATCGAGCGAAAGGACCTTTAGGTCCCTCTGTTTCTGTGCCCCTGCTTCCTCCGACCATTTCGTCATGATCGGAGCCGCCAGTCTTTGCACCGCGACCCTCGTAAGAGGATTCGCGGTGGGGGGAGTGTTGGCGGGTGGGGGGTGTTAGGGGATGTTTCCCCTGTGCGGGGCCTGTGTGCCGGGGGCCCCTGGCGGTGTTGCGCGGTGTGAGCGTCCGCCGTCGCCTGTGAAGACCCTTGATACAGCATAGATGCAGACTCCATTCGGCTCCGGCCCCCGCTCGCTCGCTCCCCATACGTACCCGGGAAGCGGCCCACCGTACGCCCACGGGTCGTACGGCCTGGCACCCCACCAGGCGCACCAGGGCGCCGGCGGCCATCATCAAATGCCGTCTTTCCGAAGTCGTCGTCTTACGCGTCCACCTCCGCGCCAGCGTGCAGGGCGCGGCGTATCTCACTCACATCGCCCGCATAGCTGGCATCGTGCAGCACACCCATCCACCAAAAGCATAGCGCGGGTGGTTCGCAGACGGTTGAAGAGCACAATACACACTCTAGAGCTAGGCAAAAGTAAACTTGAGCAGTTGGTTGTCTGTGTGAAGAGCTCTGTCCATGTGTCCCCTTTGTATTATAAACTTAAAACCTTGGAGCGCAATTCGCCGAATGAATGGACCAGTTAACTAGTTGCGTGGTGTTTGCTCGACGAATGCGAAGGCTTCTTCGGAGCGCACTATCCGGCAACCCTATCACCACCCTGGGTACGGCGACCCGCACGCGCCGGTGCCCTTTGTCATCCTGTCTCAGCAGAGGTCAGGGACGTACCTGTAGGCCGGTCGCTCACCACTGAAAGGGGTCCAAAACAGCGTGCTATTAAGTCGGTGTCGCTTCTTCTATAAAAAAAAAATAAAAAAAAAAAA
>Ga0209390_10011083_pt1 | contig 10419 bp, 13 predicted proteins | sample BON01_FD_187212 | JGI IMG/M metagenome (GOLD analysis project Ga0209390, IMG submission 187212) | Freshwater microbial communities from Lake Bonney liftoff mats and glacier meltwater in Antarctica - BON-01 (SPAdes) (version 2) | ecosystem: Environmental > Aquatic > Freshwater > Ice > Glacier... | reverse complement strand
TGCGTCCTAGAGACTCCACAATATGACATATGCCATGGCTCCAACCGCGTGCATGCTCGCTGGCTGCCGACACCCACCAAAATCCTACCAAAATCCTTGTGCCTTGCAAGCCAAGGTACATTCCCTTGGAGTGCATTCGTTGACTCGGATATCCTCGGGATGTTGAACGCTCCTCTGCCCCCTCAACCACTCGAACTTGACTTTCAAACACTCGAAATTTACTTTCAAAAATCCTCGTGTTTTGCAAACCGAGGTACATTCCCTTGGAGTGCATTCGTTGACTCGGATATCCTCGGGATGTTGAACGCTCCTCTGACCTTTCAACAATTCGAACCTGACTTTCGAAAACTCGAACTTGACTTTCCAACACTCAATCATGACAACCTGGCCCGCGTACATTACAACCCCACCGGAGGCGGTGGGTTCCAGTCTCGAGAATATCCTTCCAAAAGCTGAAGTCCTGACACAAGAGGCACAGGACTTCGACTGCCCGTAGGCCACGGTTCATGTCCGAAAGCTTGTGGGTCTGATGGCAGGTGGAGTCCAACCGGTTAATAAGTAGGGGAATTGTTTTGGCATTGTGAACTGTGGGCCAAATCCAATGGAATCCAGGGAGCGCATCCTCAAGCCAGCCGATAAGAAGGTCAAGGGTGTGTACATCCCCTTCTACGCTAAGTGTGTATATGGCCTGGTTCAGCTCCATTCGAATTCTGACCTCCGTAGTGTTTGCCCTCAGACTGAGGGTTAATAGAAGGCCAGCTGCGTCAGTGTAAGGCTGAGACTCTTGGCTTTGGCTATGCTGGAGTGTCTTAATCAACACATGCGACAGCAAGCCCTCGGAGATAATCAGATTGATCATGGTGAGCACTTCCCTTTCATCCGGCGTCCATGGTTTCACTTCCAATTCCGTATACAGGCTCTCTACACCCTGGAGGCTAGCTGTGGCAAGGTCGTCCGCCAGTGGGTTAGCGATGGCGTGGGTTAGGGAGGCGAGCAGGTCTCTAGAGAAAGACATAGCTAACACGAACTCTTTCCAGTGATTGTCCTGCGTCGGGTTGGCCTCGGGAGTAGTACTTAAAAGGTTTAAAAGTGTCAAACCCAGCCTTTGACTGTCTTGATCCATCCGCTCAAGGCGCTCCGGGTCTATAAGAGAGTCACCCGTCTCTTCCTGGTCTTCCCGGTGCCCTAGTTGGCTGGCCAGTGATCCGTTTGGGTGGATCCAGATGCTCAGTGTGTCCGCCCAGTCGGCCGCCATAGTAGGATTCCTAGTACGGCCGGGGGCTGGAGTGAGCCATAAGTGAGTGAAGTGTTGTGTATGGATCGGATCTGGGCGTGTTGCAGCCCGGTAGCGGCGGTGGGAGAGAAGTTCAACCAAGAGAGTGCGGTCCACCCGGCCTAGTTTGGCGTGATGGTGGGTCAAGAATAAAATCGGAAGAAGCACTCGGAGGTGGTGGATGAGAATTCTGTGGTGGTGCTGTAGGGCCCAGATTTCGCCAGTTGATAGGGAAAGATGGTCTGGAACATTCTCGGTGGGGTTGCCTGAGTCAAGAAGGGCATGGAGGATTTGTAGAGCGTCAAGTCCTCGGTGTTGAGCCTCCGTCCTAGCCAAGGGTGGGTCCTGGAGTGATGCAAGAATGGTTTGTGTCGGGCTAGAGGGGGAGAGCCTGGAGGAGACCGGGTCCGGGCAGTCCGTAGGTCGTGGCAGAATGTCGAGGTGTGTGTAGAAGGCCCCTGGCGGGGTATTGCAGGGTCCCGTATTGCTGAAGCGCCAGGGTGTAAGTGCCAGTCCATGGCGCGATAAGCCCATAACGAGAAGTGATTGGAGTTCATTGCGTTCATGCATGCACGAGAGGTGGCTGGAGTACATTACGTTTGGTCCCAATGTTACACGAAATTGGTCGTTGGGTCTTGTTAATATAGATATGGTCAGGGCCACACCTCCTACAAAGGCCCTACTGAAGCCATACAATTTTAGGGCCTTACCCAGGTCGCGGGACAGTAGTGTGAGTTCGGCGTGTGTTCCGAGAAACAGTGGTTCGATGTCGTCATTCTGCACCAGGGCAGTTGCCCGTCGGTACAGGGACAGCCATAAATCCTGGAGCCTTTGCAGACCTGCCCCCATCTCTGTAGTAGCCACATGTTGTCTTCCGTGGCTGGAAGAGTCTCAATGATGTTAATGAGGGTTTCAAGGGGTTGGTCAAGGAAAAGATTGTGACCTCGCCGGATGACCTTATGCCGGTCGAATGTGAGGCGACAGTCGTTGGCTCTGGTAACAGCTCCCTGTCCCCATTGTATGAGGCCTCGGTCGAACTCCGGCAACCTTTGTAGCAATAGGGCATCTCCCCGTGTATATACCGGTATGCCTCCCGTCCGTTCAATTCTGTCATCTGAATCCTTGTCGTACCTCATATGGTAGCCAAGCGAGGCGGAGAGGAATGCCTTGTGGCTAGGCGTGAGGATGACCACGTTACCCGGTGGGTCAAGGGCCAGGTTGAACACCCTTGTGACCGGGAATGTGTGGGGCTGTCGAATGCGGGTTGGGTATCGAGATAAATCTGCGGCAACCATCCATTGTATGTCGTCCTCTTGGGTGGCAAGCTGCCACCTACCCTGCTTGTCGCAGCGGATATGGCCACACTTCCGAGAGTGGTGGTGTTTAGTGAGTGTGAAGCCCAGTCCCGTCGAGAGGGTATTATCTTGAATGGCCCTGTTGGCTGTCGGGTCGATTGCTTGGGGAATCTCGAGAGTCATCACACATTGGACCTTGGCCAAAAAGAATTGTCCGTGCTTCTCAGCGAGGACAGTGTCTCCCTTTTTGAGGGAACCAATAAGTCGGGTGAGCTTGTCGACGGGTACATGTGCAGCCCAGTTGAGAGGGTCTTGTGTAAGAAGGGCTGTATTGGGTCCGAAACATGCAGCCCCATTTTCCATCGTTAGTTCCTCTGCCATCTTCAGTTCCGCGGGGGGTAAACTCAGTATCGTATCCATGTGCCGGCAAGGGGAAAGGGGGGTTGCATCACTTCCGGTTTGGGTGGGTTCGCCTCCATCCTGCGTCCTCTCAATAGTCGTGGGGTTGGGGGCCTTCAGAAACCTCGTCGGATGGCCTACCCCGTCGGTTACGCCGTCTGTTTCTTTTCCATCCCCCCTGGCGCTTCCTTGCTTTGCTCGTCAGGCCGCGGGCCAGGGGTCGCGCAAGCATGTTGGTTATGGGTTTGGGGTTACCGTTCTTGTAGAAGAGATTATGGTCATGCGGAATGGCCTCGGTCTCTGTAAGGTTGGGTCCCTGAGAGACAGAGGGTACCCCGAGGTTTGTGACAGGTCGTCCTTGTTTTTGGTTGGGGCTTGGCGCGGTGGTAATGTCCCCTGGGCTGGTCGTCGCCGTCTGCTCCTTTTCTTCTGTGGCCCGTGCTTGGCGACGAGAGGCGTAGAATTCCAGTTTCTTAATGGTTTTACCGTTCCCCCGTAGATATGGTAGTTCCGGAGCAGGACGCGACTTTCCGGTAGCGGGAGCTTTATAGAACTGCGAGCGAGGGTCGGTACCGGCCATTTCGCAGAGGTTGGTCGCAAAGGGGCTGACTGCATAAAGATAGTGGCCCGGTGCGGCTTCCAGGAGTTGTAGGTTGTCGCCACCAGCCTCGCTGTGTGGGTTGGATACCCACCATATTTCGTGTTTTGGCACCCCCTCACCATCTGGATTCTGGATCAGAATCTCCTGGAGCTTCTCAGGAGTCTCCGTCCCCTTCAGCCCAAGTTCGGGTAAATTGGGGCTGTGTGTATTGGGGCAGGTTGCCGGGAGTATGGCGGGGCAGGTGGCGTCCGTAATATCTCGCTGAGATTGCACATCTGCAGCGGTCCCAGTGCTCCCATCGCGGGTATCCTGTACCCGGAGGCCTGTCTCATGGTCCTCGTCGACACCCCCCGGGCCGTCCTCCTGCATAACTTCCCGACAACTCTGCTGGGTTCCCGTCGGTTTAATCCTATTTGTGCCCGTCATATCTGCGTCAAGGTCGCCGATATCCGATGTTCGCTGTACTGTCTTAGCCCCCAGATGGATTGTGGCGGAGATGCCTGTTATAAGCTCCCCCTTGTGCCTCTTTACAAACTTTTCGAATTCAGCTCTGACTTTGGGTGGTACATGCGTCTCGGGGGTTAAAGGTGTGAGTGGTAGGATTGGCCTCTTCGCCCGTCTCTTGAGGTTGTATGCGATGACCTGGGAATAGCTTGGTTTGGTCTAGGCCACCGAGTCGTCCCGAAGGTCAGTCCCCTGTAAGGCGTAGATGGGGAAGTTCCTGTTAAGGGGGTTGGAGGGTGGTAAAAAGCGGCATTCCATGGTCGCGGCCTCGGTGTGTACGGAGGGCAGGTCTGGGGATGTAGAGATATTGATGAGGATGTTTCCACCAGTGGCAAGCTGAAGGCTACAAAGTTGCGAATATTTCCTGTCGTAGGGGAGTTTCCCATGACCCTTAGCGGCGGCCTGGCTGGCAAGCATCCATCCCTCACCTATAAGAATGGGATGGTTCGCTGTAATATAGGCTTTGCCAAACTGAACTATGTCAATCTCGTCTCCCCCCCCATCAAATTTCCACACTTTCTCGAGAGTCGCCGACTGGGCTCCGCGCACATCTCCGATGTTTCCGGAGGGGAGGGATTGTATCAATGTGGCCCTGCACCTAACGTCCCCTATCTGGGTCCAGCTAGCCACTCCGGCCTTTAGGATCAAGATGTGTGTCGGTTGTGAAGCTGGGTGTAAGCCAATACTCCTGTGTTGCAGCTTGAACCAATTGGGTCTCTGCCGTCGAGTGGGGGGGGAATGTGGTATCCGAGTAGAGATTCTTTTGAGGATGTGGATTCCTATTGGCGATTGCAGAGCTAGACTCCAGCACCCTAGTGGCACGTTCCGTGTTCGACTTGGGTTGAGATTTCCCCAGGGCCAGGTGCGCTTGGGCTCCGTGGATGTCGGTTAACAGGGAGCGAGACGACGCGGCATCCGAGGAGACTAAAATGGATTTCTCCCGGTTGCCCTGGTCTGGTGCGCCACTGGTTTGCGTTTTGTTCAGGGTGGTCAACAATTGGGGTTCAGACTGTCTCAGTCGTTCAGCAACCGGCCTTTTTTCAAGTAAGGGTGTGCGGGGCTTTTTCTGAGGTATGTCGCCTGTGATGTTGTCAAAGATGAGTTTTCCGTTGGGAAGAGTCTCGACATCCCCGAGCCGGAATTGTGCGTGTCCATAACTCAAATCCTGTCTTAACCCCAGCTGACTTTGGATATCCTCGGGGTATGAAAGGGAACTGTTCTGTTGGGAGTCAGATGCCGGTGTAAAGAGGTAGCCCATCGTTGCTGCCGGTGTGAATGTCATTACTCCCGGCTGGGGTGAGGTGTTGATGAGAATATTGCCCCCTCCCTCCAGGCAAAGGTTGTATACTCTCGGGTGCATGGATTTATAGACCATACCCTGGCCTCTGTCTACAGCCTGTAAGGCTGTCATCCAACCCTCAGCCGTACGGATATGGTGGTGTGGTGTGATGAGAGACGTGCCCAGGTTCACCATGTCATTTCCCCCTTCTTGGGTGCCAAAGTTGCAAACTGTCTTGATAGGGGTTATGAGGGCGTCAGTAAGGTCCATGATGTTGTCCGAGGGAAGTAATTGGACCACTGACTCCCCCTTCTGCACCTGATAGAACATTTTCCAAAGTGCGACCCCCTGAGATACTGTCAAGACAAGTGTATTGTAGCTGAATCAGGCCGTACTAGATTTGGGAGGTCTGTTGCTTCTGGCTGACCGTTGGCGTCTGGTCAAGGTGGAAGTCGCAGTCGTGGGTTGGCCTGCCTCTGGCACATTGATCGCGGTTTCGTATGTTATGGACTCAGGGGCGCCATGGTTGGGCATGCCTGTTTCCTCGCTGGAGATCGTGACTTGTTCCGTGCTGTCTATGGCTGTTTCTTGTTGTTTCTGTACTTGCTGATGTAAAGCAATAGGGGGGGGCATTGGGGTATCGGCAGGGCTCTCCCGGGGCATCGCGAGAGGTTGCAGAGTAGGACCGTGTAGGTCCTGGGCGCCTGGCCCGGGGAGTTGTGGCCATTCCTCTGCGTCTATGAGGGAGGTTGACTGGTTGAGAGCAACGTATGGGAGCAGATCGGTCCGACTTTTGGGTTTGGTGCGTGTGTAGTCCTTCTTCAGCCTACCTGTATCAGACCCGTCGGCTATGTGTCCCTTCCTTCCCGGAGAGTCCCATTCGTGGTTGTCGGTGGACGTGCTCGTGTAATCCTCCTCCGGCTGGGTTGGGGGCTCCATAGAGGCCTCCAATGGGATTGGGAGTGTATACCCCGTGGCGTGTACGAATTCCTGACCTAGGAATCCGTACATATTAGGAGGTGGGTTGGTTGTGGCTTCGGGCTCGAGAAAGGGTAGTGCTCCCTGGATGGTTGAGGGAACTCGATTGGACTGGTCTAGGTTATCCTTCAGCGGGCCCGGAGTAGTATCTCCAACAGGCTTTAGTCTAGCGCCCGATGGGGGTTCTGTCCATATCGGGTTCCAGGAATCCTCGGCCGTGTGATGGTGATCCACCCTGTTAATTTCTTGCGCGTCCAATTTCAGCTGGCGGGCTGTGGCCCTCCGGACTTTAGTCTTTGGCTGGGTTGGGGCCTGGCCAGCTGAGGATTCGGGTGAGTGGGTCCTTTCTGGCGCCTTAGACATATCCGATGGCAGCCTTTCCTGATCTGCGGCAGGGGGAGGGGGGGCGTAATCCAGAGTGATACGGGATGATGCCCATCGCTCCTGGCAGAGTCTGGCCGTGTTGGTTCGGAGGGTCTCTCGCCTAGCTGTGATGAGGGCGGAGCGGCTAATATCGTCCATGTCTTCCAGTGGCTGCGTATGGAGTAGCGTAGGTCTTCTGACGTCGGGCCGAGACCCTCGACCTCGTCCTCTGTCCACCTTGCCTAGAGGTGGTCGGCTAGTCTCCCCCGTAGTCTGTCCCCCCCCCATGCCTCTAGAACTACCTTCCGAAGCCCGTTGCCCTCGACCTTTGCCCCTGGAACTGCCCATGGTTCCATTTTTCATTCCTCCTTTGCACCGAAGCATAATCGCTTTGAGGAATAGCGAAGCAAGTTTGTGGCGATGGAGACAGTGGACTGAAAGAGTACGACGTGGGTTCGCCCCCTTAGGTCTTTGACACAGGTTTGGGAGGGGCTGAGCGACCGGGTCATCACTGCGTCGCCTAGGCCGTGGTTCAGTTCCTGGGTTCGCGGTAGGTGTCCCTTAGGGCCAGTCGCGAGTGGTGAGGGTGTCCCTGTTTCCCCTGGTGCGTTTCCTGCTGTTGGGGTTGACTCGGTCCAGACCAGTTCTTGGTGGGGGTGGCCTCCCAAATGGCTCCTAAAGCGCACGTGAAGGGATGGTTCCTGGGGGAGATTGCAGTCCTGAACTCGCAAGGTGGGTTCCAGGTAAGAGCCTTCATGGCAGACCACAAGCTCGGAGAGCAAGGGAATAGGTGAAATATCCTGTAGGGCACCAATAAAGTCCTGAATCTTGTCCTCGTCCCGGTATGCGATAAAGTGTTGAGCGCCATACGGGTCATAGACCCTAGCATGACGTGTCATGAGGGTCACTATATCGCCTGCGAAAATTCCTTGGGAACAGAGGGTGGCATGCAGGTGTAATGTGGCCGACAGATTGTTCGGGAGGGTGAGTGTTGCTTTGGCCAGGGTATCTTGGCCGATCTGTGGGCTCAGACGTATAGCATCGATCAGAATGGCTGGGGTCAGCCGATCCGAGTATTTACACGGTATGGTGATGTTACGCCATCGTACTTGGATTTTAGGGGTAAGTGCCCCTCGGATTCGCCGCTTCTTGGGGATAACCACCATACCCTCGTGTTCATACGGAAGGGCTCGCTCTGACTCAAGGGTCGGCCGCCCCCTGTTTGGTCTTGGGACCTCGTTCGGATTCATGCTCAACATTGGCGTGGAGTTGAAGGGGGCCGACGGTTCCTAAGAATCCTGGCTAGGGACTGTTTCCGTGATAACAGCCCGAGGGCCCGCTTCAATAGTGGTTTGGTCACGGCTCATTTCGGGCTGAAGGGTGGAGTCTAGTTGCTCGGTCGACCCATATCGAGTCTGGACGCGGTGTCGGCCCATAGAAGACGACTCGTTCAGCTGAAAAAGGCGGTGGCCTGGAATGTTTTGGATAATCGCCCTAGGAGATAGTTGGGCAAGAAGGGGTTGGACCAAGCGAATTGTATCGTAAAAACCCGGGCTCCTTTGTTCGATAACTGTCACCTTGGTCTGTTTTTTGAATTTGTTGAAAAAGAAGGCCTCTTCTCCATCAGCCGGTTGAAATGCTGTGGGCCTGATGCAGTAAGGATTGTCTTCGGGTTTCAGGCCGTTTCTGTGTAGGATAGTATAGAGGATCGTGGGAAGCCGGCCCTTATCCTCCAACCTTATCAGATACACCCACTCCTCCGGCCAGTATTTCTGCTCAATGGCAACTACAGTGGCCTCGCGTTGCTAATCGACCAAGGTTACCAAGGAGCCGATATCTGGTCTCCGCGTGGGGTAGTGAGGCGATGTGGCAGTACATATTGGAGCCGAGGGGTGTTGGGGGTTGTTTGTCCCAATCCAAGTGCGTTGCGGTATCATGATCCCATCTATATTGGGAAAGTGCAGGTTACCATTGAAAATTATGAACCCTTCCGGTCGAGGTCTGAACAAAAAGATCTCGTTAATATCGCCTAGTGGACCCAATGTCTGATGGAGAGCAGCTAGCTGCAAGCGGGGGTGTGTGAGGTCTTCCGGAAGCACAACCTGGATCCATGTGACCGTCGGCTTCAAGTCGAGGAAGTGTGCAAGCTGTGGTGTGTGGGTGGCTGTAGCAGCCCCCCTTGGATTGTATAGGGTCTCGCATACCTCCAACAAGATCTCCTTAGTAATAATCAGGAATCCCAGTCGCCGTGCTTCAAACTCTGCTAATTCGCCCAGAAGACCCTCGACTCTCGTTGTGGTTGCCCTTAGTTGCAGCCGTTCACCAGGCCATGTCTGCAGCACATTGTGTTGAGAGATTTTGCAGAGCAAGTCGAGTTTATCTCTTTGAGCGGCGGGTAAGTCCGCGCGCAGTAGTGTTTCCAGCATCTCAACAAGATGGCAGCAGGTGTTGTTATGCAGGAGCAGGTGGTGCTCCGTGCCCGCTGGTGTAAGGAGGAGCCCGTACCGGGGTTCGGTCAAGAAGTATTGCGCCAAGAAATCTACTATGCTGTTACATTCGTAGTATGCAGGCATATTTCCGACTGTATTCTGGTCGAGTTGTGATGCCGTGTGCGTCTCCTGGGGGGAGAGACCCCTCAAATTCTTTCCTTCTTGGGTAAAGCACAACCCCTCTGGGTAGGATCGAGAAGTGAGAGGCTCTCTGTGACCAGGTTGTTTGGGAGTGCCGGCGGTGTGTCCGTGTGCATCGCCGCAGGGGCGCTCTGTTTGCTGATATTTTCCTTCTGACAATTGCTGTAGAGCATCGCTGTCCGGGGCAAGAGGTGGTGTGGTGGACATGTCCGGACCGAGGGAAGCTGGGTGTGAAGGAATAACTGTGAAGACAGGTTTTGCCTGGTCATTTCGCCCCTGCAGTGTCGGATGCGTGGCATGGGTCGTAAGGTCCTGCCATGGGGGAGGGCTGTGTTGGCCGCGAATGATGATGGCGCTGGAGGCCCCCTCGTTTCCGCTTATAATGCTTGTTGCATGGTCTCCGGGTTGGTTGCTTGCACGCTTGAGAGTTGGGATCTTGAACTTTGCACCCCCGAGTCTCTGCGGTGATAGAAGCTCTGTAGAAAATGTCTCTCCTGGGCGTGGCTGTGTTTGTCCCGTTTCTGGCTCCACTGTGCCGGCCTCGGGCTGCTCGTGTCCTGCCCCGAGGGGAGGGTCTCGTGCAGCCCAGGCCCTGCCCTGGGAGCTTAACTTTTCTTTTTTTGTGGGGTCGTGCGTTTGCTGCATAGATGTGGGTGCTTTTACCTGCTGGCGCGCGCTGTCAGTAGGATTTTTTTTGGCAAATTTCCCATTTTCTGGCCCAATTTTTGTTGACCCATTCCTCTCTTGGCCGGCACATTTCCAGGCACACTCCTGTGCAGGAGCCTGAGCTTTGCGTTTGTGATAGATTGTGTCGACTGCAGCATGTCTGGGCCAAGAGTGGCATGGGGCGTAGATTCGCGTCGCAGTTGTTGGCTTCTGCTGCCAGCCTGCCCGTGGCCTTCCTCGAGAGATTGGTGTGGCACATTCCGGGCCAAGCGCTGAGGCCTGATCATTGCGTTTTCCCCATGGTCCTGTGACAGTTGCAGAGGTGTGGGTGCTTGTGCGTGTCTCTGCAGCATTTTGCGATCGTCCGAATTTTTTTGCTTGTTTTTGGTGGGCGTTTGGCCCATCACATGTTTGGCCTGCTCGTGTCCGTC
>Ga0209390_10011082_pt1 | contig 10420 bp, 8 predicted proteins | sample BON01_FD_187212 | JGI IMG/M metagenome (GOLD analysis project Ga0209390, IMG submission 187212) | Freshwater microbial communities from Lake Bonney liftoff mats and glacier meltwater in Antarctica - BON-01 (SPAdes) (version 2) | ecosystem: Environmental > Aquatic > Freshwater > Ice > Glacier... | reverse complement strand
AATTCTCGCATGCTCGGCTTGACGCTCGACGCCCGCTGCCGAGCCAGGGCAATCCAACGCTCTGCACCGCAGCGGTCTCCGGTAGCGGATAGTGATACCGACCCATAAACTGGGTCGGTGCTTTTTGTGCGTGTGCTATGTGCTAGTTCGGTGCGTGTGGGTGTTTGCGGTGTGTGTGTGTGTTAAAAAAAAAAGGTAGAGGGAGAGGGGAGAGGGGAGAGTAGCGGGGGGGAAGGGGGAGGATGGTAGCGCACAGAGGGGGGAAACTAACAGGAAATGCAATTCATTTTAGCGCACCACACGCAGTTAAAATTTCCCCCACAATCATCACTGACACTGACACTCGACACTCGACACCGACACTCAACACTCTGAAATCTGAAATCTGAAACTTGAAACTTGTACGACTTTTTTATTATTTCCCCTCCGCGCCCCCCCCCGCCTCTCTCTCGCCTCTCGCTGTCACAGCGCCCCCCCCCGCCTCTCTCTCGCCTCTCGCCGCTGTCGTCACACACTCACGCTCATCACACACAGCTAGCAGCTAGCCAGAGTAGCTAGCTCGCTAGCTCTCTAGCTCTAGCTCTAGCTCACAGGTGTCTCAGGTGTGTAAATAGGCACAGGCACAGGGAAACTTGAAACTTATATAATTCGAAGGCCCCGCCCTCTCCCCTCTCCCTCTATTTCTATTCACATTCACGCGTACTCGTAGTGTACTACTAGCTGGTACCTAGTAGTAGTAGTAGTAGTAGTAGTAGTAGTAGTAGCTAGCTGAGCGCAACTAGCAACATTCTCGCGAGATTCAGCCGGTATTATGCCCGGTATATATATGTATGTGTATATATGGTAGGTAGAGGTAGAGAGCGGCGCGCCACCTGCCACGTGTGCCAGCACGCGTGTACCTACTGTCATTTGTGTTGCCGCTGCACAGATAGAGATAGTAATAGTAACAGATATATATATAATATATTATATAGATACAGATAAGATAGATATAGATCAGGAGCTCGGCGCACCTGCCCGTTCATCCTGCATCCTGGGAGCGCACGATGTCATGGCTACACGCACGATCGCTCATATAGCGACATAGCGACACATCGGACGGAGCGGTAGTTCACATATATGTCACATAGCACATCTAGGCTGCGCACTACAGTTATAGTAGTTACAATAATATAATAATTGCCAAGTCTCGGGGGACAAGGGCAGCACACACACAAGACACGTCTCTATGAGCTATGAGATGGCTGGCACAGGCGCTCAATCAAGCTCGGTCGAGCTGCGCGTCTGCGACCCAGTCGAGGTAGCTCGCCTCGCTATGCGCCTCGAGCCCTGGGGTGAACCCCGAGGGCATCGCCATCGGCGCGGCGCCCCTCTCACTGCCGGACGAGGCGAACCGGCGCTCCTCCTCCGCCACCTCGGCGCCGAGCATCGCCACCGCCGCCGCCGTCGAGACCTTCTCGCCCGTCACGTGGAGCCCCACACCGAAGTCGCCAAACGCAGACAAAGAGTAGGAGCGCGCGCCGGCCCGCCCCGGGCCGGAGTCGTCCCAGGAGGGAATACCGGAGGGGGGGTCGGCGATCCCGGCGGCAGAGGGTGCGCTCGAGAGCCGCTCGACCGCCTCGAGCATCCCGCAGCCCGGCGGGAGACCCAGCATGGCTGCCGTGTCGGGAGAGAGGGGCCGCATCGGGTCCTGCGTGTCGACGAAGCCCAACCCCAGCCCCGCGCCCAGCAGAGAGAGCTCTTCCTCGAAGGCGGCGCGCTCCTGCCGCCAAAGCAAGCAAACTGGTCGGTGCTAGGAAACAGAAATGTGTGAAGGTGGGATGAAACCTATGGAATAGGAGTAAACACGACCGACTCTATATGACCTAGTCGATTGTTTAGGTCGATTGTCTAGGCGTGGAGACTGTGGGGGAGATAAATTGAGGAGGGCGCAGGATGGTATATATATATATATATATATATATACATATATATATATATATATATATATATATATATATATATATATATATATATATATATATATATATATATATATATATATATATATGTGTGTGTGTGTGTACGTATATATATATATATATACATGTATATATACATATGTATATATATATATATATATGTGTGTGTGTGTATATATATATATTGTATATATATATATCGAGGTTAAACCCAGCAGAGAGAGCTCTTCCTCGAAGGCGGCGCGCTCCTGCGAAAGGGGTGAGCGCGGGAGCGTGTGAACGAGCGAGAGACATCACGCGAGTAGATGCCACATGGAACGCGGCGCGACGGGACGAGGGACCCACAGAGGGGACCCACACAGGGGTACCCACACAGAGGGGAAGGGCCCACAGAGGACCCACCACCGGAGGGGATGGCCAAACAGGGGACCCACACAGAACACACACAGACAAGCATAGACCGTTTGAGTGGGGTCGGCGCGTCTGCGGGGGTTTGGCTTCTGCCCTGGGGGTAGTGCGGTGTGGCCGCAGTGCTGGCTGTGTGCTGTGTGTGTTGTGGGCCATGTCGGCTGCTGTGTGTGTGGGGGGGTACCCTGTGGGGGCAAGCATATCATCATCACCTGCTCCTCCTCCTCGGAAGAGGGCTCCGGCAGCCAGCTCCGCGCGCGGTCCTCCTCCTCGGAAGAAGGCTCCCAGGCCGTGGAGGAGGCTGGTTGGTAGCTGGGTCCAGCCCCCCCTGTGGTATCATAGCTGTGCCGCGCGCGGTCCTCCTCCTCGGAAGACGCGCCAAACCAGGCCGTAGAGGAGGCTGGTTGGTAGCTGGGTCCAGCCCCCCCTGTGGTATCGCGACTAGCTCCAACTGCGGTATGAATCCCATCCGGATCGGAGGAGGCTTGGTAGCTGGGTCCAGCCCCCCCCGTGGTATCATAGCTGTGCGGGCGACTAGCTCCCCCTGCGGTATGAGTCCGATGCGGATCGGAGCGCCGAGTCGCTGGCGGAGGCAGCGCCGCCGAGGGCAGCGGCCGCCCCGGCGCGAGCCAGGCCATATCCGCGAGCATATCGCTGTAGATGCTTTGCGGCTCCTCGCTGAAGCCGGGCAAGGCCTCGGCCGCGGCAGGGGCGTATGGGGGCGGCGAGGCTGGGGCCCCGCTGATAGCAGCGTGGCCCGAAGGGTATGAAGAAGGGTACTGTGCGGCATAGTGAGACGGCGCAGGAGGAGACGCTGAAACAGAGCGGCCCGCCGCGTGTGAATGGTCCGACTGTGAAGGGTCCGACGTCTCGTCGCCCAGGCCGAGCGAGGAGGAGCCCGAGCTGAGGTCCAGCCCGGCCCCCGACGACCCGGCCACCAACGCGGGATTGCTGCCTCCCCCTGCGGTATCAAACTCACCATCGTCCGAGGAGGAGCCGTGTGAGAGACTTCCCGCCACACCGCCGCGCGAAACTATTCCGCCGCGGCCATAGCCGCCAGCGCCGCTGACGCCGCCAAAGTCGTCCAGGCCGCTCGCGTAGGGACTGTCGTCGGCCGAGTCCGTCACGGCGTAGTCGTCTGCGTTGTAGTCGGCGGCGGCGTAGGCTCGCGGCGCGCGGGCGTCGCTCGGGTCAGAGAGCCTCGGGTCAGAAAGCAGAGAGAGCGACGAGGAGGAGGCCGAGAGCGCCTGGGGGCAGCGGCGCTCCGGTAGGGAGGCGCCGTTGCGTGCTTTGGTTGTGGTTGCCGCGCGGTGGAGCAGTGGCGAGAGTGAGCAGGAGGAGGAGGAGGAGGAGCCGAAGCCGTCGCTCTGCGAGAAGAGCGCCTGCGACGAGCCGGCGGTGGCGCCGCGCGACTCAGCAGAGAAAAGATCTTCACCCCACGCCGCTCCAGAGCGCCTGCCCCCCCGCCCCTCGGCCATCGACTCGAGCCGCTCCGTCTCCTCCTCCGACCAGACTCGCCCCATTCTGCCCTCGCTCACACGAGCGCGGCGCTCCTCCTCGCCCTCCTCAGCGTGGGCCGCCGCGGCGGGCGTCGCACTCTCTGCGCGCGCGGCCGGCGAGCGGCGGGTGGCGGCGGCGACGCGCGGCGCCGTCCGCTGCGACAGAGGGCGAGCTGAGGAGCACGCCCTCTGCGATGCAGGAGACGCAGGCAGGGGCCGAGTGGCGGCGGCGCGCGCGGCAGCCAGCTGAGCGCGCGTCGGGCCCGCCGTGCGTGGCTGGGACGCCGGGGCTGTCTGCGGCCACGTTGTGAGAGACGAGTCGCGACGCGGAGGCTCGGGCGCGTCTCCCGGCATCGTGGGCCACGGACGCAGCTCGGGCTCCTCCTCGGAGCCCTCCTGCCGGTATTGGGCGGGCGGCGGGCTCTTTGGCCGCGGCTCGTCCAACGCACGCTGCGCCGGCATGCCGGGCCGCCGCTGCGGCGCGCGCTGCTGGGCGGGCGGCTGCGTAGCCGGCCGTGGCTGCCGCGCCGCGGGTGGCTTGGGCGGCGCCAGCTTGGCAGAGAAGCGCGAGGACGGCGGGTTGGAGGGCTTGGCGGCGGACGAGGTGGTGGCTGCGGTGGCCGGCTGGCGCGCGGAGGCCGGGCGGGAGGTGGCGGCGGCGGGCGGCGGCGGCGCGCTGCGGCGTGCGGGCGCCGTGGCGGCCGCCTTCGGCCGTTGCGGCGGTGGCGGCGAACGGGGGCGCGCCGGCGGCTCGTCGACTAGCCACGCGAGAGCTTCCTCCTCGGGCTCCGGCGGCCGCGCGGCGCCGCCATGCAGCGCGACGAGCGGCTGCGAGGCTCCTGCCCCCCCCTCCGCACTAGTCGCGGAGCCAGCGGGCAGGAGGTTGCGCATCTTCGTCGTACCGGGCAACGGCCCCTCCGCTGCGGCCGGCTCGGCCACCGGCGGCGGCGGGGGGGGCGGGCGCAGCGCTTCGAACCGAGCGACGAAGGCGGCGTGGCGGTCAACGGGCTCCGCGGGAGTGGGCGCGGCGTCGCCGCCGGCTTCGGCGGTGGGTGGCGCCACCGTCGCCGCCCCCGCCCTCACCCCCGCCCTCGCCTCCCCCTCCATCTCCACCCCCATCGCCGCCACCTTCGCCGCCGCCGCGGTCGGTGGAAGGCCACCGCCGTGCGACGGCTCGCCGACGGGCAAGGCGGTGGCGCCGGCGCTGAGCCACTCGTCGTCTAACCACGATGGGTGGAGCGCGTCGATCTCGGAGGCGGGTGGCCTCGAGGCGCTGGCGTGGGACGCAGCCGCGGCGGCGCACTGCGGCGTCGGCATGCGGGGGGGCGCTTCCTGGCATTCGATCGCGAGCTCCTCCGCCGCCGCCATCAACTGCCGCTGCACCTGCTCGCGCCTGCGCGCCTCCGACTCGGAGATCTCCCCGCCCAGGCCAAGGGGGCCGGGGTCCACGCGCGCCAGCTCCGCCGCCACCAGGTGCTGATTCCGCAAATAGGCCACGCGCGCCTCCGAGCCCGGATCGCGCCGCTGGGTCCAAGCAGCAGCAGCCGGCTTGGAGGCGGGCGGGGTCGCGCCGCCGGGCTTGGTGCCTGCATTCGAGGCTGACGCGTCGCCGTCTCGAGTGGCCACGTCCCGGCCCCGGTCCGCCGCCGAGGCCCACGTCCGCGTGAGGCCGGGCCACATGTTATCGTGCGCTGCGTCCCAGGGCGAGTCCGCATGCTCAGCAGCGGCGCCGAAGTAGAGGGCGGGGTCCTGCGCGGCCGCGGGTGGGGCCCGCAGCGCGTCGCTGAGCGCTGTTTCGGCCCTCTGCTGCTGGGCTTTGTAGGCACTCGTTGCCTCGCGAGGCACAGCGGGCGCAAACGAGCCCGCGGCTTCGGGAGCCGTCGGCGCGCGCGCAAATGGGGCGGACCAGAGCGGCTGCGGCGCGCGCAGCGGCGCGGCGAGCTGCGAGATTTTGTGCGCCTTTTGTGAGAAGTCGAGGGAGTCGAGCTCGCGCTGCATCGTCTCATGCGCCTCGTCCAACTTGACCTTGGCCAACGCGTTCTGCCCACGCACCGCGCAGAGCCGCCCCGCCTCGGCGCGCTCCTTCCTCTGCCGCTGGCGCAGCAGCTCGCGTCGCTCGCCGTCTTCGCGAGCCAGCTCCGTCGAGGACGGGCCCGCCGCGTAGGCGAGGTCGGCGCCATCGCCCGAGGGGACCACCCCCGCGTGCCGCTGCACGGTGACCTGGCCGCCCACCAGACCCGGGGTGCGCGCCGCGAGCTCGGCGGCGCCGTGCAGCCGCGTCGACGCAAAGTCAATGCGCGTCTGGTTGCGCGAGATCACCGCGTGCGGTCCCGCGGCACGCTCGGCGGCGGCCATCGCCTCGTGCAGCCCAAGCGCGGCGCGGTGCGCGTCCACCGAGCGAGCGTGCACAACCGCCGCCAAACTGCGCGAGGCCTCGGTGCGCGCAACGCGGTCGCGGCGCCCGACCAGCGCCGTCCGGACAGCGTCCACCACCGCCGCCTCGGCGTGCATGTCGTGCAGGGCGCCAGCCTCGCGCCGCTCCTTGCGCTCGAGCCCGTCATGCCAGGCCGCGGCGTTCTCGGCGGCCTCCACCCTCTGGACGTCGCGCTCCGCACGCGCCGCGCCGTGCGCGGCGCCCGTATGCGCGGCCGCGTGGTGCAGCGCCTCGGCCAGCGGGGCGCTCGCCGGATTCGCCGGCAGAGGGCACGGCCTTGACAGCTCGCGCTCGCGCTCCTTGAAGGCGGTCTGGAAGTTGGCGCGGGTGACGGCCGCGATGAGCCGCTCCTGCTCGCGCACCTCGCGCAGGCGGGCCAGCCGCTTGGCCGGATCGATCCCTCCAGCCGGCGCGGCCAGCAGCATGCTGCGGTGGTCGGGCGAGTTGCACGCGGCCGGTGAGTTGTCGTTTTACCGGCAAAAAACGCGCGAACTCGTGGGAAAACCAGTTCTAAATTTAGTGATCAACTTAGCTTAGTGTTCATGTGAACACCCACACAGAAGTGTCGTTCGGCGCCAACAGGCCAGCAGGCTTTGGGCCATGAACGACGTCCGGCTCTTCGCCCACTGGCTGCACCAGCGCCAGCACCCGGCGGACTGCGGCGCCACGGTCGGGGGGTTCCCGAAGCAGGACTATTTCTGGGCGCTCGGCTTTGGCGCGCAGCTGGTGTCGCTCAAGTTTGGGTTCCTCGCGGCGCTGCTCCGCAACGAGGTCTACCACCTCCCGACGTCGCACTACACCAACCCAATCTCGTGCCCGTCGCGCTCCTTGGACTGCTACTTTCTGCCCGCGAGCAATTGCACGCGCGCGTCGCACCGCGTGGCGAAGGACGTTGGGATACGCTGGTGCTTCGACGTGCCCGAGGAGAACCTCGGCTCGCTGGCGGGTCTCTCCCAGCCGCACTCCAAGGAGTGGTTCCACGCCCAGCTCGCCGCGTTCCTCTTCCGGCCCAATGCGCGCCTGCAGTCGCTCATGACCGAGCTCACGACGTCCTTCGACCGATCCGACCCGCTCTCCAATGAATCGCGCACGGTCGCACTGCAGGCCGCCGCCGCCGCGCATCCGCCGCGCCCTCGAAAGCCAGCAGGCGCCAGCGCCAAGCTCGGCCGAGGCGGGTCGCGGGTGGCTCGGCACGATGCGCGCGTGCGCAAATTGACGGGCGCCGCTCCTCGCGATGGCGCGCCGGCAGAGCGGCGGCTGCTCGAGTCGACCGGCGGAGGCGGTGCTGGCAGCAGCGGCGGCGTGTTGAACCCCCGGCCGCTGCTCAACTCGACGTGCGTCGCGATCCACATCCGCCGGACCGACAAGTTCACGACCAACCGGCGGGAGGACCACTTTCCGCCGCGCAGCTTCCCCGAGTACGCACAGCTCTTCCGCGGCTTTGCCTATTGGCGCCAGACCCTGCCCGTCTCCAGCCTGCAGCTGCTGGTGGGGTCCGAGGACAAGACCACCTACGCGCAGTTCCCGCCGCTCGTCGCGCCCACCGTCTCGCACTGGATCCCCACGCGCTACTTCGTGATGGACATGTGAGAGGACACAGCCCAGAGACTCTTTTGGGTGCATGTGTGTGTGTGTTCCTCCTAGCATACACCCACACTACGGGCACAGCGGAATCGCCGGCCCTCTCGCCCCCGCCCCAAACTTCAGCACCAACTGTTTATCTCTGCACAGGTCGCAGGGCAAGCAGTTTGTCTCGATCCGGCAGGGCAACTCGCGGTTGGGCCAGCTCTACGAGGTCATGGAGGCGCGCGCAAAGACCAAGGGCATGACGGCCGCGCAGCTGCTGGCAGCGGCGCCGTCTGACGCCGAGGCGGCGGGCCTGCTCAAGGACGAGGGGATGGTGCTGGTGGCCCAGATGATTCTGATGGGCCAGTGCCGCGCTTTTATTGGCTCCTACGCCTCAAACGTGGCCGTGCTGGTGAGGCATCGATTTGCGTCTCGTTCTTTAACTACTAACGCTTACCTTTTCATTATACCACGTACGCCTCAAACGTGGCCGTGCTGCTGAGACACTCCGTCTCTGTTTTCGTATTCCTCGATGCGTAGTCTACCCTCGCAAGGCCGAAACGCCGTTTTTATCTGCGCCTCTCTCTCTTTCTGCAACTACTGACTTATACTTGTATTTTTACTACCCCCCGCAGGTATGAGACCCTCCATCCAGTGCCGTCTCCCTCGCTTTCTTTCAACTACTGATCTCCTTGTACTGCTGCAGACCTTTATTGCCTACAATAGATCATAGATGCGCCGCCCATGCACACTTGAATTGCTAACTGATCCAGTGCCGCCTCCCTCGCTTTCTTTTGACTACCCCCGCATCTTTCTCCTCCTACTACCCCCGCCAGGTGCACGACTTTATGGCCTATAACCGATCATAGACGCGCCGCCCATGCACGCTGGAACCGCTAACTGATCAACCCTGCATCCAGTTCCGTCTCCCTCGCTTTCTTAACTACCGACGAATCTTTCTCCTTGTACTACCCCCGCCAGGTGCACGACTTTATGGTTTATAACCGATCATAGACGCGCCGCCCATGCACGCTTGAACTGCTAACTTATCCAGTTCCGTCCCTCACTTTCTTTTTAACTACCGACACCTCTTTTTCCTTGTACTACCCCCGCGCGCTTTCATGGCCTATACCGGATCATAGACGCGCCACCCATGCAAGCTTGACCCCCCCCCCCCGTTGCCCCGTTTCGTTGCGCCGCGCGTCGGTTCCATATAGCAGGCGGCGCGCTCTCTGCCTCTGCTCGTCGCGTTGAGCAAAAGGGCGACCAGGGCCTATTATAGTTTAACGTTCAAGTGTGTGTTACTAACTGATCCTGATCCTTCCCCCGCCCCTGCCAGGTGCACGACTTTATGGCCTACAACCGTATCCAGGACGGGTTGCCCATGCACGCGCTCGACGTCAACGGCCGCTCCTACTGCGGCTGCGGCGCCTCCTTCTGCATGACCCTCGAGCGCAAGGCGGGGCGCGACCCGACGCGCCAGCTCAAGGGGCTCATTGACAGTTTCAGGGCGTAGCGATATTCTATTCATGATGGCGGTTACAAGCGCCATATTTTAGTTAGTTACTTGGCGGCGCGACCCGACGCGGCAGCTCACGAGGCTCATCGACAGCTTCAGGCTTCAGGGTGTGTGCGGTGCGCGGCGCCGCGCGTTTTGGGCGGCGGGTATTTTGCGTATTTTTGGGTACCCGGTTTGCGACGCCCGCCCGTCTGACTGTGAGCCAACACACGAAGGCAAAGCGCAGGGTTCGTATTGTACTCGCTGGGGTTCGTATTGTACTCGCTGGGGACATGGGTACGGTGTTCAGGGACCTGCTTGGCTCGTTGCCGCTTGGCTCGTCTTGGCTCGCTCGCCACGGGGCGCTGGCCAGTGCTGGCATTTGGCCTCTCACTCGCGCCGCGTGGCCCGTCCCCCGTGCTGAGGCGGAGGGTGGGAGTGGCTGATGCTATAGGCACTGGCACTGACACCACTGACACACTGACACTGACACACTGACACTACTTATGATGTAGATCTATACATATACTCAATACTAAAAAATAAACATAAACATTAGGTTACTGTTACTGATCTCACTGATCAATTAAATTATTTATGACAAATTGTCAATTATATATATACGTATTTTAACTTTAATAAAATCTAATTTACTATTACCTAAATTAATAATTATAATTATATATATACTATGGGGCCAGGGCCAGGGCTGGTGGCACATGTCTTGTGGCGGTATTGCATGCGGCTAGCGTCATCGGGTGTTGGCGGCGTGCGGCGGGTGCGGCTAGCCTTCGGACGGCACCCGATGCCTGATGCACCCCCCCCCACACCTCTACCAACATACAATAACGCTAGCCGCACTCGCCGCACGCCCCCAACACCCGATGACGCTAGCCGCATGCAATACCAATACCGCCACAAGACATGTCTCGCAGTCCTTGTCGGGGGTGGCCGCGAAAAGGCCGGCGGGGTGGTCTCCTGAGGCGGGGCGGGAGGCAGTTTCAGGTAGGGCTGATGGTGCTGGGACTGGCGCGGGAGCAGCAGCGCGACGCAC
>Ga0209390_10011081_pt1 | contig 10420 bp, 10 predicted proteins | sample BON01_FD_187212 | JGI IMG/M metagenome (GOLD analysis project Ga0209390, IMG submission 187212) | Freshwater microbial communities from Lake Bonney liftoff mats and glacier meltwater in Antarctica - BON-01 (SPAdes) (version 2) | ecosystem: Environmental > Aquatic > Freshwater > Ice > Glacier... | reverse complement strand
AGTTTCCAGACCGCACCACCCCGCCGGTCGCACAGTGGGCTGTGTCAGCGCTACCTGTCCTGCCGTCTGCGGACGGGTTCGTCTTTCGGAGCGTCTGCCGCAACCTGCTCGACAGCGAAACGTTCGCTCAGGTCGACGCATTGTTTGTCGAGTCGGTCAGGCGATTCCGTGACGAGCTCGACCAAGTCACGGGCGGGCACAAAACACGAAGGTTCGAAAACGTGTTGAAGGCAGTGTTGGTCGCTACTGCGACCCGTGACGAGTTCGTGTTGGAGCTCCGGGCAGCCCAGGTCGCAGCGTTGACAAAAGGGTTCCATGTCGCGGTGACGAACACGTTCCTGTTCGGGGCAATAGAAGCAGTGCCCAGGGCAGGGAAAGCATCGGTTGAAAACTGGTGGCCACGACTCGACGCCTACTACGACCCCGTCTATGGCGCTGTCGCAGCCCTGTACACCGCCGGCGTCCCAGTCGATGACATCACAGCGCTTGACGTCGATGACATCTCGGACCCTGACGGCGACGGGTCCGTCCAGGTCACTGCCCGAACCGTGACAGTGACGTTGCCGGCGGAGTCGGCGAGGTTCGTGTTGGCACAACAGTCGCTGCGGCGACTCGGAGGCATGGCGGTGCTGATCACGGTGCGCCCCGACACGAAACGTTCGACCCGTCACGTCATTGAGCGTCTTGCCACGCCTGTTGCCGAGATCGGGGTTCGGGTTGCCGACATTCAGACACGGAACCGGCCGGTGAACGTCACCACCTGGCTGCACCGGCACGGGATCGTCGTGTCGAAACTGGACCGAACCGCCGTCCGCAGCGATGTCCGTGACCGGGTGACGTCGTGAGGCGGTCAAAGGTGCACCTGTTGGATGGTGAACTGATCGCTCGGGCACGCGTCCGTCTCGGCTACCCCGCCTATGTCGTGTCGAGGTCATTGGGGGTGTCGACCGAGGTCGTGGACCGTCTCGAGACGGGGTCTGACCAACGGAACCTGTCCGTTGGTTTCATCGTTGACCTTGCCGACACGCTTGGTGTCACCGTCGCCGAACTCTGTGTGACACCCACCAGCTGTGATGCTTCGACGGACCCTGATGTCGTCGCCACTGATGACGTCGCCGCGGTCGGTGCGCTGCTCTCCACTGCGGGTGCGACGGTCTCGGTGGACGCGATCGCTGTTGCGCTCGGCTGGACGTTGGAACGCACTCTTCTTGCGCTTGACGGTCTGGATCGAAGCCTTCCAGGTATCGGGCAGCGGTTGGCCTGGTTGAACACCACTCACGTTGCTGTCTGCCCGGCACCGGTCGACGTCGACACTGCGACGGTGGTTGCCCGCCGCAGCCTTGCTGAGACAGGCGTGAACAGTGACGAAGCAACCGTCATGCTCAAGGTTTTGGAACATCAGTCGGTGGCGGCGGTGACCGCCAATCCGGTGACCGTGAACAGGTTGTATGCGGCAGGATTTCTTGAGTTCGCCGACAACGACGCTGCCGGCCGACCGAACCGGGCCGTACTCACTGATGCAGCCACGTTCAACCTGGTTCTCGATGACGGAAATGGTGGCAGCGAAATCGCTGACACCACCCGATCCGGTTCAGGGGCCGACTGACAGCGAACGAACGTCGCACACCGTCTGACGAGTGGAGGATCTTGGCAGCCCTGATGACCGCCAGCTCAGGCACCGGTCGGTGCGTTTCGGGATGCTCAGGTTGCGGCGCGGTCCACGGAACCAGGCGCTGGGAAGGCTCAAGAAGTTGCGCCACTCGGACTCCCTTGAGCGTCCACCGGTTCGTGGACGCTCACCACTTACCACCGATCGAACTGGCGGTCTGCGACGGTCCGATCAGTCGTGTGCTCACCGATCTCAACCGGATTGAAATTTCCCAGGACCTGTCGAGATTCGATGTGGGGTTCGCCTACGCGCACGAACTCGGCCATCTTTTCGACGTCGACTACCTCCGCCCTGATCATCGACTCAGGTTCAGTAACGCTGTAGGAACGGGGGCCGAATGGTCCGGGGGAGAATACAACCGCAACGTTGAAGAAGCATGGGCGAACGCGTTCGCTGTAGTCACTTGCTCCGGGCCATGGTGGGGTGACGGCTGGGTGTGTTGCAACTGAACGCAGCAACGGACGCCGGGTGTACTTACGGTCTGTTCCGAAGTGATACTGGAGGCTTGTCGTAAACGACCGCCAGCGGCCAGAGTCGCAATCGGGCGTTCTTGAGCCCCAGCCCGTAAACGGCCATCACGTTCTGGGGCCCCCTGCTGACTCAGCGACATCGTCGAGGTGGTGCTGCCATTCTTTGCGGGTCTTCGGCTGCGTTGACACCTCAGGTGAGTAGTCGTCCGCTGGCTGCAGCAGCCGCTACCCCCAAGCAAAACCTGCCCGACTTGAGAGATGGCGCTTTCGTGTCAGTTGCAAACGACTGACATCAACCACGCAAAATTGTCGATGTCAGTGTGCAAAAACAGGCCAATGTCAGTGTGCAAAATCACACGTCGTTCCAGAAGCGGATGGCGTTGCGGATGACCGGCACCGGCGAGGGTCGCCTCGACACGTCGTCGCCGATGCTCACCCTGCAGTCGCGCGACGGCGCCCGCATCGTGATGGTGCTCGGCGGCAGCAGCGAGCACGGCGTGTCCACCCATCCCCGCATGGCGATCCGTCGATTCGTGGTGCGACAGGTGGGCTTGAGCGGCCTCGCCGACCTCGGTCTGTTTCCGCACCCACTCGTCGCGAAGCTGCGGGCGCTGGTGCGCTGCGGCTTCACCATCCTCGTCTCGGGCCCTCCCGGCGCCGGCAAGACGACTCTCTTGACCGAACTACTGGGAGAGGTGTCGCCGCTGGAGCGCATCATCACCGTCGAGAAGAACCTGCTCGAGCTGCGCCTCGAAGACGACCCTCGACACCCCGACGCACCCGCACTGTTCACGCGTCACGCCAACGCGGAGGGCGAGGGCGAGATCACCACCCGCCAACTGGTGGAGCTCACCCGGCGACTGAACCCCGACCGCGTGGTGGTGGGCGAACTGGTGGAAGACGAGGCGCTCGACATGCTCGATGTGGCCTCGATGTGCAAGCGCGGTTCGTTGGCCACGATCCACGCCCACACTGCCGACATCGTGCTCCAGCGCCTCGCCTACTACGTGTCGAAGTCGAACACGAGCCTGCCCGAGTTCGCCGTATACAGCCTCATCGCCCAGACCGTCGATTTCGTGGTACACATCGACCTGGTCCGCAATGCCGTCGAAGAACAGAGCGCGATTCGCAGGGTGACGTCGATCATCGAGGTCGGCGGGCTCGGCGAGGCGGGTGGTGTGTCGAGCACCGAGGTGTGGGCGATCGACGACTTCGACGAACTCGTCCAGATCGCCCCGCTGTCGCAACGCCACCTCAACCGGCTTCGTCTCGCCGGTTATCCAGCTGAACTGTTCGCGGTGGAAGGTGACGCTCGATGAGTCTCGATGTGGCGCTACTCATCGCCTCCACCGTGGCGGGCGTGTTGGCGGTGGTGGTGCTGTTCGCCGCCGACGATCTGCTGCCGTCGCCGCGTCGGGCCGCTCGACCCGGTGGCATGGTGCGCCTGGCGGGCGCTGGCGCCGTCGCGTTGATCGTGATCGCAGCATCGGGATGGCTGATCGCCGCGCTGATCGTGGGGGTGGGGTGCTGGTACGCGATCGGTGCGTGGCAGCAGCGCGACACCAGCGGCGTCGACGACCTGCAGCGGATCGACGCGTTGGCGTCGTGGATCGAGAACCTGCGCGACGTCCTGGTCGCCGGCGACCAGCCGGTCGGTGCGATCAACGCCACCGTGGCCACCTGCCCAGCCGCCATCAAACCACAGGTGCGGCGACTGGCGGCCGGGTTGGGGCGTCAGGATCCCGCCATCGTGTTCCGCCGGTTCGCCGACGACATCGACGACCCGCTCGGCGATCTGGTCGCCGCCGGTCTGTTGATCGCCGTGCAGCGCGGCGCTCGCACCGCAGCGGTGCTCGGTTCGCTCGCCGAACAGGCCCGGCGTCAGGCCGACCGACGTCGTCTGGTGGAAGCCGAGCGGGCACCCATCCAGCGTGAAGTCATGGTGCTCACCTTGATCATGGGGTCGCTGGTGGTCGGGCTGCTGGTGTTCGGGCGCGCCGAGTACCTCGCTCCGTACGACACCGCCGGCGGACAGTTGTTCCTCGGCATCGTGCTCGCGATCTACGCCGCGCTGTTACTGCGGGTGCAGCGTCTGGCTCGTTTCCCGCGACCCAGCCGGTTCCTCACCGGGGGAGCCGCGGCGGTCGAGGAGCGGCGACGCGCCACGTCGGCTCGGGCCGCTTCCGCCGGCTCGCCGACACGGCCAGGAGCGGTTCGATGAGACCGGCGGGTGTGTTGGCGCTGTGCAGCATCGTGTTCTGTGTTGGTGCGTGGTTGATGTCGAGCGGTTGGCGCCAGCCCCGTCCGCGACTCGACCGGGCAATGGCGCATCTGCGTCGACCCGCTGCTGCGACCACGGCGGCGGCGCAGGACTCGCGGGGCGCGCTCATCTCGGTCGGAGCGTTCGTCGAGCGCCGCGGCGCGTCCACGTGGACGAGAGCCTGGGCGCAACCGTTGCGACTCGTCGACCGCAGCGTCGAGGTGCACGTGGGCTACCTCGTGCTCGCCGCGATCAGCGGGCTGGTGATCCCCGCCGTGATCGTCGGTGGCCTCCAGGCGCTCGGTGTGCTGTCGCTCGGTATCTGGGTTCCCGCCGCGTTGTCGCTCGTCTGCGTGGTGCTCGCCCCGATGTTGCTCCACTCGACCACGATGGCGACCAGTGCCGAGGTGGCTCTCGACCTGCGCCACCAACTCGGCGCCTACCTCGACATGGTCACGATGCTGCTCGCCGGCAACTCCGGCTACGAAGGCGCTCTCGACCAGGCCGCCCGCGCCGGCGACGGGATGCTGTTCCGCGAGCTGCGGCGGCGGATGCGCGAGGCGGGCACCACCGGCCAGAGCCTCGTGCGAGCGCTCGAACGCGTCGCCGACGACTACGGCATCGTCGAACTCGAACAGGTGGCGGCCACCGCCACGCTGTCGGCTGCGGAGGGCGCCCCCGTGGCCCGCAGCTTGGCGGCGAAGTGCTCGACGCTTCGATCCACCCTGGCCGCAGAGCAGGAGGCCGACGCCCGCGTGCGCAACGACAAGGTCACCCCACCCCTGGTTGCCATGGCGCTGTTGTTCATGGCCCTCATCATCTATCCCGCCCTCAACCTCAACTGACCCGAACCGCAGTCGACCAACCCCGAAGGGACACGAACATGAACGATCCGATGTTGATGCTCACCGGCGTCCTCGCCGTCATCACCCGAACTCTGCACCTACCTGCTGCCACCGGCACCGGCACCGGCACCGGCACCGGCACCGGCACCGGCGAGGGCGAGACGACTCGCGATCGAGGCGCTGTATCGATCGAGCAGGTCCTCTGGTACGCCGCTGCCGCGATCAGTGTGGCGGTGGTGGCCACGATCATCTGGAGCCAGATCCGCACCACCGCGAGCACCCCCGTCCAGGCGCCGTCGGCCCCCTGACATTCGTCGACGCCATGGTCTCGCCGATTCCACCCGACGCCACGCCCGACACCACGTCGGCTGCGTCGCGCCTGCGCGGCGATCGGGGGGCTGCGACCTCGCTAGCGGTGGCGTTGCTCACGCCGATGTTCATCTTCCTGGCGTTCGCCGCGTTCCAAGCGGCGCTGTGGAGCCACGCACGAACCGAAGCCAGGGTGGTCGCACGCGACACCGCGGCACTGGTGGCCCGGTCGGGGGTCGCCGCCGGCGATGCCCAGGCGTCGGCGACCATGGTGCTCGAAGCCGACACCGACATGCGCAACGTGATGGTGGGCGTGAGTTCCGGCGGCGGTGTCGTCACCGTGACGGTCACCGCAGACGCGCCGGGGATCATCCGCGGCACCACCAACTCGGTCTCGGTCACCTCGGCAGTACCGATCGAGGAGATCACACCATGAGCCGCCGACTGCGCGGCGATCGTGGGTCGTCCGATGCGCTCGGACTCGCGCTCATGACGCCGGCCGCGATCGGCCTGGCCGTGGTCATCATCTTCCTCGGGCGCGGCGTCGACAGTCGCGCCACGGTGCAGAGCGCTGCCGAGTCCGCGGCGCAGGCTGCCGCGCAGGAACGATCGGCTGGGGCTGCGATGGCGGCCGCGCAGGATGTCGGACGAGCGATGCTGGTGGATCCGTCGTCGTGTGCGTCGCCGAACGTGTCGGTCGACGTCTCCGATTTCCGACCCGGCGGCCAGGTGGCGGTGACGGTCACCTGCACGGTGTCCACCGACGGACTCGAGCTGATCGACCCGCCGTCGGGCGGAGCGAACACCGCAACAGCATTCGCGTCGATCGATCCGCTGCGGGCGACGGAGCAGGCACCATGACCGGTCGCCTGAAAGGAGAACTCGGATCAGGCCTGGTGGCCGGAATCGCGCTGATGTTCGCGTTCACGTTCCTCGGGTTGGTGTGGCTCGCACGTGACGTCGACCGCGGCGTGTCGAATCGTTCGGCAGCGCAGTCGATCGCATTCCAAGCCGCCCGGTCGGGGGCGCAGGCGGCGGGTGTCACCGACCTGCGAACCGGCCTCACCCTGGTCGACCCGAACGCCGCCACCCAGGCGGCCTCGTCGACCGCCAGTGCGCTGTTCACCAGCTACGCCGTCGACGGCAGGGTCACCTCCGTCGAGGTCGCGGCCGACAGCGTGTCGGTGTCGGTCACGATTACCGAAAACGGTGTCACGGTCACCGGCGCGGGCACGGTGCGAGCGGAGCGGGCACCGTGAACTCGATTTCCCTTTTCCCGAATCGATGCCCCACTGTTCGGGTGGCGGGCGCCGACCACATCCAACCGAACGGAGAGGAGCACACGTGAGCGAACGCGATCCGCACCGCTGGACCCGCTTCGTCGGGTCGTTGGTGACGCTGTTGCTGTTGGCTGTGGCAGCGCCGTTCGGGTTGGTCGCTGCATCGCGTTCACGGTTCGGTTCCGCCAACCCGCTCGCTGGCGCCGACCCGCCGTGGAACTGGGGGTCCGGCGACGTCGGCGACGCCCTGTCGGGCCCGCTCGCCGACGACACCGTGATCGACGGCATCATCCGATCGAGCCTGTGCGTGGTGTGGGTGGCCATCGCGATCATCGTGGTCACCACGCTCGTCGAGGTGGTGCACGCCGTACGTCACCACGGGCTGGCCGTGCCTGACGTGCGCGGGATGGGATGGGCGCAGCAGATCGGCCGGTTCGTGGCCATCGGGCTGATCGCCGTGTTGCCGATGATCACCTCGGGCACATCGCTGGCGTCGTCGATGGAATCCCGAGCGGTGGCTGCGACGATGTCTGCTCGACCCGATCTTGCGTCGCCGACGGTCGCGACCTCAGCCGTCCGGTCGACCATGCCGATCTCACTGGCACCGATTGCGCCGAGCGAGGCGACCGGCCACGTCCACGTGGTGGCGCAGGGAGAGTCGATCTACGCGATCGCCGTCGGTCTGGCGGGTGGCGACCCGGACCGAGTGCTCGAAATCGCCGACGCCATCATCGACGCGAACCTCGGCACGGTGATGCCGGGCGGGCAACGCTTCACGAACCCCGCCTACATCGAGGCCGGTTGGACGCTCCAGCTCCCCGCTGACGTTGCGCCGGTTGGGAGTGCCGGTGCCATGCCTGCGCCGCCAGACACCGATGCCGCTGCGACATACACGGTGGAAGACGGCGACACGTTGTGGGAGATCGCCGACGAACAGCTGGGCGATCCAACGGCGTGGCCGGAGATCTGGGAACGCAACGAGGGCGACGACATGGGCGCTGGGCGCACGTTCGACGACCCGAACCTGATCGTGCCCGGCTGGGAACTCGACCTCACCGACCCGGCACCGGCACCGGCCGATCCGCCACCGGTAGTTGCCGAGCAGGCAGCCGAGCAGGCAGCCGAGCAGGCAGCCGAGCAGGCAGCCGAGCCGGTCACCGGCACGACCGCCGACACGGCGGTGGACTCGTTCGACATGTGGGGTCCAGCGACATCCGCCGACGCGTCGGAGGCCAACGGTCCGTTGCCGCTCACCCCGCAACCCCACTCGACCTCGATCCCCACCAGCACCACGCCGTCGTCGACCAGCACCACGATCGGTCCGGCGACCGCAACTCCGGGCGCTGATGCAGGCGACGCAACGCCGAGTGCCCCCGCTCCGGATGCTCCGTCGCCGATCCGCCTCGAACACGCAGCGCTGCTGGCGGCTGGCGTCCTCGCGCTCGTCGGTGTCCGGCGGCGTCAGCGGCTGCGCGCGGCGATGCCACGTCATCGGGTGCCCGAGCCGCGCCCCGAGGTGGCGCGCACCGAACGGCGCCTGCGAACGATCGATGCGGGCGAGCGGGTGATGCGTGTCGACGTGGCGTGCCGTGCGGCCGCCCGTTCGCTGATCGACACCGGCAGCCAGATCGGTTGGATCGAGGTGTCGCCCGACGGTGATCTCGAACTGCGCCTCACCGCTCCCGCTCCCCTGCCGTTGCCATGGAGCGGTGATGGCCAGTCGTGGCGGCTCGGCGCCGAGGTGCCCGTCGAGATCCTCGGCGAAGACGCCCGCCAGGTCGGCCAGCCGTGTGTGGCACTCGTGCAGCTCGGTGTCACACCCGATGGGAACGAACTGCTCGTCGACCTCGAAGCGTGTGGCGTGCTGGCGATCGCTGCTCGGGCCGATCAGGCCGACGAGATCGTCACCGCGCTGGCAACGGCGTTGGCGTCGTCGCAGTTCGCCGAGGTCGCTCACCTCGTCGGGGTGTCACTGCCGGAAGCGACGCTGTTGAGCCATCGCAACGCACACATCGCCGAGTCGGTCGATGCCGCCTTGGAGCTGGCGGGTTCGCTGGCTGGGAGCACCGCGCTGAACGATCGTTCCTCGTTCGAGCTGCGCTCGTTGCGTACCGGCGGCGAGATGTGGGAGCCGGCGGTCGTGCTGCTGCAGTCGGCCGACGTCGAGGGTCCGAGCGCCTGCGGTCACGAACGGGTGCCCGCTCCCGGTCATGGTCTGGCGATCGTGGTCGCCGACGAGCGATCCCAGGTCCGCCCGTCGTCAGCCCGGCTCGTTGCCCGCGCCGACGGGTGGCAACTCGACGCGTTCGGCGCTTCGATCGAGCTGACGCCCGTCGGCGTGAGCATCGACGAGTCGGCCGAGATCACCGAGTTGATCCGCGACGCCGAGCGCCAACTCGAACCAGCCGATGGGCTCGAACAGATCCAGTGGTCCGACGACGCCGTGCCAGTGACTGTCGTTTCCGACCCGGACATCGAGATCGTCGAGCCAGTCGAAACCGCCGCGCCGTTCGAGCCGCGGCCGCACGAGATCGTGGTCGGCCTGCTCGGCGGCGTCGAGGTGCACGCACGTACCGGCGAGGTGGGCAGCTTCGAACGTTCGAAGACCGTCGAGCTGATCGCTTGGCTCACGACGCACCGCGATCGGGCGACGCGATCTGGTGCGCGCACGGCGCTGTGGGATCTCGACGTGCGCGACGCCACGTTCGCCAACGTCGTGTCCGAAGCCCGGCGTGCGCTCGCCCGGTTGGTGCTGCCGCCGGAGGGCGAGGAATGGGTAGCCCGCACGCTCACCGAGCAGTTGCCGGTGCACGACCTCGTCGCCACCGATGCCGACCTCGTCGAGGATCGGTTGGCGCACGCCCGAGTGCAACCGCCCAGCCAGGCAATCGAGACACTGCGCCCCGCCGTCGAGCTGGTGCGTGACATGCCGTTCGCCGGCACGAGCTACCTCTGGCCCGACGCCGAAGGAATCACGTCGAACCTCGTGCTGATGGCGATCACCGCAACCGCCGAATTCGCCAGCCATGCGCTGTCGCTCGGCGACACCGACGGCGTCTTCTGGGCCACCGGCAAGGGCCTCCGAGTACTGCCCGGCCACGAGGAGCTGATCGCGCTGCGGATGCAGGCGCACGCACGAGCCGGTGACCTGGCGGGTGTTCGCCAGGAGTGGGAGTCGTACGAGCGGGTCCTGGTGGCCGACGCCTGGTCCGACGGCGAACCCGCCCCCAAACTCCTCGCCCTGCGCCGCGAACTCCTCCACCCGTCCAGCTCTTGATCAGGCCAGGGTCGCTGATATCGCAGTCTCACAGGGCGGGGCAGCGAAGCACGAGGATCCCGAACGTCGCTCGTCCAGCTTCGATGAGGCCGTCGCCAATGGCCTCGTTTCGCAGAAGTCGAAGACGGCGTCGGTGTCGTTGGGTCCAGCGGGCCCGAACAGGGCAATGCTGCGATGAGTATGTCCCGGGTCGTGGCGCGCTGTGTACAACATCCCGTCGTAGTCGTCGTCATGTACGAGACGAGCCAGACGTTGCGGCGCGGCGTAGTCGTCACCGGCGTAGTCGTCACCGGCGTAGTCGTCACCGGCG
>Ga0209390_10011080_pt1 | contig 10421 bp, 16 predicted proteins | sample BON01_FD_187212 | JGI IMG/M metagenome (GOLD analysis project Ga0209390, IMG submission 187212) | Freshwater microbial communities from Lake Bonney liftoff mats and glacier meltwater in Antarctica - BON-01 (SPAdes) (version 2) | ecosystem: Environmental > Aquatic > Freshwater > Ice > Glacier... | reverse complement strand
GCGGTGCATGCTGGCGATCCAAAAGGCGGAGCGCCGGGCCGAAGCATACAAAAGCAAATGCCTCGAGCTCTATGAACGGTGGAAGGCGAGCAGTGCGGTGGAGGAAATGTAAAGAACGGAAAAGAAAAAAAGTCTCTCGTCTGCTTTTCCCCTCTTTTAGTACTGTCCACTTGTTTCCTTTATTGCGTTCTACTTCTACTAGCACACTTGAGAGAGCGCCACATCAGCAGGCTTTCGGAACTTCTGACGCAGCGTGAAGTAATGGTCCTTCTTCCCACAACCAGACACAACCATCTCTCCCAGCCTATCTTTGCCTGAGCGGCACCCTCGAGCCAGCTCGCACGCACGCTACACACCCTCCCATCCTCCCGTCTCTCTTCCTCATCTATTCGACTGCCCCTTCGCCAATGACGAAAATCTAGTCACGAAGGCGCCTGGCCTCGGCGCACTCGCACGTGACGCTGGTGATGATCCCAACGCCGTTCCCAGGGCTCTTGACCAAGTGGTCGCCATGCTGGTAACTAGGGCTGGTGGGAGGCGAGGTGTCCTACGCGAAGGAGATGGCATTGGAGCACTTGTTCTGGACTTGGCTGGCGCAGAAGGCGTCTGGTCGGAAAAAGGGAAGGTGAAAGAAGAAGAGAGTGGGGGAGCGAGGTGGGTGAGTGGAGTGATAGACGAGGGGACGGAGCATTTTGACTTGACCATGAACGCTGCCCCAACACAGACACAGGTAAAGGCAAGCGAGGCACAACAAATGCATACATACATATATTCTCCTTCCTCTTGCATCTTCCCCTTCCTCCCTTTCTTGTTCCGGCCGTCGCTCCAGAGGTAAAGAGGAGGAGAGACGCCAGGAAAGGACAAAGGAGAAGCACAACGAAAAAGGAGGGTAAAGGAGTGGCCGACGTACGTACCCGCAGCAGGCTGTCCACAAGCGTCGCGGGCATCGCTCATGCAGTTGGAAATGCGATACTCCCGGAAGGAGGGACCCTCAAAGGTCTTGGGCGCCGCCTAGAAGATATGGAAGTAAAGCGGATGGTGTGTGAGGAGGGTGGTTGACTCAGGACGGAAGGATGGAAGCAACATACTTGGCAAAAGGGGACAAGCAATTCATTGTGTAAGAAGAATGCGTAGCCTTCCAAATTGTAGGTGAAACAGGGCAAGAACTTGTGAGGAGCTGCATCATTTGGCTGGTGGAGGAACAAGAAGAGGGGCGTATCAACAAGAGGTGCTGGTGGTCGGTGCTGCTGGGGATGCCTGGGGTGCAACGCAGGGTCGGCTGCTGCCGCGGTTGCGGCACGTGCTAGTGCTAGCCATGCTGCTGCTACTGCTGCTGCTGCTGCTGCCGTGGGTCTTGCTTCGGTCCCACGCACGAGGCACACGGACAGGCGCGTTGTGTGGAGGTGGGATGAAGGAAGCAAGGGGAAATCATGCCGACCGATACGGAAGCGACTTACCTCCACGTGGACGAGGCCTAGGAAGCCGGCAAGGGCGAGGACAAGGAGGGAAGAGGTGGCGCAACGCATCCTTGTATTAAAGGCGGTGGTGGAGGTGTCTGTGTCGTTGTTTGTGTGGTTGTGAGAGGAGCAACTTGAAAGTGTGTGAGGATGCGGTACCACTGGTACGTATGTTCCATCTCTCTCATCGAACAAAGCAATCGTCGCCAGAGAATACAGTCAAGCAAGCACCTTTCAGCCATCACTCTCACACAACGCAATGCCATACACACACAAACAAAAAACAGGCCACCTCGGCCCTTGACCAGCACCACCACGAACAGACGTCGACGAAAGCGGCCCGCGCCCTCACATCAACCAGCTACACATTCTCAACACACATGCATCATCATCATCACCATCACGACGACGACGAAGAGCAGCAGCAGCGGCCGCCCGAGCACCACCCACTCCTCCTCCTGCAGCAAGAAGCCGCGCTCGTGGACGTGGGTGGGGAGGTGGAGCCCCGCCAAACCTGTCCGCACGTCCACCTTGCCTCTCATTTGCACGTTTCCCCACACGATCTAACTGCCTCGATACCCCGAGGCCGGTGCGCGACGTGTGGTAGCCAACGGGAGCCTTGGGTGTGTTTGGGGTGTAATGTCGTGCATTGTTCTCGATACGTGAATGCCGATGCCGAGGCACACTTCTTCGCCTCTTTGACGGCGGAGCCTGAAGAGGGGAGGAGAGGGGTGGGAGGCGGGGATAGCGGTGAGGAAGGCGGGGGCGGAACGGGGCATGGTGCTGGAGGTGGAGGGAAGGGAGGGGGGAAGGAAGGGGAAGGGCATGCGGGAGGAGAAGGGCATGGCCTGGTGTTGTCGTTGAGCGATTTGTCCGTGTGGTGCTACCTGTGTGGCGGCTACGTGAAGCACGACAGGCTGCTCCCTTTCCTGGTGCGAGCCGAGGCCCTCAAGTTCAACACGCCCGACAAGACGGCGCTGCTGGCAGAGGTCCAAACGCGCTTCCAGACGGGGCTCGTGCTGCCGGGCGGGAGGGACGAGGCCGAGGAGGAGAAGGAGGGCGCAGCTGATGTCAAACCTACGCCTGCCCAACGTGTCTTTGAGCACCTCAAGGCGTGCAGTCTCTTGGCCAAAACCGTGCGGGTGGGGAGTGTGGCCGAGGCCCTGGCCCGGGGCGACTTGCGGAGCGTATTGGTGTTTGATGAGGGCGTGGCTGGTGGGAAGCAGGAGGAGGAGGAGATGACAGGGGAGGAAAAGGGAGGGGAGGTGGTGGTTGTACCGCCAGAGCAGGCAAAAGTACGTGAGGCCTTGGGAGCGGGCATGGACCTGGTGGTCGTGCAGATGGATGTTGGTGGGGTATGGGAAAGGCCAGAAGGCGTGGAAGCATGCCTGCGGCTCATGCTCGAGGCAACGTGAGAGGGAAGGAAAAATAAATAGTAGAAAATACAAATCAAATTGCGACACGACGTTTGTGTGGTAGTATGCAAAGGCAGCGTCGATTTTCCTGTTCTTTCCTCCTTTCTCTTTTTGTTGATATGCGGCTGCCGGTCAGATCCCAGCCGCAAATTCATCAAACAATATTTGCCCATGGAGAGTTCCACTCTCCAGGAGGGTGGGGCGGGATGGGTGAGAGAGTCACCTCTGGCTTCAGGGCTCGCGGTGCGCAGCTCGCCTAGCCATAGACCCACGATGATTCCCCCAAAGTTACCCACTCAAAACCCAACGGTCCTTCCTTCACACGTGCCCATGCAGCTGCCTAGCCAACAGCCTAGCCAAAGGCCCACGCTGGTTCCCACGGCGGCACCTTCAAATCTGCCCACTAAAATACCCACTCAAAGCCCAACGGTCGTTCCTTCGAACCTGCCCACGCAGCTGCCTAACCAACAGCCCGCAACACTTTCCACTGCGGGAAGCAGCCCACCAATTGCCTAGCCAAAGCCCCATAACGCTCTCTACCTCGGCACCTTCGGAACCTGCCCACACAGCTACCGAGCCAGCAGCCTACTATCGTTCCCACGGTAGCACTGTACGATCCTGACAACCCGAGCCAAGCCGTAGGCAGCCTGGCGTTTTCCACAGTACTCACCTCGGGCGTGACTACTGTGTCATCTGTTGATATCACGACTTTGCCTGCTTTGCCCACTCCTCTCATGCCAGGAAGCCCCCCCGTAGCATACGACATCACTACAACCACCACCTATTCCGGCACGTCTGCCTTCGAATATCAGACGGGATCGGTGCCTTCGACGGGCAACCTCTTCTTGCTTCACTACTCCAGTGGTGCGTGGGCGGACGTGAAGACCAGCATCGATAGAGGGACGGGCACGGTTTGCGGGGAAGTCTCTAGTCTGTCGCCTTTCGTTGTGGCCTCCGACAGCATCACGGATGCATCAACTTTGGTAAGATGTAGATATGACGCTAACTCAGACAAGCCTGTCTCTTTTTAATTTCCACGAAGCTTCTTTTCACCTTACGACATCTCCGCGCAACCAACGCAGGCACCAACTTCTTCTCCAACGACTTCTTCAAGCTCAAGCACTATAAGTGATCCGCACCTGATAGGAGCAAACGGTACGTGACTTTGTTGCTAGCGCGACCATGCCGGGCTCATCACATATTCAGACATCTTCACATCACGTGCCTTACACTCCAAAAATTTACAGGCGCCAAGTTTGATTTGGACGGCCAATTAGGCGGCATGTACTCGCTCACTTTCACCCCGCAGTTCCAGATCAATATGCGCATTGCGGGAGATGGACCCAAGCCGCCCTTAATGACCGAGGTGGGCGTGCTTTTTGGAACTGAGGCCTTTCTCTTCGACATGTTTACCATGGACGATACCTTCCGTGCCGAGCTCCAGGCCAAGCTGGAGCGCGTTGGCGGCCGCCTAATGAAGTTCCAGCCCTGAGAGGTCACGCTGGGCCTCTGTCCGGGCCAGCCAATCACCATCCGACAGATGCACACCTCCGATGCGGAGCGCGACCTGTGGCATGCGGATGGGCGGTTTTTTAATTACCTGGATGACGGAGCCGCGCTGCGACGACACATACGGTGGCATCCTTGGACAGACATACCAGTGCAAGTGCGTTTTGGACGATGAGCCGTTTGTGTCGTCGCCCGAGCAAGAGGAGACCTTCCGGTTGAAGGGGAATATGTCTAGCCCAGGCGGCGTGTTTGAGGATGATGCAGTGTGCGGCGCCGCCAGCAAGCGCGGAGGTGCCAGGCAGGAGTTCAAGCAGAACCTGGGGTCGCTGGTGGGGACAGCTCGCAATGCCGAGGTCACGGCCATGGCCCAATAGGACGAGTCAAAGAGACTGAGGATGTACCCACCCCTATTGGGCGGTACCGTAAGCGGACAAGCCGGCGGACCGCCGAATCGGGGGCCCTTCACTAGGACCGCGGTGACAGAATGCGTGGTGTATAAACAGTATGTAGTCATAAGGTTCAAGTGCCTGAGCAATTAACGAGATCAAAATCCCATTAGTACAGTACAGCGAAATAAATCAAGAAATCAAATTCTTCTACCATAATTAGAGCGTTAGCGGAAACCAGAAGTCCAGGAAATCTACAGAATATTAATCCTGGAAAGCATCGCGGCTTCCAAACCAGCTCCCTTACTCGGTGTTGTCTGCACCCTAATGGGACCACCGCCTGCCTTCGAAATACAGGAAAAACAACTAACCAAAGCTTTTCCTTTTCTCGCTTTCTTTGTTCTTTGTGTGCTTGATCTTTTCTCCTCTCACACTCCTCTCGTACCAAATCTCTCCCTTCTCCCGTCTCCCTATCCTTAAAGAAATGATTGCATTTACTGACTGACCTCTGCTGGCGCATAGTTTGCTTTGCCTTTTCTTTACTTCTTCCGACTGCTGCTGCTCTTCCCCGCCGTCTTCTCCTTCTTCTCCTTCTTCCCCTCCTTCTTCTCCTTCTTCTGCTCCCCCTTCTCCTTCTCCCCCTCCCCTTCCAACGTCATACCCTCCATCATCGTCGCGGCCTCTACCCCTCCCTCCTTCCCTCCCTCCACCCCTCCTCCGAACCGACGCATGACCCCCTCGCACTCATGCAGGTCCCACAAAGCCAGAAGGCCCTTGTCACCGCCCGTGGCCAGGAGGAAGGGCGAGCTGGGAAGGGAGGGAGGGAGGGAGGGAGGGGGAGGAAGGATTGGTGAGTCATTTGAAAACGCCGATTCTCTCAAGAGACTGAGGGAGGGAGGGAGGGAAGGAAGGGCCTTACCTGGGGTAGAAGGAGATGGTGAAGAGCTTGCCCACGGACATGGCCTTCTCTCCCAACTGGCGAGGGGCAATGCCGGCGTCGCCCGAGTAGTCCTGAAGGAAGGGAGGGAGGAAGGGAGGGAGGGAGGGACAGGTGAGACAGTGAGAAAAAGAATGATTAGAAGGAGAAATAGAGGGACTCTGAACACAGCAGGAGGGAGGAAGGGGGGGGAGGGAGAGAGGGAGGGAAGACGTACCCAGAGTTTGACCGTCTTGTCCATGCCGCAGGTGGCCATGAGGCCGGGGGCGAGGGGGGAGAAGGCGAAGGAGGAGCAGGTCTTGGCGTGGGCCTTCAGCTTCCAGAGAGGAGCGGCAGGGGACCTAAAGAGGAGGGAGGGAGGGACGGAGGATAAGGATGAATACAGGCGAAGGAGGAGCAGGTCTTGGCGTGGGCCTTCAGCTTCCACAGGGGGACGGCAGGGTTGCTGAGCGGCAAAGGAAGGAAGGAGGGAGGGAGCGCGGGTAAGGAGGAATGAAATGTGGCCATTGCATTACGAGTATGCAAAGAAAGGGAAGGAGGGAGTGAGGGAGGGAGGGAGGGGTACCTACCGGACGTCCCAGGCCATGAGGGTGCCGTCTTCGGTGGCACAGAGGAGGGTGGAAGGAGAGTGGGGGCACCAGCTCACGCACTCGGGGTCGGTCTGCAGAGAAGAAGAAAGGGAAGAAAGGACGACGAACGTGTGAGTGATTATGTCTGAGGTATCGTCCTCCCTTCTCCCAATCCCTCCCTCCCTCCCTCCCTCCCTACCTTGCTGCCCGCGCCCTTCATCTGCACATGGCTGCTGTTGGTGTCGCCCCGGGCATCCAGCACATAAATGCCCTTGTCGAAGCCGGCCGAGGCAAGGACAGTTCCTAAAGGAGCGAGCGAGGGAGGGAGGGAGGGAGGGAGGGAGGGCTTAGTGTTTTGCGGTTATGGCAAAGAAAACGCACATGGCAAACGAAAGAGACATTAGCCGAAAAGGGAGGGAGGAAGGGAGGGAGGGAGGGAGGTAGGGAGGAAAGAAAGGAAGGGGATACCTTCAACAGGATGCCACTCCAGAGAAGCGACCTTGTCCGAGTGGTGTGTGTAGGTAGAGGAGCACTGACCCGTCGTCACGTCCCACAGCTTCACCGTGGCGTCGGCGGAACCGGAGGCCAGGACCTGGGGAAGGGAGGAAGGGAAGGAAGGAGGGGGGGAGGGAGGGAGGGTGAAGGGACGGTGATGGAAGGAGGCAGGGAGAGAGGGAGGGAAGGATGCAGGGCCGTGGTACCTGTCGGTGGAAGTGATTCCAAGCCAGGGCCATGACGGGGCCTGTGTGGCTCCCGTCGACCAGCTCCTCCTCCTCTTCCGGTTGCCGCTTCTTTTTCTTCCCGCCCTTCTTCTTGCTGCTGCTGCTGGAGGAGGTGGAGGGGGGGATGCTATAAAAGGAAGAGAGGAGGGAGGGAGAAAAGAAGGAGGATAAGAATTAAAAGAGGAGGAGGGATGGATAAGTCCCTGTCTTTGTCTATCCCCTCCCTCCCTCCCTCCCTCCCTCCCTACCCTTGCAACATCTTCTCCACTCCCTACCCTTGCAACGGCTTCTCCCCTCCCAAGATCTGTGTCGGCTCCAGCGGGTCCCGTCCACGTCTCAAATCCCTCCCTCCCTCCCTCCTCCCTCACCCCCTTCCTCCCTCCCTCCTTACCCCTGCAACGACTTCTCCCCCCCCAAGATCTGCGTCGGCTCCAGGGGGTCAATCACGTCCACATCCCAAATCTCAATGCCAGGCTTGAAGGTACCCACGGCCACGAAAGAACCGCGTTCGCCCTGAGTGAGGGAGGGAGGGAGGAATGGAGGGACGGAAAGAATTAGTATGTTGAGCTGAATCACTCCATCCCCCCTTCTTTTCCCCTCGACTCCCTTTCCTCCCCCCCTCCCTCCCTTCTTCCGTACGCACCTCGCGTCCCGCCACGGGGGGGCAGTGGCCCCAGGCCAGGCAGAGGGGGAAGGCGGGCAGAGAAATGTCGTGGTGGATGTAGAGCGAGCCCGTGTCCTCCTCATAGACGTGGATCTCGAGAGAGGAGTGCTCTTCATCTAAAGGAGGGAGGGAGGGAGGGGAGGGAGGGATAGGTGTCAGGAAATCATGAAACAAAGGGAAAATTGCGCATATTCCCTCCCTCCCTCCCTCCCTCCGTCCCTCCTTTCCTCCCTCCCTCCCTCCTCACCTTCCGTATTCGCCACCAGGACAACGGCATCCGTGGGCTTGATCATGTGGTCATCCATATCCTCACTATCCTCATCATCATCCCCATCCTCCTCCATGCCCCGCATAAACGCACTCGCCGGTAATACCCCCGCGAGCTCCTCCCCTCCCATCTCCTCCTCCTCCTCCTCCTCCTCCTCCTCCTCTTCCTCCCCTTCCTCCTCCTCTCCCTCCTCCCCTTCCTCGTCCTCCTCCTCGTCTTCACCCTCCGCCTCCTCCATCTCCTGCATCTTCCCCTCCAACCTCTCCTCCTCCTCGTCCTCATCCCCCTCCTCCTCACTCTCACTAGCGTCCGCATGGATAAAAGCGACCTTTTGCCCCCCTCCCGCCACCTCATCCTCGTCATCGTAGTCATCCATTCTCAACTCGGCCGGCAAGCCATGTCGGTCCAACTCCCCCTTCTTCCCCTCCTCCACCTCCACGTCCTCCTCCTCCTCCTCCTCCTCTTCTTCTTCTTCCTCCTCTTCCCCCTCTTTCTCATTGCCGTCGTCGTTGTCGCCGCCGCCGCCACGTTTCCGCAGCAAGGCCCTGTGTAGGTGGGAGTGTGCGGATGGGGGTATGTCGGGTTAGCCTCCTCTACAACCCACCCTTTTTCCTGCTCATGCTCTCATTGCTGCCTCCCTTTCCCCACCCTCTTTTTCACTCGGTGAACTTACTCGACTTCTTCCTTGCATGCTTGGAAGCGGGGCGGGTTGGGGTTGGCGGCGCCGCGGGGCACCTTTTTAATGTCGAAGGGAGGGCAGAGGGAGGAAGGGGGTGGTTAGGATCGATTCGTGGGGCAAGAATGAGAAGGGGGGAAGGGGGCGGGAAGGGACAAAGACGTACCCAAGTGATGGAAGAGATCATGCTGCTTCTCCCTTGTCGTGCCTGTGTTGTTTGTGCGTGTGTGTAATGAATGAGTGGTCAAAATGGCCAAGTATCCTTGCGAGTTGCCGCGTTGCTGGGCCATTCCCTCCTCGCCTCATCGGCCTCGCTGGACGCAGTGGGCCGCTCCTGCTTGACTTGACTCCTTTTCTAACATTACTAACGCGCCTACATACACCCTTCCCACACACAACACAGGCACGCAGGCAGCGCGGCACATTTCTTTCGAGGAGCTCCAGCCAGCAAGCGAGAGCCCTTCATCATCAGCACCATCACTGCAGCAACGTCCGCTTCGCCCCTTCCAACTCACTAAAGCACAAGCACCCCCATCCCCATGACCATGGCAACCAGTAGATGACAAGCAGAAACAGGACAAGCAGCAGCAGCAGCGACAGGGACACGTAGCGCGGCGCAATATCCACTCCAGACAAAACCATGGTGATTAGAATAGGAGACGGCAACGACCGTCATGGCCGCCTCGCCGCCGCCGCCGCACGCGCCGCCTTCCTACACCCTCCCTCACCTCTTCCTTCCCTTCTCCGCATCTCTTCGACATCCGTACGTCCTCGCCTAGCCCCCGTCTCCGCCCTTGCCCTTCCTTCCCTCCCTCCCGCCGTCTCCCGCCTCCTCCCTCCCGCCCAAGCCCTCCTCTTCCGGGCCTCAACCAACCTCCGCGTTCGGCTAGGCCGAGGCCTGTCGTCCCTCCTCCTCTTTCTCCGTCACGATGCTGCCTTCCTCCCTTCTCGGCTCCTTTTCTCGCCGGCTTTGATGTTGGTCGTGCCGTTGTGTTTGGCGGCGTGGGCGGGGGTGGAGTGGAGCTATTGGGGATTGACGGGACGAAGACACCAGTACGTAAACACAGGAGAGTCGAAGGAGAGAGAGGAAGGGAGGGCAGGGAGGGAGGGAAGGAGGGAGGAAGAGGTGATGTTTTTCCCGCTTTTTAATCTCTTTGCAAATGCTTGAGCGCTTTCCTTTCCTCCCTCCCTCCTCCCCTTCCTCCCACTTACAGGCGAGGCAAAGCCCCCTTCCGTCTCCTCCTCCACTACAGCTTTAGCGTGCTCCCCCTCCTCCTCCTAACCCTCTCCACGAGCACCCCTTCCTCCCTCCCTCCCTCCTCCTCCCCCTTGCTCTCGATTTGGACGTTGTTGTTGAAGTTGACGGCGTGGTGGTGCCTGTGGCAGTGGCCGGGCATGATGGAGGCGACGGACAAGGAGGTGAGGGAGGGAGGGAGGGAGGGAGGAAGATTTGGACGTTGTTGTTGAAGTTAGCAGGGTGGTGGTGCTTGTGGCAGTGGCCGGGCATGATGGAGGCGACGGACAAGGAGGTGAGGGAGGGAGGGAGGGAGCAAGAGGGGGAAAGAACGGGACTGATAAGTCTCTGAATATTTCTCGTTATTCTTCTCGTCTTATTCTCACCCACTAATTCCTCCCCTCCCTCCCTCCCTTCCTCCCTCCAGGCCTCCCCCCTCCTTGGTTTCGCCTTTCGCCAGTGGCGTTCCCTCCTCACAACAGCCGCGAAACTCTCTCTGTTTCTACCCGGAGAGGGCCCTGCATCCTTTGGTAGGTTTTGAAGGAAGGAGGGAGGGAGGGAAGGAGGGAGGGAGGGAGGAAATA
>Ga0209390_10011078_pt1 | contig 10423 bp, 9 predicted proteins | sample BON01_FD_187212 | JGI IMG/M metagenome (GOLD analysis project Ga0209390, IMG submission 187212) | Freshwater microbial communities from Lake Bonney liftoff mats and glacier meltwater in Antarctica - BON-01 (SPAdes) (version 2) | ecosystem: Environmental > Aquatic > Freshwater > Ice > Glacier... | reverse complement strand
AAACGCCGTCGTCCGTGCCGTCCGCGGCGACACCGCACTCCCCCCCAACTTATGCCCTTCCCCTACCGCGCCCATCGCCACCGTCGTGCTGGTAGCCCCCGCAGTACTACTCGCTTGTGCGCCCGGATTCAAAGGACGATGCTCTCCGTCTCCCCCCATCATCCCCATCCCCTCCTCGGGCTCCCTCAAACAACACACCGCACACCCCAAGCTACAGGTAAAACAGCCCACAATCACAAACACGGGCAAGAAAACCAGAAAAACCGAATAATGCGCTCCCTCAATCCGTGCCACCCCCAACAACGCCATCATCATCACCACCGCCGCCTGGCACCCCATCATACTTGCCCTACTGGCCATCAACTCAGCCTGCTCCTGAATCATCGTCTCCTCCGGCCCCAACTCCACCTCCCCCGTCTCCGGGTCCACCACCGCCCCCCTCTCCGCCGCAGCCGCCACTAATAAATTCTCCTGCAATCGTTTGGCTAACGCATACTCCACACAAATCCCTAGGAATTGAGTCGCGAAGAACAACCATAAGGGGACAAAAACCACCCACCAAGTCATATGAATCTTCCCATCCAACTTCAAAATCGCCAGAGCACAAAACACGATCCGCAGGACTCCATGCTGCAGACCCAACATAGCCTGCCTCACTGCCATCGCTCGTAGCAACACCCCCTCCTCCGCGGACGTTGCGAACGGGGTAGGCCCCCCCCCAGTAGAGGTAATGGTCAAATTCCGGAATAATTGAATCCCTTCCCAAGCCAACCAGGGCGCAAACACATTGCTCCAATCCCACTTCTCAATCACGTTATCCAGCTTCAGAGTCAAAAAAATCTGAAATAACACATTACAGGAGAATTGGACTGCGTTGAGCACGCGGGCTGGTAAGTAATCCCTCCACTCCTCCTCCAGCCCCTCGGCCGGTCGGCGGTTGCCGGTGAAGACGAGGAACCAAAGGAGGAAGAGACAGAGGGCGTCAAGCACCCAGAGAGGGGTCCAGATGGCCGTCCAGGGGATGTGGATGTCCTCGTCGGTCTGAGGGGAGGGAGGGAGTGGAGGAAGGGAGGGAGGGAAGGTAAGGGTTTGGGGTTGTAAAGGAGAAGCGGCTTGAGCAATGAGAGCGCATGTCGCCAGGTACACACAGAAAGAGACATGAGAGTCCACACAAGAAATCGCAGATAAAACCGAAAAAGGCATACAAATTGAGACACAACCAACAAAGGCAAAATAACAAAACTCAGGTCCACTCCCCCAAAACAAAATCAAAATAAATTGATTCACGCGCACATACCTGCAAACACAACAACACCGGCCACATCAATACAAAAGCCGTCACCCCCACGATCGTCATAAAAATCGCACACCGGTCATAACTCGACGAACGCATGAAATTCACAAACGCCGTCTGGGGGTCCATGCTTTGCGGGTCTTCAATCAGCTTCAAGCCCGTCTCGCCAAACTCATCGTATAAATCCCGTCGTTTCGGATCAACGAGCACTTCATACGCTTCCTTGACGTGTTGAAAACGGGCTTGGTCTTCGGGGGTGAGGACTTGTCCGCGTTGGGCTAGCTTGTCCGGGTGGAGTTCGAGGGATTTTTTTTTGTAGGCGCGTTTGATGTCTTCGATGGAGCATTCCTGTGAAGGGTTGGGGGGGAGGGAAGGGAGGAGAGTGTGTGTGAGAGTGTGTGAGAGTGTGTGAGTAGGAAATGAGGGCTGAGCATCTGAAGTCGACTACAGACAAAGAAATGAACATGAAAATGACCGGCGTGCTTGCGAGGGCGATCGTAGCCAAGGGAGGGAGATTCAGGCGCAAGGGCGACCCGGGCCATGAGCAAAGCCTCTCCGCACACGCTTCCTCAACACGCGCACCTCACTGGCAGGGCAAGCAGCATCACAGAGAATCACAACATGAACACAGGCAAAGGAGCGTTGCCTCTACTGTGGTGGACGGACACGTACCTTGTCGAGCCCGAGTTGATCGTAGTACGGCCTGCTCCCATCGTCCCCGCCTTTCAAGAAGGGACGGCAGCAGCATCGAAACATGAACGACATGGCTAATGGCTTCAGGTAAAGGAGCAGGAGAGGGTGGTCGTCGTTGTCGTCCACGCAAGGTGTAGGCTGGACCCCTGCCGCGCTTGCCGCTGCGTATGCCTGCCCTAGCCTGCTAGCTGGGTCGGTTGACGAGAGACGTTGCTGGCTGCTCCAGTGGTGGTGTGTGGGCAATGATGGGACATTAGTCGACAGGACAGGATGAGGAGCTTACGCAGCACGTGGGGTTGTGTAGAATGGGACACACAAGAGGCAGGGAGGGCAAGAGGAGTGCGACCCCTCGAGGCAAGACGGGAAGCAAGAAACGACGAACGTGAGCGAAATGTTTCTCGATTTTGGGCGATCACGCACGAAACGGCCTTCGTCGCAATTTGGGGGAGGTTAAAGCTGAGACCAATCGCATTTATTTATACTTTGATTTGATTCATTTCACTCTGTATTTGACCATCCAGCCTCTCCTCCTTCTCCTTCTTCAGCGCTGCACCCCCATCGCCATGATCGTCTGCGTCACCCTTGGCAAGTCCTCCCGAAATACCCGCAAGGCCTCTTCCCACGCCTCGGTCTCCAACGCCTGCACCTTGGTCTTCAGCGTGGCCGCCGTGTCCACCCCCGGAGCCACCACACAAGTCTTTTGCACCAACACCGGGCCCTGATCCACGTCGTCCGTAACAAAATGAATCGTACAACCACTTTGTGTCCTCTCCGCGTCCAAAACCGCTTGATGCACGGCCAGATCAAAATGCCCCGCGAAATCCGGCAATAACGAAGGATGGACATTCAAGCATCGACCCCGCAACACCCGCACCAAACGTGGCGACAAGATGCGGTTGTACCCATTCAAAAGAAGGACCTCCGCTCGTGCCTCCTCCAGAGCCACCTCAATCTTCTCCTCCATCGCCTCCTTCTCTCCCTCCCCTCCTCCTCCTCCCTCTCCACCATTGCTACCCACAAACCGACAATCCTTTACACCCGCCGCCCGTGCATTCGCCAACAACCCATTCTCCAACTCCGTATCCGACAGAGCAAGCACCACTTCAAACTGACCAGGCTTACCCTTCAAGAGAGGCAAGACACTCGTCCCCTTCGTCGAACCCAACACCGCCACCCGCACCGGCGCGCCCGCCGACCTCACGGCTTGTGCGCCAATGTCCGTCCTATACTGCATGCCCTGAAAACGGATCTCGCTTAACCCATGATAGGCTTGTAGGATCGCTAGACGCAAGGTGGAGGCTTTGCTTGTTACTCCTAATACACGTCCACCGGAGACGGTCATCACACGCGCGCCGTTGGCGAGGACTTTGCGGGCTGTCCCTGCATGCACCACGCTATAGACGCCTGGCACACGCGCCGCCATGGGTAAGCCGTGGATAATGTGTGGTTTAACAGGGCTGGTGGAGGTAGGGTAGCCTTCGGAGGCGGCGATCACAGTGGCTGCAAAACCCTCACTCGCCGCGTCCGCTGCTGCGACTGCTGCTTCTCCTCCCTCTTCAGCACTTTCTTTAGTGCTCGCTCCTTGCACGCACTGCAGCATCAAGGCTGCTAGATTTGTGGTTGAAGGCAACAAGGGTAGAAGGGACTGTGTCTCGGGGTCCCCGAATCGACAGTTAAACTCCAGCACCTTCGGCTCTCCCCCTTCCTCCCCTTCCTCCCCTCCCTCCCTCGTCTTCCTAGTAAGCATAAACCCCCCATACAAAAGACCATGATAAGGATACCCCTCCTCCTTCATCCCCTCCACCACCTGCTGCAAAATTGCACGCATCTTGCTCTCAATCTCCGGCGTCAGACCAGGGACAGGAGCAATAGAACCCATCCCTCCTGTATTTGGCCCTTGGTCGTCGTCCAACAGCCGTTTGAAATCACGGGCACAAGGCAAGCACGCCACCACCCCATTCCCATCACACAACGCCATGACTGATACCTCATCTCCGATCAAGCATTCCTCCATCACGACCTCCCTCCCTGCCTCGACCCCAAAGACAGCAGCTGGCCCCATGATTGCCTCTAATGCTGCCAGGGCCTCTGCGTGCGTGGTTGCCACCGTCACCCCCTTCCCTCCCGCCAAGCCCGACGCCTTGACCACCACCAGCAATTTATGCTGCTGCACATATGCTTGAGCCGTGGCTAGGTCGGAGAACGTAACATGCGCAGCAGTCGGAATCTGATGACGATGCATGAACGCTTTAGCCCAGGCCTTGCTTCCTTCCAACCGAGCCGCCGCCGCACTAGGTCCAAAAGACGGGATGTCCGCCTCGCGTAATTGATCCCCAAGCCCTTTCACCAATGGATCCTCAGGCCCGACCACGACTAGGTCGATGGCCTCTTTGCAGGCAAAGGCCACGATGCCCTCCAGGTCGTTGGACTTGAGCTCGGGTACATTAAGGATTTGGGGTGGGGAGAGTTGCTGCGTGCCGGCGTTGCCAGGCGCCACGTAGATTTGTCGTGGTATGGAGAGCCGCAGCAAGGATTGGGCTAGGGCGTACTCCCGGCCGCCGTTGCCGATGATGAGGATGTTTGTAGGAGTGGTGGTGGTGCTGCTGCTTGTGATGAGGCCCGCACTTCTTCTTCCGTGTTGTCTTATTCTTGCCGTGGGGCGGGACGAGGAGGAGGAGGGGGAAGACGTCCAGCCCTGGACGACGAGAAGGACGTGGGAGAGGAGACATAGAGAGAGAAGGCGCAGCAGGGAGAGGGGACGACTGGGGGGTGGCATCATGATGGAAGTAGTTGGGACGTATCTTAGGCAGACTGCACGCGGTGGTGTCTTTATCTTTGGCTGTCGGCGTCGGGGGTCATGAGGTGGCAGCAGTCGTGCCTGTCGAGTGTGTGTTGGTAAGGAGCTTGTGAGTTGAGCGTTAGGCGGGTGTATTGGACAAGAAGGGGCAAGACACAAACGCTAACGGAGCCGCCGCACGTTGGAATGGGCCAAAACCTCCCCACCTCGGCCCCCTCTTCATTTTCATTGGACGACCTTGGACACAACACCCACACACATGGAGACAGCCGATGAACGTAACTGTAGGACCATGCTACCCTTTCTTCTAATCCACCACAGCTACAGGAAGACAATGAAGAAGGCACAGTCTCCTACGTCCCGCAAAGCCACCGACTCTCCTGCCTCCTTCACGTCGGCTCCTCCGCGCCCCGCCCTGTCTCCCAGCCCCACGCAGCCCCGCACGCCTCGCCCTTCTCCTGCAAATAGTCCTTTGCCTCCTGCGCTTCCTCCTCCTGTACTTACCGAGGGGGAGATTGAGGTGACCTTCGCTTTTTTGGACGCCTACCACGACACGGGCCGCCTCACTTTGTCGACCTTGCAACGCCGCCTGGGCCCGCTCCTCTTCCCCGCAAGCGCCGCTGGTGGCAAGAACAACACTCCCAGCACAAGCAGCGGCAATGATCGTGCCCGGCCTTTGCTCAAGGCCCAGGAGACGTTCTTCCGGTCCTTGCTCCCGCACGCCACTGCCTTCAACACGGACGACGAGCCTAGCTTGACCTTGTCGGAGCTCAAGGCCCTCTTGCTCGCAGACGCACCGACTGGCGGCCCTCCTCCCACGTACGCCCAGATAAAGGAGGAAGAACGGAAAAAGAACCCGCTCGAGGTAGCATTCAGTTACCTGGACCACGAGGGCACTGGTGCGTTAAACCCCACCCTTCTCGTCAACATGCTTCAGAAGTTGGAAGGGCTGTCGCTGGGGGAGGGGGCAGCGGCAATGCTGTTGTGTGCAGCGGACCTGAATGGAGATGGATTGATCAATTTGAAGGACTTTAAGAAGTTGAAGGGGGTGGTAAGCGAGAAGGACGAGGAGAATTAGGCAACGAATGGGTGCTGAGGGAGAGGAAGACGAGAGGGAAGGCGAATCAATAATTGGGAGAGCGGATAGCACAAAGGCAAAATCATGATAATTCTTGCAAACTTCTTTTTGGTTGTCTGCCGCGCTCTTTCCTCTTTCTCTATCTCTCTCTCCCTCATCCTCTTTTCCTCTTCAAATTCTTTTTTGGTTGATACAAATCTAATTAGCTGGCATGCGGGGCATCTTCTTCTTCTTCCTACATTACATACACATTTTGCCTTCCTCCCTCCCTCCCTCCCTCCCGCCCTCCCCAACTTTTTAACTCCCCGGCGCCCCCACCTTCATCACTCCTCCCCCTACACCCTTCTGTACCAAATTATGCACCACGCCATCTACCACCCCAAACACTGAAAAGACCCCCCCAACAATCGCGCACACGCTCGTCAAAAACGGCAACAGCCCTCTCCTCCTCTCCTGGAACTCAACATGCACCGGAGAAGTATCATAAAAGAACCACACGCCCGGCAACCCCCGATTACTCCCCGGGTTTATATGCCGAATATGCTCACTGACCGCGTATTGGTTGGAGACAGTGGGTGGTTTGTTCAAGTGCTTATACACCGTCGGGACCACCTTGAGGTAATACTGATACATCCCATACCCATCAGCCACGCTCCGCACCTGATTGCTCAACGGCGACTTAAACCCCGGAAACTCCTCCCCCAAAGACAAATGGTGGATCTCATGCGAAATATTGAATTTGAGGAAAGTAAACATCACCAGGTCAACAACGTTCAGCGCGCCCGAATGCCGGAGCTGCTCGCCCGGGGCAAAATGGACGTTGCCACTCTCCTGTGTCAACAGCAGCGAGCCGTGGATGTTGCAGCCTTCGTCCACCCCTTCCCCACCTAGGGGGTTCTTGAGGTTTTCTTGTTGGCATTGCTCGACGTTCAGGCCCATGAATGCCCATCCTTTTCGGTCATACGCTTCCTTGACGCTATAGCAGGTGTTACAGCACTCCCCCTCCTCGCCCGCCCCGTAGCAATTCCCACACTTCCGTCGCTTCCCGATCACCTTCTTCATTTTCCGCAAGATCTTCTGCCCGTCCTCCCCTTCTACCTCCCGCTCCTCCCCCTCCTCCCCCTCGTCCGCCTCCACCCATTGCTCCATCTCTTCCTCCCCGTCCTCCCCCTGGACAAACTGCGCCTTGCTGTCCTCCTCGTGCTTCGCCAACACATCTACATCCGTGAACGTATCCCCCAGCTTATGCCACGTCTTAGCCGCCAGCGGATTGCCCGCCATGTCCAAGCGTGTCTTGAACACATGGCTCTCCACCCCCTCCTGCTTGTTCCCCAACGGGTCCATCGCATCGGCGCTCAGCAACGAGCACGACACCGAGGGAAAGGTCATATTGAAATTGAACAGCAGCCGGGTGTCCCGCGAGGAGTTGACATACATGTGGTCGACAATCTCCTTCTCCATCGAGTACTTGAGCTCGGTGAAAAACAGGCAGACCATGCAGGCCAAGGCCACGACGGACGTCGCCCCGCCATACGCCGTGCGGACCTTGAAATCGTCCTTGGTCTTGGGGTGGAAGTCTAGCCGCCGCAACCGCTCGTACAGCGTCAATTCCTTCGGCGAGATGTTGGGCGAGATCATGGTGCTGGTCTTGGAGGCGAGCTTAGGCGTGCGCGTGGCTTAGGAGAGGCGGTGTGCTGCGGGATGTAGAATCGTGCCACTGCTGCTGCTGCCGGGTGGTGGGGTTGGGTCTCTTGGGCGGGCGGCGACGACGGGAGCCTCAGAGCTAGGGCTGCGACCGATGCCTGTGTGTGTATGGTGCACGGTTGTGTGAGGTTGGTGGGTGCGGGGCTGCTGTGGTGGTCTTTGTGGTGCTTGGCGTCGTGTGGTAGAGGCAGAGAGGCCATGCGTGCCCATACGTAGAGAGAAGCAGCACGGCAACGCTTGTCGGCGAGGCTTGGCGAGTGCTTTTGGGGTGCAAGCGGGCCGCGCACCGCGACGTTTAGGAGAGACCTGTCTTGGGTTTGTAAGGGTTGTGTGTGTTGTTGCTGTGGTGCCGTGCATGGCCTGCCGCAAAAGACAGCCAGAGGTTCAAAATGAGGAAGCCAAGGGGAAGAAGTTGTCTCGATGACGAATTTCGTTGATGAAACAGGACCCGACCTCGCAAGCATGCCAGCCAAAACCACAACACACGCTCACTCACACGCCCTCCCACACCCGCACAGGTAGGGAGCTAGGATCAAGCGTCTTTATACATAGCGGGCGCCCCCCCTTCTTCCCCCCTTCCTTCCGCCCTTCCGCCCATGGCAACAAGCTAATAGCATCACCTCGATCTCGCCCCCAGAAGCCCTACCAAGCAAAACACACACCGCCCTCCACCCTCTACGCACCATGTCGTCCGCCGTCGTCCTGGCCACGGCTGGCTACGACCACAAGATTCGGTTTTGGGAGGCTCCGACGGGGGTCTGTTCCCGCTCCATTCGCTACCCCGACTCGCAAGTCAATTGCCTCCAAATCACCCCCGACAAGCAATTCCTGGCCGCGGGGGGCAACCCCCACGTCCGCCTGTTTGAGGTGGGCGGCAACGCCAACCCGAATCCGGTGGTGAGCTATGAAGGGCACGCGGGAAATGTCATGTCGGTGGGGTTTCAGCAGGAGGGGAAGTGGCTTTACACGGGCTCGGAGGACGGGACAGTCAAGGTGTGGGACATTCGGGCGCCTGGGTGCCAGCGGAGCTTTGACAACGTGGCTTCTACTACAGCCAGCCCCAGCAGCAGCAGCAGCAGCAGCGATGGTCCACCTACAGGAGGAGGGCATCCGCACGCGCCGCTGGTGGCGGTGAACTCGGTGGTGCTTCATCCTAACCAAGCTGAGCTGGTGACGGGTGATCAAGAAGGGCGTGTCCGCGTGTGGGACTTGGGTAGTAATCGATGCGTGCACGAGACGCAACCAGAAGGGAATGTGCCTGTGCGTTCCGTCTTGGTGGCGAATGACGCGTCGATGATAGCGGCGGGGAACAACGAAGCGCACTTGTATGTGTGGCGGCCGCAGGAGGGCTCGACGGAGGGGTATTTTGCCCGGCCCGTGCACGCGCAGCCCTTGAAAACCCACGCGCGATACCTGCTGAAATGTGCGTTCTCGCCCGATTCCCAACGGTTGGTGACAACGTCGGCGGACAAGACGGCCAAGCTTTGGAATGTGGCAAGGTGGGAGGTGGAGCACACTTTGAAAGACCATCAACGCTGGGTGTGGGATGCTGCGTTCTCCGCGGACTCGTCCTATCTAGTCACGGCTTGTTCAGACCACCACCCACGGTTATGGGACTTGCGGACAGGTGATTTGGTGAGGACGTACCAAGGCTCGAATCTGGCGGTGACGTGCGTGGCGCTCAACGATGCGCAGACGTAGGGGGGAGGAGCCGGGTTGGAGGCTGGGGGTGTTTTGTAAAAATGGCAAGAAAGGGATTTAGCTCGAAAATGAAAAGAAAAATCTACCGTGTCAATTACATTGCCTTGTTTTGAAGGATGACGGTTGCATGCTCCACCTCTTGAAGTCTTGGACGCATTCAAAAGCTTTTGCGTTTTGCTGGTGGGGAGGCAGGAGGTTTGACGAACGGCGAAGGTCAAGCGGATGATGGCGGCGACTACTTCCATATCCTGCCCTTGTGACCACGCCCACACCACGCCAACTGCACAAGCACCACTCCTAATGTCCACCCTTGGCTCTAACATGCACGTAGCGTGCGCTCTGCTTCAGCTTGCTGACCATCAACCCCCTTCTTTTCCTACAAAACACAGCCTCGCCTGCATCACCACCATCATCATCATGGCCTCGTCGTGGCTGGGCAGCCTCTTCTTGCGGCGGGCCACCGCGGCCGTCTCTACCCATGCACGCATCCCCTCCAGCACCAGCACCAGCACCAGCACCCTTTCCTCGCTGTCCCCCCTCTCCGCCCCCTTCCTGCAGCAGTCCCGCGGCCTCGCCAACCACCGACACAAGAAAATCATCAAAATGGCCAAGGGCTACCGAGGGCGGACCAACTGCTTCCGCATGGCCGTGCAACGCGTCGAGAAGGCCTTGCAATACGCCTACCGGGACCGAAAGGTGAAGAAGCGCGAGTTCCGTTCCATCTGGATTCAGCGCATCGGCGCCGCTGTCCAACAGTATGGCATGAACTACTCTCGGTTTATCCCTGGGTTGAAACGTGCGAATATCACGCTCAATCGCAAGGTCCTGGCCGACATGGCTGTGACGGAGCCGTACTCGTTCAAGGCAGTGGTGGAGACGGTGCGTAGCCAGAGATGAGAAAGGGAAAAGGGAGTGTACAAAAGAAAGGAAAAGAGCAGTAACGAGACACGAAGAGTTTGCTGCTTTTGCTATGATGCGTGCGGTTCTTCTTAATCTTCTTTTCGTTTCTTTTTCTTTTAAGTGGGAAATGTGTCGTCGTTGTGAGTACGAGACTCTACACACACACACACACGGTCTTTCTTTATCCTTTATCCTCTCCTCATTAACCCTTTAACTTTGTTTTAAATTCCGTCTTTGCAACCTAAATTCCCTCCCT
>Ga0209390_10011077_pt1 | contig 10423 bp, 5 predicted proteins | sample BON01_FD_187212 | JGI IMG/M metagenome (GOLD analysis project Ga0209390, IMG submission 187212) | Freshwater microbial communities from Lake Bonney liftoff mats and glacier meltwater in Antarctica - BON-01 (SPAdes) (version 2) | ecosystem: Environmental > Aquatic > Freshwater > Ice > Glacier... | reverse complement strand
CTACGGGATTGAGATCGACTGGGAGTGACTCAGTAGTCTGAGCTGTAATACCACTTAACGGATTTCTGAGATCGAGATTAGGTTCTTCAAGACTAAGATCTGCTGAGAGGAGATTGTCTCGATCGTCAAATAATTCAGCGGTACCATCGGCGATCGCATTACCCCGATCTTGGATCGAGTCACTGATGCCTATACTGCCCTCTGGGGGCAATATGGGATCTAAATTTGGTGTAAGATTGGAAGACTTGTCTTTCAGCCCTTCTAGCGGGTTTGAGAGGTCAATGTCGGGTGCTTTGATTTCAGGGGGATGTAGTTGGCTCGATCGATCTTCACCTCGATCTTCAAATGTCTCCTGTTTCGAGTCAAAGATACCTGTTCCAAGTGCGGCTGCGGCTGCGGTTCCACCAACAATCGCGGCTCCACCCGCGAGGTTGATGTCACTAGCATTGGTTTTGACTGGATCGACGACACCATTGAAGTTGATATTTGGTAGGGTGTTGGTATTTGGGGTGTCGAGTGGTCGTAGAGGTAAAGTGCCCGACAAATCGCCCGATCGCAAATCGTCCGAAGGACGATAGCTACCTAAATTGGAAGACAAGTCCCCCGATAGATCGCCAGATAAACCATCAACTCTGGAAGTTCGAGATGGTGGTGGTGGATATAGTGGTTTGATTGTCGGTGTGGTTTCAGGCGCGGTAGCGATCGGGGTCGGAGCTGGGGTCGGTTTCTTCCGTAACAGCCATAGCAATCCGCCAGTAACAGGAAGTAGCAATAGCCACAATGGATTAAATCCACCTCGATCGTCAGTTTTTGTAGTAGTAGCGGTAGTTTCAGTCGTTGTAGTTGGACTTGGGCTAACTACTCCAGTGGTGCTAGTGCCTTCAGTCGTCTCAGTTGTTGTCGTAGTCACCAGAATAGTACTAGCGGTTGGACTTGGAATTATCTCCGCAGCTACTGTTGAGACCGCAATAGATTCTTTGATTGCCAGTTGACCAGCCGGACCGCTGACATAGCCAAGAAATACCTTGGCACCATCGCGGACTTTTCCGTCTTTATTCTTGTAGACGTAAGCTAAAGGCTGAGAGAAAGGATATTTTGGATTATCTGGTCGGGTGCTGTGGAGCGTGATGGCTCTAATGCCTGGAATATTTTTGATTTGGTCGGCTGGTGCATAGCCGATACCATCTTTACCTAGTTTAGCGATGACTGCTAGGGTCGAATCTTCGGTAAGTTTTTGGGCGTTGCTACCAGTCTTGAGTTTGCCATTTTGAAAAACTGGATAGTTGGCAAATGCCCGACGGGTATCGCTAGTATCGGGTCTGTCGATGACTGTTATTTGCCCTTTTGCTCCGTTGGCACTGGGCAATTGTGACCAATCTGTAACCTCACCTCGGTAAATTTTTGCAAAATCTGTGAGAGTCAGGTTGCCAGTATATGGGTTATTATCTTTGACAATGATCGCAATTTTGGATCTACCGATCGATTTGGCGGCTAAACCCTGAGCTTTTTCTGCTTTAGTAAGCAAGCGACCGATCCCAGCGAGATCTGCTTTGTCTTCAGCAATTGCTTTGACTCCGAGATCGCTACCTTGGTACTGTTTCGGTACAGTAACATCCGCATTAGGAAACTGGTTTTGGAATCGGTCTTTGAGACCTTGGTTGACGACTTGGAGGCTACTAGAACCATCAATCTGGACTTTGGTTCCCGCTGCGATCGAGGCGGGCAATGGGAAATTATCAGCAGCAGTTTGGGCACTAGTCTTTGGGGTCGTGCTACCAGCAGCTATCAGTAGTGCTATGACGATTAAACTATTTTGCTGTTTCATTTTGTAACAACTAATTTTGTGGATATTGTAATCAACAATAGCTTAGATCTGTGGCCTGAGACGTATACTCGATTGGATGCTCTGTCAAGTATATGTCTCATCAGCAGCTTAAAATCAGCGGGCAAATGCGATCGCTTGGATCTACTCTAAACTGACTGGCAAATCGATTTTAATGTTTATTTATCGAACTGACTAGACACTTATTTTAAAATTGCCAGACAAGATTATGCTCAGATCCTAACCGATTTTTTTAGTTCGATCGCTCTAAATGTAACATTTTCGTTAAGATACAATCGAAGCATAAATTTTACTGTGCCTTTTACCACCAATATATCAATTGAATGAGTAAGATCCGTAGAAAAAAGTCAGCGCAATTAGGTGGTAATAGTCGGTTGTCAATTCCCACTCGTTCGAGACTCGATTTCAATAATCCTCAGACTCGATTGGCTGGAGTCTGGCTCGTGTTGGGACTGGGGACATTGTGGCTATTGCTGAGATTGACCTGGTTACAAGCGATCGAAGCACCAAGGTTGCAAGCCATCGCCCGATCGCGGCAGAGTATTACTGTCACCCCATTTGTACCGCGTCGGACGATCGTCGATCGAGCGAATAATCAAATTGCGATCGATCGACCTAGCTATAGTGTGTATGCTCATCCAGTCAGATTTGGTGAAATTGTGTTTAGGAAAGGTTCACCCAAGACTGGGACTAAAGTCGCGATTACGCTATTAGATATGGCTCAGAGATTAGCACCAATTTTAGACCGTAATCCACAGGATTTAGTTGAAAAATTTCAGCAGCGCAAGACAGGAGTTCGGATTGGCTCTGATTTGCAGGAAGATGTCAGAAATCGGATTAGAGCCTTGAAACTAGAGGGACTAGAGATCGTACAGGGCGAACTCGACTACACCCGAACTTATCCTCAAGGTAAGATGATGGCGGAGGTTTTGGGTTATCTCGATTGGGAACACAAGGGTCAAGCTGGAGTAGAGTCTAGTCAATCGCGACTATTGGAGCGGCAACAAGCTAAATATCAACTGACAAAGACAGGTAAAGGAAAAATTTTACCCGATCGAGTCACGCCAGATTATTTACATACTGACGATTTACAACTGCGCCTGACAGTGGATTTGCGGCTACAACGTGCCGCTAGAGAAGCCTTAGTTCAAAAGATGAAGGAATGGAATACGCGACGGGGAACGGTAATCGTGATGGATGCTGACACGGGAGCCTTGCGATCGCTAGTAGTCGAACCTACCTACGATCCCAATCATTACGCTAAAGCAGTCCAAGATTATGGCAAAATTGTCGGCAAGACCCGCGCTCCCACCTTACTTCAAAATGCGGCTGTCTCAGATCTCTATGAGCCAGGATCGACCTTTAAACCGATTGCGGTGGCGATCGCCTTAGAAAATGGGGTAATTAAGCCTAATAGTATCTTCGACGATACTGGAAGCATCGCTGTCGGCAAATATACGATCCGTAATGCTGATAAAAAAGGCAAAGGTAAGATCGACATTGCCCAAATTCTCCAGTATTCTAGTAATGTGGCGATGGTAAAAATGATGCAACGTCTGAAGCCAGATGTTTACTATAACTGGCTCCAACGGATCGGTTTAGGACAAAAATCCGGTATCGATTTACCGTTAGAAGGGCGGGGAGAAATTAGAAATCGCCAAGAGTTTATCGCCTCACCGATTTACCCAGCTAATACTGCATTTGGACAAGGGTTTTCACTAACACCGATTCAATTAGTAACTTTGATTGGGAGTATTGCCAATGGCGGCAAATTAGTTACACCTCATGTGGTTGAAGGGTTATTTGATAGTATGGGGGTGCGGAAGGACAAACCAACTCTTCCCAAGCCCACTCAGATCTTCTCATCTACTAATGCCCAAGCAGTGCTGGAGATGATGGAAACTGTCGTCACCAAGGGTTCTGGAGTGAAGGCGCAAATTCCTGGTTATCGGATTGCGGGTAAAACTGGCACATCTCAAAAAGCTGTCAGAGGTGGCTACGGACAAGGCGATCAGAAAATTACCAGCTTTGTTGGGATCTTGCCTGTCGATAGGCAACAGCGATATATAGTTTTTGCGGCGGTCGATGAACCAAAAGGTAAGGAAAGAGCCTTTGGTAGTAATGTTGCTGCACCAATTGTCAAATCTGTGATGGAATCACTGATCTCGATCGATGCTATTCCCCCTAGCGATCCTAGTCAAGTTAAGCCACAGCCCAAAGTTAAAGAATAAGGATGCCGCTATTCCCTGACTTCTTGCTGAAGGTTTTGGCACAATTGACGAAAATCATCACCGCGCTGCTCGAAGCTATCGTACTGGTCGAAACTCGCACAAGCAGGGGATAATAATACGACTTTGGCTTGATATTTTTGGGCTAGCTGACTCGATCGACTCACAGCATTTACCATCGTTTCGACGATTTCAAAGTTAGTATATCCTACCGAGCGCAATCGATCGGCAAATTGAGTTCCAGCATCACCGATTAACAATACTGCTGCTGCTTTTTGTTTAATTGTATTCAACCAAGCTAGATCGTCACCTTCTTTAGCCGCGCCACCGGCAATTAAGATCGTAGGTGCTTTGACAGCACTCAAACCGACATCTGCGGCATCATAATTAGTCGCTTTACTATCATTAATATAATCCACGCCTTCATCGGTGCAGATATACTCTAATCGATGGGCAACTCCAGGAAAACTAGCGACAGCAGATGCGATCGAACTATTCTTAATTCCAGCTAATTTAGCAATACCCACAGCCATTAAGAGATTTTGGAGATTGTGATCTCCAGGCATTTTGAGAGAGTCAGCTTGGAGGACTCTTTCGCTGCGAAACATTACCCAATTATCTTCAATCCAAACCCCCGATTCGGGATTCCCTTGTAAATATTTTTGACCCTTTATGCTCGTCCAAGTTACATCTTGCCAATCCGAATCACCCAGATCGTGTAAATATCGATCGTCACCATTAAAAATTTTATGCTGTGAATTATGAAGTAATTTAGCCTTAATTGCGGCATAATTTTCAACAGTTTTATGACGCGCTAAATGATCGGGCGTTAAGGTTGTCCATACACCAATTTGTGGTTTGAGGGTAAAAGCAGATTCGATTTGATAGCTACTTAGTTCGGCAATAATCCAAGCTGGTTTCGTTTCGAGTAAAGCTAATTCACAGGCAGCAAACCCGATATTACCGCAAGCGGTCGTGTCCAATCCAGCAGCTTTAAAAATCGCATCTGTTAAGGCAGTAGTGGTAGTCTTACCATTAGTTCCAGTAATTGCTACCCAGGGAATATCCTGGAGATATCGCCATGCTAATTCCATTTCGCCGATCGTATCTATACCGGTTTCTCTGGCTTTGACTAATGGTAAAATATCCCAAGGTATACCAGGACTTACAACGATGAGATCTTCAGTGGTATGGGTAAATTTGTCGCCTAATTTGACATTAATTCCGAATGTCTCTAATTCTTGTTTTTGGGTTTCGAGACTAGGGTTATTATTACAATCGCTGAGCGTAACTATATAACCATGTTTAATTAATAGTTTAGCAGCAGCGATACCCGATCGACCTAGACCAATTACAGTAGCTTTTTTCATATGTAGTTTCTTTAACCGCAGCGACATAGATAGTGCAGGAGTTCGATCTTCAATTAATTTCCCCATCGTATCTTACTCGATCGCGAAGATTTAGATTAAAATAAAAATATTCAATTTTAGTTGAATCTATGACTGCAACCCTATTTGCACGACCGAATGAGGTTATTCACCTGTCGGGGATTAGCTGGAAAACCTATGAAACTCTGCTGGATGAACTGAGCGGTCGTCGGTTCCTGCTCCAGAATACGAACTGAATCAGCGAGTCTTGGGTCGTTTTATCGAAACGATCGCTGAAGAGTTGAAAGTAAGTATTTATCCGCTCGGCTCGACTACTTTCAAACAACCGAAACTGAGCGGGGCAGAACCGGATAAGTGTTTTTATATTCGCAACATTATAGCGGTTTAATGATAACTTATCCGTATCTAAGCTTAAAACGTAAAATCACTAAGTTTAACACTAATGTTACTGTATTTGCCATGATGATTGGGATACTTTTAACTAATAAACCATAAATAAGCCACATTGAAACCCCAGCAATAAACGACAATAGGGTTGGCAAAGCCAGATCTTTAGTTGATTTGGACTGCCAAACCTGCGTAACTTGAGGTAAAAAAGCTGCTGTTGTCAATGTTGCTGCTGTGTATCCGACAAGATCGATTAATTGCATTTTAAATTCTTGTGGGTAAGCTAGGTTATTACTATATTCGTTAGGTTTCGCTATTGCTAAACTTAATCGATGTAAGCGTTATCGCATAATTTTTCTTTTCCCTCTTATACTTAACTAGAAATCACCCAACCTCTGAGGGTGTGAGTATATTCGGCTTGAGTGGAGTGAAACCCAACCTACGATTCGTCTGCTATTTAACGATCGATCCAAAATCAGCTAATACTCGCGCATGATTGCGAACCAACCCTAGTAGATTGAGACGGTTTGTTTTAATCTCTAGATTCGAGTCCATTACTAATACACTATCCTCTCCATCAAAAAAGCTACTAATCGCGAGTGTAAGCTGCGCTAGAGCATCGATTAACTGTTGATAGTTTCGCGAAGCTTGGGCGGCTTTTGTCTGGGGTTCTAGGGCGATTAAACTATCGTAGACGGCTTGCTCTGAGGATTTTTGGAATAGGCTAGTTTGAATGACTTGGGTGGGTGCTAATTGTTGAGTGTCTAGGTTTCCTTGAGCGGCTAATTTACTCGATCGATTGACTGTTGGATAGATTTGGGCTAAGGTACCGTTATCGCGAATCTGTTGGAGAAATACGGCTCGATCGCGTGTATCGAGTAAGTCTGTTAGTGCGCGTTGGGTATATTCAGGATCGTTTTCACCTAAGACAGCATTGACGAGATCGTAGTCGATGTGGCGATCTTCTTGGAGTAAATTTCGCAGTCTTTGAATGAAGAAATCTTGCAATTGTTGGGTGAGTTCGGCGGGATTGACTTGGGTGCGAATTTGCTGAAATTCGGTGACGATGCGATCTATTAACTGCTCTAGATTTATGCCCAAGTTAGCATTCCAGACGATATTAACGATCGCATTTGCCGCACGTCTGAGTGCGAAAGGATCGGATGAACCTGTGGGTAACATCCCTAAACCAAAGATACATACTAATGTATCTAACCTGTCAGCAATCCCAATGATTTGTCCAGTTAATGTTTGAGGTAAACTATCTTCGGTATTACGGGGTAAATAGTGCTCGAAGATTGCGGTTGCTACTACGGTTGATTCACCATTGGCGATCGCATATTTAGAACCCATTATCCCTTGTAGTTCGGGAAATTCACCTACCATTTGAGTAACGAGATCGGCTTTACATAGCAATGCTGCTCGATCGATATGTTGACACTGTTCGGGACTTAAACTTAATTGAGATCCGATCGAGTTAGCATTTTTAACAATCCGATCGACTTTTAATCTGACTGAGCCTAAATCTGCTTGGAAAGTTACGGTATCTAGTTTCGGTAAATAATCAATTAGAGGTTGGGACAAGTCAGTATTATAAAAATATTGACCATCGGCGAGTCGTGCCCGCACGACTCGCCCATTACCTGCGGCAATCAGATCGGACTTTGCCGGATCGCCATTGGAGATCGTAATAAAGTTTGGTAATAACTCCTGTTTAGTCTCATCTTTAAAGATCGGGAAATACCGCTGATGCGTTACCATCACTGTCGTAATTACTTCTGATGGTAACTGGAGAAACTCCTCATCAAACTTACCGACGATTGCCGTCGGATATTCCACGAGATTGACTACTTCCGCCAACAGATCGGGATAAATTTCGGCGATTCCATCTAGCTTCGTCGCCACAGCTTGAATCTGTTGCTGGATATCGACTTTACGTTGATTTTGATCTACATTTACGTAGCCATCTGCCAAAGTTTTTAAATACTGAGCGGCTGAAACGACGGAAACTGGTGCGGGATGCAGTACCCGATGAGTAGATGAAACTCGATCGCTTTTTACCACATCCTCGCCATTAACGATTTCGATCGGTAAAATATCATTGTTCCATAAAGTCACCAGCCAGCGAATTGGACGCGGAAACTTCAACTCCCCATTTGCCCAACGCATTAACCGTTTACCTTCTAATTTAAAAATCCACTGTGGGATTAATTCCGTCAAAATCTCCCTAGTATCTCGTCCGGCGATCGTTTTAGTGATAAAGATAAACTCACCCTTATCCGTCGGACGCAATTCTAAACTAGATATATCCACTCCCTGCTTCTTGGCAAAACCCATCGCTGCTGGAGTTGGTTGTCCATCCTTATAAGCGGTGGCGGCGGGTGGGCCTTTTATTTCTTCCACTCGATCGATCTGTCGATCGGGTAAATTGGTTACAATAACCGACAGACGACGTGGTGTACCATAAATTTGGATGCGATCGTTAGTCAGGACTTCAGCCGCTAAACTCGCCGGAATCATCTTTTCCCACTGCCGAATTGCATCGCTGACAAACCCTGCGGGTAGATCTTCAGTACCGACTTCCAACAAAAAATCAGACATATCGAAAAATTAATAATTACAGATAAAAATATAGATTTATAGAAACCTACTCAGCCGATTCATTACGTCTCTATTATCTAGCCTCTGCGTCCTCGGCGGATAGCTTACGGTTCAAAAAAAAACTTCCCAAATGCGTGCTAGCTTAACACCCAACCTTCAAGTTCTGATTATCTACAATCCGACAGCGGGACAGTCATCCAACCTCAAGAATACACTCGATCGAGTGGCAAACTTATGGCGCGATCGCGGCTGGCAAGTCCAAATAGCTGCTACGACTGCCCCAGGCGATGCCACTATCAAAGCCCAGCTAGCCGCACAAGCTGGATATCATGCCGTAGTCGCCGCTGGTGGTGATGGTACGGTAAACGAAGTAATGAATGGCTTGGTAGGAACTACTACCGCCCTTGGCGTGTTGCCCTTGGGTACAGTTAATATCTGGGCGCGGGAAATGGGTTTATCGATGGATCTGCTCAAAGCAGCAGCTAGCCTAGCTGATTCAGAATTGACCCAAATTGACGTAGGAATAGCGGGTAAACGTTATTTCCTTCTGATGGCAGGAATTGGCTTTGATGCCGCCGTCACGGCGACTGTATGTGCCAAAGAGAAGAAAAGACTAGGGGCGATTGCCTATATCAAACAAGCAATCCAAGTTGCCTGGAATTTTCGCGGTGTGCGCCCTAAATTACGGATCGACGGCAAGCGAGTGCGAGGTAAGATTTTGATGATTATTATCGGTAATAGTCAACTCTACGGTGGCGTATTAAAATTGACGGCTCATGCCACCATCGATGATGGACTATTAGATATCTGCGTGATCAAAGGACGGGGAATGTTGTCTGCGCCACGACGGTTAATTTCAATTTTTGCCCGTCACTACAACCGCGATCCGCTGGTGCAATATTTTCAGGGACGACACATCGACATTCGCGGACAGCGAGGTAAGGCTCTCCCAGTCCAAGTAGATGGCGATTATCTGGGCAAAACACCGATGAGTTTTCGGGTGGTTCCCCGTAGTTTGTGGATTCTAGTACCACCTAACGCCGATCGATCTTTGTGGCAATCAGTGAGGGTTTAAGCTCATCATCCTAGGGCGTGTCATCAATTAAAACTAATTTAACCGAATTACAGCAGCAGCCAAATGAATCGTACCCAAAAAGTTGACAGACAGCTTGTCATCACGGGTGGCAATTGCTCGATCTTGCTTGAGTCGAGCAAAGCAGTTTTCAATTCCATTGACGCGCTTTGTCCAAATGAGGATCGTACGGTCTCAACTCTTTACGGTTGCGACGCGGCGGAATTACGGTCTTTACCCTCGATTATCGTTCAGTTTAGTTATAGCTGCGTTGATGGTGGGTAAATCTCCGCATCCACCCACCAACTTCGATCTGCGTTGCCTAAATTAATTTAGTTCATCCCAAACACAATTACTAAACCCAATACTGCGCCAAAGACAATCAAGGCGTAGTTTTGAGCGCGTCCGGTTTCTAGGTATTTCAAACCTTCACCACCAAGTAATGTGGCTAAACCAGTCAGGTTTACTGCACCATCGACAACACGATAATCGACTTCCATTACCTGACGGGCAACTCGGCGTAAACCGATGACGAAGACACTATTGTAAATATCGTCGATATACCATTTATTGAGTGAGAGATTATAGAGACTGGGAATTTTGGAGGCGATCGCACTCGGATCGATTTTGCGGCTGAGATACATTAGGGATGCTAAAGTAATCCCAATCAGACCGATGCCGACGGAACTACCCGCCATCACTAAAAATTCATTCAAATCGAACTCAGCATGTTCGACGACATGACCAGGAGCGGAAATAAATGCCTCAAAGTAGTTATTAAAAGGCGTTCCAACCAGCCCAATTAGGGCTGAAGGTACTGCGAGGATAACTAGGGGTAAAGTCATGCTCCAAGGGGATTCATGGGGATATGCCACATGATTTGGACTGTGAGCATCCTCATGGC
>Ga0209390_10011072_pt1 | contig 10427 bp, 9 predicted proteins | sample BON01_FD_187212 | JGI IMG/M metagenome (GOLD analysis project Ga0209390, IMG submission 187212) | Freshwater microbial communities from Lake Bonney liftoff mats and glacier meltwater in Antarctica - BON-01 (SPAdes) (version 2) | ecosystem: Environmental > Aquatic > Freshwater > Ice > Glacier... | reverse complement strand
GAGGTTGTTCCAAGAGGCGATAGGCTATCAGGGTTATCCTGGTCTTGGCCCGATGGTATGTATATACAAGCACAATACAATTCATGCGTACCGAAACTGGAATTTGCAGGTATGGACGCCTCGTGGCTCTATTTCGCGATCTTGTCGTAAATTGTGCCTCAAAGGAGGTCCTTAGAGAGCCCTTGGAGATAAGCTGCGATCTTGTGGCTACATTCGCGACAATCTTAAAGGGCTCAGAAGAGCCCTATGGTTCCTTTGAGGCAAACAGGGCACCACGTCACGGGAAGGGACCAGGCACGAGGTCTGACACTGAAGTATGTAGACGAAGAACGCTTTTAAGAGTCAACTCGGCCCGGTTTATAGCAACAAGATGGGGGCAAACATAACGCCTGGTATTTTGACCCGCGGAGGTGATTTCTTCTTCAAGTTCAAAGGTATTCTCACTCAAACAACTTGAAGGTATTTTAGTGAACATCAATCGCCTCCTTGACGACATATAGGTACATACATGTAGATATGTGTATTCAAAAATACATATGTATATATTTAGATCAACATGTCGACGAATTCTTAGATAACCTGACAGATGACCTGATAGATGACCTGTCAGGCCGATTCCCCGCCGGCTGCATGTCCGGGCCCTCCACCTGCAGCATACTCTACGCTGCCTGCCAAGAGCACTACAGACACCCCAGCACGCCTACCGCGAGAACACACCCGCCCACAGTTGCCAAGGCCACGTCCCATGCTTGGGATCGATGCAGGGGGAGGGCTTGCGAACAACCCAAAATTTGGACCAAAATTCGCACGAGATCCAGCAAAATGATTTCCCTCTAGCGACCCATTGTGTCGCTTCGAAACTATCTTCTACGGAAGCCGTTCCAAGACTCTTGTGTCCACTACAAGTCCCGTGTGTCCACTACAAGTCGTTGCCTTTCTAATTTGGGTGTGCAGCACTGAGCCGGCCAAAATGCTCAAGATACCACCGACGGTGTCGCAGCACCGCAAGGTGGCCCTTGTGGCGGCATCAGCGCTGCAGATGGCAACCGTGGTGTGCAGCGTCTACGTGACACAGGGCGGGGATGCCTCTAGCACTATTGCCACGCTCGCAGACGGTGTGTGTTCGCAAGCCGTTCTTGAGAAGCAACTCTAGAACATACAGGCCCAGCTGAGCAATGCATCTCGGCGAGAATGCAGACGAACAGAAGCCTGACAACGAACCAACAAGAACGTCTGAGCTCGCCGCGGCAGCCAGCAAGGTTAAGAATGGCAGCGTCGTCCACATCAAAATGCGGCAGCTTGAGGACGAAGAGGGGGCAGGTGAAGAGGGAGAAGACAAGGGCCAGAAGGGGGTTGCTCAAGTCCGATTCAATTGCTGTCGTGGACAGTGACAGCGATAACACAACACGATTCAGCCAAGCCCGAGCCCCACTGTGACACTCCTGTACACACCAATTACTCCTCTATCCCAACCCACAAAGTTTCGAAAAGAAGCCAACCCGCATGGTTAGTTCAATATCTTAACTTGAACATCTAGTGGTTACCATGGTACAAAGGGTTTTAAAAGGTCTCTACCACCGCGGCGGGACAGCTTATTGAGGTGTGACAGTCACTGAGGCACCCCAAAATTATCAGAGATTATGCCGTGCAACGAAAGTTCGCAAAGTCGGCACGCAGCAAAGGCGGCAGCAAAAAAAGCCGTGGCCAAAAGGCAAAATCTGGGCTGAATACGTGCCAGTGTGGCGAGAAGTGCACGACAGGACGCTAGAAGGCCGGGAAAGGAAGATGCAGAGTATACATGGATTGAAAGAAGATCTGATGATCCCTCTTTGTATTTACGTGGAACACAATGATAAAATAGAAAGGAGGTCTTTTAGGGACGTGACGTGCAGGGATCTTGTAGGAACGTGACGTCTGATTCGTGAATGAAGTTATCTGATAACTTTCCCGGCGTCCAAACACGCTCCGCTGAGGAAGCCGGTGAGGAAGTCTAGGAGGCGGATGGCCCCGGGACGTTGCACTCGTTGTGGTCAAACGCAACACCACATGATTCAGCAAAGCCCAGCACAACAATGTATACGCTGATTCCCCTTTACACCTCCTGGCCCGGTAAAGGGACTAGGACGGATCGCAAGCCCGCGCGGCTGTCACGACAAGCGGCACTGTCCCCGCCTGCTCTCGAACGCTGCGGGCGCCAATCGCATGCAACCAGCGCAGCCACTTGCGGTACCAGCAGGATGACGCGCACCCCGCGCTACACACACACGTCCGTCTCCACTCTCTTCAAAGGTTGGAGCGATGAGGCGCCGCCTTCGATCGGCATGTTTGGTTTAGTTCCAGGTTTAGCTTGAGGTCGTGAAGGAGAAGGTGACGCACCCGAGAGGTGGAGGAGACAGGGTGATATTGTCTATCTACAGAGTGTTGAAGTGTTACTGTATATTTATAATTGTATTCAATCAGTGTCACCGGCCAGCGCGCCTTGCAGCGTGTCGCATCATGCGCCCCTCTACCCCAGACGGGCGCAATGCAAGCGCAAAAAAAGGGGCGGAAAGGCCAAGGCAAGCGCCGAGCCTAAGGCAACTGCCACACATGTCCGACATCGCGAGCGTTAGAGAGACTTGTATGTGGTATGCCATGTTACTCATCGTCGCACTTTGTGATACTGCAAGAAATGGCGGCGAAAGAAGAACACAGGCCTTACATTGCGTGCGAAATGGTTGATTCGTTTCATTTCACTGCATCAACATCGCTCGTGTTTAGAGAAAGGGAGTTGTCTTAAAGCACCCATTTCTTTCCCCCCCCACCTCTCTCTTCCCCCGACTCTCAGTCGTCCATATCCATAATAATGGCGGGACCGGATCGGCTGCTTTCTAGACGCGCCTGATCACGAGCGTGCAAGGCAGCCTTGCGCTCAGCTGCCGATTCCCCGAGCACTCCTCCCGCACCGATTGACACCCCCCCACGCTCCACTTTCAGACGCACCCCACTGCCCTTCTCCTTACTCCCGTCATCAGCGGGCTGGTGAGCAGGCTCAGGGATCGGCTCGGGTTCAAGTTCGCGCATTCTGCAAGACACCCAGCCCAACAACTTGGTGTAGCTGACTTCGATCCATTCTGCCTCTTGCTCTTCGCCGCCCACATAGTCGATTTCGACTTTGCCACTCTTGCCCATCGTCGTGACGATAATCTGTTTGATCACACATTCCCACCACTCGCCTTCCCATTCCACCTCCACCTTGCAACCCACCTTGAGCCACTCACCCAGCTCCATAGCATCCCCCTCCGCAACTGCCGTACCACTGTTATCTACAGGCGCTACAGCTGCTACTGTAGCACCAGCCAAGCTGCCATTGCTTGCCACGGCTCCCGCAGCATCCTCTTCTGTGCTGCCTGTGCCCTTGTCTCCACCATCAACTTGCATTTTCGCATCTGCTCCATCCTGCACCCCTCCCCCGACTTCCATTTTCACATCTTCGCCACCACCTGCTGCTGCTGACGCAGCACCTTGACTTGTGTTGGCGCTTTTCTGTTTGGCATACCCGGTCGAGTTGGTTTGCTCGTTGGTTTGCTTATTCGCACTTCTTGCTGCAAGGGCGGACTTGGCAGCAGCGAGCTTGTTCTTCTCCTTCTCGTCCTCCTCGTCATCCTCGAATAGCAAATCCGCAAAGTCTGCAATCATTGTCAACAGAATGGATCTGTGTCAGTGTCTTCAATATTGCATCGCAGCTGCAGGATCCTCCTGTACACGAGTTAATACATGCAAACACCCTTCTGTGTGCACTGTCTCTCTTGTAATCTGTCAGCATTCATTTGCTGCAAACCACAAGTATCTTTGCCCACCAAAAAATAAGAAAATTTGACAACCACAACCACACAAAGACCTGAGGCTTTGAAGGATTCATTGCCACCACCTTTAAAGGCCGACGACGCTTGATCACCCGATATAACCATCTTCTGAATATGGGCTTTTTGTTTGGCACGGTGTAGGATGCGTTCCTCGATTGTATTTTTGGACACAAGACGGTACACCGTCACCTGCCAACAAAAATGCACAATTCGTTTGAGCACCACTCGTACAGACGGGAATCTTCAAGTCGATAACCTCCTACAGATATGTCCTAATTTCTTTCTTTGGGGCATACAGCATTCAAAAGAAGAGGAAACTGCGCCGATTTTCAAAACCAGATATCATGGAATCGAAAACCGAACGTGAGACCAGATGGATACATGCATATTTTCAAGCTATACTCAACGAAAAGCCCCCAGCACAAGCAAATTGTACATTTACATACTGACAAACACGCAGAGGAAGAGAGATTGAGGCTCGAGCACGTGAATCACAGCTGTGTATTCGATTGTATGTATTTTGGGTTTGACTGCATTAGAGGGGAGGATCGTCTTGGATATTCGCACGCACACAAAGGACATATGTTTATGTATGTTTGTATTTTTGTATACGCACACCTGTCTTGTCTGACCCAATCTGTGAGCACGATCCATAGCTTGCGCATCCATGGTAGGATTCCAATCCGAGTCATAGAAAACTACAGTATCTGCTGCAGTGAGATTGATCCCCAAACCGCCCGCACGCGTTGAGAGGAGGAAGAGGAAATATTCCGAGTCTTCAGACTGGAATTGATTGACCATATCCCTGCGATCAGCAATAGAGGCTGAGCCATCCAGACGCAGATATTGATGTTTTCTGTACCAGAAGTAGTCCTCCAAAATGTCCATCATCTTTGTCATCTGGCAGAACATCAGCACCTGTCCCCCACAGAGAAATGAATAGAGGGTGAGAACACTAAGCGAAAACGTTCATTTTCTTTGCGGGCATGCGCGGACAAGAACCAACACTGCGTGTGCGTCTAGAAATGTGAACGTGTGTCTATGTATCTCTTGTGGGCACGTGCAATAACAAACACCAAACCTTGTGGCCGCCCGCCTTGAGCTTTGGAAGGAGAGTATCGAGAAGACGCAGCTTTCCAGCGTCAGAAACCAACTTGGACATATCCGGCTTTTGTATGCTGTTTGAGCCGAGACGAGAATACAGGCCTTGCATCATCGAGAACGAATTTGGCCACGGTGATCCATATGTTTGCAGCGAGGCAGGCACAGTGCTCACACAGCTGCAGCACGCCAAACACATCAGAGAAGTGCTATGCCATCTTTGTGTCATGGGAAATTATGCATAATTGGGGTAGTCTACATTACTTCAATTGAAATGCATAATACAGGGTACCCTGCATTTTCGTCCACCGGTCCACGGTCCTCTTTGGATGGGCGCGCGGCAGCTTCGGGGATTCGAGGCCCCTCGCGGCCGCACGCCCCGGTTTGTTTGGACCTGCTCGAATGACACACTGCAACCTCGGCGCGCTGCAACCCACCGCTGCGAACTCCTTGCTCTGCTCGGGGATAGTTATAGATACCTTAGGGAATTGTGCCATATAAGAGGGCTGTGGCCAGCCTCAAACCCGCCAAGCAGTAAGCGACGTATCCAGACGTCTTCGAGCGCCTCTTCTTGCCGCCGTACACACCCTCCACTTGAGCACAGCAGCTGTACCGGCGGTGCTTGCGCCGTTGTCAAGCGCAAGTGTGCCACATGTATTGTCGGTGTCATCTCGTGTAGCCGCCGTGATGCACTTGCCACCAGCTGCCCTTCCCACTCCCTCTCCATATCACCCACCCGCCAAGGCAGCACAATATCCGGCATCTTGCCTTTTCTCTGTCCCGGCATTTCGACGTTGAGCACACCATGTTCCCCTGCACCGCCACCCTCCTCCTCCAGATCCCGCCACATGACGCATCGCCGCGCCATTTCGCGAGAGGAAATGGTGATATTTGCCAACCACCGCTGCGCCGGCGACGCCCACGCCAAAAACGACACCTCGCCTTCTGACAATCCTGCAAGCCGAACGCAGCTCATTCCTCCGCCCTGCTCTTCTGCTCGTCGCACTGCTAAGCGTGCGACCTGCGCTGCCTTGGCCGCCGCGGCAAACGCAGCGCCCTTTCGTCTGCTCCCCAATTCGTCGACAGCCGGTGTGACAGAGGGAAACGTTAAAGCGGTAGGAGGAAATGTCGAGAGCCGCAGAGCGTCGACGGACCATGGGCTGAGAAGTGTTGTGAGGATGCAAGTTCGTGAGCCGGCATTGATTCTGTGTGTTCATCGCGTCGTTGTCAGTCAGTCGGTGTCGTTTCCATTGAACACTCGCTTCCTTGCTCCCTCGCTGCACACGCACTCTCTGCTGTGCATGTGAATATGCAAAATCATGTGTATTTACATGTATACTCTTATATATACATATATGTGTGTGAACAAAAATGCATATATCTTTAGTCACGTATCTATGTATAGGCATCTATGTATGTTTATGTATATATGCGTATATGTGTATCTATATTTGTCTCAGACCCTCACGAAACTCCCCCTTAACCCTCACCCCTCAAATCACATATGCCCACACACACCTGCGCCACCAACCACGCTCAATGTAATCATCATACACAACTGTGGGAATGCTGATATGGATGGGGCTATAGTTGATGGTGTTGACTATCATGGGCTCAGTGGGCGGAGGCGGAAGCGACGGCAGCACGTACTGCACAAGAAAAAATATTACACGTTGCACGTTACGCGATATAATGAGGTATAATGCTATATCACGTGGTGGCACATACAGTGTGTGAGTCCTCAACCCCCCCCCTCCAAAAAAATCACACAAATACATTCTGTCGCACCTCGCAAAACTGGAGGGGTGACACGAAATCCCGCCTCTCGAAAATCTCAGGGTGGTTGCAGACTTTGCGAAACTGCATCACGAGATTCATGAGCGAGTGCATCCTTTTGTCATCACGTGACAGCATCTTTCGATCCAGCAGCTCCGCCTGTCAATATGCGAGAGCGAGCGAGAAAACGAGAGCGTGTGTGTGTAGACGGTGTCAGCTTCTTCTGATCTACCAACATCATCCTGCCAGGGGCACGCGGCGTCCTGTGCCGCCGCGCACCCACTGGATTCGGATTGTTGACCTGAAGTCATCAAAATAGGGCTACCCTATTTTTGGTCAACGAGCGTCATCTTGCTTCACCAGCAAAAGGGAGAGAGGGACAGGCGGAGGTAGGGAGAAGAGGGATATTCAGAGCCAGACCACAGCGAAAACCGAAATGTGTGCCTACGAGAGAGTTTGTGTGTGCATTACCGTTGAAGTGACGCGCTTCTTGAGCACCTCATAATAATACTTCTGGCGAATTGAAAGCGGTGTGCGCATCTCAATCTCCACCTTTTGCGTCAGCTCGTCGAGCACGTCTTTTTTTGTTCGCCGAAGCATAAAGGGCTGCAGAATGAGCTGAAGACGCTGCAACTGCTTCGAGTCCATGCCGCTGTCATTTTGATTTTCAGTGTTGACAGGGTTCAGCTTCGTGGCAGCGGGTTGAAATCTCTTGATATTGCAGCACTATTACTTGCCACTACGCACATGAAGGTATCACCAGCAATCCGCCATCTTGCGAATGGATGACGGGCGAATGCGGGGAAGAGGGAGCAGGAGGTGAAGGAGAAGGAAGGAGCGGGAGAGGAGAGGAGATACCTTTTGCCCTCGGCAGATGATTCAATATCCTTGGAAAACCACTCCGTGAAGTCAGAGAAAGAGTCAAAGAGCTCGGGCATGATAAAATGCAGAAGCGCCCAGAGCTCTGCCATGGAGTTTTGAATAGGTGTGCCTGTCAGAAGCAGCCGGTTGCGGCAATTGAAACCCAACAATGTTTTCCAACGCTGCGATGCACTATTCTTTACCGCCTGCGCCTCGTCAAGAACCATATATTGCCATTTGACACGCGCAAAATGTTTTTCATCAGCAATCACAAGCTTGTAGTTCGTGACCAGTACGTGAAAGGCGGCCTCGGGTGTCCCAAGGTCGACGGGGCTGGTCCACATGCGCCTGAGCAGCTTACGCTCGTTGGGGTTTGCCCCGAAATACGGGATAACCTTCATCTGGGGACAGAATTTTTGCAATTCTGAATACCAATTATGCATCGTCGAAGTAGGTGCGACTACCAAAAACGGGCCCCAAATGCCCTTGTTTTCACTGAGATAAGAGAGGAGGGAGATTGTTTGCACTGTTTTCCCGAGACCCATTTCATCAGCAAGAATGCCGTTCAGACCCTGCTCATACAGCCCAACAAGCCAGTTAAACCCAATTTTCTGATATGCTTTGAGAGTGCCGTGAAAAATCGAGGCAGCCTCTGCCGACAGATTGACATCTTCGTGCTGTAGAGCCGCATCGTCCAACGAGTTGACGAGTGCCTTGTCGTTCTTTTTTGAAAGTTTTTTGCTTGCGTCGCGCGTTTCTTCATCAAACGCATTCATGCTGCGATGACGATTATGCAGCGCTGCCTGTGCACTTGCCAGCGCCTCTCTTGTTTCGGACTTGTCTAGCTCTCCCTTCTTCTTTATTCCTGCAATGCGTTCTGCCTCCTTGCTGGACACAGCAGGCGCATCAGCGCCACCGGCAGCAGCGGGCGCTGCTGGTGTGGACGCAGGCGCGGGTGCGGGTTTGTTGTCGCCATCGGTGATACCGTCGAGTTTTTGGCCAATGAAATGTGCGAACAATTCGGTTTGCGTCAAGAGGAAATTGATTCTTTTCTGCTGGCGGATGCGCTCGCGCTCAGCCTCCTCCATTCGTTTGCGTTCCATGGCTTCTCGTGCTTCCTTGCGCGACCTGCTGATGTCTCCCGACATGAGAGCGTTTGAGTCGAGTTTGCCGGCTGCTGCCAGCGCCTGCGCGTTCTCTCTGCGCCAGGTGGTACCAGCCTCCCTCGAGACCTTACGAGCTCGCACCATGAAATCGCGCTGTACTTTAAGCGAAGCTAGTGCATCCTTACGGTACCGCTTTTGGCACATTTGCACGCATTTTTTCGCGTCCATCTGTTGATTCTGAAGCATTTTGAACATGTCTCGGTGTCTCTGCGCGACCTGCTTGATAGTCGCTGCCCACGCCTGCCGACGATCGGCAGCAAACGGCCCATTGCCAAAAGGCAGCACAGCAGGCCCTGACGAAAAATAATCCTTTCGGGACACGGGTTTGCCGTTCCTTGCTTTCTTTGTGCCGACTGCCGGCTGGGGGCGTGTGCTCATGTCTGGCGCCGCACACTCTTCATCTTCGTCACCGTCTGCCCACCCTCTTTCGGCACTTTCGGCCCCAGCATGTGACCAGAGATCTGAGTGGGTGTGTTGCGGCAAAGTCGGGGGCGGCGCATCGAACATCGGGTGGACACGTCCAGCCATCTTTCGTTTCTTTCTATGTACAGCACGTGCCTTGGTACTCACCCCGACGTCGTGCTCTGGCATTCCTTCGCTGCCACCAGCCACCCTCTCTTTCCAATGCTCCAGCAACATCAGTTTATACTCGGCTTCAGACATTTCGAACTGCTCCTCCGTGGGTTCCACCATCTCCTTATCCTGCACCGCAATAAGTTGAATGTGAGTGTTGCTTAACATCTAGCGGCTACACCACAAGTTTTTCTCTGGGCAGCTCATTTGATGTGCGACAGGCACCCCAAACGCATCAGAGATTGTATCGTGCGCTGCAAGTTCGCAAAGTCGGCACGCAAAGGCGGTAACAAAAAAAATAACGCAGTGGACAAACACGCTCACCTCAGGAAATCCCGCCAACGACGCCATTGCCGCTGCGGAAGCCGGCGACGAAGCACTAGTCCAGGAGGCGGATGGCCCCGGGACGTTGCACCCGTCGTGGTCAAACGCAACACCACATGATTCAGCCAAGCCCCGTACCCCTTTCCTCGCTGATTCCCCTTTACACCTCCTGGAAAGGAACTAGGAGGGAGCGCGCGCCCGCGCGGCTGTAACGACAAGCGTCCCCGCCTGCTCTCGAGCGCTGCGGGCGCCAATCGCATGCAACCAGCGCAGCCACTTGTGGTACCAGCAGGATGAGGCGCACCCCGCGCTACACACACACGCCCGTCTCAACTCTCTTCAAAGGTTGGGGCGATGAGGCGCCGCGTTCGATCGGCATGTTTGGTTTAGTTCCGGGTTTAGGTTGAGTTCGTGAGCCGCAAAAAATATTTGCGACATGCAGTAATCGCACTGTGGCCGAACACACGTGTGGTAAAATGTAAATATTATGTTTCACAAAAACCAAATAAGATGCAATTCTAAAGTATTTTAGTCACTTTAATCACAAAATTGTACGGAAGAGTTTTATGGGCTAAAATATTTGTACTTTTCAATCTCTTGACTGAGCTAATAGTCATTACTAAAATCGGCTATTAACCAGTTCGTGGACGGACAGAGTGCGATTAGTCCATTCTTGGGCGGGAGGTGACGCACCAGATCACCCTGCCTCGAGGGTACCGGGACTTGGCCAGATTAGAGGCAGGGTGATCTCGCACCTCTCTGGTGCGTCAGAGAGGTGGAG